>Ga0265292_1000038_pt1 | contig 331145 bp, 313 predicted proteins | sample Munlanlewell296A_FD_189080 | JGI IMG/M metagenome (GOLD analysis project Ga0265292, IMG submission 189080) | Leachate microbial communities from a municipal landfill in Southern Ontario, Canada - Leachate well 296A | ecosystem: Engineered > Solid waste > Landfill > Unclassified | place... | reverse complement strand
TTTGTGAGCGGGTAACGGGAATTTCGCGCTCGCTTTTCGCCAGAAAGCGAAAAGCTCACTTGTCCAGAGTAGCCGCTAAACGCTCTTTTAGGTCGCGTTTATCGTCGCTCGATTATTCGTCGTCGCTTCCGCTCCTCCTCATATCTCGCTCGCTACTAGTTCGATTCCCGAAACTTAACTATCAAATAAAAAAGACAGGATTCATCCTGTCTTTTTTATTTGTGAGCGGGTAACGGGAATCGAACCCGTCTCTCGACCTTGGCAAGGTCGCATAATAGCCACTATACGATACCCGCATAAGAAGTGCCGCGGGCGGGAATCGAACCCGCACTGTGTCGCCACAACTGGATTTTAAGTCCAGCGCGTCTGCCAGTTCCGCCACCGCGGCCTATTCTATTGTTCTCTGTGGAGATGATGGGAGTTGAACCCATGTCCAACCGGTTTTTCTAAATACATTTACAAGATTAGTCTGATTTATTTTTTTTAACTTTAACTATCATAAATCAAACGAAAAGCAGTTAAAGCGATCTCTCTATTGATTCAGTATTTTCCGGAAAGAGCAGAAAATACCTATCCTCATTTGAATGACACCGGTAAACAATTATGAAGACTTATTGCCACCGATGGTTATGGTCTTATTTATTAGGCCATAACTGGAGCGTAGCTAGGCATAGCCCAGGTGAACGCTCTTGCCGTTTTGGCATTTGTATTTTTTAGCCAGTTTAACGTGATAACTAAGCACGCCTTGAATACCTAGAAAAAATCCAATTGTCGATGCCTGACATCCCCCTTATTTCCTCTCAACTAGAATTTTTAAGCCCGTTTTATTAAAGTTCGTAACTGACGATCAACTTCCCTTTTCTTAATGCTCGCTCGCTTATCATATTTCTTCTTACCGCGCGCAATCGCGAATTCTAGCTTCAGAAAACTATGATTAGTATATATTTTGAGAGGGATTAGTGTCAAGCCCTCAGTTTGCTTCTTACCCACTAATTTTTTTATCTCCTCTTTCTTTAAAAGAAGCTTACGTTCCCGCGTCTGATTATAGTCCGGTAGCGAACCGGCCTGCTTATAAGGAGAAATCTGACAACCAATTAAATAGAGTTCCGTTTTGCCTCCCTTAGTCCGAACGCTGATGTAACTACCTTTAAGACTGAGTTGACCGGCGCGGACGGCTTTTACTTCGTGCCCAAACAATACTAAACCCGCCTCGTATTTCTCGAGGAGCTCATAATCAAAATTAGCTTTTTTGTTTTGAGCTAGTTGAGGCATAATTCCAGTCTTTTAGCTTCTGAATCACTTTTTCATTCGTTAAAACATTTTGTAAATAAGTTTTATAACCGGTTTCATCAAACATCTTTAAAACTTCTGGTTTATCAGCATACTGTTTCTTTAATTCCGCGATTTTTTTATCTAACTCTTGATCGCTCGGTGCGATCTTCTCTATGACCGCCAACTCCCGAATAATTAAAGCCGATTTAACGCGTTTGACGGCGTTAGGCGATAGTTCGAGCATCAGGGCGGCGCGGTCTTTTTTTAAGTGTTCTAAATAATCTTCAAACTTCCCTCCCTGGCGGATAATACTCTGTTCTAGCTCCGCTAACATATTTTTTAATTCACTCTCAATAATTACTTCCGGCAAATCACCAAATTTTGTGTCATCAACTATTTTGGTTAGCATCTCAGATTCATTCTTAAGTTCTAAATGATGCTTTTTTTCATGCAACAAACTTTCTTCTAAACTTTTCTTCAGCTCCTCTAAATTTTTTAGCTGAAAAAACTTCGCCAGTCCGTCGTCCAGAGCGGGAATTTCACGTCGGTAAACTTCTTTAACTTTGACTTCGAATTCGACGAGTCGACCAGCTAAGTTTTTCTGGTGATGATTATCAGGATAAGGTAAATCAAAATTACGAACATCATCTTTTTTAGCGCCTACTAATTGTTTATCAAAACCCGGAACAAAATAATCTCGACCAAGAATAATCGCTAAATCTTTATGGCTTCCGTCCTCAAGCGGGACTTTATCTAAAGACATTTTAATGTCGACCGTAACTTTATCGCCTAATTCGGCCGCCTTATCAGCGACTATCTCTTGAGCGCGCATTTCTCTTAAATCATTAAGAGCCTTATCAAGTTCTGGTCGATCGATTTTCGCCTCTTCAATTTTCAAGTTTAGATCTTTATATTTTCCTAAGGCGACCGTCGGTAGTAATGAAACTACAACCTTATATTCAAAAGGATTATCAGGCGCTAGCTTTGTTACATTCACTTGCGGCTGACCAACTGGCTGACGACCCATGGTATTCTTAGCCACTGTCTCATCAATGGTTTTATGAATAGCAATATGAGCCGCTTCTTCAAGAATAGTCATCTCGCCAATTTTCTGTTTCAAAACTTCATAAGGCGCCTTGCCCGGTCGAAAACCTTCAATCTTAACTTCGGCGGCAACTTTTTGAGCCCCCTTTTCAATATAAGGATTAAACTCCTCAACACTCAATTCAATAGTCAACTCTAACTGCGATTTCTCTAATTCTTTAGTATTCACTTGCATACTGTATTTTAGTTAATATTTACTACATTAGTAATCCAACAATAAGTAAGGCCACGATATTTAAAACCTTAATCATCGGATTAATAGCCGGACCAGCCGTATCCTTATAAGGATCGCCGACCGTATCTCCGGTAACCGCTGCCTTATGAGCGTCTGAACCTTTGCCGCCGAAGTTACCAGATTCAATATATTTTTTAGCATTATCCCAAGCGCCACCGCCGGAAGTCATCGAAATCGCGACAAAAATACCAGTCACTATTGAACCGACTAATAAACCCCCTAAGGCTTCTAAACCGCGACCGCGACCAAATAAGTTAAAACCAAAACCGACAACGATAACTGTAACTACCGGTAGTAAAGCCGGAATAATCATTTCCTTAATCGCCGCTTTTGTTACGATATCAACCGTTCGGCCATAATCGGGTTTTTCCGTACCGCTCATAATCCCAGTCTTTTCTTTAAATTGCGCTCGGACATCTTCGACAACCGCTCCGGCAGCGCGTCCTACCGCTTTCATGGCCATAGCGCCAAAAAGATAAGGTAATAAACCGCCGATAAATAAACCAACTAAAACGTAAGGATTATCAATTAAAAATTGGGCGCTCCCGCCGGCGGCCTTAATCTTATAAGTAAAGTCGGCAAATAAAACTAAAGCGGCTAAAGCGGCGGAACCAATCGCGTATCCTTTCGTAACGGCCTTAGTCGTGTTCCCAACCGCGTCTAAAGGATCAGTAATATTGCGAACATCATCGCCTAATTCCGCCATTTCTGCAATTCCTCCGGCGTTATCAGTAATTGGGCCATAGGCATCAATAGTAACGATTATGCCAGCCATTGATAACATCGACATGGCGGCAATCGCAATCCCGTATAATCCCGCTAAAGAATAGGCACCTAAAATAGCTAAACAAATAACGATTACCGGCCAAGCGGTCGACTGCATAGAAACCGCTAAACCAGCGATGACATTAGTCCCGTGACCGGTCCTTGAAGCTTCGGCGATACTTTTAACCGGTTTATATTTAGTCGAAGTATAATACTCGGTAATAACGACTAGTAAACCAGTAACTACTAAACCAATTAAACTCGCGAAATATAATTTAAGGCTTAAACCACCGACCACCATATATTTAGTAATCGGATAAAAAGCTAAAGCCGCTAAAACTCCGGCGGCGATGAGACCCTTATAAAGGGCGGCCATAATATTATTACTCTTTCCTAGTCGAATAAAGAAAATACCGATGATAGAAGCGATAATCGCGACCGCTCCGAGCACGAGCGGATATAAAATAATTTGTGAATTATTTTCTAAAATTAAACTGCCTAAAACCATAGTCGCGATAGAAGTCACCGCATAAGTTTCAAATAAATCCGCCGCCATTCCCGCACAGTCGCCAACATTATCACCGACGTTATCAGCAATAACCGCTGGATTACGCGGATCATCTTCCGGAATACTGGCTTCAACTTTACCGACTAAATCCGCTCCAACGTCTGCGGCCTTCGTATAAATTCCGCCGCCTAGTCGCGCAAAAATAGAAATTAGAGAACTACCAAAAGCAAAACCAATCAACGCGTGAAGATCATGAGTTAAAAAATAGAAACCGGCCGTACCGAGTAAAGCTAAACCGACGACGAGCATACCTGTCACGCTCCCGCCTTTAACTGCCACGTTTAACGCTTTAGCTAAACCGCCGCGCGCCGCTTCAGTCGTCCGGATATTAGCGCGGACACTAACATACATACCAATATATCCCGTCAAGGCTGAAAGAACCGCCCCGCTTAAAAAAGCTAGTGCCGTTAACCAACCTAAGCCCGGAACGAAACCAATAATTAGAAATAAGACAGCGGCGACTATCGCGACGGACTTATATTGGCGATTTAAAAAAGCTTTCGCACCGGCCTGAATAGCCGCCGCAATTTCTTTCATGCGATCGTTACCTTCGGGTAAACGTAGCAGCGAAACGATGACAATTACTCCATAAATAATGGCCGCCAGAGCGCTGCCAAAGATAAATAAAGGGCTAATCATAAATTTATTTTATTACTCCGACTAGAGCGGAGAATTATTATCAATTATTTAATTTATTTTTTCTTAGCAGTCGCCGCTTTCTTTTTCTTTTTTTCTACTCCCGCCCCTTCTTTAGTCGGCTTAACCTCTACTGGGGAAATATTCTCCGTTACTAATTCAAGATTTCCAACCGTTTCTTCTAAAGCGGCGGCATTTTCTGAAGTATTTTCTAGACCTAAATCCGCACTAGCCTCAGCGGCTACGACGATCTTATCTTCATCTGCCTCTAAAACTTTTTTCTCACCACTTTCGGTCATCTCGACAATATCAATTTTCCAACCCGTTAAATGAGCGGCTAAACGAACATTTTGGCCGGCCTTACCAATCGCCAGAGATAATTTATCGGAAGCGACTTTAACAACCGCTCGGTGTTCCGAATTATCAAGAGATATCGAGACTACTTTAGCCGGCGCTAGAGCATTAGCGATAAATTTAGCCGGATCTTCGTTATATTGAATAATATCAATTTTCTCGCCGCCTAGTTCATTAATAATAGTTTGGACTCGTGAGCCGCGCTGGCCGACGCAAGAACCAACCGGATCAACGTTCTCTGCTTCCGTATAAATAGCGACTTTCGAACGCGCTCCTGCTTCCCGCGCTACGGCTTTTATTTCGACTAGACCATTAGCAATCTCCGGAATTTCTAAATAAAAAATCTTACGTAAAATCTCATCACTACGACGAGATAAAATAATTTCTGGTCCCTTATGTCCCTCGCGCACTTCTTTAATAAAAACCTTCAAGCGATCATTAGGATTATAACGTTCACTATAAATTTGTTCTTCCGCCGGCAAAAGTCCGATCGCCTTACCTAAATCAACAAAAACAAAACGACCTTCTCGTCTTTGGACAATGCCGGAGACGACCTCTCGTTCTTTTCCTTTAAACTCGCCGAAGATCATGTCTCTTTCCATTTCTCGTAGTTTCTGAATAATAACCTGTTTCGCCGTTTGCGCAGCCATTCGACCATAGCTCTCCGGAACTGGTAAATCCGTCGCTATTTCTTCTCCTACGACCACTTCATGTTTCAAAATTTGCGCTTCTTTTATTTGAATGTCCGTTTTAGGATTAAATTTCTTTTTTCCCTCTTCGCCAGTCTCATTTTCGCTATTAGGCTCAAAACGAGTCTCTTCTCTGTGGGCCTCTTTCGGATTAGGATTATACAAATTCTGTAACATCTCCGCCTCCTCCTGTTCCGGCAAATTTTCCACTACTGTTTTTACATCAAAAATCTGCGAATGCCCGGTAGTCGGATCAAATTTAACCCGCACATTTTGATTACGTTCACCATAATCTTTACGATAAGCGGCCGCTAAAGCTAACTCCACAGCGGCAATAACCGATTGATAATCTAAGTTTTTTTCATCACACAACTGCTTGATAGCGCTACTTATTTCTGACATATTGTTATAATTAATTTAAGAAAAAAGCTAATTGTGATTAACAATTAGCTTTCTTATAATCATCATACCATATTCTTTAATTTTGTCAAAGCTAACCGCCTAACCTTACTCAATCGGATAGAAACGATAATCAACGGCGTTACCGGCCGCCTGGCCTAAAATTATAATACTATAACGAGTAATCGCCCAAGCTAACAAAACTACTATTAACCCAATAAAAGCGTTCCTAATCATTTCTAGAGCTTCCTTGGTCTTTTCTTCATTGCCCCCAGCCGTCATATATTTAAAACCAGCAAAAATCATAAAACCAAAGAAAATTATGCCTAAAAATGTTAAAACAACATTAATAATCCGCGCTATTGTAATCCTGATATCTGAAGGAGTTTTTCCTCCATACGCCGTTGCTCCAATAGAATTCAAACCTACTTGGCTATTTAACAACCGCTGGTCAGCTTGCGCCGGGCCAACACTAGTTAAAAGAGCGAGACTGAAGATACTAAGCAGTAAGAAAGATAAAAGATTTTTTTTAATGTTTTTCATATCGTCTCGCAAATCTCCTCGGCGGCAAGTAGCTATAATTGAAAATTTTGCTATTCACCCGCGTATTGATAAGTATGATATAATTATATTAGACTTCTATATTATATAAAAAAACCTTTTAAAGTACAAGAAAATGAGTTTGGCCCAAAAAGTTTTCCATAATACCTTAATTCAAATAGGCGGAAAAGTCATTTCGACTATTTTGGGTATTTTTTCTATTGCTCTAATTACGCGCTATCTGGGTCCGCGTGGCTTCGGCGAATACACCACCGTTATAACTTTTTTAACCTTCTTTGCTGTTGCCTCTGACTTTGGTTTGACGCTGGTAACCTCTCAAATGATGAGTTCTAGCTCAGAAAATGAAAGTAAAGTTCTTAATAATTTATTCGGATTACGCTTAATATCTTCCTTATTAATATTACTCCTAGCGCCAATCGTCATTTGGTTTTTCCCTTATGAGCTAAACGTTAAATTAGGTGTTCTAATTAGCTTCATCGCTTTTTTATTCCCCGCTCTTAACCAAATTTTAATTGGATTATTTCAAAAAAAGTTAAGTATGGGTAGAAACACTTTAGCCGAACTAATCAGTCGCCTGGCTTTAATTATCGGCATAGTCCTAGCCTTAAAAATGTCCGCCGGACTAACCGGTATTTTACTCGCTACTGTCCTCTCCGGGTTAGTAAGTTTCCTTATTCACTATCTATTAGCCATAAAATTCCTGGTTATTAAACCGGCCTTTGATTGGCCAATTTGGAGAAAAATATTTGATAAATCTTGGCCGCTGACCATTACTATTGTTCTAAATCTTATTTATCTGCGCGCCGATATTCTTCTCTTATCATTATTTAAACAAGTAGAAGAAGTCGGTCTTTACGGCGCCGCTTATAAAATTATCGACATCTGCACTAGCATTCCCTTTATGTTCGCCGGTCTAATCTTGCCCATATTAAGCACCGCCTGGACGGAAAGACGACCCCAACATTTTCAAGTCGTTTTACAAAAATCTTTTGATTTTATGGTTATTTTGGCGATTCCTTTGGTTATTGGCAGCCAATTTTTAGCCACTCCCGTAATGCGCTTCGCCGCGGGATCAGAATTTATTGCCTCTGGCGCTATTCTCCAGGTACTAATTTTCGCCGTCGCCGCTATTTTTATGGGGACAATGTTTTCTCATGCGGTTATTGCGCTTAACCAACAAAAAAAAATGATTACTTTTTATGTCTTAACTAGTTTAAGCGCGCTTATCGGTTACTTGGTCTTTATTCCTCTCTTCTCTTATTTCGGTGCCGCTCTAGTTACGATTTATAGCGAAACGATGATTGCTATTTTTTCCGCGCGCTGTGTTTTCAAATATAGTCATTTCCTGCCTAATCTAAAAATATTTAAAAAATCCTTGCTCAGCAGTTTATTAATGGCTCTTTTTCTCTATTTTTTTAGCTCGCCCTATCAAAATACTCTCGGCGGCTTAATCGCTATTTTAATTATTGCCTGTTTAATTTATTTCCTTATGCTATACTTTATCGGCGGTATTAAACGGGTCGACTTAAACCAAATAGGCGAACAAACTAACCGCCCCGCCGGCCCCATTTATAACCCCAACCTTAATTAAATTTATGAATCTTGACGATTTTAAAATTGAAATAATAGCGGACACTCCCGATTATCTGGTTATTAATAAACCGGCGGGTTTAGCGGTCCACGGCGGCGGCAATTTAAAAGAGCCGACTTTAGCCGATTGGCTCATTAAAAAATATCCAAAAATAAAAAAAGTTGGCGACGACCCGATTCGTCCCGGACTAGTACATCGTTTAGACCGAGAAGTCAGCGGCTTAATGGTGATTGCCAAAAATAACCGAAGTTTTACTAATTTGAAAAATCAATTTAAAGAGCGAGAAATAGTGAAAGAATATCTGGCTCTCGTTTATGGCCGACTATCTAAAGATGAAGGAATTATTGATTTCCCAATTACGCGCTCAAGCGAGGGCTATAAGATGGCCGCTTTGCCAAATAACGCTAGCGAACTCCTTAACCGGCGTCATCCTCAGGTTCGTGACCAAGGAAATATCGAAAGTTGGCTAAAGTCCCGCCAAGCCTTAACCGAATTTGAGACTATCCAAAAATTTATTAATTATACTCTGCTGCGTGTTAAGATTAAGACCGGACGGACGCACCAAATTCGCGTTCATTTTTTCGCCTATGGTCATCCTCTCGTTGGAGATAACTTATATTGTACTAAAAAAACTAAAGAAAAAAACAAAAAATTACCGCTGAACCGCGTCTTTCTCGTCGCTTGTCGCTTGCAGTTTAAAAGTCGAGACGGCCAAAAACAAGAATTTAAAATAAACTTGCCTACCGAATTAAAGAATTATCTCCCACGTCACTAAAAATCTACGATCCGCTTTTGACGCGGCGGCCATTTTTTACTATAATAAGAAATATTAAAAATTAATCAAATAATTAATTATAAACTTATGAAAAAATTTATTCAGAGTCTTTTCGTCCGTGAACGATTTACTCGAGTTACGCTTCCCCTCCTGCTCGTGATTATCTTAGTAATTATTGGACTTTTTTCTTTCCAAAAGCCCAATAAAACTCTCAGTACTGATCAAGCTAAAACCCAAACTGAAACTTTCATTAATACTTACCTAATGCAAAGTGGTAATAAGGCGACCGTTAAGGAAGTAACGACCGAATATGGTTTATATAAATTAAAAATCGACATCGTTAGCGACCTGGTCGAATCTTATTTGTCTAAAGATGGTAAATTATTCTTCCCCCAAGCTTTGAATATCGAACAAATAAGTAGTGCCCAGAATAAAGATAGCGCGCCGAGCGCTGCCGCGCCGAGCGCAGTAGTTACTAAAAAAAGTGACAAACCAACAGTCGAGTTATTCGTTATGAGTTACTGCCCTTATGGCACGCAAGTAGAAAAAGGAATCCTGCCGGTTTTAGAAGCTTTAGGAAATAAAATAGCTTTCGAACTAAAATTTTGTAGCTATGCCATGCATGGCCAAAAAGAACTCGCCGAAAACCTAAACCAATATTGTATCCAAAAAGAACAGCCCGAAAAATTAAATAGTTACTTACAATGTTTCCTAGAGGCGAGCGACTCCGCTAGTTGCCTAACTAAAGCGGGCGTCAAAACTAGCCAACTAAACGCTTGCGTCGCCAAGACTGATAAACAATTCAAGGTCTATGATAACTTTAACAATAAAGTTGATTATCAAGGATCCTACCCGGGCTTTGCTGTTCAAAAAACCGACAATGAAAAATATAATGTCGGCGGTTCTCCAACTTTAATTATTAATGGCGAAGAAATTTCTAGCAATCGCGACTCAGCTTCGCTTCTAAAAACTATTTGCAGCGCTTTCAATACTCCGCCTAAAGAATGCGAGACTGTCTTGTCTAGCGCTTCTCCGGCGCCGGGCTTTGGCTCAGGAACCGCCACCAACAATTCCGCCGCGGCCGGTTGCGCCCAGTAAAATTCTCCTAATTCCTCTTAAAAAGACTATCCCTTTCGGATAGTCTTTTTTTAAACTTAGGCTACTTAACTAAAATTAAATATTAAACAAAAGATAGAGATTAAAAATAGCGGAAACTATAATAATTATTTTTAATCGAGAATCCATCTTTTCCCGATTATCCTGGTAGGTAATCATAAAAGCGGTAAAAAGTAGCGGCAGAAAGTCTAAAGCATAACGGAAACCAAATTGTGTATAGCCGATAAAGAAAGATGCCGCGATTATCAACCAAATTATTATTGACGTTATCAGAAACATCGCCGCTTTCTTCTTCTTTATTTTCATAAAGAATAAATAGAGTAAATAGGGTGAAGTTAAAAAAATACTCATACCCCAGCGATCAGATTTTAGGAACGGAAAATCTATTAAATGAGTAGAAGAATTAAAAACCGGCTGCGGCAGGCTGAGCAAAGAATAATAGAGTCCCCTAGGTAAATACCTAAAATTAAATAAGCCATAATTATTTTTATCGGCCATGAATTCCGCCGGCAAAATTTGCGCCCGATAGCCCTGATCGAAGGGGTCCTGAAAACGCGCGTAGTTATAACTAAATAATATCAGTAAACCAATAAGCGGCCCGACGGCTAATTGGCCAATATTTTTAAATTTTACCCGCCAATTAGGAGCGCCACCCCATAAAATATCTAGTAAAAAGAAAAGAATCCCGATAAAGGCCGTCGCCCTAGTTAAGAGAACTAAACCTAAGATTATCCCGATTAAAAGATAGCGCTTTTGACCGAAATATTCTAATAAAGCCAAAAATAACAAAAGGACCGTAACCGTTTGAGCGAAATACCAACTAGAACTAACTATGGCGACCCCGAGAAACATTGAACTAAAAACGAAAGCCACTGACCAATAAGCGGAATCAGTGGCTAAAAAATTAAGGCGACGCGCTAATTTAAAAATTAAATAAGCAATAAGGAGAACTAAGAAAAAATTCAAGTAACTCTGATAAAAATAAATTTGCCCAAAACTGCTTAACCAAACAAAAGGCATTAAAATAACGGCCGGTAATGGTCCTAAGGGCCAGTAGTAATGGCCATTAAAGAGGACATTATCAAATAGATAATTATTATAAATAGAATTATCTAAAAAATATAATTTATAATGAAGAAAGGCCTTCGCTAATTCCGAGAACTGCTGGTCTAATCGATTAACCGGCTGGTAAAGATTAGACACCGAAATGAAAACAAAAAGAACGGCCAAAATAAAAGTCAGCGGAATTAAATTATAAATATTTTTTTCAATAAACTTAAACATACGACCTGATTTTGTCGCTGGTCCTTACCCTAATCACCGTCTCTGACTATTAACCCTGGCCTCTTAACTTCGCGGCGGCTAAAATTTTAGTGACCGCTAGAATATACGCGGCCTGCCGTAAAGTTATTTTGGCATCCTTGGCTAAATATTTATCATAGACTCTCTGCCAATTAGTGGTCATCTTTTTTTCTAGCAGCTGGCGCAAATATTCTTCATCTAAAATCTGACCTGTACGATTCTGAGCCCATTCGAAATAACTAACAATGACGCCTCCTGAATTAGCTAAGATATCAGGCACGATTACTTTCTTCTGAGCCGCCAGAATCTGATCTGCTTCATAAGTTATCGGCCCGTTGGCTAGTTCAATAATATAATCAACTTTAATTTGAGCCGCATTCTCTTTAGTAATTTGATTTTCTAAGGCCGCCAAGACTAGAATATCCGCCTTAAGTTCCAATAACTCATTATTCGTAATCTTTTGTCCGCCACTATAGTCGCCAACCGCCAATTTCTGATTTTTCCAAGCGACTAATTCCGGAATATTAAGTCCCGCCTCATTATATATTCCGCCCTGACTATCAGAAACGGCGATAATTTGATGGCCGTCTGCCGCCAATTTACTAGTCATAAATAAACCGGCATTACCGAAGCCCTGAACCACAATCTTCAATCCGGTTCGACCAGGCATAAATTTAGCAATCATTTCTTTAGCTATTAAATACCCGCCTTGAGCTGTAGAATCGCCGCGTAAAGCTAAACCGCCCAGTTCTAGGGGCTTACCGGTAATCATCCCCGGTTCATGATGGCCGACTCGTTTTTCGAATTCATCCAACATCCAGGACATTATTTGACCATTAGTATAAACGTCAGGCGCCGGGATATCTTTATCTTGACCAAGATATTCATAAAATTTAGCAATATAAGCCCGACTAATCTTTTCTAACTCTTCTGGGCTAGCGAGTTTCGGATTAAATTTAATCCCTCCCTTAGCGCCGCCGTAAGGAATATCCGCCAAAGAATTCTTTAGAGCCATCCAAAAAGCTAAAGACTTCACCTCGTCTTCACTAACGTCGGGATGGAATCTAATTCCTCCCTTGCCCGGACCTAACGCTCGGCTATAAACGATTCGCCAGGCCGGATATTTTTTATTATCAACTTCTAACTCACAAAAATTTATTTTAGCGGGCGCTAGCAAAACTTTCATGTCGGAATCGCTAAGACCTTCTAATGTTTGTACTTCTTGCAAACGCGCTAAGTTATCGGCAAAAATACTCATATCTTTTAAATTAATTTATAAATGAGCCATTAATTCTCCCTTTAAAGTTTCTTTATTTCTTAAACCAATAAATTCCGCGACCACTTTACCGCTTTTGAATAATTTCATATTAGGGATACTCTGAATTTGATACTCGAGAGCTAAACTTTGATTACTAGCTTCTTCCGTATTTATTTTCGCAATTTTTATTTTTCCGACCAATTCTCCGGCTAATTCATCAAGAATTGGCGCCATCATCTTACAAGGCATACACCAAGGAGCCCAAAAATCTACTAGGACGGGGATCTCACTATTTAAGACTTCCGCGGAAAAATTAGCTTGACTTAGTTCTAAGGCATTAGACATAAATTTATATTTACTTATTAAAATTTATTTATTAAAATTTACTTATTTATTACTTCTTTGAATATTTTCTCTATTTTTTCTTTACTATATTTTTTTGGTCCTACCAAACAGCGGTCGAACTCGGCTCCCACAATTTTTTCCATAAGCGCGGACATCGCCGAACGTGCGGCTTTAAACTGAATTAGGAGGGCGAAACAATCTCGTTCCTTATTAGTTAACATCCGTTTCGCTCCTTCTAATTGTCCGATAATATTATTGAGACGTTGTTCAATCGTTTTCATATTTAAATTATACATCATACCCCCATGGGGTGTCAAGAAAATAAAAAAATCCCTTATCTTCTAGCTAATGGTTAGCTAAAAAGATAAGGGGGAATAACTGCTTAAGTTTCGGGCGCCGGTAGGACTAAATAGGAACCCGATTCGAGACTTAAATAGCTGCGGACCATCGGCGTGGCTGATAATTTAAGCCCTTTGGCATTAACTTCTAGTTTGACGAGAAAATGCTTATTTTTGATAGGTAAATCAAACAGCTTATGCCAAAAACGTACTAACCAAAACGGTTCAACGGCGACTAAAAAATAAATTTTTAAACCACCGGGCCAATTATTTTGATGGTCACAAAGATCGCGGATTTGACTGGGTTGAAAATAAATTTTTTGGTGATAAGCGGGATTAGGAACAAGCGCCTGCATTGCTTCCTCTAAAACCGTAATTCGACTAATAAATTGGATTAGAAACCTCTCCTCCCTTTCATTAGATAAATGATTAAAAAAACTACCGATAATCTCCCCATCTATCTCATAAAAACTAAGCTTACGACTGGCGGCTGTTGCTTCGCCGCTAGTAAAAAGAGTTTCGCGCCCTAAAAGAACGTTAGCGCTCACCGGACCCTGGTCATTTTTCATGTGTCTGTCTCCTTCTAATTGTCAAAGAAAAAAAATAGATTAATTAATATAAAAATATTACAAAATCAGAATTTTGTCAAGACCAAGCGCCCCTCCTAACTAAGAGTCAACCAATAATTAAAATTGTCCTTAGTTAACTCAATATTTCTAAAACCGGCTTTAATCGCTAAATTCCGCAATTCTCTAGCAGTAAAGGCGTGATAATATCGCTCACTAATTATTCCCCCTTGAATATTTTTCCAAGGAAAAACTAAATCACCAAAATCTAAATCCTGAAAACCAATAATCTTAAACAAATAATTCCTAAAAATCATCCCCCGATAGTGTTTAGACTTCCAAACCGGGCTCCATAAATTCCAAACACTAATCATAATTTTCCCTCTAGCGCTAAGGGCTTCTTTCATGAGTTTAAGAACTTGTAGCCGAAGTTCTCCGCCGGGAATATGTTGTAAAACCGCTAAACAAAAAACATAATCAAATTTATTTATTCCGATCGGATTTATACTACTCCTAGACGGCTCTTTAAAAATATCCGCTAAGTCTAAAATATCACCAACTAAAAATTTATAGTTTGGATAATTTTGTCGAGCTAGTTCAATTAACGCCGCGCTGCTATCTAAACCCAAATAATCTATTTTTTTATCTTTCAATGCTTCCAGTAAACGCCCATTCCCGCAACCCAAATCCAAAATCCTATCATTATCCTTAACTGGCGCGGCGACAGCTCTAATTTCCGGCCAAATTTCCTTACGCCGCGTAGTATTAAAATTAACCGCAATTTCTTGATAATTATTTTTAACTAGCGCTAATAATTTTTTGGCCGTCGCTACTTTCATAACTTATAAATCTTGATCTAATAAAGCCTCAATCTAAATATTCCTTATAACGATAATCTTCGCCGCCCTTATTCTTCACTTTTGCCGCTTTCAGACAGCTATCACATTTCCCACAAGGCTGAGCTTGACGATCGCCAAAATATTTTAAGATATACTCTTGGCGACAAGCGACTTGGTAAACATAATTTTCCATCTCATTCAGTTTTTCGTAGGCTCTAGCCGTTTTAGTCTTCAGGGCCTTAAAGTCTAAATTTAAATCTTCCGCTTCCACTATTTTTAAAATTTTAATTTCTGTACCGCGAAAAGGCGGACGATATTCTAAAAGATCTTTTTCCGCTAATTTTTTAATCGTCCGCAGCAATGAATCCTTTTTAATGCGTAAAACTAACGCCAATTCTTCTGGATTAAACTCCCAACCGCGCGCTAGTTCCGGAGCATATTTTTCTTGCAGCTGAGCAATAATCGCTAACTGGCTTTTAGCTCTTCGGCCAGCCGCCAGTACTATTTCTGCCCAATCTTTTTTAAGTTTTAAATAGGAATTAGACGTCTTCTCGTTAGGACGAGAGAGATAACCCTCTTTCTCTAAAATCTTTAGCGCTGTTCCGATCGCCATTTCCGGAACAGCTTCGGATAAATTCTGAGCAATTTCCGCATAAGTTATGAGAATGGAAACACTGGGATCAATTTCTTGCTCCGCCCGCCGTAATAAAAAATCATATATTTCGATAATAATTTCTGGACTGGGATTATCGCCCTTAATAAAGAACTCACGCAGATAACGGTCCTGCTGATGATAAAATAATAAACAAAAAGCCGCTTGGCCATCCCGACCGGCCCGGCCCGCTTCTTGGTAATAAGCTTCGATCGTACCGGGAAGATCATGGTGAATAACAAAACGAATATCTTTTTTATTAATCCCTAAGCCAAAAGCGTTAGTCGCGACGATAACCTTAGCCTCCCCTCGCATGAATTGTTCCTGAACCCAGTTCCGGCTATCACTATCCATGCCCGCATGATAGCCTAAAGCTTTAATATCGTTGTTAACCAAGACTTCTAGGATTTCATCGGATTTGGCTCTAGTGCCGACATAAATAATTCCCGATCCTAAGTCCGGATTAGTCGTTAATAAATTAACAATATTCTCAATTTTTTGACCGTTCGCAGCCGTCACGACGGCTAACTGTAAATTAGGACGAGCAAAACCAGTAATAACTAACTCTTCATTTTTTAAACCTAATTGTTTAATAATATCGTCCCTAACCTCCGGCGTCGCGGTGGCGGTTAAGGCTACAACCGGCGGCGAACCAACAAATTTTATAGCCTCTCTGAGACGCAAGTAGCTCGGCCGAAAATCATGCCCCCATTGGCTGACACAATGGGCCTCATCAATCGCAAATAGAGCCACCTTAATATTTTTCAGGCTAGCCAAAAAAACTTGATTATAAAAACGCTCTGGCGCAATATAGACAATCTTATAAAAACCTTCTTTTAAACGAATTAGCCGCTGTTCGGTCTCGGCTAAAGAAATTGAAGAATTAATGAAAGTAGCGGGAATACCAACTCGCTCTAAAGAATCGACCTGATCTTTCATTAAGGCAATTAACGGCGAAATAACAATCGTTATCCCCGCAAAAACTAAAGCCGGCAATTGATAAATTAAAGACTTACCGCCACCAGTTGGTAAAACCACCATCGTATCTCGCCCCGCTAAAATATTATCAATTGCCCTCTCTTGCCCAGGCAAAAAAGATTCATAACCGAAATGAATCTTTAATAGCTCACATAATTGTTGTTTTTTCTTTTGGGACATTTTTATTTATCTCATATTCTTAAAATATGGAAACTAGGTATTGACAAATAATTAAAATTAGGATACTATATTATTAATTAAATTCACATAATTAATCTAAAATCTGGAGTCAATAATGATAAATTGGGATGTCATCCTACCGCTACTTGTGTTCTTTTTAAAATTTAGCGCGGCTATTTGGGCCACCATCAATAAAGATTTAGATCCACTAATCATAGCGGTTCTATATATCTCAGGAATCTTTTGGTTATTATTTGCAGTTTTTCTTGTTAAACAAAAAAATAAAAAACATTTACGAATAAACTCTCAACCCCATCTTTCTTCTTAATACCTCTACCCCTCTAATTTTGACCCCGCCGTTTCTTCCAAGGAACGGCCTTTTTATTTTCCTCGACGCTTATAAATTTCTAAAACATTCTTAAAGAGAAAAGCAATGGTCATCGGACCAATACCGCCGGGAACTGGAGTAATGAAACTCGCCCGCTCTTTAACGCTCTGATAGTCGGCATCACCGACGACCTTATCATGAATTTTAGTAATTCCAATATCAATAATAACGGCTCCCTCTTTAATCATTTCCGCCTGGATAAAATTTGGCTTGCCTAAAGCGCTAACTATTAAGTCAGCCTGACTAAGATTGTCTCTTAAACTAACCTCCATGCCTTGGGCAATTAATAATTTTTGAACACTGGCGCCAAATACGTCAGAATTATACAAAATACAAGCCGTTTTACCTAACGGCAAAAAATTAATATCTTCTAAGCAGGCGGAAATAGAAGCCAAGACCGGAGAAACAATATACTCCGGACATTGCGCGTGAAAACCATCAGCATCTTTGGTTGGTTGAATCGCGTCAATAATTTTATGAGTATTAAATTTTTCTGGTAGTGGCAGCTGAATTAAAATTCCGTCAATTAACTCATCTTTATTTAAAAAATCTATTATCTTTAAGACATCCTCTTCCGGCTCATCGCCCTCTAATCTATATAAATGAGTGTCAATTCCTACTAACCTGCCTTCTTTTTCCTTCAAAGAAACGTAAAGTCTAGAATCCTCTCTTTCGCCGACTAAAATAATGGCTAAGCTAGGTCTTGCGCCATTAAACTTACAAATCTCTTTAACAATTTTGCTCTTAACCCGAGCGGCAATCGCTGTCCCATTTATTTTTTGTACCATATTTAATGACTTAATCGATATTAATCATTTAGTCGGAATAATAAATTTCTCACACATTTTTTTAACCTTATCTTTAAGAATCTTTAATTCTGTTTCTTCGTCTTTATTTTCAAAAGCTTGGTTGATCCAACTCACGATTAATTTCATTTCCGTTTCTTTCATTCCTCTAGTCGTCGCCGCTGGCGTCCCTAGTCTAATCCCCGAGGGATTCATCGGCGGGTTGGGATCGTTCGGAATCGTCGAACGAGAAACAGAAATTCCAATTTTTTCCAAAATCTTTTCCGCTTCATAACCCACTAAATTTTTATTACTCAAATCTAAAACCATTAAATGATTATCGGTCCCGCCAGAAATTATTTTATAACCAAGCTTAAGAAATTCCGCTGCCATGGCCTGCGCGTTACTAATAACCTGTCGAGAATATTCAGTAAACTCCGGCTTAAGGGCCTCGCCAAAAGCGACGGCTTTAGCGGCGGTAATATGATCATGCGGTCCGCCCTGCATCCCGGGGAAAACTGCACTATTAACCTGTTTCGCAAATTTTTCCTTACACATTATAATTGCCCCGCGCGGTCCCCGTAAAGTTTTGTGAGTGGTGGTCGAAACTACGTCAAAAATTGGTACGGGATTTTTTAATTGTTTAGCCGCGATGAGACCAGCAATATGAGCGATGTCCGCAAAAGTATAGGCGCCAATTTCATCGGCAATATCTTGAAATTTTTGCCACTCAATTTCTCGCGAATAAGCACTAAAGCCCGCCACAATCATTTTTGGTCTCTCCCGTAGGGCAATAGCGCGTACTTCGGCCATATCGATCATACCAGTAGTCGGACTAACGCCATATTGAACAAAATTATATAAACGCCCCGAAAAATTAACACTATGGCCATGCGAGAGATGACCGCCATGATCAAGCCGTAAACCTAAAACCTTATCGCCCGGATTTAAAAAAGCCATATAAACCGCGGCATTCGCCGGTGATCCGGATAAAGGCTGAACATTAACATGTTCGGCTAAAAACAACTGCTTTGCCCTGTTAATTGCTAAGGTCTCAATATCATCAATATTTAAATTGCCGCCATAATAACGTTTCCCGACATAACCTTCGCTGTATTTATTCGTCAAAACTGTCGCCATTGCTTCTAGAACCGCTGGGCTAACATAATTCTCCGAAGCAATTAATTCTAATTCTTCGTTTTGTCTTTTTTCCTCGGTTTTAATTATCTCCCAAACTGCGGGATCTTCTTGGACTAAATGTTCGTATTTCATAATATTATCTTAATTTAAGGGTCCCCTTTTGTCAAAAATAAAAAAATAAATTTATTTATTTCCAATCTTTAACCATATAGCTATTCTTTAACTTATAACCAAACTTTCGATAATAGGCCCGAATACCCACCCCAGAAATAACCGCTAAACTTGAGCAAGAATTCTTCTTAGAAATCTTCTCTGCTTCCGCCAATAATCTTTTGCCTAGTCCACTATGCTGGACCAACTTAATTCCACCAATCTTTACTAACTTGCCATAAACATGTAATTCCCGAACTAAAGACTGACTAACTGGGCTATTTTTATCTATTCTTAAGCGACAAAAACCAAATAACGTCTTATCGTCCCGGCTATCGAAACTAATAAAATATTCTTCCCCGCCCGCCGCCGCATACTTTAAACAGTTTAATTTAACATTACTGAGTTTGAGTATTTGCTCTTGCGGTTCACGACAACGAATACAGCGGCACTTTACTCCCCTGTCCTTCATAATCTGTCGCAAATTCGTAATCTTATTGCCGGCGATAATAGATTCTTCTGGAATATCACGAATTAAACGAATAATTCGCACATAAATCGGCACGACTTTTTTACATTTGACAATCAACTCTTGCAAAACTTTGTCAGGATAAGGCTTATATTCTCCTTTTAAATACCAATGATATAATAGACTCCCTTTAGTGACGACGGTGGGATAAAATTTAATCTGATCTGGCTGAAAACGTTCGTCGGTAAATAATTTTTTAAATAAACTTAAATCTTTAGCGGGAGTCGCTCCGGGTAAAGCCGGCATCAGATGATAAGTAATTTTAAAACCATATTTTCTTAACAGAGCCGTCGCGTCCACAATCTCCTTAACCCCGTGACCCCGTTTATTGAGGGCTAAAATTTTATCATCAACCGCCTGCACGCCGATCTCCACTCGCGTACAGCCAAGATCTCTCATTTCTAATAATTCCGCTTCATTGATATAATCTGGACGCGTTTCCAAGGTCAAACCAATAATATTATAGTCGGCTGTCTCATTTTTTTTCTGTTCACGAACTAAAGCCTTTTTAAGATCCACTAACTTTAAATTTTGTTTATAAGGAGCTCGTAAATTAATAGAAAAATCTAGCTGGTTGTGTTCAGACAGTAGATCTTGAGCACGAAACTTTTTATAATTATTAGCGGCCGCAAAACAATTTAAAATATACCAATATTTATATTTAGTGGGCAGATAACTCCAAGTGCCGCCGATAACAATAATTTCTATCTTAGTCGGTTCATGTCCATTATTTTCTAAAGCCTTTAAACGTAAAATTACTTGTTTATAAGGGCTATATCCGCAACGGATAGCGCGCATAACCGCTGGTTCGTTCGATAAATAGCTGGTCGGCACATCCTTTTCATGAGGACAATAAGCGCAAGTTCCTGGACAATCATACGGTTTTGTTAAAACAGCGACGGGAGCGATCCCAGATAAAGTTCTTACTGATCGTTTGCGTAAAATATGTTCTAAAAGTAGTTGCCGTTTATCCCCCGCTCGGACTAATAATTGATATTGTTTTAAAATATCGGAGTTTAAAATAGCCGCCAAAGAATATTTTTTACAAATAAGCCGTTTATAAAACTCCAAATTATCCTTATTTTTAATATTATTAGCGTAATTTTTTAGTAATTCTTTTATTGCTTCTACCATAAATTTGGGCTATAATTAAAATATCAATTAATAGTCATCATAATATAGCATGTCCTCTAATTTAATAATATTACTATGAAAAAACAAATTTTCAAACTGTTTTTAATTTTAGGCTTACTGATTATTCCTCTAACCGCTCTTCAAGCCGCCGATATTAAAACCAATAACTCTATTTATATCAACAAAGACGAAATTATTGCCGGCAACCTGTATGCGGCCGGAAACACAATCACTGTCGATGGAAATATTAGTGGGGACTTAATCGCTGTCGCTCAAACTATAATCGTTAACGGACGAATCGAGGGCGACCTTATCTCCCTAGCGCAAGAAATTATTATAAATGGCGCCGTCGGTGGTAATATTCGAGTCGCCGGAAATTCTTTAGTCATTAATGGACCGGTCGCCAGAAATGTCGATGCTTTCGGCGCTAAAATTTCTCTGGGTGATAAAGCTCATGTAGGTTGGGACGTCTACTTAGCGGCCACCAATTGTGAAATTCGGGGAAGTATCGACGGTAACTTAAACGGCTATGTTGGACAAGCTTTAATCGCCGGAAAAATCGGTAAAAATGTGGACTTAACTTTTAATAATCAATCTGCCGGTCAGGTTCTAATTATTGCTCCTGAAACTATTATTAACGGTGATCTAATATATACGGCTAAAAATGCCGCCAACATTTCTGATAAAGCTAATATATCCGGTCAGACTCAACAAAAAATTCTCGAAACAAAAAAAACTAATAATTGGTTTTTAGCTTGGCTTTGGAGTAGATTATTTGCCATTTTTTCGGCTCTAGCCGTCGGTCTTATCTTAATATTTCTCGGTCAAAATATTACCTCAAAAATTACTAATAAAATTCAAGAAGCCCCTCTAAAAGTCTTCTGGTCGGGGCTGATTGTCCTTTTCGTTATGCCTCCCCTTGCCTTAATTCTATTATTTACTTTAATTGGTATCCCGCTAGCTTTTATGATTATGACCATTTGGCTCATCATTATTTATTTAGCCAAAATTATCAGTGCCTTATTAATCGGTCAGATGATATTAGATAAAACTACTAAAACAAAAAATTGGAAACCTGTTTGGCCCTTAATTCTAGGTGTCTTTATCGCTTGGATTATTTTTTCCCTTCCTTTCGTCGGTTGGTTGATCGGACTGGCCGCTGTTTGTTTCGGCTTAGGCGGCATGTGGCTTTGTTTACTCCCTGCCCTTAAATCACCCGAATCTAAACTTTAAAAAATATGAAAATAAACCCAGCTATTTTTCGGGGTTATGATTTACGCGGTCTAGTGGGTCAAGATTTAACTCCAGAAATTATTGAACATTTAGGCAGGGCCTTCGGCACTTACTTAAAAAAAAGAGGAATAACTGAAACCATAATTGCTTATGATTGTCGCTCTACTAGCCAAGAATATAGTGAAGCTATAACTAAAGGTCTAATTTGGGCCGGCCTTAACGTCATTGATATTGGCATGACTATGGTGGGAACTTTCTATTGGTCTCAATATTATTTTAATTGTCCGGGAGGAGTATTTGTTACCGCTTCGCACAATCCCGTCGAATACAACGGTTTTAAGTTCGCGAACGGCTTTTCTGAAACTCTAGTTAGTGACGGTATGCAGGAATTAAGACACTTAGTGGAAACTGAGGACTATGAAGCGGGGCTACTAGTAGGCACCGTAATAAAAAAAGATATTCAAGCCGCTTACTTTAATTATCTGTTAGATAAATTGCCAATCAAAAAAAATTTTAAGGTAGTCGTCGACGCCAGTTGTGCGACGCCAGGAATTATTGTTCCAGAACTATTAAGAAAGAGCGGCTGTGAAGTAATCGAAAAAAATTGCCAAATCGACCCCTCTTTTCCTTTAGGGACGCCCGATCCGACGGAGTTAAGTTTAGCCACTCGTCTCCGGACCGCCGTTTTAGAGGAAAAAGCTGACTTAGGATTTTCCTATGATGCTGACGGCGACCGCATCGGTATAGTAGATAACGAGGGAACAATTATTTGGAATGATGTTTTAGTCGCCCTCTTCGCTTCCGATGTCTTAGATCAACATCCCGGCGCCATAATTATGTTTAATACTCTCTGCTCACGGGTAGTCGTAGAAACTATTTTAAAGAAAAAGGGCCGACCTTTTATGTGGCGGACCGGCCACTCCTTCTTAAAGAAAAAAAATCAAGAAATTGGCGCGGCTTTTATCGGTGAACTTTCTGGCCACTTCTTCTTCTCGGCCGATTTCTATAATCATGACGACGGTTGTTACTCCACTCTAAGATTATTAAGTTATTTGGCGCGCACCGACCAATCGTTAGCGCAAGCTATTCATAATCTCCCTCTCTATATTTCTAGTCCCGAAATAAAAATAGGCGCCGCTGATAATCTTAAAGTAGAATTAATTAAACAAATCGCCACGAAGTTAAAAACTGATTTTCCTCAAGCGGAAATTATTGATGATGAGCGCGCTGGTGATGGTGTTCGTTTAGAGTTAGCCGATGCCATGCTCGTCATCCGCTATTCACAAAACGGCCCGTATATCACCATTAAATTCGAAGCTAAAGAAAATAAACGCTACCAAGAGCTTAAACAATATCTTTATAAATTATTACATGGTTTTTCTGCCGTGGACTGGAATTTTGGCGTTAATGTAGATAGCTTAACTTAATGGTTTAATCTCCTAGCTTTACCAACAAAAGAGCAGACCTTAAAAATGTCTGCTCTTTTAATTTTATCCTATTGACCAGTTATGCTACCTTTCTTATTTCCTCTCGACTTCAATAGTACATTTATTAACTAAGGCCGCTAAAGCGCCCACCGCTGCTAAAATCGGGGCTACGAGCGCTCCGACAAAAGCGAAGGTAACTGGTATTTCCATCATTACCTTCCCCTTCTCGTTTTTAATAATAATCCGTTGGACATTCCCCTCTTTAATTAACTCCTTAACCTTTTTTAAAACATCGTGGCTGTAGACCTTAAATTCTTCCCGACCAGATTTTGCTTTGGCTTTTTTAATCATAAATTTAAAATTAATTATTAAACTAATTAATCATTATTTAGACGAACGATGCCGGCGCTGATAAATTTGTTTAGATTTTCTAGTAACCGCTAAAAGCGTTAATACCGCAATATAGGCCGAGACAACAGCGCTCGGCAGATGATAGGACTTAATCTGGAAAATATCGGGAATAATCAAACTAAAAACTAGAATTGACCAAATAATAACAAAAACTTCGCCGGGATGTTTTTCACTATGCTGATCATACCAGCGCTCGAATTCTTTATTACTAACATAAATAGCCAAAACCCCAATATAAATCATCGAAACAACATCTAAAACAGCGCTCCCCGAACTACCGCCTAAAAAATCATAAATAATTAATGACCAAAATAAAAGCGACCAGAAATTAATTAAATACCGCCAGAAGGTGAAATTAGTTAATAATGATTTTTTAGCCATAGCTTATTTTTATATCGGGGTGCCTACTGGGAATCGGACCCAGGCTAGCGGGACCACAACCCGCCGTTCTACCATTAAACCATAGGCACCATACTTATTCGTTTCTCGAAGAAACGTACGCCCGGGGGGAGTCGAACCCTCGTCTAGAGCTTAGAAGGCTCCCGTTCTATCCGCTGAACTACGGGCGCAAAAAATAATTATAAAAGATATAATTATTTCTCATATTAATAAAAATCAAATTTATTGTCAATTATTTACTGCCAATTATAAATTACTAAAATTTATGATATTTTAAATAAAATTACAAATTTCTTTGTCTTAAAGACTCAAAAATAATAATGGCCGCTGAGACGGAAACGTTTAAAGAATCGACGCCTTTAGACATGGGTATTTTAATAAGTGTGTCGGCTAACTTAAGCCACTGGCGACTTAACCCCGTCGCTTCAGAACCAAAAATAAGAGCTACGGCACCAGCTAAATTAGCGTTGGTATAATTTACCCGACCGCTAGTTGCCGCCGCCAGACTAGTAATTTTATTCTTCTTCAACCAGCTAGTGGTTTCTGCCAAAGGGAGGTTAATAATTTGTTCGAAAAAAACATATCCTTCGCTGGCCCTAATTACGTTAGGATTATAAATGTCCGTCTGACTGTCATTAAGAATGATAATTTTGCTACCAGCGGCGTAGGCAGTCCGTAAAATAGCCCCTAAGTTCCCCGGCTTTTCTACTTTTTCTAAAACAATCACTAAAGGATCTTTGGTTAATTTGAGATCGGCGATGCTTAGTGTTTTCCGCTTAAAACTAGCTAAAAATCCCTCTGGCTTTTCCTTATAACATATTTTCTTAAAAACACCGCTCGAAACCTGAATAATATCTGACGGGGAAATAGCCTTAGATAACTTAATAAACTTATCAGTATGAGGATTTAACTCCGGACAATAAAATAAATTAACCAATTCAAACTTCGCCTGGAGGGCTAAAAAAATTTCCCGCTCACCGTCGACCAGAAATATCCCCTGCTTACTACTTTCACCGTTTTTCTGGAGTCGGCTAATCTTCTTAATTGTTGGATTATCAAAACTACTAATAAAATTCATATTATTAGACTAACTTTCCGTAAAATTATCAGACAAATATTTAACTCGTCGCCTAAATATTATATAATAATCTAAAAAATTTAGACAGCTCTCCCCCGCCGTGACTAGTCATCCCAATAAATCCTGCTAGAAAAGCCTAACTATGATATAATACTCATATAAATTTATGATATGCCAATTAAACAACTCAAAAAAAGTCACTCCGACGCTTGGAGCGAATATAAAAACGCGCGTGGGATAAAAGCTGGCAGCCGGAAAGAGAAAGGACGTTTATTAAAAAGAATCTTTTTAGCAGGGATACTTATCTGTCTTTCCCTCGCTGTCTTAGGCTCAATTTATGCTTTTTGGATTTCCCGGGACCTCCCTAACCCTAACCAACTAATTAATCGGGAAATAGCACAAAGTACTAAAATTTATGACCGCACGGGCGAGCATATTTTATATGAAATAAGTGGTGACCAAAAAAGAACCTTAATCGACCTCAAAGATATTCCGAACCAAGTTAAACAAGCCACCATCGCCATTGAAGATAAAAATTTTTATAACCACGGCGCTTTTAGTGTTTGGGCCATGTTTAGAACAGTAATTACTAATTTAATCTTCAGCCGCAACGCTGGTGGTTCTACTCTGACTCAACAATTTATAAAAAATGCCGTTTTGAGCCCAGAAAAAACTATTGCCAGAAAAATAAAGGAATTAATTCTCTCCTATCGCCTCGAGAAAAAATTTTCTAAGGACGAAATTCTCCAAATGTATCTGAACGAAATACCTTATGGCTCTAATGCTTATGGAATTGAAGCAGCGAGTCAGAAATACTTTGGTAAAAGTATAACTAATGTTTCTTTGGCGGAAGCAGCGATTCTCGCGGCAATTGTTCAAACTCCTAGTCGTTACTCTCCTTATGGTCCTAATAAAGATATTCTTCTAGCCAGAAAGGATTATGTCCTAGACTTAATGGTTGAACAAAAATATATTTCAACCACGGAGCGTGATTTAGCTAAACAGCAGGAAATAAAATTCAAGGGGCCGGAAACTAATATTATTGCTCCTCATTTTATCATGTATATTAAAGATCTGCTGTCGGAAAAATATGGCGAAAAAACTATTGAACAGGGCGGTCTGAAAATATATACTACGCTAGACCTCGACAAACAAAAAATAGCCGAAGAAGTTATTGCTACTCGGACAAAAAATTATTCGGAAAAATATGGCGCTAATAATGCGGCCCTCATAGCTATTGATCCCAAAACCGGCCAAATATTAAGCATGGTTGGCTCGCGAGATTACTTCGATGATTCAATCGACGGTCAGGTAAATGTCTCGACGCGTCCCAGACAACCGGGATCATCCATGAAACCAATTGTGTATGCGGCCTTATTCGAAAAGGGCTATACCCCCGACACTATTCTTTATGACGTAGTCACTAATTTTTCTACCGACCAAAAACAAAAATATGAACCACATAATTATAACAATAAAGAATATGGGCCGGTTTCTATTCGCCAAGCTTTAGCTGGATCACTTAATATCCCGGCCGTTAAAGCTATTTATCTGGCCGGCATAAATAGTGTTATAGATTTAGCAGAAAATCTCGGCTATTCAACTCTCTACCCGCGCAGCCGTTTCGGGCTATCTCTAGTTTTAGGCGGAGCGGAAGTAAAATTACTAGAGCATGTAAATGCTTATAGTGTTTTTGCTAATGACGGTCAAGTTAATCAAGTGACTGGCCTCCTAAAAATAGAAGATAAGAATGGCCGCATTATCGAAGAATACACCCCCTCAGCGAGAAAAGCCTTAGATTCTAAGGTCGTTAAAATGATTAATAGTATTTTAAGTGATAATAACGCACGCACTTATATTTTTGGTGCTAAAAATTTCCTCACTTTAAATAACCGTCCTGTCGGTGCTAAAACAGGAACAACTAATGATTACCATGATGCTTGGACTATCGGCTATACCCCGTCTCTCGTCGCCGGAGTTTGGGTCGGCAATAGTAATAATCAGGCCATGAAAGGAAAAGCGGACGGCAGTGTTTTGGCCGCTCCTATTTGGCATGATTTTATGGCCCAGGCTCTAGACAAATCCCCGGTAGAAAATTTTCCGGCACCAGATGACTATAAAACTGGTAAAGACATCCTCGACGGGCGACTCTCCTCAGAAACGGTCAGTGTGAATAAAGAAACAGGATTCGTGGCTGATAGTTCTACCCCTCCCGAATTAATCGAAGAGCGGGCCGTTCCTGCTTACCACAGCATCTTGTATTATGTAGACAAGGACAACCCTCTGGGATCAGCCCCCCTAGACCCCAATATCGATCCCCAATTTAATTTATGGGAAAAGGTTATCAAAAGCTGGGCAGAAAAAAACGCTAGTTCATCATTAATCTCTAGTTCTTCAGATGAAGCTCTCCACCGCCCAGAAAATCTACCAAAAATAGTAATTATTTCTCCTCTAAAAAACCAAATAATCAATATTTCCGAACTAACTGTCCAGGTGACCGCTTCTTCAACGAGAGGAATAACTCGCATTGATTACTATATCAATAGTAATCTTTGGGAAACAAAATATGCTAATCAAGAAAATTTTACTAAAAATATTAGTTTCTTGAATAATGGCTACCACTCCTTGAAAGCGAACGCCTGCGATGACGTAGAAAATTGTACCGTCGCTAATGCCGACTTTAATGTCTTAATCAAAAATAATCCCATCTCCGCCAGTACTAACTCCCTAAAAATAAGCTTACCAGCCGGTGAAACAAAATTTAAAAAAGACGGTTCCCTAATAAACATCGCCTTGCAAGTTAAAATACCAGAACGGGTAGTTAAAATAAAAATAATGGCTCGGGCCCTAACAACTAGTAAACTGGTGACTCTGGGAGGCTTTGATAATATTGATAATAAAAATATTAATATTAGCTTAAATAATATTCTACCAACCGGGTCCTGGTACCTTTATTCTGAGTTAGCTGACTGGAATGGCACAATAATAAAAAGTAATGAACTTAAAATACTAGTAGAGTAAGCGACTACCTCAAATTTCAAAAGACCGACCCTATTAGGCCGGTCTTTTTTTATAATTGTTCCTAATATTTTATTGTTTTATCGGCATGACAATATATAAATAATCTTCTCCTTTTTCTGTTTTTAACAAACAAGGGGAGTTAGTATTTAAAATAAAAATCCGAACTAAGTCCGTATCAATATTATTTAAACCATCTAATAAAAATCTATAATTTATCGTGATTTCATTATCCGGACCGTCAATTTCTGCTTCTATTTCAATTTGACTTTCACCGCTAGCGCCAGAAAACGAGGAAACAACAATTTTATTTTTATAAAACCCCAGAGAAATATCATTAATACCGGTTTTCGAAAATAAGGCAGCGGCTTTAGTCGCTCTGAGTAACTCTTGTTTATCGACTAAAATTTTAGTTTGACTCTGAGTAGGAATAATTTGTTTATAATCGGGGTAATGACCACTAATAAGTCGGGAAATTAGATCAACCGAATCAACCGAAAATAAAATTTGGTTATCACTTAAATATATTTTAATCTCCCCATTATTTTGTTCTAAAGAAATTGTTTCTAAATTATTTAATATCCGAAGTAGTTCCTGAGTAGTCTTAGCTGGAACAATGACTTTATATTCACCGCTTAAACCATTATTTCGAACGACTAGCTCTTTTTCGGCTAAACGATAACTGTCAGTGGCTGCCAAACAAAGCTTATCTTCGAAAAAAGAAAAAAGTACTCCAGTTAATTCAACTCTGTTTTCACTAGTAGAGACAGCGAAAATTACACTATTTAACGCTTTTCTAAAATCATCAATACGGCCACTATAATACTTCTCTTTGGAAATTGCCGGAATAAGCGGATACTCTTTAGCCGATTCCCCTTTAATCTTAGTTTTATAGCTACCACATTCAACCTTTAGTTCATTTTCCTTTTCTTCAATTTTAACTTTTTCGCCCGAGCTTAGGAGATTTACATACTCGGTAATGAGTTTAGAGTCGACCGTAAAGGCTCCTTCGCCTTCTATTTTCCCCCTCAACTGATAAGTGATCCCCACCTCTAAGTTAGTCCCTACTAATTCAATATTACCATTTTCCACCCTAAACAAAATATTATTTAATATCGGTAAATTAATATTTTTAGTGGTAATATGGCCGACGATATTGAGGCCTCTTTTTAAATTTTCTTGTAAACTTATTAAGCGCATATTATTATTTATAATTATTAATTATATAATTAATAATAGTAATAAGGGGGTGGATAAATTTTTGTTTATCGCGATTTTAATCATTTAATTAGGGTTTTGTTTAATTTCGTTTGTTTATAGCTTGTTGATTTTCTTGTTAATTATTTCGAGTGGGCGTTAATAACTTTTTTTATTTAGTTATTTATCAACACCTCGACAATTTTTATTCACATTAATTAGACCTTTATTCATAATTTTTACACAGCTCATACACAGAAATAAACCAGATTTTTAGTAAGCGCTTGAAAATAATTGTCGGATAGACTCCACTTCTTGTTTAATTTTTTCATTCCCATTTTCTTTTACTTCTTGGTAGATTTTATTATAAGAGTGCATGGCGGTAGTATGATCTCTCCCGCCGAGTTCCGCCCCGATGCTAGGATAGGAGGTTCCGATTTCTTCCCGGATTAAGAAAATAGCTATTTGCCTTGGCCAAACCAATTCTTTTTTTCTCCCTTTACTGATTAGATCTTTATAAGTTAAATTATAGAATTTTGCGGTGGCCTCAATAATTTCTTTTGGTGTTAAAGATTTTGTCTGAATATTCGAGACATAATCGTTAAGAATATCTTTAACACTTTTTAGATTAGGGGTTATCCCCTTGAATTGGTGGGAAGCGATAACTTTAATTAAAGCCCCCTCTAATTCACGAATATTATTTTGGACATGTTCGGCTATGTACATTAGAATCTCTTTATCTAGGGGATAGTTTTTTTCGATTGCCTTTCTTTCTAAAATAGCCACCTTTGTTTCGATGTCTGGTTTACCGACATCAGCGACCATTCCCGACTCAAAGCGAGAAATTAGGCGGCTTTCAATAGCGGGGATTGATTTTGGGGGGCGGTCAGAAGTCAAAACAATTTGTTTATCGTTCTGCTGTAGTTCATTAAAAGTATGAAAGAATTCTTCCTGAGTGCCGTCTTTTCCGCCCATAAATTGAACGTCGTCTATTAAGAGGAGATCAACATTGCGATATAAATTTTTAAATTCTTTAGCGCGGCCGCCCTTCACAGATTGGATGTAATTATTAGTGAATTTCTCACTAGTGACGTATAAAATTTTATTGGTTCTTTTGCTGACCGCGTTACCAATCGCTTGGAGAAGATGAGTTTTTCCTAAACCAACACCGCCGTAGATAAATAAAGGGTTATAAGATTTACCAAGATTTTCGGTTACTGCTAAACAGGCGGCATGAGCTAATTCATTGCCTCGTCCAACAATGAAGTTTTCGAAAACATAGCGGGGGTTTAAACCATATTGATTTGATCCAGTTTGGCTGCCGTTATTTAAGGACCCACTCGTTTCTAGAGTTGCCGCTTGACCAGGAAATTTATTCAAACCTCCAGTTGGTTGTTCGTTACCATTTTTTTCGGTATTTTTACTAGGATTAAATTGAGAACTACTAGAGTTCTTTTTTAATTCTATTTTATAGATTATTTCCTTAATTTTTTGTTTAGTAATATTTTCTAAAGCACTAATAATATTGCGGTGATATTTTTCTTCTAGCCATTTTTTTACGAAAGCGTTGGGGACACACAAAATAATTCGTTCGTTTTCAAAAGACGAGATAAAAGTATCTTTAAACCAGGTAATGAAATTAGCGCGTGATAAATTTACCTCGATTTCCCCGAGGGCAGCCTGCCAAATTTGTTCGTTTGTCATACCAATAGATTAACGTTAAAAATCGGAGTTAGGTTAGAGTATATTTATAAACCTAATTATATTAGATAAATAATTTTATAACAAGCTGGGTATTTGTTTAGAAGATGTTGATAACAAGTGGATAAGATAAGATTTAAAGTAAAAAAAATTATTGACTTCATTAAATAAAGATGTTATCTTATATAAGAATTAATAAATTAAAAATGTGATTTATGCCTAAAAGAACCTACCAGCCAAACAAGCGCCGAGCCAAAACAAAACATGGATTTTTAAAGAGAATGGCTACTAAAGATGGCCGTGAGGTTTTACGCCGTCGCCGCGAGAAAGGTCGTAAGAAAATAGTTAAGTAAATCTTAGAATAGCGTAAATGCTAGCGAAGAATAATCGAATTAAGTTTGATAAAGATTTTGACCAAGCTTTTAAGTTTGGTCAATCTTTTTATGATAAACTTATTGGGGTTAAATCAGTTGATAATAATTTAGGGGTTAATCGTTTTGGAATATTAGTTAGTACTAAAGTTAGCAAAAAAGCCACTGTTCGTAATCTTATTAAGCGAAGAATAAGATCTATTATTAAAGAAGAGCTGGAAAAAATGAAAACAGGTAAAGATTTGGTTATTATTGTTCTTCCGCCAATATTAGATAAAAATTTTACTGATATTAGATTATCCCTAAAATCTGGTTTTAGTCGCTTAAAACTTTATAATTAGGCTAATATTTAATATTATTTATGTTAAAAATATTATTTATACCTAGAAAAATATTAGTTTTTCTAATAAAAGTTTATCAAAAAACCTTGTCTCCCGATCATGGTTTATTTAAATTTTTTTACCCTTATGGCTTTTGTCGTTTTACGCCCAGTTGTTCAACTTATTGTTTAGAAGCTATTGATAAGTATGGTGTGGTTAAGGGTGGTTCTTTGGCGGTTTGGCGTGTTTTGCGCTGTAATCCCTGGAATAAAGGAGGCGACGATCCTCTAAAATAAATAAGTGGCTTATTTTTTGTTTATAATTTATAATGAACGGGAGATATAATATATATTGTAATGATTAATTACATATTTTTAAATTTAATAAAATAGATAAATTTTATGTCGCAAATTTTTACGATTCTTTTTTACCAGCCGATTTTAAATCTTTTAATTTTTTTATATAATACTATTTCTTTTCAGGATCTAGGTATTGCTATTATTCTATTAACGGTAGTTATAAAATTAGTTTTTTGGCCATTAGGCAGAACAGCAATTAAGTCCCAGAAAGCCCTGCAAGATTTGCAACCGAAAATAGAGGAGCTGAAGAAACGACATGCTGACAATAAGGCCGAGCTCAGCCGTGCGACCATGGATTTGTATAAAGAAAATAAAGTTAATCCCTTTTCTTCTTGTTTGCCACTACTTATTCAACTACCATTTTTATTAGCTGTTTATCGAGTTTTTACTAATAGTATTAATAATCAATTAGAGCTGACTTACTCTTTTATTAGTCGACCAACAATTATTAATACTCTATCTTTGGGTTTTTTAGATTTAGCTCATCCGAGTGTTTATTTGGCGGTTTTAGCCGGTCTAGCTCAATTTTTGCAGGCGAAAATGATGATTAATAAGCCAGCGGTTAACGCGATTAAAGGGGCAGAAGATAATATGGCGGCGATTATGAATAAACAAATGCTTTATTTTATGCCCGCTCTAACTATTTTTATTGGTATTTCCCTGCCCGGCGGGCTGACGCTTTATTGGTTGGTGTTAACTCTATTAACCGCTTTACAGCAGGGTTTAACTTTTAAAAAAAATAGCGGCTCTAAGGCCGCCGGGGTTATTGATGGAGAAATTGTTAGCTAATTAGTCTGATCACGATAAATTCGAGTAATTCTTTGGAATATTTTATCTAGTTAAAATAACGGCCGCTGTCCCGGTCGTTTTTAATTTATTAAAGAAGAGCTAGCCTGCAAACTGGAACTAGCATTAGGCAGACTACTGGTACCTAATTTAGAGGGAGTTGAACTTGAGATAATCGCCGAACTTGATGTTGATTTACCGATTAAACAGACCGCTCTCCAGGGAACGTAATGAGATTTAAATCTTCTTTCTTTAACGTTGGGTGTAGTACTAGTACTAGGATAGATAACGGTGTAATCAAAGTAGGCGTCGGCGCCGTTATGAGATTTTTCGGTGCATTTTTTTTCACCGGGTTTTAAGTCATTACTCTCTACTAATTTAGTCGGTTCCGGTTCGACGATATTATAAATTACCGGATAGGTCGTAGTGGCTAAGCGGCCATCTTTTACCCCCCAAAGATCAAAATATAAGTCATTTTTTACCAAACGAGACTGAATTAAAATATAATTACCAGTATCATTAAGAAAACGAAAATCTGGATTGGGGATATAGATAGTGGCATCAGTTCCCGCGGGCTCGTAATAAGAAACTCGATAAGAATGGTTTTGTCTCATGGTAATAGGGAGTCCAGAGGAAAGAGCGGAACGAAAAATAGTAGTTCCGATTTGGCATAAGCCGCCCCCGAATTCGGGTATTGTTTTGTCGCCTTTAATAACTAATTCCGTTAGGTACCCCGTCTGAGCATTAACCTCACCAATAGTCTTTAATAGAGAAAATTCCTCGCCGGGTTTGATTAATAATCCGTGGAGGGCGTTAGCTCCCGTTTGAATATTATGTCGGCGATTAGCCGGTGAGCCTGTAAAATTTGAATGCCCAGTGCCGAGGATTTCTTTAATTTGCATATTTTCTCCAACTGGTTCTTCAGCTGAGATTTCTGTCATTAATAAAGAGACTTCGCTACGTCCGCTGAGATATTCTTGACTAATGTTGATAGCATTATTTTCTAATTCTAATTTTTGTCCGCTTTGTCCTTTTTGCCAGCTCGATACTTTGCCGTTTTTTATTTCAAATCTTGGTAAACTCGCCTCTAAATTTACTTGTGGGGCGATGACACTCGTTAAATAGGATTTAATTTTTTCGTAGTCGAGAAAAATAATCTTTTGATTTTGTGAATCTTGAAGGCTTAACCAGGTAACTATTTTTTGGGGTGTTACCACCCAGCTTTTTCTAGTCGATGTTCCGATCTCAGCGGGTAGTAGTAAAGTTAAATTGCCACGGTTGATTATTTTTTCTGCTTCGGGAGAAATATTTATTAAATCAGTCGCTCGGACTAAAGGATATTTCGATTGGGTCTTAACAATAATTATTCCTGTTTCTAAATTGTTAAATTTATTTTTAATTTCTTGCCAAATTTGTTCATAGTTTATTTCTTTACCGGGAGTTTCCGGAGCTATTTTTAATAAATTATGATTAGCTGGTTTATCGGCGACAGTAAAAGAAGCGTTTTTCGCTTCAATATTTAATTCCGGAAAATTTTCTTTTAAAAAGGAGATGATAATCTCTTCGTTTAATTGGTAAATAGCTAAAACTTGTTTACGCTTTTTTGTTTTTATTGAGTTTATTAAATAGTGTAGAAAAGTGCGGTCGGAGTCGTTTCCGTAAATGGCGGCGAGAGTTTCTTGTTTGTTGAATAAGAAGGCGGGACGGGATAAATCAGAATCAAAAGAGACCACGTCGGCCATTAAAATAGCCGATTTTTTATTGTCGGTAAAGGTTAAGCCGTTATTTTGAATAGTCTCTAGACGTTCATTAAGTAGGGCTTCCGCTTGTTGAGAGGTTTTACCACCCAAGTCTAAATCTCCTAGGTAGACGCCGGGGTAAATTCGTTGCTGGTATTGTTGTGACCAAGTAAAATAAGAAAATATCAAAAAAGAGGCTATCAGCAAAGAAAATATGATAATAATAATTCCTGCTAGGCGCGCCTCTAATTTCATATATTTTAAAGTCGGTGTTTAATCCTTTATTTTTATTTCAATTTTGTCGGGTTGATGTTTGTAGAGCGTGATGGTCAAAACGCCATTCTCAAGTTCCGCTTCCACGTGTTTACTGTCGACTTCGGCCGGCAAGATAATGGAACGAGAGAAAGCCCCCCAATAGCATTCTCGATATAAGTAATCATTATTATTAATTTCCCCACCACTTAAACGAGTCCCGCGAATAGTCAGTAAATCATTATGTAAAGAGATCTTTAAATCTTCCGGTTTAGCGCCGGCGATAGTCGATTGAATAATAATTTTTTTGTCGGTTTGGTAAACATCAATCGCTAATTGACCCTCTGATTCTGGTTCCTCGTAATCAAGCCACTCCGTAATGGACGGACTGGTCTTTGTTATTAAATGGTTGTCCTCTCCTTTTTTACGGAAAATCATATTATTATTTCTCTTATAATTTATCAATAATTGATAAAAAAGTAAATAAGTAATAAAAAATACGTTTTTTAAAAACGTATCTCTTAGTGGGCCCGGCCCGATTCGAACGGGCGACCTTTACGATGTCAACGTAACGCTCTAACCAACTGAGCTACGAGCCCTTTATTTTATTAGTCGTGGGCATAGATGGACTTGAACCATCGACCCCCGCTTTATAAGAGCGGTGCTCTAACCAACTGAGCTATATGCCCTACATTATAATTATCACTAGTGGATATTGCAAGCGTTTGGTAAGTAACAATTATTTTATAACATTATGAAGTTAATTTATCAAGCCGACGCTTTAAGGTCACAATAATTTCCACGATAGCCGTTTGGAGATCTAGGGCTAGGCTAGCCTGGGCGCATCTAATAGTTCCGGTCGGGTTATATTCTTGAGTAAATTCTAAGGCGTTAATGTTTTTTAAAGAATAAGTAATCAGTTTAGTTTTATTAATTTCTTCTTCACGCAGAATGACTATTATTTTGGCTTTAGGGATACTCGCAATAAGCTCCTCGATGATATTATCTAAGTCTTCATCGGTCGCGCCCGTGTCTATAAAATCGTTAGTGCGAAGGACAGACCATAAAAACTCTTCGTTATTTTCCGATTTTAGATTATTAAGTATTTTTCCCCAAAGTTTTAGAGAGTTAATGTTGCGAGAACGATATAAATGAGTGATTATTTCTTCTCGTCTAGCGCCTTTGAATATTAGTTCGGCTGTATCTGAAAGAACGCGGGGAGTGAGATTGGTATTTTTGAAGTTTCGAGTTTTTTGGATTATACCGGCCAAGAGGCAGGTGGCAATATCCTCGCTCAGTAATTCGGCTTTATTATTTTTGAAGAGCGAAAAGAGAATTTCTGAATCGGCGATTGCGTTTAAGTCGATTAAATTAATTTGTCCAAAACTTTCATTAGCCGATTGGCAGCTGATATTAATAATGGTGGTTTTATAGAAAAAATTAATATTATCATCATAAATTTTTCCTAAAGATTCTAAGTCATTGGCGCCTAGAGTAATAATTAGATCATATTTAAATTCGCCGGCACGCATACTAACGTCTTCTGGTTCGAACCAACCGCTCGAAGGGGAAATTATAAAATTAAGCTGGTTATTGTCGACGGTATATTTTATTTGGTTTATTTTCGCTTGGCTAATATTGAGCGAGACTATAAATTTCTGTAAATTATTCAAATCATTTTTAATTTCGGCGTAAGCGGGTAAAAAAGATAATTGTTCTAATTTATTACTATCTTTAGTGGTGGCGATTTCGACATTTTTATCCATTTTTTTGAGAAATAAAAAAAAGGCGAGGGCGGCCGCCATAGAATCACCCCCCCAATTAGTCGCGAATACGATTAGAATATTTTGCGATTTTTCTAATTGTTGGAAAATTTGTTGTTCTAAGTTGAGCATGTGGTCTAGATAAGCCCGGGAATAATATTAGTTTAATGATTAACTATATAATTATTTTATGACCTAGTCAATCTTGACTTAAAGCCGATTTAATATAAAAAACAATTACTTGGTGAATTGACTTTGGCCTATTTTTTTGGTAATTTTAAGCTATGAAATGTGAACTCTCTAAGGCCTATAATTCGGCCGAACATGAAGATAAAATCTATCAGAAATGGGAAAATACTGGTTATTTTAATCCAGATAATTTGTCATTAGCGTCTGACGCCAAAAATTATACCATTATTCTTCCCCCGCCAAACATTACCGCGAAATTACATATCGGGCATAGCGCGATGTTGGCGATTGAGGATTTGTTAATCCGCTATCATCGTCTTTTAGGCGAGCGGGCTCTTTGGCTGCCTGGGACCGATCACGCGGCGATTGCCACGCAAAGCGTAGTCGAGAAGAAAATATTAAAGGAAAGCGGGAAAACTAGGCATGATTTAGGACGGGAGAAATTTTTAGCTGAAGTTTGGAAATTTGTTAAGGAAACCCAAGGGGTTATTCTTAATCAGACTAAAAAGATGGGGTCTTCCCTTGATTGGTCTCGTTTGGCCTTTACTTTAGACGAACAACGTCAAAAAGCAGTCAGCACGATGTTTATTAGCATGTATAATGAGGGGGTTATTTATCGCGGGGAAAGAGTGATTAATTGGTGCCCGCGCTGTCACTCGACTTTAGCTGATGATGAGGTAGAACATAAAGACGAAACAGCAAAACTATATTGGATAAAATATGGTCCGTTTATTTTAGCCACTTCTCGCCCGGAAACTAAGCTTGGCGACACCGCGGTCGCTGTCCACCCTAGTGACGAACGATATAAAAAATATATTGGTCAAGAGCTAGACATCGAAGGAGTTCTTGGTTCTTTTAAGGTTGTTGTAGTTGCTGATTACGCCGTCGATATGGATTTTGGATCCGGGGCAATTAAAGTAACTCCTGCTCACAGCTTTATTGACAATGAAATTGCCCAGAGACATAATTTGCCTAGTAAAAAAATTATTAATGAAGACGGAAGAATGATGGATAATTGCGGAAAATATGCTGGATTAACAACTAAAGAAGCCAGGGAGGCAATTGTGGAGGACATGCTCTCAATGGGATTTATTGATCATATTGATGAAAATTATGAGCATAGTGCGGCGGTTTGTTATCGTTGTGATACGGTTATTGAACCATTGCCTTCGAAGCAATGGTTTATTAGTGTTGATAAAAAGTTAGAACGTCTTGGAAATAAATCCCTGAAAGAAAAGGCTCTAGAGGCGGTCGAAAAAAGAGACATTGAATTTTTACCAGAGAGATTTAATAAGAGTTTTAAAGACTGGATGACTAATTTACACGATTGGTGTATTTCTCGTCAGATTTGGTTTGGGCACGAATTACCGGTTTGGTATAAAAATGACGATGTTTATGTTGGAGAAAATGCACCTACCGGAGAGGGTTGGATTAAAGACGAAGATACTTTAGATACTTGGTTTTCTTCGGGTATGTGGACATTTTCGACGTTAGGTTGGCCGGATAATTTAAAAGATGGTGTAAAAACTGGTGATTTAGCTAGGTTTCACCCAACGCAAGTTTTAGAAACTGGTTATGAAATTTTGACTCTCTGGGTGTCGCGGATGATTATGATGTCATTTTTTGCTCTTAATGAAATACCTTTTGAGCATGTTTATTTACATGGCACTATTTTAGATAAAGATGGCAAGAAAATGTCTAAGTCCAAGGGTAATGGCGTTGATCCTTTAGAAGTCATTGAAAAATATGGAGCTGACTCTTTAAGGCTGGCCCTGTTAATGGGCTCTACCCCAGGTAATGATTCTCGTTATAGTGAAGACAAAGTCGCAGCGAAACGTAATTTTATTAATAAATTTTGGAATATTTCTAGATTTATTCTGGGCGCTGTCGACGAAAAGTTTTTTGCGTCCTCGTTAGAAATTTGGCCGATCGTCCGGACCGAGGCGGATGCCTGGATTATTAAAGAATTGGACGATTTGATTAGGAGAACGACCGCCCGCTTAAATAATTTTGAATTTTCTTTAGCGGCTGAGGATTTGTTTGATTTCACTTGGAATAAATTAGCGGATTGGTATTTAGAGATAGCGAAAATTGAAAAAGATAAGGAACAAATATTAATTTATGTTTTAAGAAATATTCTCATTCTGTGGCATCCTTTTATTCCTTATGTCACCGAAACTATCTGGGCTAGTTTTAATGATTCTCTGTTGATGGTTGCCGGGTGGCCGCAACCTGATAAGTCTTTGCGGGTTAGTGTGACTGACGATTTTAATTATCTACAAGAAGTCATCGTCGCTATTCGTAATGCGCGTAGCGCTAATAAAATTGAAGCGTCCCAGAAGCTCATGGCCGTGATTTATGGTCATAGCCGTACGGCTAAGCTAGAGAGTAATCGAGATTTAATTAGCGGTTTGCGGACTGGCCTTAGTTCTTTAGAAATCAAAGAAAAGGGAGAGAAGATTAAGGGGGCGCTGGCGATAGTTATTGGTGAAATGGAGATTTATTTATTGGTGTCTGTTGATGTCGCCCAAGAAAAAGACCGTTTAATTAAAGAAAAGAGTAATTTAGAGAAATTGTTGGATAAACAATCTCAAAAATTAGCTAATGCTGAATTTATGAGTCGCGCCCCGGAAAAAATAGTTACGGGAGAAAAAGAAAAATTAGATCAGTATGCCCTAGAATTAAAAAAAATTGTCGATTTGATTAATAATTTATGACTTTAAAGAAATATTTATTAGTTATGGGCGGACTAACCATTATTTGTTGGGGAGTATTTCTGTTTGTGGCCGACTTAGTTAATCCCGATACTACGAATTGGTTAGGTTTTTTTCTATTTTATGCCGCCTTATTTATCGCTTTAGTCGGCACGGTCGCTCTCTTGGGATTCGTGTTGCGTTTTGTGGCTCTGAAAAAAGAATTAGCCTTTAATTTAGTACGGAATTCTTTTCGTCAATCATTTCTGTTTTCTTGTTTTATTATTATTCTTTTAATTTTAAAGTCCCAGTCTTTATTTACTTGGCTTAATCTCGGGTTGTTGCTAATTATTTTTACGATTTTAGAGTTATTTTTAATAAGCTTGAAAAAAACTTCTTAATAGTTGGTTAAATATATGAAAGATAAATTAAATAAATTACGGGAAGAATTTTTGCAACAGCTCGCTCGAGTCCAAGATAATGAATATTTGCGTGAATTGGAGATAAAATATTTATCTCGTAAAGGCGAACTCAGTCAGGTTTTACACGGCTTAAAAGATCTTAGTCTCGAGTTGCGTCAAGAGGTTGGTGAGTTAGCTAATAGTATTAAAGGTGAATTACAGGAAAAATTTTTGGAGGTTAGTCAGAAACTTAATAATTATTCGACTAAAAAAGAATCGGTTGACGTTACTTTACCGGGAGAAAATTTGGCTAGTGGGCATTTAAACCCGATTACTATTATCCAGAGCGAGTTAGAGGATTTGTTTAGTTCTCTAGGGTTTATGGTGGCCGATGGTCCAGAATTAGAAAGTGACTATTTTAGTTTTACGGCTTTGAATATTCCCCCTTATCACCCAGCTCGCGATATGCAGGATACTTTTTACGTCGATTTACCTAATAGAAACAAACAATATGATTTAGTCATGCGGCCTCATACTTCCCCAGTGCAAATTCGTACTATGCAAAAATATGGTGCGCCACTAAAAGTGATTATCCCGGGACGCTGTTTTCGTAACGAGGCGACTGATGCTCGTCACGAGCATACTTTTTATCAATTAGAGGGTTTAGTGGTCGATAAGGATATTAATTTCGCGAATTTAAAAAACTTATTAGAAATTGTGGGCCAGAAATTATTTGGTCCTAGTACTAAGTTACGTATGCGACCGAAGTATTATCCTTTTGTCGAACCAGGAAATAATGGAGAATATAGTTGTTTTTTATGTGCCGGTCAGGGCTGCCGCGTTTGTAAATATAGCGGTTGGTTAGAAATTGTAGGAGCGGGTTTGGTCCACCCCGAGGTCTTAAGAGCGGGGGGGATTGATCCTAATGTTTATTCGGGATTAGCTTTTGGTTTCGGTTTGAATCGTTTAGCTATGCTTAAATATAATATCAATGATATTCGCCTGTTTAATAGTGGTGATCTTAAATTCTTAGAACAATTTTAATTTTTTTATATGTATATTTCCTATAATTGGTTAAAAGATTTTATCAAAGTACCGGCTAAATTAAGTCCGGAAGAGCTGGCTGCTCAATTAACCAATCAAACCGTCGAAGTGGAGGGGGTTAATCGACAGGCCGACCAATTTAATCGAGTAGTGATCGGACAGGTTTTAGAGGTCAGTAAACATCCTAATGCTGATCGTTTACGTTTGGCCCTCGTTGATGTGAAAAAAGAAAAACTGCGGATTGTTTGTGGCGCTCCTAATCTCGCCGTTGGACAATTAGTGCCAGTCGCTTTAATAGGAGCCGTGTTGCCAAATGGTTTAGAAATTAAAGAGTCGGAAATTCGAGGCGAGAAATCGGGCGGAATGATTTGTGCGGAAGATGAACTTGGTTTGGGAAAAAACCATGAAGGAATTATAGTTCTGGGCGCCGACGCTAAAATCGGAGCCTCTTTCGCCAAATATTTAAAAGCGGATGATATTATTTTTGAGGTTGATAATAAATCCTTGTCTAATCGGCCGGATTTGTTATGCCATTATGGGATAGCCCGGGAATTATCGGTCATTTTAGGGGTTAGTTTAAAACCATTTGAAAAATTTTTAGCTAAAATTATTGCGGTGAGTGGGCCTAAAAAAGAATTAGAGGTTAAAATTGAAGATAAAGATTTATGTCCTCGTTATAGCGCCATTAAAATAAGTAATATCGTGGTGAAGGATTCTCCGGCTTGGCTCAAACAACGCCTCATCGCTGTCGGGCAGAGGCCAATTAATAATATTGTCGATTTGACTAATTATGTTATGTTAGATATCGGCCAACCCCTCCATGCTTTTGACGCCGCTAGAGTTGATAAAATAATAGTGCGGCGCGCCGCTCCAGGGGAAAGCTTGGAGACTTTAGACGGTCGAGAGCGTCTTCTAAGTGACGAGGATTTAGTTATTGCTAGTAGTCACGGAGCGGTAGCGCTGGCCGGTATTATGGGCGGAGTGGCCAGTGAAGTTCGTTTAGAAACTAAAGAAATTATTTTAGAGTCAGCTAATTTTAAGGCGACCGCCATTCGTAAAACTAGTCAGAAATTAGCTTTACGTTCGGAAGCCTCTAGCCGTTTTGAGAAGTCATTAGATCCGATTTTAACCGAACTCGCGATTAAAAGATTCATATTTTTATTAAAAGATGTTTGCCCGGATTTTCAAATAGCGAGCAATTTAGTCGATATTAATAATATTCCGCCGAGTATTTTAGAAATTGATTTAGCGCTGAATTGGTTGGCTCTTAAAATTGGTCAAGAAATTCCTCGAGAGCAGATTCTGAGTATTTTCGACAAATTAGGTTTTAAGGTTCAAGATTGTCAAGCCGAGATTCTTCGAATAACTATTCCTTCTTGGCGAGCGACTAAAGATATTAGAACACGTGAAGATTTAGTTGAAGAAGTTTTACGTTTTTATGGTTATAGCAATATTGCATCAAAAATGCCCGTCCAAGTGTTGAGTATTCCGGCCGCGAATCAAGAGCGACAACTAGAGCGAAAAATCAAAAACGTTTTAGCTTTTAAATATGATTTAAATGAGGTTTATAACTATTCTTTTGTCGGGGAGGAACAACTCAAAAAAAATCAAATTGATTTCTCTCATTATCTTAGATTAGTTAATCCTCTTTCGGATTTCCAATCTTTACTACGTCAATCTTTAGTCCCGGGGTTATTAACAAATATTAAAACCAATCAGGCACGCAATATTAATTTAGGATTTTTTGAAATCGGTAACGTTTTTTTTGGTTCTCCCGGTGGTCTTAAAAAAGATGAAACTAATGATAGCTCTCTACCCCATCAAGAAAAACATTTAGGATTAGCTTGGTCAAGTGATGAACGCGATTTATTTAGTCATTTAAAGGGAATTGTGAAGGGGTTACTACAAACTATCACTAATTATAACTTAGAGGTTAGTTTCATTGTTATCGATAATAAACCGGGTTGGGCGGATGAGCAAATGACCGCTGGTATTATTTTTCTTGATCAAGAAATCGGTCAATTGGCCCTTTTAAATCCCATAGTGGCTAGTAATATGAATTTGAAGAAGAAAGTCGTTCTCGCGGAAATTAACTTCAGTCGGTTATTTGATTTAATTACTAAATTATCATCTTTTCGTTTTCGGGAAGCGGCCAAATATCCGGCGCTCAGTCGCGACTTAGCTTTTGTCGTTAATGATAAAATATTGTATAATGATTTAAGAAAAGATATCGCCAATTTTCATCCGTTGATTAAGGATGTGGAATTATTCGATGTTTATAACGGTAGTCGATTAACTAGTGGACAGAAGAGCTTGGCTTTCCATTTAATTTTTCAGTCAGAGGAGAAAACTTTAACTGCTGGGGAAGTTGATAAAATTCAGCAGGAATTAATTAGTCATTTAAGTCGAAAATTTGCGGCGCAATTGCGGGATTTTTAAAAGTTAACACAATTAATATAAAAATATTCTAAATATATGTTTACTACTTCGAGCGATGTTTTAAATTTAGTACTGTCCGTTTGTTTGGTCGCGCTTACTTTTTTCCTATGTTGGGCGATTTATTATTTCGTGGCCAGCGTGCAACGAATTTTTCGGTTAGTTAAACGAATTGAAGCGGGCGTGACTAAAGCGGAAGAGATCCTTGATATTGCTAAAGATAAATTAAAGAATAGTGCCGCTTATTTTATGATTTTAGGGGAGATCGCGAAAAAGGCCATGGAGTTTGTTAAAGAAAAGCGAGAGAAAAAAACGACTACCAGTAAGAAAAAATAGTTTTTGCTTAAACTGTTTAAAATTAAAAAAACTATTCTAGTTGAATAGTTTTTTTAATTGGAGGGTCGGTTATTTACTATAGCCGCAGCTCTTATCACTGCATTTTATTTCGCCGCTTTTATCAGTGACTAAAAGCGATTGGCAATGAGGGCATTTTTCTCCCGTTGGTTCGCCCCAATAAGCATTTTTACATTTCGGATAAGCACTACAAGCATAGAAAACTCCTCGGCGACTGAATTTTTTGACTATTTTCCCCTCGCCACAGGCCGGACAAGCGACTTCTTTCCCACTGCCTGACTGATTAATGTTTTTAATGTTTTTACATTTCGGATAAGCGGAACAAGCTAAAAACGGTCCGAATTTACCAGTTTTTACTTTCATAGCTGACCCGCATTTGTCACAAATTTCTCCTGCATATTTTTTTTCTAATTCCTGAGTTTTAGGATCAGCTTCTTTCTGGGCGTATTCCCCATTCTCGCCGGCTACTTTTTTTATGTTACGGCAATCTGGAAAGGCGCTGCAAGCCAAAAATTTACCGTAGCGGCCGGTTTTAACAACCATTTTAGCGCCGCATTTGTCACAAATTTCGTTTGATTGTTCTTCGGGCATAATATCGCTTTTTTTAATTTCTTCGTATTTATTAGTTAAATTGTGATGGAACCCCTCGTAAAAATCTCTGATGACCGGTTGCCATTTTTTTTCGCCCGTCGCAATAAGATCTAAATTATCTTCCATTTTAGCGGTAAAACTATAATCGACTATTTCGGGAAAATGTTTAATTAATAAATCCGTGACGACGAAGGCAATGTCACTAGGTTTTAATTTTTTATTTTCATCCCGACTGGCGTAGTTGCGAACAATAATCGTATTAATAGTCGGGGCATAAGTAGAAGGGCGGCCGATACCGTATTTTTCTAATTCTTTTACTAAGCTGGCGTCGGAATAACGGGCGGGAGGATTAGTGGTATGGACTTCGCTACGGATGGCTATTAATTCTAATTTTTGTCCTTCTGAGAGTTTTGGTAATATTTGTTCTTTAGTTTTTTCTGGCCATATTTTTAGATAGCCAGGAAAGAGTAGAGTTTGTCCATTAGCGCGGAAGATGTATTCCGTCGAGTTTTGAGTAGCGCTGACGTCGATTACTGTGGCGGCTAATTTGGCGGCTGGCATCTGGCTGGCCACCGCTCTCTGCCAGATTAGACGATATAAACGCTCTTGGTTTTTGTCTAGTTTACTACTAAGGTCCTCTGGCGTGATATTGACCTCTGTCGGACGAATAGCTTCGTGAGCTTCTTGGGCATTTTTATTTTTATTTTTAAAAGCGCGTCCACCCTCTAGAGTATAGTCTTTTCCTAGATTTTTATCTAGCCAAATTTGAGTTTCTTGAATAAATTTGGGGGAAAGATTAAGCGCGTCGGTACGCATGTAGGTAATATAGCCCTGTTCGTATAATTTTTGGGCGACTGACATCGTTTGTTTGGCGCTGAAACCCAGATGGCGGTTAGCCGATTGTTGAAGAGTCGAAGTAGTGAAAGGGGCTGATGAATTTTTATGGATTTGTTTATCTTCTATTTTTTGTATTTGATATTCAGCGGAGGACAGACTCTCTTTTAACTCCGCGGCTTGGTCTTTTTTCAGGCTAAGTTTATTGAAGGTTTTTTTATTGATTTTATAAAGGTCGGCTTGAAATACTTCCGTTTTTTTATTTTCGGCGAGGGCGGCGGATATCGTCCAGTATTCCTCGCTAATGAAATTTTTAATTTCTTTTTCTCTCTCGACAATAAGTCGAGTGGCGACGCTTTGCACTCGGCCGGCCGATAGGCCTTTAGCGACTTTTTTCCAAAGAAAAGGAGACAGCTCGTAGCCAACTAAGCGGTCTAAGATACGACGCGCTTGTTGGGCGTCGACCATATTATAGTCAATGGGACGGGGATTTTTTAAAGCGGCTAAAATTGCTCCTTTGGTTATTTCGTGAAAAGCAATCCTTTTTATTTTATCTTCTTTTAGCCCGAGAGCCTGAGCTAAATGCCAAGCAATGGCTTCTCCTTCGCGGTCTTCATCAGAGGCCAGAATTACTTCGTCGGTTTTTTTGGCTGCCGCCTTAAGAGCGGAAACTATTTTTTTTGCTTTAGTGGGGATGATATAGCGCGGGGTAAAGTCTTTTTCAATATCAATCCCCATTTCACTTTTTGGCAGATCTCGAATATGGCCGAATGAAGATTCGACCTGATATTTTTTATCTAGGAATTTACTGATAGTTTTAGCCTTGGTAGGCGATTCGACGATGATGAGGCTCATAAATTGATAATTTAATTTAAATCATAGCCGGATTCGGTATTTTTAACAAGTCCTTTAATTTCTAGCAGACTCAGGGAACTATTAACTACTGAAGTATTAAGTTTTGTTTTTTTAATAATTTCATCGGGGCAAATAGTTTCCGCCCGCTCAGACGATCGACTGATTATATTATAAATTAAGCGTTCGGTGGCGTTAGCAAATTGGTTATTTCTATTGATTGCGGTATGAGATTTCATTTCTTGTCGGTCAGGCAAATCTTTATCTTGATCGAGAGTATCTTCCAACTTAAATATTTCTAAAATATCTTGGGCTCTAGTTACTGGGCTAGCCCCCTCCTTGATTAGATTATTGGTTCCTTCGGAAGTTAAAGAAAAAATATTACCAGGAGCGGCTAAGACTTCGCGTCCCTGTTCTAAGGCATAATGAGCCGTAATAAGTGTCCCTGATCGAGCTTTAGCTTCGATGATCAAGGTAGCTTGCGTGAGGCCAGAAATCAGGCGATTGCGTCTCGGAAAATTCTGTTTTAACGGCGGCATGTCGGGCGGAAATTCGGAAATTATTGCCCCTCCTTGGGCGATAATTTGTTGAGCTAATTTCTGATTACTAGCTGGATAGATATTTCTAGAACTAAGCCCTGAGCCTAGTACGGCCGAGGTTAGCCCCTGGTAATTCAGACTAGTTTGATGGGCGAGAGTATCGGTGCCAATTGCTAAACCACTAATTATTTCGATCTTAGCTTTAATGAGCGGCGGCAAGAGCGAGTTAATTATTTTTTCCGCATAGGCGCTAGGAGTTCTCGAACCAACTACCGCTAAACGATTTTTTAGTTCAGAAGAAAGGCTGCCCTTATAATATAAAATAATAGGCGGATCGGCAATATTTTTTAAGATAGCGGGATAAGCATGATCACCTAAACCTACGTAATTAATTCCCTCTTTCTTTAAATCAGATAATTTTTGATTTAAGTCGAAGGTTCGTCGCCAATAGCAAAAATCGCTAGTTACAGATTCTTTCAATCCGGCTATTTTTAGCTCGTGGCCAGACGAGTAGAAAGCTTCTTGTAAATTAGCAAAATGATTTTTTAACTTCAGGATGGTGACCGGTCCGATAGCGGGAAAATAACTGAAGGCTAAATAGTAAATAGTATCGGAGCAATCCGGGGTCGCTTGAAGTGGCGTATTTTTATTAGCGATTATCATATAAAAATAAAATCCTCCTAAATTTTTTAGGAGGATTTTATGTTAGAGTTAGTTTTTTATATTTAATTGAGCAAAGAGGGCGGGTAATTTTTTCTGTTCTTCGGCGCTGAAAGCTTGAGTCACGAATTGGTCGGGCGGGATATTGGTCTTGAGCAGTTCGTTTTTTATGCCGAGGCGGAAGCGTTTGAATTTTTTGGTTTTTAAATAATCAATGATTGATTGGACGCCGCGGTGTCCGGCACTACTAGAGTTAGAAGCGATACGATAGTCGCCAAAATTTAAATCCAAATCATCTTGGACAACGGTTAAAACATCGTTTAAGTCTATTTCTTTTTTATTAAGAACGCCTAAGATTTTTGGTCTTAATTTATAGTAATCTAGTATTTTTTGCACACTTTGCCCGGAGTTATTCATGAAGGTAAGGGGTTTAACAAATAAAAATTCGCCCTCTTCATAGATTAGGGCCGAGAATTTTTTATTTTCCGTCCAACGGACTGGGCCGAGAATATTATCTAAAGCGAGCCAGCCGATATTATGGCGGGTGTTTTGATATTGGTTACCCGGATTACCGAGGCCGACAATAATTTTCATAGGTTTAATTATTATAGGTGGTATGTGATTTTTTGTCTTTAGTTACCTTGATCTTTATTGGTGTACCAATAAATCCGTGGCGTTCACGTAAACGGTTTTCTAAAAAACGCACATAAGAGAAATGAAGATCGTCGTCTGGTCTAATGCGAACGATAAAAGAGGGCGGGCTACTTTTTATTTGGCGGAACTCATAAATATGAGGGGCTTTTAAACCGCTACCTTTAGCCGGTTTATGGAGTTTAATAACCGCTTTCATAAATTTATCAGTTTGCGAATCACTGAGGCTTAGACGTCTTTGTTCGGCGGTGAGAATTATTAAATCTAGAATTTTTTTTACTTTTTCTCCGGTTTTAGCAGAAATAAATTGAATTGGCGCCCAGGCGACAAAAGGCAATTTATCATAGATGACTTCGGTCCATTTTTTCGTGTTACGAATTTCTATTTTATCCCATTTATTAGCAATAAAAATTAAACTTTTTTGTCGTTCCACTATTTCTTGAATAAGCTTAGCATCTTGGTGGCTAATAGGTTCGCTCAAATCGAGCACTAACAAAGCCACATCCGCTTTAGCTAGCGATTCGAGAGTCTTAAAAATTCCATATTTTTCTAACCCTTTAGTCTTTTTACCTTGTTTAGAAATCCCCGCGGTATCAATTAAAGTGATTTTTTTATTTTGGTAATTTATTTCGGTGTTTTGTGGTTCACGCGTGGTATGAGGTAATGGACTGACGATTACTCTTTCATAGCCGAGGATAGAGTTGAGGAGGGATGACTTCCCAACATTAGGTCTCCCGATAATACAGACCCGGATATTATCATCGCCTTCTTCAACTATTTTTTTCTCATTTTTTCGGTTTTTATCAATCCGGTTGACAATAGAATCTAAAAGATCGCCGGTACCCAGGCCACTTGCGGCGGAGACTATTAAGGGCTCTCCTAAACCTAATTTATTAAATTGGGCGGCTTCGCCGGCTTGTTTAAAATTATCTACTTTATTAGCCACGATGATAGTTTTTTGTTGTAAATTTTTCTGGCGTTTTAAGCCTAAAGCTAACTGTCTGTCTTCGGGCAGTAAGCCGCTTTTATTATCTAGTAAAAGGATAATGAGATCGGCTTGGTCTAAATAAGCTCTGGCTTGTTTCTGGGTTTGGCTATCAATATCTTCGGCGGTTATTCTATCCGTCTGAAGACAGCGCTTATCAATTATTCCGGCTGTATCAACTAAATTAAAGGCGCTATTAGCCCACTCGACTAGGCCTAAATTACTATCTCTCGTGGTGCCGGGGATATCAGAAACCAGAGCTTGTCTTTTTTCTGTTAGGCAATTAAAAAGCGTCGATTTGCCGACATTAGTACGTCCACAAATCGCTACTAGAGGTAATTTATTGTCTAACTGTTTATTCATATTTAATCTTTTTGATTAGCGTCACTTCCTAAGATGAGGAGAAAAGCCGGTTCAGAACTGCTAGAGTAATAAATTTTGGCCCATTCTGGCAGCTCGTTAGAAAATAGACCCTGGGTAGTCGATGTTAAAATTTTTAGAGAGTGGGCGCTAGTACTAGTCGATAAAGGATAAATTATTGTTTGAGAATAATTTCTGGTCGGCGCATTGCCGATTTTGTTGATTTGGAATTTTACTTGTTCTAAATCGACCGCTACTTTTCCGGCTAAACCGCTGACCCAAGTGCCGTTTAGGATAACTACGTTAGAATGATCTCGGATCATTTCTATTTCGGCCGGTTTATCTATTACACCGTTAACCTCAAAGATGTCTCGGACTAAATTTCTGATAGCTGCGAAATTACCGGAGCGAGGGGTCAATATATAAGCGCCATCTTCTCCCCGGCCGGAAATTAATAGGCCATCTGGAGCATCGCTTAAAACTTTATTAATAATTTGCGACCGGTCAATATCTTTAAAGAGGTCCCACAATCTTAGCATCTCCCAGGCATTTAAACTAGTGGCGACATTTTTGTTAAATTCTCCGATTAATTTACTAATCATGACGGGGTTGAGCAGCGTCTTAGTGGAAAGTAATTTGTTTTTTACAGCCTCTAAAACTAACTGTTGCCGTCGTGCTCTAGCAAAATCAGAGCCTTCCGAATTTAGAGCATGACGACTCCGGGCATATTTTAAAGCTAATGATCCGTCCATCGTTTGTTCGCCCTTTTCGATATGGAGATGCTCGTAGCGAGAATAATAATTCGGGTTATCTTCCCGGCCTAATATGGGATAAGAATAATCGTCTAGTTGATTTTCGACATTAATAGTTACGCCGCCTAGTTGATCGATAATATTAATAAATCCCTGGAAGTCGGCCCGGACATAATAATGAATAGGAATTTGTAATAATTCCGCGATTGCTCGTGCGGTTGCTTCGCTACCGCTACCGGGTAACTGTTGTTCGGCTAGAGCACTAACACTATTAATTTTTCGCCAATTGCTGACCGGCGAAACTAAATCACGAGGGATAGATATTAAAGAGACTTGTTTAGTCGATGGTTTAAGGCTGGCTAGTATTATCGTGTCGGTAAGATAAGCGCCGTCGTGTCCTTCGCCGCCAATTCCTAACAGAAGAATATTAACTCGGTCTGTTTCCTCACCGTTTATTTGTTTAGTGACGCTGGGTACTAAATGTTTTAGCCCTTTGAATAAAATATTTTCTGAGAACCATGTCGTCGCGCTTTGACTAGACATCAAGATTTTTCCGGAGAATATTAAAGCGATAGTAAGAATAGCAATAGCATAAGTCACTAATCGTTTTCGTTTTTTATTGTTTATGATTATATTCTCGTATTCATAATCCGTCTGTTTATTTTGGTAGCCGGCGGAGCGTTCATCTTCTTCTATTTTTTTTTTGAAATCTATCATAAATAAAAAACAAATTCCTAGAATAATTAGGGAGTATATTATTATGGTCGGGCTGCCCAGAATTGAACTGGGATCACACGCACCCGAAGCGTGTATAATAGCCTTTATACCACAGCCCGCTTATTCACCGTCTTCGCTTGCTTCGCTTCGTAGGCGAAGCGAGCTAAAGTTACGGCGAGTCAAGGTGGACTTGAGGGGACTCGAACCCCTTACCTCTGCAATGCGAATGCAGCGCTCTACCAGATGAGCTACAAGCCCTTGTTAATTTCCTTGTTTTTTGAGAGTGTCGGGCTGCCCGGAATCGAACCGGGGCTACATGCACCCCATGCACGCGTACTACCATTATACTACAGCCCGAACTAATAAAAAAAGGAGAATCTTCCTCGATTGTATATTAACACAAAAAATTTATTTTTCAAGGAGCCATTTTAATTATTTTTAGTATTGACACTTTTAGATTCGTGAGCTATATTGTCATTATTAGTACAAATTACAATTCTAAAATCTTAGTTTATGTCCCGGATTTACCGGGGTTGGGCATAAACACCGGCGAGCATAATAGTGTTCGACCGGGGGATAGTCTCTGCGTTAGTGGAGATTCGGCTTCCTCCGTAATCATAGGATAACCGTTGTCATAATTAATGGAGACGGTGAACAAGGTTTTTGGCTGGCCCCCCTTGGGGTCTTTTTTATTAGGGTGAGCTGAGATATACCAGAATAGGCCCGACTACTAATTTATGGATAAATTTTATTTTTACAATCGCACCAATCATTCTTGGCGAAACTATACCTGTTTCAGTCGATAATTAATATCGGCAGTTTTATTGAACCTTATTTAATAAATTTAAACTAATTATATGTCTAATAAAATAATTTTTAAGGAATCTTATCATAGTTTGCCTGATAAAGACGGCTTTTATGGCCCTTATGGCGGTCAGTTTGTCCCCGCAGAATTAATTCCCGCTTTGCGTGAAGTCGAAGCCGCTTTTAGCGAAGCTAAAAGAGACCCCTTGTTTTTAGCAGAGTATCAATCTTTATTACGTGATTATGTCGGTCGTCCTTCCCCGCTTTACTACGCGAAAAATTTAACTAAGAAGTTGGGTGGTGCTAAAATCTATTTGAAGCGAGAAGATCTTAATCATACTGGAGCTCATAAAATTAATCACTGTTTAGGCGAAACATTGTTAGCGAAGCGCTTAGGAAAGAAAAAAGTGTTGGCTGAAACCGGAGCGGGCCAGCATGGCGTGGCGCTCGCTACGGCTGCAGCCGTGATGGGACTTGAATGCGAAATTCATATGGGCGCGATTGATATTAAGAAACAGCAAGAAAATGTTAAGCGAATGAAATTATTGGGGGCCACGGTAGTCGAAGTAGAATCGGGTGGACAATCACTTAAAGACGCAGTTGATAGTGCCTTTATGACTTATATGAAAGAGTACCAAACGACTTTTTTCGCCATTGGTTCGGTCGTCGGCCCCCATCCCTACCCCTCATTAGTCGCCTATTTCCAAAGTATTGTTGGTCGGGAAGCTAAACAACAAATACTAGATAAAGAAAATCGTTTACCCGACGTTTTGATCGGTTGTGTTGGGGGCGGGTCTAATGCCCTCGGCCTATTTTACGAATTTTTAGATGAAGCGACTGTAAAGATGATTGGCGCTGAGCCGAGTGGACGAGGCCGTGGCGTTGGTGAACATGCCGCGACACTGACTTATGGCCAGCCGGGCACTTTGCATGGTATGCATACTTATTTGTTACAGGATAAAAATGGTCAGCCTCAACCGGTCCATTCTATTGCTTCCGGGTTAGATTATCCCGGGATTGGTCCAATTCATTCTTTTTTAAAAGACACGGGACGAGTTGAATATACAACAGTCAGCGATCAAGAAGCCGTAGAAGCCTTCGTTTTACTTTCTCGCTTAGAGGGGATTATCCCGGCTCTAGAAAGCGCTCATGCTATTGCTCAGGCGATCAAGACTGCCCCTAAATTAAGTTCTGACCAAATAATTATTGTTAATTTATCGGGGAGAGGTGATAAAGACCTGGATTATATTGAAGAAAAATATGGCGAAATTGCTTTTCGCTAGTATTTTCAGTACAATAAAAGTAAGAGATTAATTATTTATGCTGTTTGTATGACTACTACCAAAATTATTTTTTCTGGTATTCAGCCTAGCGGTCGCTTGAATATTGGTAATTATATCGGAGCGATTTCTCAATGGGTGAAAATGCAAAAAGAATATGATTGTATTTTTTCGATTGTCGATTATCACGCAATTACCGTTAAGCAAGATCCGACAGCATTAAGAAAACGAATTATCGAAGTCGCTAAAATTTATTTAGCGGCCGGTATTGATCCGAAAAAATCCATTATTTTCCAACAATCGGCCATTCCGGCGCATACCGAACTAGCTTGGATCTTTAATTGTTATGGAGCCTATATTGCTGACTTAAATAAGATGACTCAGTTTAAGGATAAAGCTGGCAAAAATCAGGAAGCGGTGAGCGTTGGTTTGTATGATTATCCGGTTTTAATGGCGGCTGATATATTATTGTATGATACTGATATTGTGCCGATTGGGGCGGATCAACAGCAACATGTTGAATTAACTCGCGATATTGCGCGGCGTTTTAATAAAGATTTTGGTAGTATTTTTAAAATCCCTCAGGCCGTCGCCCGTCGAGAGGGTTCGCGAATAATGTCGTTGCTTGATCCGGCCAAGAAAATGAGTAAGAGTGATGAAAATCAAAATAATTGTATCGGTTTATTAGATGATCTAGAAGCAGCGAGAAAAAAAATAATGCGCGCGATCACTGATTCAGGCGATGAGATCGACTATGATATAGAAAATAAGCCAGCTCTTTCCAATCTTTTAACAATTTATGCGGTTTTGGGCAATCGTGAAATTCCGCGCCTAGTTAAAGATTATAAAGGCAGAGGTTACGGTGATTTTAAGAAAGATTTAGCCGAAGTCGTCGCTAAATTTTTAGGAGATTTTCAGAAAAAATATGAAAATATTAGTGACGAAGAGGTTTTAGAAATATTAGAGAATGGCCGCGAGAAAGCCGAAGCCATCGCTCAGAAAAAATTAGAGGTGGTGAGAAAATTAATTGGGGTTAAATAAATTTTAAATAATAATTTTTAAATTTTATGATGCCACGGAAGTAATGGGCGGAGTGACTGAAGTTTTGTGTTATGGCACAGCAGTAATTATTGAATAAGTTTTGACCTAAGTTAAAAAAAACTAAAAAACCGCTTGCAAGCGGTTTTTTTGTATATCATGATAATGCATTTCAAGTCTAATTGGCATCAATTCGTTGTTATCTCGCGATAACCACTCCAGCGTCATGCCGGAGGCGACTATTTCTTATTTCCGAAGAAGTAAGAAATTTTCTCCCTAGAAAGGAGGTGATCCATCCACAGCTTCCGCTACGGATGCCTTGTTACGACTTCGTCCCTGTCATCAGTCTTGCCTTCGTCCCACTAATGTGAGCCTTCGGGCACTACCAACTCCCTTGACGTGACGGGCGGTGAGTACAAGACCCGAGAACGTATTCACCGTGGCATTCTGATCCACGATTACTAGCGATTCCAGCTTCATGAAGGCGGATTTCAGCCTTCAATCCGAACTGAGAAAAGTTTTTAGGGATTGGCTCCACCTCGCGGTTTGGCGTCCCTTTGTACTTCCCATTGTAGCACGTGTGTTGCCCAAGGCGTAAGAACCATGCTGATTTGACGTCATCCCACCTTCCTCCCATTTAAAACGGGCAGTCTCCCATGACATATAAAACATAGGATCAGGGTTGCGCTCGTTTCCCGACTTAACGGTACATCTCACGACACGAGCTGACGACAACCATGCAGCATCTGTCTAGCTCCCTCGAAGGCGGATCTGTTTCCAGACCTTGCAGCTAGATGTCAAGCCTTGGTGAGGTTCCTCGTTTACCGTCGAATTAAACCACATGCTCCACCGCTTGTGCGGGTCCCCGTCTATTCCTTTGAGTTTTAGCCTTGCGGCCGTACTCCCCAGGCGGGATACTTAACGTGTTAACTTAAAATAGCAGCACTGGCAGGGTCGATACTGCCAATGCTTAGTATCCATCGTTTACGGCGTGGACTACTGGGGTATCTAATCCCATTCGCTCCCCACGCTTTCGTCCACTGAGTGTCAGAACTGTCCTAGCAAACTGCCTTCGCATTTGGTGTTCTTGCTGATATTAATGGATTTAACCCCTACACCAGCAATTCCGTTTGCCTCTTCCAGTCTCAAGTTTAGCCATCTCTCCCGCTGACTCGAGGTTGAGCCTCGAGATTTAACAGGAGATGCGATAAACCACCTACGGACGCTTTACGCCCAATAAATCCGGATAACGCTTGGGGCCCTCGTATTACCGCTGCTGCTGGCACGAGGTTAGCAGCCCCTTATTCATCTGGTACCGTCATGTTTTCGTCCCAGATAAAAGTATTTTACACCCCGAAGGGCTTCTTCATACACGCGGCGTCGCTCCTTCAGGCTTTCGCCCATTGAGGAAGATTCTTGACTGCAGCCTCCCGTAGGAGTCTGGGCAGTGTCTCAGTCCCAGTGAGTGGGGCCATGCTCTCGCACCCCATACCCGTCGTCGCCTTGGTGAGCTATTACCTCACCAACTAGCTGATAGGCCATAGGCTCCTCTCTAAGCGCCGGAGCTTTAATTAAAAGGCTTAAGCCCTTTAATACTATCGAGTATTATTCTCGCTTTCGCAAGGTTATCCTCGTCTTAGAGGTAGATTGCCAATGTGTTACTCTCCCGTTTGCCATGTCTGTATTGCTACAGGCATTCGACTTGCATGCCTTAGACACGCCGCCAGCGTTCATCCTGAGCCAGGATCAAACTCTCTGAAATTTGATTGACTCTAATTGAAAACTTGCGTTTTCGTATATGATTCCGTTTAAAAAACGGACAAAATTTTTTTTTCGAATTGATGCCAATTAGCATCAAAATTTAACCATCACCATGATTGTGTTTATTGATTTTTTAAGGTGCCAAAATAGACAGAAAAAAACAGAGATATAAAACATATCTTGCTTTTATGAAACTATTTTGTTTTATTTTTAATAAATTCATTTTATATTAATCTAATTTCCTTGTCAAGAGGTAAAATAAGCGGTTAATTTTGAGTCGGAGTCGGCTTTAGCCGCTTAATATTTTAATGCTATAATGTTTATGATGAGTTTAGTATGATATTGAAGCATTTTTTGTTTTATCATTATGGTTTTTAGTTCTACAATATTCATTTTTTTATTTCTACCGATTTTTCTGGCTTTGTACTATCTTACGCCCGGTCGTTTTAAGAATTTATTTATTTTGATTGGTGGTTATTTTTTTTATTCTTGGGGTGCTCCCCGTTTTGCCTTTTTATTATTGGGGACTATTACCGCTGATTATTTAGTGAGCTTACTTATATTTGAATTGAAGTTTGGACGGTTAGCCGGTAGACAGCTATATGGGGTTAGTTTAAATTATTTAGTTAAATTGGCCCCAAAAATTCTTTTTATTATTTCGATTTTAATGAATTTGGGGTTGTTAGCTTATTTTAAATACAGTAATTTTTTTGTGGATCAGTTTAATACTCTACTAAGTGGATTTGGTTTCTCAGCAATTGCCTGGTCGCCAGTTCTCTTGCCGATTGGGATATCTTTTACTATTTTTCAAGAACTGAGTTATATTTTTGAAGTTTATCGGGGGAACCTTAGGCCGGCGCGTAGCTTAATAGATTTTGCCGCCTATCTTATGCTCTTTCCTCACGTTATTGCCGGTCCGATTGTTCGCTACAGCGATATTGCCGAAGAATTAAAATCACGTCGCCATTCTTTAGAAAATTTAAGTTATGGCGTTTATCGTTTCTCTTTAGGATTAGGTAAAAAAGTTTTGTTGGCTAATTCTTTAGGCGAATTTGCCGATCGGATTTTTAATTTATCGGCGGTCGCTCCCTTGCCTTTGGTTTATGCTTGGCTGGGTATTATTGGTTATGCTTTACAAATTTATTTTGATTTTTCTGGTTATTCGGATATGGCCATCGGTCTCGCTCGTTTATTAGGCTTTCACTTTAAAGAAAATTTTAATTATCCTTATATTTCACAAAATATTACGGAGTTTTGGCGCCGCTGGCATATTTCTTTATCAACTTGGATGCGAGAATATTTGTATATTCCTTTGGGCGGAAATAGAATCTCTACTACTCGGACTTATATTAATCTTTGGTTGGTTTTTTTGCTCTCGGGGTTATGGCATGGCGCTAATTGGAATTTTATAATTTGGGGGGCGATTCATGGCTTATTTTTAACGATTGATCGTTTGTTCTGGTTGAAAATAAGTAGTCGTCTGAACAGGGGAATAAATATTTTTTTAACTTTTTTAGCTATTAATTTAAGTTGGGTATTTTTTAGAATAGAAGATCTGTCTTTAGCCTGGCGTTATTTAAGAAGTTTATTTAATTTTTCAGCCTTTAGACTAACAGAGATAGTTAGTAGTTTAGATTTATATAGTCACCGGCAATTATTTATTTTTATTTTAGCTATTTTTGTAAGTTTTTTCCCCGCCACTAAGTTATTTGAACGTTTAGTTGATAAATTAACCCATCGTTTTATTTCTGAGCAATTAATAGTTAAGTATTTTTTTAGTTTTCTAATTTTACTCCTTTCCCTGATGTCTTTAACTAATTCGCAGTTTAACCCTTTTATCTATTTTCGTTTTTAAAAATTTACGGCCATGTCTAAATATATTAAAATTATTTTCTTAACCGCCTTCTTTTTTCTGATTAGTTTGCCGTTCGTACAGACGTTATGGCCGTTTTTGCCGGAGACATCCTTAAACGGAGTAGTGTTCGAAGACAAGGTTTTTAATTTTTCTTGGTCGAGTTGGTTCACTGGTGATTTCCAAAAATATTTTGACGAGTGGTTGGGTAATCATCTAGGACTACGCGCTTATTTTGTTAAAACTGACAATCAATTGAATTTTTCTTTGTTTCAAGAAATAAGTCAGAAGACTAATGCTCCGATTGTTATCGGGAGAAATAATCAGTTGTATGAAAAAGGATATATCGATGATTATGAGTCTCCTGAGATTATGGCGCCTGGAGATATTGAAAATAAAGTAAAAAATATAAAAGTATTACAGAATTTAGTCGAGTCTCGAGGAAAAAAGTTTATGGTTTTGCTCAGCCCGAGTAAGGCGGCCATTTATCCAGAATATTTGCCGCTTGGTGTTACGAAGTATCAGGGTGATAAATTAACGAATTATAATATTTATCGCGATTTATTAGATAAATATAAAGTGTCTTATTTTGACAGTCATGTTTATCTATCGAGCCTTAAACAATCTAGCCCCTATGTTCTTTTCGCCAAAGGGGGTATTCATTGGAATTATTTGGGCGCCTGCTTAGTTTCTGCCCAGTTATTTTATAATTTAGATGAAAGTGATCCAAATTGGCCTCAGATTTCTTGCACTGATATAGAAATTTTACAGTCGGCGCGTAAAGAAGACAGAGATTTAGCCGATTTAATAAATATTTGGCAAGAAGAAATATTTTATGAACCACTACCCTACCCTCGGCCACGAATAATTAATAACTCTACTTATCGTCCCCGGCTACTTATCGTCGGGGGGAGTTTTATTTGGAATATACTGCGTGTTGTTAAAGAAGCTAAAATTATTGGCGATTCAAATTTTTATTATTACTTTAGCAAAAATTCTCAATATCCCGCCAATACTTTTTTGCCTTTAGATAAAGGAGCTTTAAATATTAAGGAAATTATTGAAGATCATGATGTGGTTATTTTAGAGTCTAATGAAGCGGGTTTAAAAGATATTGGGTTTGGTTTTATTGAAATGGCCATCTCTCAATTCAAATAGTTTTTCATTTTCATCTTTGACTTTTTGCTTATTTTAAGCTATAAAACATATATAATAATCTCACCTAATAAAAGATAATTTTTTAAATACTAAAATGCGTATTAAATTCCATCGCGTCGAACGTAAAGAAGCGCCTAGTTTTCGGGCTAATAATCAGATCCGCGTTCCTGAAGTTTTTTTGATTGACGAGAATAATGAAGCAATCGGTAAATTGACTACTATTCAAGCGATCGCGATGGCCGAAGAAGCGGGCCTCGATTTAGTGGAAGTTAATCCTAAGGCGGAACCGCCGGTGGTTAAGATTGTTAATCTCGGTCAATTAAAGTATGAGCGTGAAAAACAAGCTCATAAGCAGAAAATGCAGCAAAAGAAGACTGAAACCAAGAATATTCGTTTGTCTTTCCGAATCAGTGAGCACGACCGAGAAATGAGACAAATTCAAGCGGGAAAATTTTTATCTAAAGATAATAAAATTAAAATAGAGCTTATTTTAAGAGGGCGCGAGCGTCAATATCCGCAAAAAGCGGCTGAAATAGTTAGAAATTTTGCCGCTAAGTTGCAGACTAACCCTGATTTTAATATTGAAATTGAACAACCCTTGACAAATCAGGGCGGAAGATTTACTATGATATTGATCAATAAGAAATAAAGTAATAAACTCCAATCAGGTATTAACCTGTTTTTTAATCTGGAAATCTACTAACTAGCGAGGAGACGATCAAGGGGGAATTAATTTTCTCAATAGGGCGGTTAGTATTAGCCAAAAGAATATGCCAAAAATTAAGACTCATCAAGCTACAGTAAAACGTTTTAAGAAGACTGGAAAAAATAAATTGACCCAGAGAAAAGCCGGTCAGGATCATTTTAATTCTCGGGAAACGGGGAACACTACCAGAAAGAAACGTTTAGATATCTCAACTACTAAAACTTTAGAAAAAACCATTAAATTTTTAACACCTTATAATTAGAATATAGAATTGAAAAATTGTTTACAGTGCTAAATTGATTTTTCAGTCTTTCAATAATTTAATCCTATGCCTAGAGTAAAGCGTGGAATGATCCATGTCAAAAGAAGAAAGAACATCCTGAAAGATGTTAAGGGTTATAAATGGGGTCGCAAAAAATTAATTAAATTAGCAAAAACCGCTCGGACTAAAGCAGGGGCGCATGCCTATACTGATCGTCGTAAGAAAAAAAGAACTATGCGTGGTTTATGGCAAATTAAGATAAATGCTTTTGTCCGTAATCATGACTTGTCTTACTCACGCTTTATTGATCTCTTAAAGAAAAATAAGGTAGAAATTGATCGAAAAATATTAGCGGATTTGGCGGTAAAAGATAAAGAGGTTTTAGCGGCTTTAATCGCTACTATCAAGAAATAATCTTATGATTTTTTGGGTTAAAATTACTCAAGCCGTGGTTGCTATCTTATTAATGCTGGCTATTTTAATGCAGAATCGCGGTACCGGTCTTGGTAATGTTTTTGGTGGTTCCGGCGGAGTATATTTAACTAAACGCGGTTTGGAAAAAAAGCTTTTTATTGCCACTATTATTTTAGCGCTTATTTTTTTACTCTTATCTTTAGGCGTTTTCTTCATAAAATTTTAAAATTTTGTGGGCCTAATCTCAATTAAAACTACTTCTTTATGGAAGCAGCTGAGGAATACTTGGTCTTTTTTACGTTTTCGTAAAAAGCCGGCGGTTGATCAGGAGGATTTAGATAAAAGGTTGATTTACGATCTTTCTTCACGTAAAATTCCCAGCCCGCGCCAGATAAAACACCTCAATAAATTTTTAAATCCTCGAGAATTTTTAATTGTGAAAATTTGTTTATTGGTAGTAATAATTAATGCCGCCTATTTAGTTTTTGTTCTTATTAGTAAGCATATTCAATATTCGCCACTGCCGGGCGGAGTATATAGCGAAGGGGTGGTTGCTTATCCTAAAAATATTAATCCGTTATATGCCGTCAATCGTGATGTTGATAGCGATATCAGTCGTTTGGTATACTCTAGTTTATTTCAGTATGATAATCTTGGTCGCTTGGTTAATGATTTAGCGGGTAGCGTTAGTATTAGCGCCAATAATTTAGACTATTCAGTTAAAATTAAAAAAAATGTGAAATGGCATAATGGTTCTAAACTAACCATTGAGGACGTCTTATTTACTTTTGACTTGATTAAGAACCCTGATTTCCGTTCCCCGCTACGTTTAGCGCTGACTAAGGTCGAGGCGATAAAAGTAGATGATAGTACTATTAAATTTAGTTTGTCTGAGCCCTATGCTCCGTTTTTAGAACTTTTGACTTTTGGTATCATGCCTAAGAGTTTATGGGAAAATACTAGTCCGGGTGCCGCCGTTTTATCGGATTTAAATTTAAAACCAGTCGGTTCTGGACCTTTTAAGTTTAAATCATTAGTTAAAAATACCAGCGGTGATTTGAAGGAATATTATTTGGAGGCGAGTAAAGATTATTACGGGCGAGTTCCTTATATTAGCGGCATTAATTTTAAATTTTTTACTGATTATCCTGAGGCCATTAAAGCTTTAAACGATAATAAAATAATGGGTTTGAACTATTTACCTTTTGATTTTCGTAAAGATTTATTAGCTAAAGACTCCTTATTTTTTCATGAACTAATTCAACCGCGAATTGTTTCTTTATTTTTTAATAATACTAAGAATAAGGCCTTGGCCGACAAAGAGATCCGAGTGGCTTTAGCGAAAGCGATTAATAAAGATCAGATTATTAATGACGTTTTTAATAATACATACCAAGTAGCCGATGGCCCGATCTTAAAACAAAATTTTGCTTATAACGACGCTTTGACAGTTTACGGCTATTCCGCGCTTGAAGCGGCTGCCATTATTTCTAAGAAACCATTAGCCGCTATTTTAACTGTCGTTGACACGGGGAGTAATATGTTAGTGGCCGAAGAGATCAAGGATTTCTGGGAAAAAATTGGCGTTAAAATAAGTCTGCAAGTAATTTCAGCTGAAGAAGCGGCTAATATAATTAAAGATCGTAATTTTGAAATTTTATTATATGGGGAATTTGTCGGAGGCGATCCTGATGTCTATGCTTTTTGGCATTCCAGTCAGATTGGTTCCCGTGGTTTAAATTTAGCTAATTATAATAATCCGGCTGTTGATAAGTTATTATCAGAGGCGAGGGCACTTACTGATTTAGATTCTAGAATTAGTCGTTATAAAAAATTTCAAGAAATAATTACCAATGATTTGCCAGTGATATTTTTATATTCACCGGCTTATCCATATATCCAAAGCTCTAAACTCCAAGGATTTTCCGGAACAATGATCGTCAATCCGGCGGATCGTTTTAGCGGAGTAAGTGATTGGTATCTAAAAACTAAGAAAAAAATAATCTGGTAAGAGCTTTATTTTAGAGTTTCTTAACGCTAGATTTATATAACTCAAAAAATTTAATAATTAAAAAAATGTTAGTAAAACAACAGAATGTTTCGACGGCTTTGCCTCGAAAAAATTTTTCTAATCGTCCACCGCGGCGTAATGAGCCGGGGCGAGGGTCAGAATCACGAACTATTATAAAATCTCGGCCAGCCTCTTCAGCGAAACCGTATCATCCTAATTTTTCTCCTAATCCCTCGGTCTTTTCGGGCGGTTCCAGTTTAAAGATTTGTCCGCTGGGTGGGCAGGAAGAAGTTGGACGTAATTGTACGGTCTTTGAGTATGATAATGATATTATTATTCTCGATATGGGTTTGCAGTTTGCCGATGAAGACATGCCCGGGATTGATTATATTATACCCAACGTGGCTTCTTTACGAGGTAAAGAAAAAAATATTCGGGGTGTTATTTTTAGCCATGGCCATCTTGACCATATCGGGGCTGCGCCAATTTTATTAGAACAATTAGGCAATCCGCCGATTATTGGTCGCCAGTTAACCTTAGCGATGATTAAACATCGACAAGAAGACTATAAACGCGGCACAACCAAGAATTTAAAAACAATTGTTATTAACTCCATTGATCAGAAAATTAGTTTAGGAAAATTTCAAATTAGTTTCTTTAAAGTTGAACACTCTATTATTGACGCGGTTGGAGTAATTATTCAAACTCCACACGGCACCATCATTCATCCCGGTGACTGGATGATTGAAGGCGATCCGATGGAGGGCGGAGTTGTCGGCTATGAAGAATTGGCCAAACTTCCCTCACCCCGGATTTTAATGCTAGAAAGCCTGGGCGTGGCCTACTCTAAAGAAAGAGTCCCCATTAAAACTAGCCAAGGTAATCTGGAAAAATTAATTAGTGAAGCTCCAGGACGCGTAATTATTGGCACTTTTGCTTCTCAATTAGAACGGGTTACTAGTTTGTTAGAATATTCTGAAAAAATTGGTAAAAAAGTAATTTTGGATGGTTATGGCATGAAGATGAATGTGAAGATTGCTCAGGAATTAGGTTATATCCCAGCTCATAAACATACCCTGATTCCGGTTGAAGAGATTAGTAAATATCCCGAAAACAAAATTGTGGTTATTTGCACCGGCGCTCAGGGGGAATCCAACGCGGTGTTTTCACGAATTGTTAATGGTAATCATCGCTACATTAATATTAAAAAATCGGATGTGGTTATTTTTTCCTCTTCCGTTATTCCAGGCAATGAACGTTCTGTCCAGAAAGTTAAAGATCAGATTTATCGTTTAAGCGACCACGTTATTCATAGCAGTATTATGGATGTCCATTCCGGCGGCCATGCCAACGTGGATGATATTAAAACCATCTTAAAGCAAATTAAACCAGATTATTTTTTACCGGTATACGCCAATCATTATATGTTGGTGGAAGCTAAAAAATTAGCACTGCGTGAAGGTTTCCGAGCAGATCAAATTTTTGTGCTGGATAACGGTAATATTATAAAATTTCAAAAAGGCCGCCAACCTGCAGTTTTAAAGGAGAAAGCTAACACTGACTACGTGATGGTTGATGGACTTGGTATCGGTGATGTTTCGGAAATTGTTTTGAGAGATAGAAGGATGATGGCTGACGATGGAATGATTGTGGTAATTGCGACTATCGATGCCAAGACGGGGGCCATTATTGGTAATCCGGATTTGATTTCTCGAGGCTTTGTTCACATGAAAGAGAATCGAGATTTAATTGAGAAAACGCGGACGAGAGTTAAGACAATCGTTAAAGACAAGAATCCTATGACTCCCGCTGACGATGATTATATAAAGAATAAAATAAGAAATGATATTGGTCAGTTTTTATTTAATTCGACGAAACGTCGCCCTATGGTTTTGCCGGTTGTCATTAGAGTGTAAATTTTTAGGGTTTTATAAAAAAAGACTGTTTTGAACAGTCTTTTTTGTTTGTTGAGAAATTGTGGATAACTCTATTGACAAGTATATATACTTATGATATATTGAATAGTTCTCTACAGGATATTAAAAGACCAGTTTAAACGGGTCAGGCACGACAAGCATGGGGATTTTCTTGCTAGGATTTTTCCGGCTTTACGGCTCGAAAGTGCCTAGAAGAAATTTTCTTGCCTACCCGTTTAAGTTGGTCTTTTTTTATTCAAAAGCGCGATCACGTCCGACGATTACGTTAACTTGATTTTTTAAAACACTTAATTCTACGGGAGTATCTATTTCCATAACCCCGTCAATTAATAGTTTATTCTCCGGGTTAGAAATTTTTATCTTATCTATTTTTAAAACACTTTCGTCTCTTTTTCTGGTTTTAATATAAATATCCAGTAGACCGTCGTGAGGGTTAGATTTTAGTAGATTTAGGGCGGGGCCGCTCAGTAGATTGATAATTTTAATTTCGCCCTTTTCTTGAACTTCTAAAGAATAATCTTTAATTTTTAACACGGTATTAAGGCTTTGGATACTGGCTTGATTTAAAAAATAATATTTACCGGCTAAGCCTAAATCGATTTGTTCAATGCGTCTGGCTAGAAGGATATTACAAGCGTCCATTTCATTTTTGACACCGAAAGAGGCGGCGATAGAATTATCATCACCGACTGGTATTATTCCTAGTAAAGTCTTTTTTTGAAAGTCGCCGTATATATCCGTGTCGATAATGGCGCCAATAATTTTATTAATTGTTTGATTGTCTCCGACAGCAATAATTGTTTTAGCGCCTAGTTTTACTTCGTTTTGTACAGCTCCTTTAATATTTTTTATGCCGCTGAGTCGGATGATTTTGCCATTAAGGCCAAGGTCAGTAAGGCGTATTTCAATTCGGTTAATGATCTTATTGTATTTTCCTTTATCTAAGAAATCGTCGTAAATATAGACGTGCATAGTATAATTAACTAGTCTTTATTTTTCGCTAGGACTGTCTTCCGGTTTATTTTTTATATTTTGTTTATGTTCTTCGGAGAGCATTAATAGTTGGCCGTTGATGGTAGCGCCTTTTTCTACCGATATTTCTCCATATTGCAAATCACCAAATATTTTTGCAGTGCCACCAATTGCTAAATAATTTTTGCCTTTAATATTTCCACGGACTTCCCCGTTTACTATAACATCTTTGGCTTCAATACTAGCAACTATTTTAGCTTTATCGCCTATAAAAATACTAGCGTCCGTTTTGAGCGATCCCTCGAGCGCTCCTTCGATAATAATATTCCCCTGCCCCTGGAAATTCCCCTTTACCTTAATAGAAGCGCCGATTATAGTTTCGGCATCTTTTATTTTTTCTAACCGGCTGTCTTTACTAAACATATAGTTAATTTTAAGTAAAAATAAACAAAATAAGAGAAATCTGTTTTTATTTTAGTCTAATCCTCACCCTTTGTCAAAGATTTTTATTATTAGATTGTAAAAAAAATTATATTGTTATAATATATGTCTAGCCGCTTGATCTGTTTTTAGACTTATTAATCTAGGCGATCTGTTTGTGCTATGTCCTCGTAGTTCAATGGATAGAACGAGAATCTCCTAAGTTCTAAATCCAGGTTCGATTCCTGGCGGGGACACATTTTTATTGCAATTTTATATTTATTTTGTCAATTATTTGACGTATATATAAAAAAATGGTGTTTTGTTACTTGACTTTTATTTTATATATATTATTATAGTTTATAGCTTATATTATTGTATTTTTGACGTTTCTTTATACTGATAGTATTTATTAGTCTAATGTTCTTCATAGAACAATTTTATATTTATTGATAGAATGTTCCTCAAAGAACATTTTTATAAAGGGCCATTAGCTCAGTTGGCTAGAGCGCTTCCATGGCATGGAAGAGGTCAAGGGTTCAAGTCCCTTATGGTCCACTAAATAAAAAATCTCGTACAAGCGAGATTTTTTTAAAAAGAATGCAATGTCACGTTGCTATTTTTAAAAATAAAAGTTATACATATTTAACTATAGTTGTATATAAGTTATTCAGATTAAAAAATAAAAAAACCAGTTTTTAACTAACTGGCTTTTAAAAAAGATCTAACTCTTTTTTTGTACGGTTAAATAGCCTTTCCGATGTTTTATATATAGCGTAAATAAGTAGTACTGTCGTTATAAGCAATAATAAATAATAAGGTAGGTTATATTTATTTGCTAGTTGCAAGACTATCAAGAGCGGAGCAATTATTTTTGCGCTACTATAGAAATCGCCCGATATCACTTTAAAAATTATTGGCGGTATAAACCAGATCCAAAATTTTGTAGTGATAAAGGTTATGGTTATTGTTAAAATACTTTGTTTTTTCATTCTACAATCCTTCTGGTAAGTTGATACTAATATTATTAATTTATTATTATATTTTGTCAATGCCATGAATTGATAATTTTATATTAACATAGCGATACTTTAAGTCTACTAAAACTTAGACTTTTTGATATAATTTAGCTAATATTAGTTATATTATTTATATATAATTATTGTGGAAAAAGTGTTAGTATAGATATATTATTGCTAATATTATTTCATTTTTTATTAAGTAATTGAAGTTATTTTTTAGTTTGCTTTAAAATCAAAATATATTTATAATTGAATTAGTTTGATAATCTTATGTGTTTATTTTATATAAAGCTTAATAATTTAATCTATAATAAAAATCAGTTAACTTTATGTATGATCTAATAATTATTGGTTCCGGTCCGGCCGGAATGACAGCGGGTATTTATGCTGCTCGTCGTGAGATGAAAACTTTAATTATCGGCAGGGAAGTCGGAGGACAGTTAGTTTGGGCTAGTGAAATTGAGAATTATCCGGGTTTTAATAAAATTAATGCCTTTGAATTGATTGACAAGATTAAACAGCAGACTTTAGGTTGTGGTGTTGAGTTTAAAGATGATGAGGTTAAAAGGATTGAAAAGACAGTTCGCGGAACATTTTTACTTTATACTGGTCGCGAATCTTTTGAGGCTAAAGCAGTGATAGTAGCTATAGGTCTTTCGCCGCGTCGTTTGGCTGTTCCCGGAGAGGTGGAATTTAACGGCCGAGGAGTATCGTATTGTGCTAATTGTGATGGACCATTTTTTAAGAATAAAATAGTAGCGGTTATCGGTGGCGGAAATTCCGCTTTAGATGCGGCCGAAGTTATGTCTAAAATAGGCAGCCAAGTTTATCTCATTCATTATAATGATAAGTTAAAGGCTTTTGAGGCCCTTTTAGAAGAGGTTAAGTCTAAATCCAATATTAGTATATTATTGAATACAACAATTAAGAGTATCGAGGGTAAGGATAAGGTCGAAAAGATTAAAGTTTTAAATAGCTTGACTAATACTGTAACTGAAATATCACTTGATGGTGTTTTTATCGAAGTAGGGCGTATTGCTAGCACAGATTTAATCGCGGATTTAGCTGATAGAGATCAAAAAAATCAAATTCTCGCTAATAGTAAAGGAGAAACTAAAACCCCGGGTTTATTTGCCGCTGGAGATGTTACGGACTGTGAGTTTAAACAGCTTACTATTGCTATGGGGCAAGCGACTACGGCCGCCTTGAGTGCTTATCAATATTTACAGTTAAATAAATTTTAACTGATAGCCAAGAATCTCTATAATTTGTTATAATAAAGTAAAGGCTTTCTGTTAAGATTGTTTTTGTTAAGCTTATTTTTATTATGACACCCAAAAAAATAAATTTAGTAGCGGCGGATATGGGTTATGGTCATCAGCGAGCCGCTTATCCTCTTTTAGATTTGGCCGGCGGCGAAATTATTACTATTAATAATTATTTAGGTATACCGGATTGGGAAAAAAGATATTGGTTAAAAACTTTAGGTTCTTATGAGCGATTATCGCGTTTTAAAAAAGTGCCGATTTTAGGCTCGCTTATTTTTTCGGTGATGGATTTTTTTCAAAAAATTCCGCCTTTATATCCTTTTCGAGATTTGTCTAAAATAACTATTCAGCAGAGATATTTTTTTAGAGCAATAAAAAAGGGTTTGGGACGGGATTTAATAGAACGTTTACAGCCGAGTGGCTTACCCTTAGTTACTACTTTTTTCGTGGCCGCTTATGTGGCGGAATACTATAATTATGCGGGCGATATTTATTGTGTGGTTTGCGATACCGATGCTTCGAGAGCCTGGGCGCCGCTACATCCTCAAAGTAGCCGAACTAAATTTTTAGTGCCTAGTGAAAAAGTTAAGGATCGCCTGTTGATGTACGGAGTTCGTGAGAATAATATTATAATATCCGGTTTCCCCTTGCCTAAAGAAAATATTGGCTCTCTCCAGGAATTATTAAAAGTTGATTTAGCACGCCGAGTGGCTATTTTAGATAGAGGGGGCAGTTATCAGGAACATTATGCCCCCTTATTAAAAGATTTGGCCTCTGGATTAGTTAGTGATAATACGAAGATTTTAGCTATTACTTACGCCGTTGGTGGTGCGGGGGCCCAAAAAGAGATTGGTTCGGTAATTTTAAATCAGTTAGCCAGTCAGATTAAAAATAAAAAAATCCATTTGAATTTAGTCGCTGGTAATCGTTTAGAGATTAAAAATTATTTTGAATCGGAAGCCCAAGCGGTTGGCTTAAAAATAGGGTTAGGGTTGGATATTATTTTTGCGCCTGATAAACTAGATTATTTTAAAAAATTTAATACTTGTTTACGACGCACGGATATTTTATGGACTAAACCCTCGGAGCTTTCTTTTTATTGCGCTTTGGGTTTGCCGATTATTATTTCGCCACCCGTTGGTTCTCAAGAAGAGTTTAATAAGGATTGGTTACTGTCTATTGGCGCTGGCTTAGACGTCCCGGCCCCGGAATATATTAATGAGTGGTTGCCTGATTTATTAGAGAGTGGTCGCTTGGCTCACGCCGCGGTTGATGGATTTTTGAATGCGGAGTCTCAAGGTACTTATAAGATTGAAAAATTGTTAGGTCAATTATAATTTATGTCTTGGATTTTTATTGCTCTTAGCGCTTATTTAATTTTAGCTTTTGCTAATTTATTAGATAAATTTTTAGTCGATCAGGTGGTTAAAAGTTCCCGTGCCTACGCTTTTATTGTTTGTGTCTTTGGTTTGCTAGTTTTTTTGTTGGCGCCTTGGTTTTTAAGTTGGCCAGGTTGGGGGTTATTTTTTGGCGATCTGATGGCGGGGGCAATTTTTGCTTTAGCTATTTGGTTTTTATTTGAAGCTTTATATCGTGGCGAAGCGTCTCGGATATTAATATTAGTCGGCGGTTTAACGCCGGTTTTTTCTATTCTATTTTCTCTGTTATTTTTTAAAGAACATTTTTCAGCCTGGCAGTTTTTAGGCTTTCTGTTTTTGTTGATAGGGATATTAATTGTCGCTTTTTTACCAGTCCAGCGGAGTTATGCGAGTCGAGTATTTAATAAATTACGATTGACTCAAGAAATAAAAATTGGCGGTTTTGGTTTCGCCGTATTAGCGGCTTTAGCCTATTCGACGTATTTTCTGAGTACTAAATTTTTATATAGTACGCAACCGTTTCTAAGTGTCTTTATGTGGAATCGTTTAGGAGCGGCTTTACTAGTAATACTTTTTTTGATATCAAAGTCGGAGCGCCGAATAATTATAAGTCAGTTTTATAAGAGCGCCTCTCGTCGGAACCAGGTTTTGGTTTTTTTTAATCAATTACTTGGCTCCCTGGGTTTCCTTTTGCAAAATTACGCTATTTTTTTAGGTTCCGTCGCCTTAGTCAATGCTTTGCAGGGGGCGCAATATGCTTTTTTATTGATTATCGGTACCGGGTTGGCCCTTTTATCACCTAAGTTATTGAAAGAAACTTTTTCCTGGCCAGTCTTTTTCAAAAAATTGAGCGCCGTAGTGATTATTGGGTTAGGACTGTATTGTATAATTAATTAATATGTTAAAAGATATTCAGTTAAAAAATATTCAGAGAATAAAAAATTTTTTTAAATTTTGGCCAATAACGGGGTTTATTTTTTTTATTTTGTTGATTTATTTTTTTAAACTAGCCAGTAACTATCCACTGGCGCAGGATTTAAAGCATCGCTCAGATTTTTTTGGGGTAACTTTTTCTACTAAGTTTTGTTCGGAAATAGGCCTAGACTGGAAAGAAGTATATTCGGCTATTTTAGACGATCTGCAGGTGAAAGAAATTAGGTTGCCGATTTATTGGGATGAAATTGAAAAGGTAAGGGATAATTATGATTTTTCACAGTATGATTATATTATTAGGGAGGGCGCTAAGCGTAATGTCCGTTTTATTGTAAATATTGGTTGGCGTCTACCGCGCTGGCCAGAATGTCATGCTCCTCAATGGGCTCAGAAAAAAAGTTTGGCGGCTACTCAAGCCAGGGCGCTAAGTATGTTGGGACAGGTTGTGAGTCATTATAAAAATGAAGCGGCAATTATTTCTTGGCAGTTGGAAAATGAACCGTTTTTTGATGCCTTTGGCGTTTGTCCGGCCGGTGATGAAGATTTTTTTAAGCGGGAATTTGATTTAGTTAAACAATTAGATAGCCGGCCAATTATAGTTTCCGCTACGGGGGAATTAAGTTATTGGCGCCAAGAAGCTAAATATGCGGATATATTCGGTAGTACAGTCTATCGCGTTGTTTGGAGTTCTAAATTAGGTTATCTGCGTTATCCAATCCCGGCCTGGTTTTATCAATTTAAAGCTTATTTGGCGGGAATTAAGCCGGATAAACGTCTCGTTATTGAGCTACAAGCTGAGCCTTGGGTACCTAACGGGAATATTATTTATTTGTCGCCGGCAGAAATTAAAAAATCATTTAGTTTGTCACAATTTAAAGCTAACTTGCAGTACGCCATTAATATTAATTTTCAGAAAACTTATTTATGGGGCGTAGAATGGTGGTATTATCAATATAAAAATGGTGATAAAAGTTATTGGGAGTTAGCGAGGGGAATTTTTAAGTAATTTTTATGTTATCAATCATTATCCCTACTTTAAATGAAGAAAAATATTTGCCTCGATTACTCGCCTCTATTCGAGCCCAAAATTTTTTAGACTACGAAATTATTGTTTCTGACGGAGGATCTTTAGACAAAACTAAACAGATTGCTTTGGATAATAATTGTTTATTTATAACGGACACCGAACATCATCATCCCGCTTGGCAAAGGAATAATGGCGCGGCGGTGGCTCAGGGAGATATTTTATTATTTTTGGATGCCGATTCCGTTTTGCCAGAAAATTTTTTAGCTAAATCTTTAAAAGAATTTATTGCTTTAGATTTAATAGGCGCCGCTTTTTATATTCGTTTTAATCCTAGTAAAACCCATTACTATATTTATTCTACTCTTTTTAATATTTTTTCCAGGGCGCGACAATATTTTTCTCCGGTAGGAGCCGGCGCCGCTATATTAGCAAAAAAATCCGGGCATGAAGCGATTAAGGGGTTTGATGTCGGAATTTATGTAGCGGAAGATTTTGATTATTGTAATCGTCTAGCGACTCAAGGAAAATTTCGAATGATTAGCTCTAGCCGTATTCTGTTTTCAGCGCGACGGCTAGAGAAAGAGGGAGAGCTTAAGTTATGTTTTAAATGGTTCAGTATGGGTATTTTTACTTTATTTAATATTAAGATTAAGAAGAAAATTGTTAAGTATGATTTTGGTAAATATTAAAGATGATAGTTATTCGTTATAGCAAAAATAGGCTTTTAAGCCTATTTTTGTTTGAGGTCAGTGGAGCGGGCAAGCGGAATCGAACCGCCATCTTCAGCTTGGAAGGCTGACATAATAACCACTATACGATACCCGCCTAATTAATTAATCTCGATCAGTCTCTTTAACCAGATGCTTGATTATAATATAAAAAAATATCCGGTAAGTCAATTATTATTTGGTATCTTTAATCGCGGCGACAAAGCCAAATCCAAGTAACATAATGATGGATAGTAGTAGAAACAAGTAGTTAAGAGGGAAGAACATCAGGGTAATTATCGCTAAGCAAGAGCCCAGGACATAAGCTAAAGGGGTGGCGGTGCGGAAAATATTAATACAAGCAACATTTTCGGCGTCTACTATTTTGAAAAAGTAGGTTTCTTTCATCGCTTCTACTAAAGCCGCGCCGACGCGACTGGCAAATAATACGATTGTCCAGAGCCAAATGTCCGCCGTTTTAATATAATAAAATAAAAATAGAGAAATTATTAAAATTAGGAATCCCCCAAATAATATTTCCTTTTCCCCGATATATTTATCAGCCAGTATGCCAGCCGGTATTTCTAAGACGAGAAAGGGGATGAGCATTACGGAAAATATTGGCCCTAAAACTGTCCAGCTCATTCCCATGTTTTGTATTAAATAGAGGGGAACGTATAGAACGGCCGAACTGTAAAATAATTGGATTAAAATAGAAATAAAAAAAATGCCCCGTAAATTTTTATTACCCCACATTTTTTTGAAAGTGATCATCAAATTTTCTTTTTTATATTTAATTTTATCTTTAAGCTGGCGGCCTTGGCGCAGAAGAATAAAAAAGAAGGGAAGGCTGAGAGCGGCGGCAATTAAAAAAGAAAGAGAATAATTACCTTTGCCGATGAGATAAGTCGTTAGAGCGGGAGATAAAATCCAACCCGCGTTGATGAAGGTAAAATAAATAGTCCTTGTTCGACCGGTCGAGTTATTGGCGGAGAAACTTTCTACTAAGATATCCATGTTTATCCAAATAAGATTCGAACTAACCGAAAAAAGAACGATGGAAATTAAAGCAAAGATGGAGTTATCGGCGATGCTTAAGCCGAGAAGAGCGGTAGTGTGGAGAATGAGAATTACTTGAGTGAGAAAATAATTACTGAGTTTTTCGATTAATTTAGGGAAAAAGAGAATAGCGAGAACACTGAGCCCATTAGCGAGAACAAAAAATAAACTAGCGACGGAGACGCTGACAAATTCCCCTAGGAAATTTGATTGAATATAGGCGGGTAAGGCGCTCGAAATCGCCAGCAATAGACCCAAAAAGTATAGAGTGCTTAACTGTTTTTTATTTTTTTTAACAGTTTTCTTTTGTTTTAGCATGGTTTTTGAAATATAATAATAAAAAGATAGATAGTAAAATTAAGATTAAGCTGATTATTTGGGGCCAACGTATCCCGAGAATGAGAGGGGTTTCGTCTAAACGGATAAATTCGAGAGTAAACCTCAATATAGAATATAATATCATATATAAAGCAGTTGACCAAACAAAAAAAAGTTTATTCAAGCGGTGCTTTTTTATCATTTTTAGGTTTGAATAGATGAGGATTATACTGATAATGAGACAACCTAAACTTTCGTAGAGAAAAGTCGGGTGAAAGTAATTATAGTTTAAGTAGTCTAGAGGGCGGTTCACTAAATCAATAGGGATTCCCCAAGGGAGACTGGTTGGTTGGCCGAATATTTCCTGATTAAAATAGTTTCCCCAACGACCGAAAGCTTGGGCGAGGGCTAAGCCAGGGACTAACAAGGAACTTAATTTCCAAAAATTAATTTTTTGACGATAGGCAAAAATTAGGGTGACGATCGTTCCGGCAATGATAGCGCCGTGGATGGCTAGCCCCCCTTCCCAAACTTTAACCATCTGGGCGGGATGGTTGAGATAATAAGGCAGCTGCAAGCCGATATCATATAGCCTGGCTCCTACTAACCCCCAAATTATTAGCCAGAATCCGAGATCAAAGAGTTTGTCTTTGTTGAGTTGGTAATATTTATTAAGATAAAAAATTAGAGCCAAGGCCGCTAGGATTCCTAACACCATAAATAGACCATACCAATGGATTCTAAGAAAGCCACTAGAGAAAATTAAGGCTTGGGGATGAAAATTATGTAGTAAGTTAAACATATTTTAATTTTAGCAGATTAGCCCTGGGGCTAGCAAACAAAATAGAGGCCAGTTGCCTCTATTTTTTAGTGCGGACGGAGAGACTCGAACTCTCAAGAGTTGCCCCGCTTGGTCCTAAGCCAAGTGCGTCTACCAGTTTCGCCACGTCCGCAATTTTTCTTATTTATTTTTACCCTATCAATCTATTCTATCTTAAACAATTATTTTTATAAAGTAAAGTTTGTGTTATAATTCACTTAGGAAATTAAATTAAAATAATTTTTATGTTTAATCAAAAGTTGCTTTATTTTTTTAAGGAATTATCACTTAAAGACGTCCCGGTTGTTGGCGGGAAAAATGCTTCGCTCGGTGAAATGTATAGTCATTTAAGTAAGCAGGGGATTAAAGTCCCGAATGGTTTTGCAACCAGTGCCGCCGCTTATCGATACTTTTTAGAATCGACTGGTCTTAAACAAAAAATAAGGAAGATTCTGTCTGGTTTGGATAAAAGGGATGTTAAGGATTTGGCTAAGCGGGGAGCGGCGATCAGAAAATTAATTATTTCTACCGAATTGCCACTTAATTTACAACAGGCAGTCGCTCAAGCTTATCAAAAGCTCTCTCGTGAATATAAAACTAAAAATTTAGCGGTCGCTGTTCGCTCCAGTGCGACGGCTGAAGATTTGCCAGATGCCTCTTTCGCCGGACAACAGGAAACTTTTTTAAATGTAAGCGGCGAGCGAGATTTATTATTAGCGGTGAGAAAATGCGTGGCTTCTTTATTCACCGATCGGGCGATTTCCTACCGAGTTGATAAAAAATTTAATCATTTCTCTATTGCTTTATCAGTGGGTGTTCAAAAAATGGTGCGCTCAGATTTAGGTTCATCTGGCGTCATGTTTACTATTGATACAGAATCTGGCTTCAAAAACGTTGTTTTAATCAACTCCATTTTTGGTTTAGGGGAGAATATTGTCCAGGGGCACGTTACGCCTGATGAATTTTATTTTTTTAAGCCAACTAAGGCTATTATTTCTCGGAGTTTAAGCCGGAAAAATATTAAAATGGTTTATAACTTAAAAGGAAAGACGCCTGTTAAAAATGTGCCGGTTACTCCTAGTGAACAATTAAAGCCCTCTTTAAGCGATAAGCAGGTTGTTCGGCTCGCTCAGTGGGGAATGTTGATTGAGGAACATTACAAGCGGCCGATGGATATTGAATTTGCGGTTGATGGGCAGACCCAAGATATCTATATTATTCAGGCTCGTCCAGAAACTGTTCAGAGCCAGAGAAATTATCAATTTATTGAAAGTTATCACTTAGAGAAGAAAGGAAAGGTAATTATCACCGGCCAAAGCGTTGGCAGTAAAATAGCTTCGGGGGCAGCTAATCGTTTAATAAGTGTTAAGGATATTAGTAAATTTAAAGCGGGCCAAATTTTAGTAACGGATATGACTGATCCAGACTGGGAGCCGATTATGAAAATTGCTTCGGCTATCGTAACGGATAAAGGCGGCCGGACTTGTCATGCGGCTATTATTTCTAGAGAATTAGGTATTCCCTGTGTAGTGGGGACGGGGAGAGCTTCATTAAAAATAAAAAGTGGACAATTAGTCACAGTAGATTGCTCCGGCGGTGAGGAGGCTATAGTTTATGAGGGTAAGCTGCCTTTTCAAATTAAAAAAACCGATATTAAAGGTTTTAAAAAACCTAAAACCAAAATAATGATGAATATTGCTGAGCCCGATTTAGCTTTCACTAATTCTTTTATCCCTAATGATGGCGTCGGTTTAGCTCGTTTAGAGTTTATTATTAATAGTTATATTAAAATTCATCCCTTAGCCCTGATTAATTATCAGCGTTTAACTGATCAGAAAGTAAAAAAAGAAATTGCTAATTTAACGGTTGGTTATCAAGATAAGTCTCAATATTTTGTTGATCGTTTAGTACAGGGCGTGGCGACTATTGCCGCCGCTTATTATCCGAAAGATGTTATTTTGCGTTTAAGTGATTTCAAGACGAACGAATATGCTAATTTGATTGGCGGAAAAGCTTATGAGCCGCTAGAATCAAACCCGATGATTGGTTGGCGCGGCGCTAGTCGGTATTATTCTCCCCAGTTTTTACCGGCCTTTGAGTTAGAATGCCGAGCTATTAAAAAGGTGCGAGAGGATATGGGTCTTAAAAATTTGAAGATTATGGTACCTTTTTGTCGAACCATTGAAGAGGGCAAAAAAGTTCAGGAAATAATGGCGCAAAATGGTTTACGACGCGGCCATAATGGTTTAGAGATTTATGTCATGGCGGAAATTCCTTCTAATATTATCTTGGCGGAGAAATTTTGTCAGATTTTTGATGGTTTTTCTATTGGCTCTAACGATTTGACGCAGTTAACTTTAGGAATAGATCGTGATTCAGGTGGTCTACTAGGTGTGGCCGGCGTCGCTAATGAGAAAAATGAAGCGGTTAAGGAATTAATTCACCAATTAATTAAAACGGCTAAAAAATATCGTCGTAAAGTAGGAATTTGTGGCCAGGGCCCGAGCGATTTTCCCGACTTCGCTGAATTTTTAGTGGCCGAGGGAATTGATAGTCTGTCCTTAAATCCGGATACGGTTATTGCTACTACTTTAGCAATTGTTAAGAAAGAAAAAGAATTGAGGCGAAGCCGGGGAATTCTTAATTTATTTTTTTAGGTTATTAGCAAGCGAACGTTTACTTAATCAAAATACCCTCGGTTTTTAGGCCGAGGGTATTTTGTGATTTAAAAATTATTAATTTATTCTAGAACCTGTATTTGCGCCGTTTTAACGCCGAAATTAATTGCATCTTGGTGATTTTTCATCCAAACGTCTAAACGATTACTATGTCTTTTGTTCATTCTGTCGCGGACCACAAAAACTTTATCGCCAAATAACTCTGGTATTTTTATTTTAGTACCGAATTTCAAGAAGTTAGCGGCGACCGTGTCTTCTTGATTATTTTTACAAAGATTAAATCCGTTAGCAGTTGTACAAGGGTCGCTATCGGTTTGGGCTACTTCCGAGTTATAAGCCGTTATTACATGAGTGCTGACCCTAATTATTTTTGGTTCAGGCGCCGTTTTGGGCGTGGCGTCGTTTTTTATATCGACTATGTCGCTAGGAGTGTCTTTAATAATATTGTCTTCAGCTTTGTTCGGGACTGCGTTAGTTAGCCCTTCGGCTGGTAGAAGCGACTTTGTTAGTTGGTCAGTGATAATCAGTTCAGAATTATCGGCATTAGCCGTCGCGACCGCTGTAGCGGCTAAAACTGGGGTATAAAAGAGGACAAATTGAAAGAGACAGGCAATTATTACTAATAAAATGATATTCTGCCTACTACTGAGAGGCACTATTTCCTCCTGTATTATTTTAAGAATCTTCATATATTACGTATTAGCTAAATTAAAAAACCCCTACTCTATCATAATGAAAATACATGATATTAAAGCAGGGATTTTCTTGACTAATCAGTTTAGCACTTCCTTTGTTATTAGTCAATAGTAGCTGGGGATTGTTTGGGGATAAGATTATTGACAGTATTTATTAATCATGTTAGTATAAATCATCGAATCAAAATGAATTATAGATAATATAATTAGTTTTTTAATAATAATAAATATCAATTAATCTTTAGGAGATCTAAAATGAAAAAGTTCAGTTTATTGTCCGTGTTTGTTGCCTTGTTAGCATTTTTTTCCATCGGTTGTTCCTCTACCCCGCTATCTTATATGGGTTTCGGTCAAAAAAGTTCGGGGGATATTCAAAAGACAATCGATATTTTGACTCAAGAGATTAATAATTACGAGTCAAAAATCAAAAAATTGCGTGTAGAGGAGGGAGAGTTGCAAGAGCTGGCTGATAGAGACTCAGTTCTCGGTAATAAAGTATTGGTAAATCGGGCTGGGATTATAATTAGCGAAAATGATTCGCTAGTTCGTTTCTATCAGACAAAAGTAGGAGAGCTAACGGAGAAAATCAACTCTCTACTAACTCAATCTACGATGGAGGATGATTATGTACGCCTAACAGGGGATAATCCTAGCGAAATTGCTGGAGCGTACATGAACATTAAATATTTAAGCCAGGGGAATCGCCAAGATTCTTTAATTGGGATTATCGAAAATGCTAATCCTAATGTTGAGACTTTGTCGGTTGAGGTAAGTAACTCATTCGGGTTTCATGTTTATTTTATCCTTGATAATAAGGATAATCGTAAGAGTCCGGAATTTGTTTTACCAACGCCTGGTTGGTATACGATTACCTGTCGAACTCAGGGGCGCTATGAGGGGCAGTCTAGATCGCTGTCTATGAAGGTGGCGCCAGGAGTCAATTATTATGACGGAGGGAAAAAGTATGCCCTTAAGGCGACTTTGCGCCCTTAAAAATGGCTCTCTAAAAATTTCGTTCTTTTAAAAAAGGCTGTCATTAATCCGACAGCCTTTTTATTATTTAGAATATAATAAGTCGTTTTTTAACCGGGGGCTAGAGTCCCCATGTTTTCCGCCCCGGTACTGCTAAATGGTAGGTAATAGATGACGAAATAGGTAATAGCATAAGCTGATATTACAATGATTAGTCCGATGATTGCTGTTCTAATAGTTTCGGTAGCTTTTTGTACTTGTTCTTCGTTACCGCCAGCAGTCATTAAACGAAAACCGCTGATAATCATTAAAATAATGAAGACAGTCCCTAAAAATCCTAAAACGATTTGAATTATTAGAGCGAGTACATCGCCTAAAGACATATCACCAAAATTGGCGCTATGAGCGGTTTGGGTGGTTAGACCGCCGAGAAGGGCAGTATTATTTAATATTCCGCCGCTGGTTTGGGCCTCGACTAAATTAACAGAGAAAAAGAAGAGAAAGAGGAATAAACAAGTTGTGATTATCTTTTTCATATGTATTATTTTTTCAAAATTAAGGCTTCGAATATAAACCGCCACATCGCCCAGGCGGCAATGGCTACGGCTAAGCCGATTAGGGCTTGTTTAATAGTCTCTTTAGCTTTTTCGACTTTTTCTTCGCTGCCGTTAGCTGTCATCCAGTGGTAGCCGGCGATAATTATTAAGATAATAAAAGTTATACCTAAAAAGTTTATAAAAGCGCCTACTACTGTCCCAATGATTATTGGCGTCGAAGCTATAGCGGGGTTAGTTTCGTAACCGCCCTGGCCAGCGACGTTAGTAAGCCTGTTTAAAAGAGTATCGGATTTTGGATCAGCTGCTTTAGCCGACCAAGTTAACAAGAAGCTTCCTATAGTGACGGCGATAGATGATAGAGATAAGATTTTTTTTCTCATAAATAGTCTATTTTACCAAAGTTTTTAATACTGTGCTAAATCCGGAACTCATAGCGTAAGCCACAAGGACTATGACTAGGCCGATTAGCAGATTACGAATTACTTCTTGAGATTTTTTTACCTTTTCTTCATTGCCGGCCGCTTGCATCCAATCATTACCGGCTAAGAACATTAAAACTAGGAATATCATGCCTAAAACAGACAGGACTAATTGGATTACTTTAGCTAAAGTAGAGTTTAAGTCGCGGTTAGTATCATAACTTGAGGTAGCCGCATTAGTGATATTGCTAGTAAAATCTTGTTTTTTGTCAGGAGTAATTAGGTTAGCTCTACTAGAATAGGCGGGATATAATATAAATATGAACGTTATTATAATTAGTGAGAGCAGTGTCTTTTTCATAGCGATATTAATGGGTAGTTGGTTTAAATATTAGGCCACTGGCGATAAAAGATCCTATTTTTAATTAAAATATTTAATAATAAAGTAGCTGATTACATAAGCTGATAGAGTAACAATAAATCCGATTAAGGCATTCATAATAATACCATTAGCCTTTTTTACCTTTTCTGCGTTATCACGAGCCGTCATCCACATCAAGCCGCCATAGAGGAGTAGGCCGAAGAAGGCGATTGCTATTAAACCTAAAAAAACATAAATTACCTGGCTCATTATTCCGTTTATGGTGGTGGCGGCGGCGGTTTCATATCCGGCGTTATCGGCCGTATTTTTTAAGCCGCTTTTTTCTATAAAATCATAAGATCCGGCCGCATAGACGCTAGCACTACTTAAGATAAAAAGCAGCGCGCCAACTATAATATAATTTTTATTTTTTAGTTTGAACATCGGTTATTTAATAACTTCTTGTCCTAAGAATGAAGTGAGGGCATAAGCCGCAAAGACTATAATAATGCCGATAACAGAGTTAATTATGAGATCCTTCGCTTTAGTAACCAGTTGTTCATTGCCGTTAGAAGTCATCCACATTAGACCGGCATAAATCATTAACCCTAAAAATAAGACACCGACGAAAGATAAGATAACTCCGATAATTTGTCCGGTTTTTGTACTTAAAAAATTAGTATAGTCTTTTCCTAAACTACCCTGAAAGGCGCCGACTTTGCCGGCCGTGTCATTAAGACCGTAACTAGGATCGGTTTGGGCGCTCACTGTTATTGTCCCAAAAATTAACGCGCTCCAAATAAATAGCAATAGCAAAAAAATTGGTTTTTTCATAGTGTTATTCACTGTCCTGGAAACAATAATTTGCATTCAGGACAGTGATCCCCATTGTTTAATGAGAATCACTTTTTATATTCTTAATTAGCTACGGCTGAATTAAGAGAGTTGATAACAAAATTGGCGATGCCCCAAGAAGCCATTATAATAACTAATCCGATAACGCCAGCGCCTAAAAGTTGTCTAGCTTCACCAGTCTTTTCTTCATTGCCTCCGGCTGTCATCCATTTGAAACCGCCTAATAAGATGATGCAAACAGCAATCACGCCCAAGAATCCAAGAGCGACATTAATCACTCTACCGATAATTGTTCGAGGATCACTATTAGTTAAAGAGCCGCCTAGGCCGTTACTGACCTGGTTTAAACCTGGGTCAAATTCTACAGCGTGAGCCGGCACTACTAATAAAGGAAGAGCGAGCAAAGAAATAATTGCTAAAGATATAAGATGCTTAGAGATTTTTTTCATATTTCACCACCTTTCTAGTTTTAAAAAATTTTATAGTTTAATTTTAGCATATTAATTTAAACAAGACAAATATATTTAGCTATGCTAAAATATCTATATCTGGCTGTTATTAGCTAATTTTTATGGGTAAATTTTTAAAGATTGTCAATTTTCGTTATATTTTTTGGTTTTTCTTGTATTTTTTTATTTTTTGTCTTTTACTAAGAAATTCTTTTGGTTATTTAGACCCAGATTTTGGCTGGCACTTAAAAGTCGGTCAAGATATTGCTCGCACCGCTCTCGTACCTCAGAACAATAATTTTAATTATAGTTTTACTGGGGATTGGGTCGACCATGAATGGCTAAGTAATTTTCTAACTTTTTTAGTTTACGAAAAAAGCGGATATATTGTTTTATCAATAGCTTTCGCCTTATTAGTAATTTTTACTTTAATAATATTAAATTTTTTCGTAGGTTCGTTACGGGCTCCTAATACCTTTTTTTTAATTAGTGTTTTTCAAACTTTTGGCATCGTTGCTTCTTTACCGCATTTAGGCGTTAGGATACAAGAAATAGCTTTGTTATTTTTATTATTATTGCTTATTATTTTGCAGAGTTATACTCAAAAGAGGCGTTTATATATCTTATTATTTTTACCCTGGTTTATTTATCTTTGGGCTTGCTTACATGCTAGTTTTTTAATTGCGTTATTTTTATTAGGTGCTTGGTTATTCATTAAGAATATCGAGGCGCTAATTTGGCGATATTGGCCGAAAGTCTGGCTGGATTCCGCCGGCGTTTTATCAGCTAAAGAATTATTAAGCGCGACAGGAATATTTTTTTTATCGTTTGTCGTTACTTGGTTTACTCCGTATAAATTAGGTCTTTATTCTTTTTTAAAGGGTTATGGGAATACCGCTTATCAGTCCTATATTCAAGAATGGCTTTCTCAATTTTTCTTCCCTTTTTATTACGGTCAGCTCTTTTATTTAGCTTTAGTCGCCTTAGCCTTGTTGTTATATTTATATTATGCCTTAGCGCGCCGGAAATATTTTAAAATTAATTTATGGAATTTATTTGTAGTTATTTTGTTTATTGTCTTAAGCTTTAAATCTCGTCGTCATTTTCCCTTAATGTTTATCGCTAGTTTTCCTTTCGTGGTGGAGGTATATGGGGTTTTATTGGGTTCGTTTGTCAGAACCCGCTTAAATTATTGGTTAAAATTATTTCTGTTCGCTTGCTTATTGTTAGCGGCCACGACTCAGTTGCTCCAAACAAAAATTACTAATGATCCTTTTTTATCTTTTTGTAACGATTATCCTTGTTCGGCCGTTAAGTTTTTACAGGCGCGGCCTGATTATTATTCGCAGCGGCTATTTAATAGTTATGCTTGGGGGGGCTATTTTATTTGGGTTGACTCCCGCCGCTCATTATTTATTGACGGCCGTTTACCCCAAGTAGAGTTAGCAGGGCAGACCTATTTAGAAGAGTATTTAGATTTTTTTAGGCAAGAGATTGATATCAGAGCTAAGCTAAAAAATTATCAGATCGCTTTAGTTTTAATCCCCACTAAAGATAAGGAGATCAAGGCCGAGAATTGGGAAAAAATAATTTTTGGGATTAAAGAAGAAGACTTGCGTAGCCGTAATTATTTAAGGGAATATTTAGAGTCGTCCCCTGATTGGTCAACCCTATTTAAAGATGACGTTAGTACTATTTATGTTAAAAAATAAACGCGTATTTTTTTTAATTTTTTGGTCATTGATTTTGTTATTATTAGTTATTTTGCATTTTTTTTCTAATCGTTTCGATTCTGATAATGGATTATTTTTGAGCGGCGCTTGGGGCTTATTCAACGGTCAAGAGATTTATCAAGATTTTTTTGCTTTCACGGCTCCCGGAACTTTTTATATGATTTGGATAATTTGGCAATTATGGGGGGTTAGTTATATAACGGTTTTGATAATTTCTATCTTGTCTTTATTTTTATCGACTATTTTAGTTTTTAAGTTAGCGCAAATGCTTAGTAACCGAGCCGCTTATTTGGCGGCCGGTCTATTTGTTTGTTCGACTATTTATTGGCCGATAATGACCTCTCATAATTATGTTTTACTTTTTGTTTTCGGCGCCATTTATTTATTTATTAAGGGGTTTTTAGTGGCTAGTCGGTGGCGGATATTGTTAAGTGCTCTTTTGTCGGGAATAGCCATTATTTTTCTGCAAACGATTGGCTTGGCACTAACTTTCTTTTTATTTTTTTGGCTTTTATTTTTTTATTTTAAGGACCGAACGCTAAAAACGGTATTAATTTGGTTTTTACCTCTAGCGGCAGGGCCGGTCAGTCTTTTATTCTTTAAATGGTCACCTGTTTTATTGTTTAAATATCTTATTGAATTTCCCTTTTTTCAATATACTAAAACTTTAGACAATAATTATTTAATTTGGTTGACGCTTCTTGGCATATTAATATTTAGCTGGCTGAGGACTAGCCGCCGGAATATTTTAGTGTTAAATTTTTTATTTTATATTCAAGCTGGCCTTCTATTAACTACTTATTCTCTGCCGGACTATTACCATATATCTTTTATTATCGCTCCCTTTTTGATAATCTTCTCTTTTTTATTTTTAGAAGGCTGGCAAAAAGCGAGTTGGTGGCCGCTTAATCGACTCGGTTTACTGGTTAGTTTCACGACGACTATGGTAGCTTTTGTTTTACTAATAAACTTTTATAATATTATTGCCCCATTAGTTTATTCGCGCGAACAGCAACCCGATGATTTTATTACTTTTCTTAAAAGTAATTGTCATAGTCGTTTTATTTATGCTGGCCCGTTTTTGCCCTTTATTTATTTAGAGACCAGAAAGTTATCGGCTTCGTCTTTCCATTGGCTGATTACGAACCACCATACCGCTGAACAATTTTTGCAAACGAGCCAAGAAATTAGAAAGAATGACCCCGACTGTGCGGTCTTGTATTATCGGGGGGTAGAGAAGTATCATTATAATCAGGATAATGTGGTTGATAATTATATTAAACAAAATTATCAGCCAGTGGCCAGTTTTTATGGCGCCGTTGTTTTATTTAAGAAATAAGAGATTAGCTTGAGTTATATGTTAGTTGATTTTTGTTTGCCGATAAAAAATGAGGAGCTTATTCTAAAAAATAGTTTGGATAAATTATTGATTTATTGCCGCCAGTCTAATTTTCCCTTTATTTGGCGAATAATTGGCGTCCTTAACGGCTCGACGGATTCGTCGCGATTAATTTTGACCGATTTTAAGTTACGTTTTCCACAAGAGCTAGATTTTATGGAGATAAAAGAACCGGGGCGTGGGGGAGCGTTAAAACAATATTGGTCGACTAGTCCGGCGGATCTTTTAGTTTATATGGACGCTGATTTAGCCGTATCGTTAGATAATATTTTTGGTCTGGTTGATCCTTTAATTAAGAATAAACAAGATTTAGCAGTCGGTTCGCGTTTTGTGTCAGGCGCAGAAACTAAAAGATCTTTAGGCCGAGAAGTAATTTCTCGGGCTTATAGCTTCTTATCGCGAATAATACTTAATCAGGATATTACTGATTTACAATGCGGTTTTAAAGCTATTCGTCGGGAGACTTTTTTGAAGATTCGGCCGTTTTTGCGAGATAATTATTGGTTTTTTGACACCGAGTTGGTAGTGTTATCGCAATTTTTAGGTTATCGGGTTAAAGAAGTCCCGGTTAATTGGCAAGAAAATAGATTTGGTCGCCGCCAGAGTAAAGTAAAATTGTTTCGGGATAGTCTAATTTTTTTAAAGAATCTCTTATCTTTTAGGCGGCGGCTTAAAAAAATTAGAAAATGTCGGGATAATGCTTAAGCGTGTAAACTCCGGTCGGCTGATCAATCATAATTACAATAAGATCTAGCCGAGCGGTTTCTAAGTTATAGTGTTTCGTCAAACAAAAAGTTGTTAAAGCTCGTTTTAGATTATTTATTTGTTGATGACCGAGATTATTATCAAACCGGCTGGCGCTGGTTTTTTGTCGAGTTTTGACTTCTACGAATATCAAGTTATTTTTATATTTACTGATGATATCTAATTCTAAACGACCGAGACGATAATTTTTAGCAATAATTTCGTATCCTTGTTGTTTTAAATATTTTTCTGCTAGTAATTCTCCTTGTTGACCAATTTGTTTTTTGTTATTCATAAAGACAAAAAAGCCCCGGACGAGGCTTTGTTTGGTTAAGAGTAATTTTAGACTAGAATTTTTTTAAGGCAAGTATTTTTTTAATTCTTTTTCTTTTTCTATTTGTTGTTTAGCTCGGGGGATGGTTTTTAATTTTTTAAAGATGAAGATTAACCAAATTAACATAAGAAGAGCCCAAATAGCGAACCAGAAGCGAGCCGCGAAGAAGGGGATTAGCTCATAATTGGAAAAAAAGATGAATAAGCCGATAAGAGTATTAGTGAGGCTAAAATTATAAAAGCTATTTAAAGTCCCCCGGTATAATCCGCCGCGTCGTTTAGTAAAGGCTAAAATTATGGTTATTAGAAGTAAAGCGATAATTGAGGAATCAAAGATTTTTTCGGCCAAAGGGGTTAACGGTTCCGGACGAAGATTAAACCAATAGTTTAAGGTTAGAAAAATTTTCATATAGTGTCTTTTGAATATTTATTTATTATAACTTAATCAGGATTAAGCCGTAATGGTATGGTCCGGCTTCGAATTCTTCTAGCACGCTAAGGCCGATTTTAGGAATGGCTGTTTTTAGTGCTTCAAGTTTGACGCGTCTATCTTTACTGGGGCCGAAAGGCAAGTCACTGTTTTTCCATTCCATAATTAGTAATTTCCCTCCTCTTTTTAAGAGGCGGATAGCTTCCCGAAGAATTTCTATTTTTTTGTCTGATTGGTGAAGAATATTGACTAATAAAGCGCTATCTAAACTACTCGTTTCTATTTTAGTGGCTTTAAATATTTCTAAATTGCTCCAAATCGGAGTAATTTGTGGTAGGTTCTCTTTTTTTGCCTCTCGGCCGATTTCTTCTAGCGTAGATTTTAAGATATCAACAGCGTAAACCTTGCCGTAGCGGCCGGTTAGGTGGGCTAAGGGAAAGACGAAAAAGCCGAAATTTCCACAGCCTAACTCAGCAACTTTTTGACCCTCCTCTACGCCTATTTTACTCAAAATAGCTTCAATGTCAAATAGGGCGGTTCTTTTAATGCGATTCATATTTATTCAGCTAATATTTCTCTAGTAATTATTTGGGCTTGGCTATATTTTTTTTGGGCGCTGATTATTATAGTGTTGAGCCCCTTTTTAAGATTAACCGTCTGAGAAAAAGAGCCATTTTGGTCGCTTAAAACAATTTGGTTATTAATCTTTATTTCTGATTCCGCTTCGGTTTGCCCGCTAACTAAAATAGATTTATTTTTAGTGAGAGTATTTTTTTCCGGTTGATAAATTATTAATTTTGGCGGCGTGACTATTTTTTGGAAATAAAATATGAGATATAAAAAACAAATTAGGATGCCGCCGACGATCAGGATATTTTTAATTATTTGGGGAAATATTATAAAACTATTTTTTTTGACTATTTTTTGAGAAAAAGGATTGTCGTTGCTGGCGGGGGCGTGACCAGTTTTTTGTTGATCATTTATTCCTTTCGTCTCTACTTTTAAAAAATTGATATATTTTTTTAAAAATTTTCGTCCGTATAAACCGCTTGGTAATTTATCAAAATTTTCTTCTTCCATGGCGGATAAATATTCTTTTCTGATATTTAGTTTTTGGGCTATTTCTTCTAGTCCTAAATTTTTATATTGTCTGGCTCTCCTCAGTTGTTCGCCGATAGTCTCTTCGAGCGGCAGTTTTTTAGGAATAAAAATTGGCATTTTTTATGGATTTAACTATTTGTTGAATAATTTCGGGATTACTTAATTTTCAGTAAACCACCATCCCAGGAAAGCCCGATCGCCTTAAGGGCAGTTTGGATAATTAAATAACTAGCAAAAACAATTATTAATCCGATGACGGCTGCGACTAGGATATTTTGAGCGGTTTTTATTTTTTCTGACGAGCCAGAAGAAATGAGAAACATAAAACCGCCGTAAACAAACATCACTAGAGCCAAAGAACCAACTATGCCTAAAATCATTTGGGATATTCTGATCGCTAAAAGAGTAAAATCATTAAGTTGATAATTGCCTGATTGGTAAGCCGAAGCCGTGGGGTCTATTATAGAAGCAGGGGTTCCGGTCGCCGCTTGGGCCGGCCAGATCAAGCAGATATTAAAAATGAATATTAGGCCTAGTAGCCGGCTGGTAATTTTTAGTAAGTTTTTGTTCATAAATATTAAAGAGATTAATCGATAGTCTGTTGAATTTTAGCTGCAGTCATGTTAATAATATTTTGAATTTGATCAGCCGTACTCTTAGCGATAGTGTCGATCATTTCTTTTAGAGCCTCTTCGGCCGCTTGAGCATTACGTCCTCGGTACCAACTTTTAGCGGTGAGAACCTGCTCAGTAAATACTTTAGTTTCGTCATTACTATTTGAAGTAATAAGCGCTCTTAAAGCCGTAGGGTAATTGGTTACCTGGAGGTAGCTTTTAGCTTGTTCTTGTTTAGTCATAAATTGGATAAAATCCCAGGCCTCGTTTTGATGAGGGCTTTTTTTAGCCACGGTTTCTACCCAATAATTGGCGAAATTAATATTAGTTGGAGGATTGCCTTCAATTTGCGGTAACTTTGCTATTGAAAAATTTAATTTAGGCGCGCGCGCTTTAATGGTCGGTAAATTGTATGAGTAGCCGAACATAATAGCGAGGTTGCCATTAATAAACATATCTAAAGAGTTCGGTAACTCACTATTCCAAGAATAAGATTCTTTGAGTGGATTAGTAAAGTCGGTATAGAAACGAACCGCCTCTAAACCCGGGTTATAGCTCAGATCTTTGCTGTCGGCCGGAATTTGGTTAAAAGTAACTTGATTGTCAATCATCATGTCAGCCCCATTTTGTACCATTAAAACTGAGATAATATCGCTGAAACGCTGGATATTCGTACTGCCGCCTAAAGCGACTCCCGCCTGAATTAAGCCTTTTTTAGGATCTTGTCTAGTTAATTTTTTAACATCTTGTAGAAATTCATTATTCCAATATTGTGGTATTTGGCTAATACCGGCGTCGTTGAGTAAATCTTTATTATAGAACATGGCTAGAGTATCGACTGATAAGGGAAGGCCGTAAATTTTATCATCATCGAGAACTACATCATGTCCGACTACGTCGACAAAATTGTCTTTTAATTCTTTCAAGGATAAGCTGCGATTAGTTCTTAACTCAGAGCTGACTTCTTTTTTAATAGTGCCGGTCATGACCGGATAGACCAGAGTAGTACTTTCGGGTAGTGGCGCTAATTTATTTTGGTACTTTTTTATCCAAGTATTATTAATAGAGAATATATCAGGTCCCCGGTCTTCGGCTAGAGCATTCAGGAGAGCTGTTTCATATTCTTCGTAGCGTAGTTTATGGTATTCGATAGTAATATAGGGATGTAAAACTTTATATCTTTTAATAATTTCTTGAAAGGCGTCTTCGTCATCAAACACTCGCCAATAAGTCAGGGTAATCGGTTTCATAGCATCCTGAGTTTTTTGATCGACTGACTTACAGCCTAAACCAGCATTTAGCAAAAAAACGACTAGCAGTAATAAAATACTTATTTTTTTATACATATTATTTTTTACTATCAATGTTTTCATTATAACAAAAAATAAGCATTATTCCAATTTAATCCGGTATTGTAGGGCCTCGGCTAAATGTCTAGTCAGAATTCTTTTTTCGATTTCAAGGTCAGCGATCGTTAGAGCTAGTTTAATTATTTTAAAGTAAGCCCGGGCGGATAAATTTAGTGGCGCGGCGGCTTGAGCGAGCAAGCGCCGGCCGGCACCGTCTAAGGGACAGAAATCTTTGATGAGCGAGCTAGGTAGTTCGGAATTACTAAGAAATGGTAGATTTTTAAAACGTTCGGTCTGTCTTAAAGTAGCTCTCTCTACTCTCTTTTGGATTATAACGGATGTTTCTTGGCTAGCTTTGACGGTTAGTTCGTCTAGACTAAGACGAGGCATGGCCACGTGGAGATCTAAACGATCCATAATTGGACCGGAAAGTCGTCGCCGATATTTATTAATTTGTTGTGGCCCGCAGCGGCAAGTTTGATTCCTATCACCCAAATAACCGCAGGGACAGGGATTCATCGCCGCTAGTAAGATGAATTTAGCTGGAAATTTTATAGATTCTCGAGCACGAGTAATATTAATTTCCCCCTCTTCTAGCGGTTGCCTTAGGCTTTCTAAGACTGGCCGAGAGAATTCAGGGAACTCATCGAGAAATAAGACACCGCGGTGCGCTAAAGATATTTCTCCTGGCCGGGGATAAGTGCCGCCGCCGATCACGGATATACTGGAAGCACTATGGTGAGGAGCGCGAAATGGGCGGTTGCTAATTAGATGATTCCTGTCGGTTAAGGCGCCAGCGGCACTGTATATTTTAGTTATTTCTAATTTTTCGTTTTGGTTAGGCGGAGAAAGAATGCCGGGGAATGTTTTAGCTAATAAAGTTTTGCCCGATCCAGGCGGGCCAAATAATAAGAGGTTGTGTCGGCCGGCGGCAGCTATTTCTAACGCTCGCTTCGCTTTTTCTTGGCCGTTTACTTGGGCGATATCTAAATTATTGAGTAGTAGTGGGGCTGGTTGATGGTCGTTTTTCCAGAAAGAGATGGAAATCTTATTTTGTAAATATTGAATTAGTTGTCGGAGATTAACGACTGGTATTATATTTAGTCCATTAATTAGACTAGCCTCTGGAATATTGTCCTGGGGAATTATTAAGGTAGTTAGGCCGAATTCTTTAGCGGCTATAGCCATAGAGAGAATTCCATCAATTGGCCGTATTTCTCCACTAAGGGATAGCTCCCCGACGATTAAACAGTTTTTAAGATTGGGTGTAAATTTATTTTTTAAGGCCAAAATACTGATTGTAATTGGCAAATCATATATGGCCCCATGTTTTCTTAAATTAGCCGGCGCTAAGTTGACGGTAATCTTGCGCCTAGGAAAGTCTAAACCGCAGCTGCGTAAATTACTTTTAACGCGTTCTTTTGATTCAGAAATAGCCGTATCTGGTAAACCAACAATCGTAATTTGTCCGAAGTCGCCACCACCAGAATCGGCTTCGACCGAAACGATAGTTGCTTCTATTCCTTTCAAAGTTGCGGACCATACTTTAGTAGGCATATAAAAAATAAAAATCACCTTAATCGGTGATTCTTATTCTAGGCGGCGGCCTTTTAAGAATAATTAAATTTTTTTTAAAATTTATTGTTTTTTTATTTCATCAAGTTTAACGCTAAGTAGTTTACTAACGCCGTCTGATTCCATCGTTACGCCGTATAATATACTAGCCTTTCTCATACAAGCGCGGTTATGAGTAATTACAATAAACTGAGTTTTATTAGATAAATCATCAAGAATCTTAGCTAATCGTTCGGAATTCGCTTCATCTAAGGCCGCGTCTACTTCGTCTAAAACTACGAAGGGAGAAGGATTAGCGCTGATAATGGCACAGATAAGGGCAATCGCCGTGAGTGCTCGTTCTCCTCCTGATAACATAGTAACGGTTTGAATTCTCTTTCCGGGAGGAGTTGCTTGAATATCGATACCCGCCAAGTCGACGGCGTTGTGTTTTTTAAGAAACTTTATCCTCTTTAGTTTTTCGTCAATTTCATTTTTTATTTCTATTTCGGCCGAGTTGAACCCGTTATTAGTATTAATGGCGGCTAGTTCAGAGTTCGAGCCTGGTTTATTTTGAGTTTCCTCTTTATTTAAGTCTTCCGTCAGTATTTTAAATATTTTGGCGCTGCCGCCGCTAAATAATATTTTGAAATAATCATTAAATTTTTCTGAGATGAGACGGAATTCTCCATCGAAGCGATTTTTAATATTTAGATCTAATTCATAAATTATTTCTTCTAAAGATTTTATCGCCCGATTAAGATCGCTGGTCTGGTTGCTTAGAAAATCATATCGCTCTTTAGTTTCTTGATATTCTTTTTCGGCTTCCGGGTCAATGCCGCCAATTTGTTCTAGTTGGCTTTTATTTATTTGCAAACGTTTTTGTAGTTTTTCTAGGTCAATGGTCAATTCCTTGATTTCGTAGTTTCTAATATCTATAGTATTAAGTTCATCGTTTTTAATGTTGGCTTCCAAATCTTCTAATTTAGTTTCTTGTCTCGCAATTTCCACTTGTTGGCTGCTTAATTCGCTGGAAATTATATTAAGCTCTTGCTGAATAGTTTGAATATTTTTTTGACAATCAAACATCTGGGCTTTTTCTTTCTCCTTTAATTGATTTAATTCTTCTAATTTATTTTCTAAAATTTTTATATCTTTCTCGATTAAGGATAATTTCTGGTTGATTTCTTGCTTTTCCTCTTCTACTTTCTCGTCGTCAAATTTTGTTTGGCTCTTCGCTAGTTTATTATCAATATCGGATATTTCTTTAATAGTTTGTATTTTTTGAATTTCTAAGAGACGTTCTCGCTCTTGGTGAGCGGAAATTTGTAAGCGGCAATTTTGAATTTTTTCTAGAATACTTTGTTTATCTTTTTGTAACTCCTCTAAATCAAGGGCATCGGCTAATTTTTTTATTTTAATTTCTAAGGCGCTTATTTTTTCGCCGATTTCCATTTTTTCTTGTTTAATTTTTCCTGACTCAAATTTAATTTGCGCTTTGGCTAGCTTAGCGCGTATTTCGGTCAGCTCTCTAGTCGTTTGTTGTTGTTTTTCGCCGAGGAGTCGTAAGCGCTCGTTAGTCGTATTCAGGCGTAAATTTTCTAAATTCAGTTGGTCGCTATTCTTTTGTTTTTCTTCGGTGAGAGAGATTATTTCCTCTTGGATGACTTTAATATTTTCTAGTTTATCGCGATTATCAGAATTAATAATTTTTTCAATTTGCGCTTGGAATTCATCCTTCGCCTCAATGATTAAGGATTTTATCCTTTTTAGGTCACTTTCCTGGCTGATATTTTCTAATTTTTTGAGAAATTTATCAATTATTTGGCTAATTTCCTGGCTTTTATTAGTGGTTGAATTGGCCGATCTTAATTCTCGGTTGATTTTTTCAATTTCTTGATTTAGTGAGTTAAGTCGGCTTTGAATTGACTGTAAACTATTTTCTAAATTATTTTTTTCTTGTTGGCTGGCCGCGCGGTGTAAATTTTCTATTTCTTGAGCGGTCTTTTCTAACTCAACTTGTAATTCTTCATTTTTATTATTGAGCCAAGAAACATCAAATTGTCCTTGGATTTCTAAATTAGCTTCTAAAATCGCCTCCAGGCGCGATAGCTGTTTAACATATTTTTCCTGCTCTTCTTCAAGATTATCGATTTCTTGTGTTTTTTGTTGGGCTTGTTGCAACTTTTGATTGATTAATTGTAGTTCGTTTTCTTGAGAGCGTAATTCGGAACTTTTTTGATTCTTAGCCAAGGAGCTAAGCTCAACATTAAGATTTTTAAGTTCCAAATTCAATTCCCCTTGTTTATTGCTTAACCAGGAAATATCAAATTTACCCTGAGTTTCTAATTGGATTTCTAGTTCGGCTTGTAACTTATTTAGTTGTTTGGTTAGTTGGTTTCTTTCATTCTCTAATTGTTTTAGTCGGGGTTGGAGCTCATTAATTTCTTGAAAATTGTCCGTCGCCCTTATTCGGTTTAATTCTTCGTTTAATTTATTAAGTTTTTTTTCTTGCTCGATTTTAAGTTTTTCATTTTTTAGCAGTCGGGTATTAAAAGATTCTAATTTTTTACTAATATCTTGCCAAAGAAAACCGTAATAATTTAGTTGATCGCTCTTGAGTTCTAACTCTATTTCTCCCCGATGTTTTAGTTTTTCTACTTGTCGAGTTAGGCTTTTGAGTCGCGGTTTAATTTCCGCTAACAGCAAATCGACTTGTTGTAAGTTTTCGTAGCTTCCCTCTAGTTTATTGAGAGCGGCATCACGTTTTATTTGGAATTGTTTAACGCCGGTCGCTTCGTCAAAAAAATCTTTGCGTTCAGCGGCCGATGAGCTTAAAAAATTTTCCACCATGCCTTGGCCGATAACGCTGTAAGTTTTTTGTCCGAAATTAGCTTTAGCTAAAAGCATCTGAATATCATTTAATCTCGCTCGGTTATTGTTGATTAAATATTCGCTTTCACCGCTGCGGTATAATTTTCTAGTAATAATTATTTCTGGACAGCTCGCAATAAGCTGATCGAGATCGCTATCATCATCAATAATTTCCGGTTCCGGACCCTTAATTTTTTGAGCTTTAGAATTGTTTAAATAAAGAGAAACCTCGGCCAAACTAAGCTGATTCTTTTGGTCCGAACCAGAAAAAATAACGTCTTCGCTTTTTTTGCCCCGCAGAGTTTTAAGACTTTGCTCGCCGAGCGCCCAGCGAATAGCATCAGCCACATTTGATTTTCCCGAGCCGTTTGGGCCGACGATAGCCGTTAAACCGCGTTTTTCTTCGCCGATTAAACCCGAGAAAATTAGTTTATTTTTATTCGCAAAAGATTTAAAACCTTGAATTTCTAGTTTTTCTAAATACATAAATCAGGTAATAGGCGACATGTTTAAGACGATGTCGGTGCTTAATAGATTTTTCTTTAATTTTTTTATATACTACTATAATAAACTATTTTTTAAAAAGAAAATAGACTAACCAGATCGCTTATTCATAAATTTATGATTATTACTTTAAGTGGTGCCCCTGGTTCCGGCAAGAGTACAGTAGCCGAACGGTTAGCGGAAAAGCTTGTTTGGCCGCGGTATTATATGGGGGGGATTATGAGACAAATGGCCGCTAAAAGGGGGTTAACGATAGTAGAGTATAATAAATTGTGTGAGCATAATCCCGAGACTGATTTAGAGGTTGATAATTATTTAAAGGAACTTGGTCAGAAAAATGAAAATTGTATAATAGAAAGTCGAACCGCTTGGCATTTTATTCCACAATCGTTGAAAATCTATATTAATGTTAGTATCCAGGTTGCCGCCGAACGTATTTTTAAGGAACGTCAGAGCGATAATCAACGTAATGAAGGGGGAAAACCGGTGTCAATTGAAGAAGTTTTGGCTAGTATTAAAGATAGAATCGCTAGTGAGGATTTGAGGTACAGGACATATTATCAGATCGACTATCGTAACCCTAAGAATTATGATTTATATCTTGACACTAGTGATTTAAGCCGAGAACAGGTTTTTCAAAAGGTTTTTGACTATGTTATAAAATATCTTGACAATAAGAAAAATTAATTATAATATTAGACAAGATTTGCCTTATTAATAAGCATTTTTTAAAAACGAGATTAAAGATCTCGTTTATAATATTCAAACATATGGTTGAAACCAAATTAGATTTAAAACCCGGAATGACCGTTAGGGTTTATCAGAAGATTAAAGAGTTAAACTCTAAAGGCGAAGAAAAAGAAAGAGTTCAGTATTTTGAAGGTTTAATTATCGCGCGTAAGCATAATAAAGAAGTAGGAGCGACTATCACTGTGCGTAAGGTCTCTGATGGCATTGGCGTAGAGAAAATTTTTCCTTTAAACTTACCGACTATCACCAAAATTGAAATTAAGAAACAAGCTGAGGTTAGACGGGCTAAGCTTTATTATTTGCGTGATGGATATAAAAAGAAATTAAAAGAAAAGGTTGTGAAATAATTTTTGTTAGCCGAGGGCGAATGGTGAAACTGGTAGACACGCAAGCTTGAGGGGCTTGTGGCCGCAAGGCTGTGGAGGTTCGAGTCCTCTTTCGCCCACCAGGCCTTATTCGGGTAACAATTTTAGGGCGCATAGCTCAGCTGGTTAGAGCACTTCGTTTACACCGAAGGGGTCCAGGGTTCGAATCCTTGTGCGCCCACTTAAAAAACAATCCGATTTATCGGGTTGTTTTTAGGTAAAAGTCTTTATTTTCTTTTCGAAACCGGTTAGACTAATTATATGAAGAAAATAAGCACTCGTAGTGAGCAAGAGACATATAACTTTGGTGTTATTTTGGGTCGACAATGTCGGGGCGGAGAAGTCTTTTTACTTTGTGGCGACTTAGGAGCCGGTAAAACTAAACTCCTGCAAGGTTTAGCGGCTGGTTTAGGCGTTAAAGATAAAGTTAATAGCCCGACTTTCAATATTTTAAAAATTTATCGAGCGAAAAAGCCGCTGAAGACCTTTTGTCATATCGATGCTTACCGTTTAAGATCGGCCGCTGATTTATTAAATTTAGGAGTAGAGGAATTTTTTAGTTCTAGCTCTAATATTACCGCCATAGAATGGGCGGAACGGGTTAAAGATTTATGGCCGCCTCAAGCTAAAGTTATTAAGATTACCGTGCAGTCAGAGACGGGGAGGCTGATTACTTACTAGTTTTTAAATTTTTAATAATTAAAATAAGAGCGCCAATACTAATTAGACAATCGGCTAAATTAAAAACAGTAAAATATTTTAATTCTAAGTAATCAATAACATAACCGTAGTGAAGGCGGTCGAAAAGATTACTAGCCGCCCCTAGGAATATTAAACTTAGAGAAATTATCTCTATTTTTTTGTTCTTTTTGTAGAGCAGGAGATAACTTAAATAGAAGATTATTATGATTATAACTAGCGTTATCACGAGCTCAAGCCAGGCGCCGGATAGGGGGAGAGAAAAGGCTATGTAGTAGTTCTTAGTTAGATTAAAATATAGCACTTCTCGAATTAAGGTGAGAGGTTCTAGCCCGACTATTTGTAGCCCTATCATTTTGAGTAAGCGATCGGCTATAAAAAATATAGCTATTACTGAGGCAATAGCTATATTTTTAAAAGGAGTTGTTAGAAATTTTTTATTCATTTTCTTGTAGCTCAGTTTTGCAATTAATGCAGGAGTTGGCGGTTGGTCTGGCGAGGAGGCGTTTTTTAGCGATTGGATTACCGCAGTATTTGCAAAGCCCATATTCACCATTTTTTATTCGGGTTAAAGACTTTTCAATATCAGCAAGACTTTTTTCCAAGACTTTTTCAGTTGCCAGATTAGTGGAGTAATCACTTATTTCTTGGGCGTTCTCGTCTGGTTTATCGCCATATTCTGGAAATTTAGCAGTCCGGTCATCGGCTTCATGATCGTCAGAACGCGATGAGTCCTTCAAATCTATCAAAATCTGTTTCTTTTGCTTTAGAAGATCTTTTTCAATTTCTTTAATTGTCATCTGGTCTAATTCCTGATTCATATTATTAGGCTTAAATCCTTGTTTATATTAGGCTTTTATTTGAAAATTATAGCTGATTTGTTTATTTTTTGCAAGGTTATTGAATATTTTGACAAGCCGGATTATTTTTGCTACTATCTTTTTGTGGCTAATTTGATTGGCCATTTTTACGAGTAAGGGAATATCGATTAAATTACTGAAAAAAGTGTCAATTATTAATTGAGGAGTGGTAGCTCAGTTGGTTAGAGCGCCTGCCTGTCACGCAGGAGGTCGCGGGTTCGACCCCCGTCCATTCCGCTAGTTAAAACAATCTGCCTTGTGGCAGATTGTTTTAATTTGTGCCCCCAGGGGGAATCGAACCCTCATTTTGAGTTCCGGAAACTCATGTTCTATCCATTGAACTATGGAGACTTAATTGTTCTATAATATACTATTTTTCAATAATAATAAAATCACCTTCTTCAAGTAATAATTTACTTCGCTGTTAGTACAAAAGCTAGTCGGTTTTTAAGAGAGGCGCGAACCGTTGCCTTGGTAAGTCCAAGGCGTTTGGGGCAAGAAAGCTTAGGTATTATTGTAGTTACCCTATATTGACGGATGGAAAATCCAGCATCTGTAAAAAACTGTTTCGCCTCGGTCTTATCGGCAAAAAGATTTTTTTCAATAGTCGTCTTGGTTAACCTGGCAAAGTATCTGGTCCGGCGCAAACCGGCTTTGTCTCCAAGCAGCCTATCTCTTAAATGAATATCAGTGGTAATCCAGATTCCACCACGTGAAACCAGAATAGCATGAATATTTGAAGCGAGCTTTTTTTGTTCGGAGCGCGTAAGGTAACGAAGTAGTCCCTCGTTTACAATGGCAATCGGTCCAGGCTGTAACCGAGCGCAGGCGGTATTAAGAGCTTTAAAATCAAGCGCATTTCCGGATATTAGATGTAAATTCGGTCGGCGTTCTTTTCTAGTTTTAAGAATAGTGTTGACTATTTTTCTTTTTTCACGCGTTACTGTTGGTAAATCAAACTCAACACAAGAAACGGCAGGATCTTTCGTTAGTACTAAGCCGCGGGGTATATAGCCAGCGGCTACATCAAGAATATTTTTCAGTCTTGATTGTTTAACAAGATAATTAATTAGTTTATATCGAGCCTCAAAGAAAGGGATAGGTCTTGACTCGTAATGAAGTTCAAGAGCGTTAAGAGAAATTTTAGATAGATTCTGCTTCATGGCTTGATATATTTCTCGAGAAAATGGAATATTAGTAAAAGTTCTAAGATAGGCCACTGAAATAGCGGTTGGGCTTATATAATCGTGTTTTTTAAGCCGAATTGTCATATTTATTTTTTGCCATCATTATACTGACGATTTAAATATTAGCGGAGGAGAGGGTGGGGCATGGTTGGGATAGTTATATCATCTATAATTTTACACAATCGCCTTCGGTAACCATCGTCACTATACCATCAGCGACTTTGAGGGCTGACTCATCATCAAGGCCATAAACGGATTTTTTGGTTTCTTTGGCCGTTTTTTCTAGATATTCTTTTCTAGAAAATATATGTTTTTGTGAGTTAAAATGAGGATAAATATAAAAATCTACTAAATTTAAAGCCGTTTCGCTTTTATAACCGAACTTTTCTTCGTAATATTTTATTTTATCACTGCTACTATAAGCTATGCTGGGATTTGTTATTATACTCCCGGCGCTGATTCCAGCATAAACTCTAGTTTTTAATAATTCAGGCAATAGTTCAGATAAACCGGATTCTTTTAGCCAATACATTAAATGATAAGTATTCCCTCCCGAGAAGAATAAAACGTCCCCGCTTTCTATTTTTGGCAACCAGACTTCTTTCGGAAGCGCTGAAATATCGACAATGTCAATGAATTTAAACCCTTGTTTTTTAATATTATAAAGATCATTTATAAACCAGTCCTTGCTTCCCCGGGCAGCATTCATGGCTGTCGGTATAAAAACAATTGTGGTTTCTGACGCCGGCTTTCCCGTCAATTCAAATAAGGCATTAGCAATTGATTGATTAGAAAGACCATTAGAAGTTAGGAGTAATTTCATAAAATTAGTTAAATTATTATTGATTATATTATATCACGCCGCTTCAAAGCGACAAACTCTTTATAAAAAATAGTCCACGTTTAGAACTATTTACAAATTGCGGAGAGGGGGACGTAGTTAGACTAAATTTAATTTGAAGGAGAACATTTATCAGGGACTTGTCCTATTTTTTGAGGATTTTTTAGTTTCAGTTCCGGACCCGCCCAATCATAAGAAAATACATCGCTACCGCTCGTGATAATAATTTTTGTGCTACCATCTGATTTGTATTCTGAAAAAATACGAGGCTTATCTAGATTGTTTAGTAATGTTATTTTTGTATTATTTTGTTCCTCGGCTATAAAATAAACTTCACCTGCGTATAAATCACTTAAAATTAATCCATTGGGTGGATAAATAGAAATGAGGACTTGAGGATTTTTAAGGCCTAATTCAATCCATCGAGGACATCCTCTTACATCATAATGAACTGGGTATCCAAAAAAATCTTGATAACTGTTTCCTGGCGCATCAAGTCTTTCTTTTGATAAATTGTAATGTAAGTCAAAGTCTTGCGCTGGATTCTCCTGCTTGTTATTAAATCCGGCTGCTGAATAATAATTAGAATTAGAGCCAGATTTCCCATAAGATGTTTCTGTGGGGAAATTAGGAAATTTTTTATAAAATTCTTCTTGATTAGGATATCGAGAGTTTATTGTATAAAAATTTTCTATCCAGGCTACTTTTTGGTTAATTGATTTTATAATTGATTGATCTTTTATATTCTTATTAATAGAAGAGACACTAATAAATATGCCGATAAATAAAACTATAATAATTATAGTTAGGCTTAATATTCTAACAATAGTTCGCAACATATTTTGTAATAATTTTAAAATTTTTTCATTAGCGGAGAGGGTGGGGCGCATTAGGGATGGTTTTAATACAAAATTTTAATTATTGCCCCCAATCGACTAATTCCGTAAAGCGGATATAAAAACCAAAGGGGTCAATTACTCTAAAATCCCATTTATTCCATCTTTTCAAGGTTAAAGGTTGGGCGATTTGTTTGGCAGTAAGTTTATCTTTTATTTTGTCCCATAAACCCTTAACATCAGATACCGGGACAGTAATTTCTACTCCATAACCCCTTGGCGTATCCGATGAAAAATCTTTAAAATGCGAGTGCTGAGAAACCTTATCTTTGTCTCCATAAAAATTTAAGTGAGTTCCTCCTATTTCATCATTTCTGACTAAAACTAAATATCCTAAATCACTATTACCGCCAGATTCTGGATCATATCTAAATTCAGTAAAACCGAACATGCCATAAAAATCTCTGGCTAATTGAAAATTGGGAATATGTAATTCTATCACTAAATTATTCGTTACTTTTCCCGGGTTTTGATTCATCATAAATTTATAATTATTTACGCTAATATTATATCATGTCGTTCCAAAGTGATAAACTCCCTATCAAAAATAGCCCATATTCAGGGCTATTTAAATCTGTGGAGAGGGTGGAGCGCACTCGGAATGGTTATAAGTAAAATAACACAATAATAAACTATTTTATTATTTTAATTATGCCATTATTAGCGTCCATTTCTACTCTATCACCGTCTTTTAAAATTTTTGTAGCAATCTTAGTACCAATTATACATGGTATTCGTAATTCACGAGCAATTATTGCCGCATGGCAGGTTATACCTCCCTCGTCAGTAATTATTCCCTTAACAAATTTCAACACTGGTAAAAAATTAGGACTGGTCATTGCCGTTACAATTATATCGCCTTTGTTTATCTTATAGAATTGGCTTTTATCTAAAATGACTTTTACTAAACCATAGCAATTTCCATTATAAGCCACAGACCCCTTAAATTCATTTAAATTTAATTCTTCTAAATCTTTTTTTTCTTGATAAACCACTTTATCTCGGCCGTTAACGGAAGTATAAATCCAATTTTTATTTTTTCTATTTTTAATCTCTTTTTTAAGTTTTGATAAATCGTTCGACTTTAAATAATATAGAATTTCGTTTAATGTTAGTTTCAAAAAATCCTCATAGGTTAGATCAAATTTTTTTGCAGTTTTTAAAAATATATCTCTCATTATAAAGCCTACTCGATGAAAAATATCTGTTCTGTAAGTTCTCAGATAAACAATTTCCTTAGTAAAATTTATTATGTCTTTATCCTTTTTAGATATATTTAATTTGTTTATATAAAAATCAAATTCCTTTTTTGATATTAGGCTATTTTCTATCTGAGCTTTATTTAATTTTTTAATATTTGGAAGAATGATTTTAATCCTAGTTTCTAACTCCTTTTTATCTGGCGGATTGCCTATCCAATCCCTTGCACCTAGCCACCCATATTTTTTAAGGTGTTTCTGAATTGTTTCTTTTTTTTCAACAATTTTATAGAGATTTATTATCTCCTGTTCGGAGAGAGTTTTCTTATTCGGCTTTGTTAAAATACTAAGAATCTTATTTTCATTTTTTCTAGCGAAACTATTCTTTCTAATAATTTCTCTAATATGATTTTCTAAAAATGAATCCGCCGTTTGAGCTAAAACTATCCAAAAAGCCCAAACAGATGACATTTTTTCAAATTCGTTCCAAACGAAAAGTAAATTATTATCTTTATTAGCCTTTTTAGCAAATTTTATAAATTTATTACCTTCGGAGGTATATTTACAAAAAGTCTTTTTAAATAATTTTGGCTTGTTTAAAATAAGTTTATAAAAAAATTCTCCGCAACCATTCCACTCATGCTCATTAAAATACACCTCTCCGTTACTATAAAACTTTGTTCTATTCAAACCAATACCCTTTATTCCCCTCTTATTAAAAAAATTTTCTGAATAATGCGAAGCTAACGAAGAATAAAAAAGTATGCTCATAGTCGGTCGTCTAAAATACAGAGTCCATTCTATTTTTTTATTTTTCTTTGGCATGTTTTTATTTTGTCATTATTTACGCTAATATTATAGCATGACGTTCCGAAGTGATATACTCCCTATCAAAATAGCCCGTATTTAGGGCTATTTATAAACTGCGGAGAGGGTGGGACGCACTTGGAACGGTAATAATATTAAACCCCAATTTAATTCAATATTGATTCTATTCTTATTAACAACTCGCCAAATTTTGTATAGCCAGCTTTTTTATTAAAATGACCGGCATTAGGGATGAAAGAAAGTTCAATCCCTAATTCCCTGGCTAGCTCTTTACCATTACCAATCGACACACAGGGGTCATCATCTGACTGAAATACAACAAAATTTTTAGATTTAGATTTAATAACTGGCCAGTCAAAGTTAAATCCGCCGAAACTACTATCTCGATCATAGTTTAAAATTGGTCTTACTCCTATGGGCGTGCCGATAAGGAAAACAGCTTTTACGGAATGCTTCAATTTTTCTAATATCTTAAGAGTAAAAACCCCACCTAGACTGTGGCCGATAAAAATTGTGTCTTCATTAATGTACGGATCATAATTTTTAAGTACGTCAAACCACTCGCTAATTTTTGCCGGCACAACGGGTGGAGATGGGAATTGAGGCACAACAACTTTATGCCCCATTGCTTCCAACTTCTCCCTGAGCCACGGGAACCAATTTTCTTCGGGGTAGCCCTCTGTTCCGTGGAAAATAAAAATATTACTCATATGGTATAATTTTATACTAATATTATAACATAGCGTTCCAAAGCGATAAACTCCCTATTAAAAATAGCCCGTGTTTAGGGCTATTTACAATCTGCGGAGAGGGCGGGATGCACTTGGAACGATGTTAAATCTTGTGGGCGTTTTCTCGGAGACGTCTTAAATATTCTTTAAACTTATCATCGTTTATTTTTCCAGGAATTTCTTTACGAGTTACACCGTATAATTCTAGGAGCCAACGTGTCACAATTTCTTCATTCAAATCTTCATACGCTGCAAAGTCCGCCAACCACGCCCCATGACTATCACCCTCCTTAGATAGCCTATCTCTTTTAGTTTCCTGTAATTGTTGTTCATCCATAACTTTTTCGGTAATACGACGCAGGTGTACGCCTTCAATTGTGGTTAAATTCTCTACTCCAAATTCATCCTTAAGTTGCAATTTTGATGCTTCGATCCAAAAACCCTTCTCAAGTTTATTATCACCAGCACGTTTTGCTTCAGTCGCGCCTACTGCAAGCTTATACATCTCTGTTTCAGACGGATCCTCAAATTTGAATAGTTTATTTTCGTTCATATAATTAAAGTATACACACGATATTGACAATCTGCGGAGAGAGAGGGATTCGAACCCTCGAAGGACTTTCGCCCTTGCCGCTTTTCGAGAGCGGTACTTTCAACCACTCAGTCACCTCTCCATTTTGTGTTTAATTTATTTTATTAAAAAAAGAATAGCAAACGATAATAGTAGTAAAATAAATAGACTTATTCCGGTATAAAAAAATAATTTAAGACCCTCTTTTTTGAGCCCCTCAATATATAAAAGAAGAGGTTTCCCTAAAACTAGTCCGCTGGTTACTAGGGCGGAAAAAACAAAGAGCATTAGAAAAATAATGGGGCCCAGAACTTTGTTGTTCATCGGGCCGAAAATATTAGCCGCATTGTTTAAGATTAAGGAAACTAGAGAGATATAAATTAGGACGCCGAGTGAGTTGAGAACTGCTCGACCAATTAAATTTAGATTTTTCATATTATTTATTTCGCGGTTTGGCGAATTAGTTTGTTAATCTCCGCTTGGCTTAAATATGCCCATTGTCCTTCTGGTAAATTTCCTAAGGTTAATTCGGCTATAGCCACACGTTTCAAATCACTGACTTCTAAATTAAGGGCTTGGAACATCCGTCTGATTTGTCGTTTTTTACCCTCAGTTAAGGTTATTATAAAAAGATTGTTTTGTAAATATTCAAGATTTTTTGCTCTCGCTAGACCGTCGCCCTCCTGGATATCTATACCACTCAGAAATTTATTCCTAAGGCTTGAAATATTTTTAACCTCGCCATTAATTTGCGCTTCGTATATTTTGTTGTTTTCAAATTTAGGATGGCTCAAATATTGGTCGAGGTCGCCGTCGTTAGTTACTAAGACTAGCCCACGGCTATCTTTATCTAAGCGTCCGACCACGAATAATCGTTCAGGGATTTTGATAAGTTCAAAAATATTTCTTTCATTTTTAAATTGTCGATTAGTACAAGTATAGCCGGCCGGTTTATTTAATTTTATATAGATTTTTTTAGCGGGGGCGCCTAAGGGATGTCCCTGAACGGTGATATCATCTAAGGCCGGATCGGCCTCATCGCCGACTAGGGCTAAGCGACCGTTTATTTTTACTGAGCCATTACGAATAAGTTGTTCCGCCTTGCGGCGGGACGTATAGCCACTGGCAGCGATTATTTTTTGCAGAATTATTTTCATACAGAAGACTTAGTTTGATAGTAAATATTTAGGGCGCCGGCTAGAGCGAATAAAATCCAGAACAGAGCGGCGAGATCATTTTTAAAGTAAGGAACGTCGACTAAGCCATGGATAACCATCGCGGCCATGGCGCTGATTAGTCCAATAACTAAATAACGATCGGGGCTCTCTTTTAATTTTAAATATAGCCGGAAGTTCATGATAAAATATTTAATGATGAGCCAAATAAATAAGAGTAAGCCAAAAAAGCCGAGTTCGGTCCAAAAATTTAGAAAAATATTATGAGGATATTGATATATTTCTACCGGTTGCCAATATTTAGCTCGGAGAGTCGAACTAGCGTAAGTTTGAGCGCCAAAATTTAATAGATTATCGCGGTTAAAAAAAATTCCGGCCTGGTGATATGGCTTAATAGCGTTCGGATACTGATTTAATCCCGTACCGCTTATATAATTGCCTTGGCCGAGCATTTTAATAGTTTCTTTCCATTGTTGCTGTCTAATTTGTCCGGATAAATCTTTGAGAGTCAGTTTTTTTATAATTAGATTATTATTGGGGGCGAACCAAAAAATTCCTAGAATTGTGATTACTGAAATTATAATGGCTATTAAACGTTCGCGGGAGCCACTAAAGAAACTAAAGATAACTAGAGAGGCGACAATAGCGGCTAAAGCGCCTTCGGAGCGCGCGAAGTAGACGGCTAATAAGGAAATAATAATTATTACGCTAAGTAATATTTTTTGGCCGGTTGTTTTAATTACGTTTTTTCCAAATAAATAAAATAGGCCACCGGTTAGGAGCATAATTAAGGGTGCTAAATAAAGCCCGATAGCGTTAGGATAGCCGAAGAAAGAAACTACTCGCCGGCCCGCTGCTTCCGCCCAAAAGGGATTATCAATATATAGCCCAGTAATTTTTTGAAAAATAGCGAATAAGGCGACAGCAGTAGCCGATACGGCCAAAGCGCCGAATATTTTTAATAAATCTTTTTTAGTTCTAAAAATATTAAGGATTAAGATATATAAGAGTAATGGTTCGAAGAAATAAGCTTTCCAAATACCTAAAGCGCTAGAGCTAAAGCCGGCAAGGCCGGCGGCAATAAAAGAAATAATTAAACAGAGAATAATTTCTAGCGCCATTGGATAATTCAATCGTTTTTCTCGGTTATGCCAGATTGGTTTAAGATTAGGTAGATAGTATTTAAAAAACCACGTCGCGAAACTGATAAGTATCATTATTTCTAATAAAGTTGAAGGCAATCCGACGATTTTAAAACGGATTAAATAGGCGGGTAGGAGGGCGATTAAAACGAGAACGGCTAAATTTAGTCTCGTTATAGCGAGCAATCCGAAGAATATTATAAAAAAGATTATTTCAATAGGCATACGCTTGTTTTAAGGTCGCTTTTATTATATCACCCGTCTTCTAAACAGACAAAAGGTTAAATAATCAAAAAACCGCCCCGAAGGGGGCGGTGAGGATTAAGCTCTTTCGACATATTCTCCAGTATCGGTGTTAATTTTGATCATATCGCCCTCATTGATAAACATGGGAACGTTGATAAGGGCGCCAGTTTCAATTTCGACTTGTTTATTAACGTTGCCGGCGGAGTTACCTTTGACGCCCGGTGGAGCGCTAATAACTTTAAATTCCATTTTAATCGGCAAGCTAATTGATACTGGTTTATTTTCGAAATATAAAACATCAACATCAACTCCTTCTTTCAAGAACTTAGCCGATTCGCCGATATCTTCGAGCGGCAAGTTGAATTGTTCGTAGTTAGTGTTATCCATGAAGTAGGCTTCGTCCTTGTCTTTATACATAAAGTTAGCCTTTTTGGTCTCCGTTTCTGCTTCTTCAGCTTTTTCTGCTCCTTGGTAAGTTTTTTCTAAAATATTGCCGTTTATTAAATTACGGCATTTTATTTTTAGTACCGCGCCGCCTCGGCCCATCTTATGATGATCGGTTTTAATAATAATGAAGGGCTCGTTATTAGCTTTAATAACTCGACCGGTTTTTATTTCATTAAAATTTAACATAGAGTTTCCGCAGTTTAAATTATTTATGGGTGGCCGATAATAAGGCCATAACGCGGGAGCGTTTAATAGCATTGGCTAATTTTCTTTGGTGCCAAGAACAGACGCCAGTGCGAGCGCTCGGTAATATTTTCATATAGAAATTTAGAAAGCGGCGTAAAGTTCTCGTGTCTTTATAATCGACGTCTAAGTTATTAACGCAAAAATAGCATTCTTTTGTTTTTTTGTTGGTCATAGTTTTATTTATATATTTAGAAAGGAATGTTTTCAACTCGAATTTCTTCTTCATCGATAGTCTCTTCCGGTATTTCGATGGTTGGCTCGCCGTTGCTCGCGTTAGAGCTAGAGTTAGGACTGAAAGTTGTGCCGCTCTTATTATCTAGCATAATCATATTATCAGCCACAATTTCTGTCCGGTAGCGTTTAACGCCGTCTTGTCCGGTCCAGTCGGTTGTTTGCAAACGACCTTCGAGATAGACTTTAGATCCTTTATGCAAGTATTTAGCGCAGATTTCTCCGAGTTTTCGCCAAGCGATTATATTATGAAATTCGGTTTTTTTCTGTTGTTGGCCGCTTTGATCAGTCCAGACCAAATTAGTCGCGATTGAGAAAGAGGCAACGCTTTGGCCGGACGGCGTATTGCGTAGTTCCGGATCTCGGGTTAAATTGCCAATTAACATGGCTTTGTTTAAGTTCATATATTTAGATTTTAGCCCGCGCTGGGTAAGGCGCTGGCGGAGATATTAAATTAAATCTTTAGCATTTAAAATACCTTCTAATTTTTCATCCAAATTTTTCAAGTCGACTTTATGTTCGCTCGATTTTATCGTTGCCGTGACTGGCGGTTTAGATTTAGCTTTTTCTTCTTTTTTCTCTTCTTCAGCTTTTTTAGAATCAATCTTGGCGCGGATCTTTGTTTCTTTAGCAATCTCGGCCGCGGTTTTAGCTTTTTTAACGACTATTTGATGACGTAGAACATCGGTCGAAAGTCGTAAGTTTTGATCGATTTTAGCTAAATTAGCTCCTTCTAGATCAAATTCGAATAAGCCGTAGTACCCAAAAGCATTATGTTTTATTTCATAAGCTAGACGTTTCTTACCCCAGTATTCTCTTAAAGTGATTTTACTGCCATTATCAGTTAGGGTTTTTTCTACCTGGCTGACGACAGTTTTTGCTTCGTCGTCGGTAAATTTATTTGGGATTATGAAAAGAATTTCATAATGAGTAGCTTCGGCTGTTTTGGTTTTTGACATAATGATTATGACTTAGAGGATTTTAAAATTATTTAAATTTTTTTTAAACAATTAGTAAATACCCTGCTGATTAAAGAAAATCCCCAGCCTTCCTTAGGACTCGGGGTCAAAAAGAATAGCTTTAATTCCCCGATAGTTAGGAGAATTATCCTGGATAAATCCAAGATGTGGGAAAGATATTAGTAAATATTTATTTGTAGACTTAATTTAGCATAAAGTTTTTAAAATTGCAATAGTCGCGTGATTAGTATAATATGGAGACATATGCCATATTTTTTTGTCTTAGGTACTAATTCCGCCCTATCTTTAGCGGAATTGAACGCGGTTTTAAAGTTAAAAGACCCCCTTTTATTAGCGCCTGATTTTTTAGTTAGTGAGACTATTGGCGAATTAGATTTAGAAACCCTGATTAAGCGTTTAGGCGGTACTATTAAAATTGGTCGAGTAATTACGGAGTTACCCTTATCTCAAATAGCCAATATCGGAGACGAAGTAAATAAAATTGCTAAGATTAAGCAGTCGACTAGTGCTGCCGGTAAATTCAATTTTGGTTTTTCTGATTATGGCGCCCCTATTTTTAATAAAAAAGACCTTGGTTTGAAGTTAAAAAAATATTTTAGTTTAGCGGCGGTTAGTTCACGTTTTGTCGTTAGTCGCGAAAGGAATTTGTCTAGCGTTATCGTCGCTCAGAATAAACTTTTAACTAAAGGAATAGAAATAGTTCTCGCTTCTAGTAGTCAGAAAATTTATATCGGCGAGACTATCGCGGTCCAAGCTTTTAAAGATTTATCTCTGCGTGATTATGGTCGTCCCGCCCGCGATGATTTGTCCGGTATGCTCCCGCCGAAATTAGCCCAGATAATGATTAACTTAGCTCAAGTGCCCAGTTCTAACTCTTTGATTTTAGATCCGTTCTGTGGTTCGGGAACGATTTTAAGCGAGGCCATGCTTTTAGGCTATCAAAATTTATTTGCCGCCGATATTTCTTTAAAAGCTGTCGAGGATACTCGACGAAATTTTAATTGGACTAAGGAGATGTATAAAATTGTTGATAGTAAATTAAAGCTTTTTACTAAAAATGTTTTGTCATTATCGAAGTTTATTAAAGCTGGCTCGGTCGAAGCGATTATTACCGAGCCTTATTTAGGGCCGCAACGAAATTTGCAAAATATTCCTCTCGTTATTAGAGATTTAGAGGAATTATATTCTCAAGCAATCAGTCAGTTTAAAGAAGTTTTACGGTCCAGCGGACGAATAGTTATGATCTGGCCTTTATTTTATGGCCAGCGCCCAATTACCCCTGATTATAGTGGTTTTAAAATAGTGAATATGCTGCCTGATGATTTTAAAGACAGTAAATTTTTGAAAAAAAATAATCGAGCGACGATTATTTATGGTCGCCCGGGGCAGAGGGTCTTTCGAGAGGTTGTAGTATTAGAAAAAATTTAACGATTTTTATCGGTTGATTAAAAAATTAACCACATCGCCATCTTGAAATATATAATCTTTACCTTCAGTGCGGACTAAGCCTAATTCTTTTGCCTTAGTTTCGCTGCCACAGTCTACTAATTTTTGCCAATTAATAACTTCGGCCCGAATAAAGCCTTTGACAAAATCGGTATGGATTTCGCCAGCGGCTTGAGGAGCCTTAGTATTTTTTTTAATTGTCCAGGCTCTCGTTTCATCTGGCCCAGTCGTAAAAAATGTTTCTAAGCCTAAAATTTTATAGGCGCTTCTAATTAATGTGTCTAAACCACTTTGTACTAAACCTAATTCTTTTATATATTCGGCTTGTTCTTCTTCTGGTAAGTTAGCTATTTCTTCTTCTAATTTAACATTGACTTTAATAATAGTCTCTTTAGCTTCAAAAAGAGAAGCGTCGTCTGAATGCTTATCATCGATATTGAGAAGATAAATTATTGGTTTTATAGTTAAAAGGTTAAGCGTTTTGACAAATTCTAATTCCTTATCTTCAAATTCTAGTTCCCGCACAGCTTTCCCCATACTAAGAGCTTGATATATTTTTTCTAATATTTGAGCAAAAAATATAGAGTCTTTGTCTCCGCTCTTAGCTTCGCGGCGAACTTTGTCTAATTTTTTTTCAATAGTTGATAAATCGGCGAATATTAGCTCCATATTAATAGTTTCTCTATCGCTTTTTGGATCGATTCGTCCTTCTACATGAATAACGTCTGTATCTTTAAAATCTCTAATTACTTCACATATGGCGTTACATTCTCTAATATGAGCCAAAAATTTGTTTCCTAAACCCTCCCCTTTATGCGCTCCGGCTACTAATCCAGCAATATCGACGAATTCGATCATGGTAGGGATTATTTTAAGAGGTTTTGAAATATTAGCCAATTTTTCTAATCTAAAATCTGGTACTTTAACTATTCCGACGTTTGGGTCAATAGTACAGAAGGGATAATTAGCCGCCTCGACTCCTTTTTTGGTTAATATATTGAATAGTGTAGATTTGCCAACATTAGGTAACCCGACAATTCCGATTGATAAAGCCATATTTTATAATTTAACGCTTTTAAACTCTGGTTCGAGTATAGCCGAGAATATAAGATTTGCCAAATTTGTTAAAATAAAAAGAGGCCCATGATGGGCCGCTTTTTATAGTATGTATAAAAAATAAATATTTTTGGCCGTTCATGAGCCTCAGACCCTAATTTAATATTTTCTCTAATATTAGGGTTGGAGCACTTTTGCTAACTTAAAGAGCATATTCTTACCAGCTCCTAGCAGATTTTTAGTTTTAATTATTTTTGCTAAGTTTAGATTAGATCTAGTAAAAGTTTCTTTTTGATTCTTATCAGATTTAATCTTTTTTATTAGCACTTATAGTCTGCTCAATTTTATATTCTTGCCACGTTAGCGTTGGCATTGAATTCTAAAGCTAGTTAAAGAACTTACCTTAGTATTATAGCACTTTTAAATATCATGGTCAATGTTATGGTTTTATTTGGTTTATTTTGTTTTAATTTATTTAATATTAGTAAAAATATGGTTATTGATTATTAAAATTTTGTTTTTAAGTCTAAGCTTATATGGACTTAAAATTTTTATTTATACACAAAAAACACAAGTTATCCACAGATTTTTAATATGGGAAGTATGGGGAAGTGGATATTTGGCTTAAAAATAAAAATACTCAAATAAGAGTATTTTTATTTTGAGGCTTGAGTGGGAGTCGAACCCACGAATGGCAGTTTTGCAAACTGCAGCGTTAGACCACTTCGCCATCAAGCCATGATATGAATACATTGTGAACTCGTGCTTATTTAGGCACTTGAATTTTAACTTATCTTATTTGAGTTGTAAACTAGCGTCAACTCGAAGACGTTTGTAAGTAATTAGTTTATTATATTTCATGGTATAAGCGGCGGCGGTTGCAATCATCGCGGCATTATCAGTAGTATATTCATGGTTTGGTACTAAAAAATCTATATTGTCTAGATTATTTTTAACCGCCATAGCCATCTGGGAGCGCAATTCTCGATTAGCACTAACTCCGCCAGCCAGCATAACAGTTCTAGCTTTATACTTTTTAGCCCCCTTGATAGTTTTATGTATCAGAACCTCAATAATCGCTTGTTGTACTTCATAACAATATTCGGGAATTCTTTTTTGCCAATTTTTATCTTTTTTAATCTGATATAAGATTGCTGTTTTTAGACCAGAAAAAGAAAAGTCAAAGTCTGGGGAATTAAGCATCGGCCGAGGTAAACTAATTGGCAGAAATTTAGTCGATTTTTTATTATTTGTGCCGATAATTTTTAGTTGTTCTATGTATTCGTTAGCATAATTAGAAATAATTGGTCCGCCCGGATAGCTTAAACCAAGCATCTTAGCCGCTTTGTCATAAGCTTCGCCGGCAGCATCATCACGCGTTTCGCCGATTATTTTTATTTTACCGGTTTTTGACATGGTTAATAGGATAGTATGTCCGCCGGAAACAGTAAGAATAAGCGCTGGAAATTTAATCGGTAATTGGCGGTTAATAAAATTAGAATAAATATGTCCGGCGATATGATTAACCTCAACGATTGGTTTATTCCAAGCTAAAGACAGTGCTCGAACAGTTTCTATACCAGTAATTAAGGAGGTTATTAGACCTGGCCCCTTGGTAACGGCGATGGCACTTATTTGTTTAGAGTTTATTTTAGCGGTTTCGAGCGCTTCATTAATAACTGGTAGAATATTTAAAACATGTTCGCGCGCCGCTACTTCCGGGATAACGCCACCATATTTTTTGTGTATTTCAATTTGTGAAGAAATAATATTAGCTAATACTTTGGTATAGCCAGTCTTTTTATCATATTTAATCACTGCGGCAGCGCTTTCGTCGCAACTTGTTTCTATTCCTAGTATATACATATGTATGTATTGTAGAGTATTTTATAGAAAAAACAACATGATTTAAAAATAGTTGACAGATAGCCGATTTATCTATAAAATGGAGTTAAATCTAGTTTATAGATTTTTATTTTTGGGAAATTTATTTTACTGGTCCCTTCGTCTAGTGGTTAGGACGTCAGGTTTTCATCCTGTTAACAGGGGTTCGATTCCCCTAGGGACTACATAAATAAAAGAGCGCACTTGGTGCGTTCTTTTATTTATGTAATGCCTATAAGTGGAGGGAATCGAACAGGTTGGAAGCGAGATGCGAGTTGAGGCGGAAGCCGAAACGAGCGGACGAGCGTCGGACGAAGCTCCGGGGGAGCTTCGGACGCCAACCCTGGACAAGTGAACGAGCCGCTTTTCGGCGGCGAGTGAGCGCGATAATTCCCCTAGGGACTACTAACTAAAATAGACTCAACAAATGTTGAGTCTATTTTTAGGTTTAATGGTCAAAAATAGTTGGTGAAAATGCCATATTTGTCGTAACATTAAAATAGAACACAAAACAACTTAATATATTATTTCCTTTTTAGTTTTATTAATTAATTTTTTTAATGTCTTGCTTGTCTTAACTGGGTATTTATAAATTTTGTTAATCGCTAAGTATTTATTTGGTAGATGACGAAGTTGCTTCTTTACATATTCCCTGATGTTAAACAAATTTGGTAATACATAAACCAATTTTCCTCTTTTAAAAATTGGTTTTAATAAAGGATTGCCAATGTTTTTTTCATCTTCCAAGCCAATAATATCCTCTATCCATTTTTGGTTAACTAGTTTCCGATAGATTTGTTTCCGGCCTGGCAGGCTCATTTTACCGGGGGACAGTTTCATTTTATTTACAACCGCACCACTCGGTTTAATAATTTCAGAAATTTTGTAGACCGCCTCAAGTTTAGGGTCGTCAGATGAGGTCATAGCCTCAGTATTAACAATAAATGTGTCAGCGGGAATTTTTTGATCTATCAATCTTTTGATCTTAAATTCATCTAAATTACTAGCTACGGTAATCCTGACATTTTTTAGTTTAGCTTTATCGATTTCTTTTTTGAGCATGACAGCGTTTTTATAAAGATCGCCACTATCGATTACTAATTTTATGATCCGACCCTGCTTGGCATACTCTTTAGCAATAATTAAAGCGTTTCTAATACCTGATTTATAATCATAAGTATCAATCATCAAGGATAAATCCACTTGTGCATGTTTGCTGGCTATTTCCATAGCCTTTGACTCACTGGCATAAGAGTTGATAAAGGCATGATAAGCAATAGTAGCATTATCACCAAGGGGTACATTAAAAAGATGTTTGACGATTGGCGAAGGAATATTGTTACTGCCGACAATAAGAGCACTTCTTTGAGCCTTAAAAGCCGATTCAAACGAATGAGCTCGATTTGGAGAGGGGCCAATAACGCTTTTATTTTTAGCGGCGATCACTGATCTGATAAATTTTGAAGAGAAAATAGTATTTGAACTCAAGGAGGTTATAAAAAATGCTGTTAGCAGATTAGCCTCAATTAAAGGGGCGGTGATTCTTAAAACAGGTTCATTATTAAAAAAGACACTGCCTTCCGGCATGGCCCAAACATGTCCGCTAAATTTTAATTTTTTTAAATATTTTACGAAATTATTAGATATTAGTTTTGCATTCTTCAAAATTTTGATTTGTTCATTAGTAAATTTCCAATTTTGTAAAAATAACGCCATTTCTTCTAGACCAGTGAATATTAAAAAATTTCTATTTTTTGGCATATCTTTTACCAATAGATCAAAGGTGGCCCAAGTGCCTTTCATGCCTGTGTCATGCCACATCGAACTAGTCATATAAATTTGATCTAGGTCAAAAATATTCATGTAATCAGGAATGAAAAAATGATGTTTTACTTTTGGCATAACTTTTAAAAATTTAAATGTGGCTTATATTATTGATATTCCTTATATTAAAATTATAGTCTTTTTCGTCTTTTTTTACCATAAATTTGTTGATAATTTAAGAGTAATTTTTAGTGTTACCTGATAGTAGGGTGTTTTAAAACTTCCGCCCATTTCTCAATTTTCCCAACAATCTCATTAAAATTTTGGCAAATTTCGGAACGCAGGACTACTATCAAAAAGACACGCTTTAAGCGTGTCTTTGTATTTTTTAAACAGTGACAATTGATTTAAAGTTTTTCAGAAATTTCGTTGAAGCCAGCTTTAATATGATCAAGAGCTTCTTGAATGCCGTTAGTCAGATGTTCATCAAGACTCGCCCGTTCAGATTCAAGGGTTTGCTGGGTTTCATCAATTAGACTTCTAAATTTTTCTTGTGCTTTAGCTGACATTTTCTGAGTGACAGATGGGCTGTTCAATTCTGTATGGCGTAAACTCTCGCATACCTCGGACCAATTTTTTTTCTTCAAATCTTCAGTTAAAATTATTAGTTCGTTTTCAGCTTGTTTTATAAAAAATTCTTCGGAGGGGGCTGCTGGTTTTGGTTGATTAAAATTTTTAAATAAATTCATAATTTTACCTTTTAATTTATTTAACGAAAGCGCTATTAATAATATTTTGGCATTAAATAACTAAAAAATCAATGATCCTATCAAAATTTTAGACCTTGAGACTGCAAAAATAAAAAACTCGGCCTAGTCTGCCGAGTTTTTAGTTGATAAATGTTCGTTGACTTTATCAACTAGGAGTTGTTTGTTAACTGGTATTATTAGACAGTCATTAATATCCGGAGAGTTTATAGGTAGGTCGGAGCTCAAAATTATTATTGGCGCCATTTTATGACAATACTTAAATTGGTTAAGGTCGTTGGGATTACGAATACGCTGAGCTAATTCTAGACCGCTCATTCCGGGTATTCTGACGTTTATGATAAAGAGCTCAATTTTGCGTAGTTTAAGTATTTCTAACGCTTCGAGGCCATTATTAGCCAGTATAATTTCCTGGCACGGGGAAGAAAGAAATCTTTGGTGGGTAATTTGGTTTATATAATTACCGTCAACGATTAAAATTGTTTTTTTCATTAGCACTCCTTATTAGTTGAAAAGAACGGTTTATTTTTATTAGTAGTTAAATGTAAGTCTATTTTATAAATGCTTATTTGTCAAATCGCTTTTTACCAGTTGTGATCTTCTGGGTTAATTGATACTAATTTATTTATAATATTTGACCGCGCTACGTTAATATTGTAAAATATAATAAAGTAATTAATTAATTAATTAATTAGCTAACTTCAATCAGCTAATTAATCAAGCTAAAAGAATGAAGCAAAAACCTTTTTTAAGTTTTCAATTAACTTTTTAAAAAAAATTTATGAACAAGAAAGTTTGGTATTCAATTACCATGATTATCGTAGTAGCTGCTTTAGCGGCCGGAGGAACTTATGCTTATTTCACGGCGACTAGAACAACTAGTGCTAATCGTTTCGCCGCCGGTACTTTAGATTTAGATGTGGCGGCTAATGGCAATAAGCTTGAGCCTTTTGTCATAGAAAACATGGGTGATAACGCTAATATCAGTGGGACAAAAACTTGGACTATTAAAAATACCGGCTCTCTACCCGGTCGTTTATTAGTCCGATTACAGAATGTTGTTAATACTGAAAATGGTTGTAATGATCAAGAAAAAACCGCCGAACCCGACTGTGATGCTGTCGGCAATGAAGGCGATTTAGGTCAAGACATTACCTTGAAGGTTGCCTTAGATGGGACCGATCAAGTCCAGTCGACTCTAGCGACCGATCAACAAACTAAGATCGGCACGGATTGGGCCGCTTTACCGGAAATTGTATTACAAGCGAATGAAGAGAGAACTATTACCGCTCACTGGGCGGCTGATGAGAATTCTTATGGTAATGAAATTCAGAGTGATGATACCCAGTTCGATGTTAATTTTCGTTTGATCCAATTAATTAATGGTCAGGCTCCTAGTAATCAATAAAAATTGATTAATTAAAGAAAGACGAATAGGGCGACTAAATTGTTGCCCTATTTGTCAATAAGTTTAGCATGAAAATTATTAGATTTATTTTGGGGTTAGTTAAATGGGCCATCCTGGTCGGAATTACGCTATTGGCGCTTTATCTTTTTAGCTCTAATTTTAATGTTTTCGGGGGTTATCAACCATTTTTAGTCCAGTCGGGTTCTATGGAGCCGGCGATTATGACCGGCGACGTAATTGTTATTCAGAATCGGGGAACCTATTTTATTAATGATGTAGTTTCCTTTAGGACTAACGCTGACCGTATTGTCACTCATCGTATTGTGGCGGTCGAAAAGGGGAAAGAAAATCGATATTCTACCAAGGGCGATGCTAATCGTTCCGGCGATGAAGATATAATTACGAATAAACAGGTGATTGGTAAAGTGGTTTTAGTTATTCCTAAGCTCGGTTATTTTGTTGCTTTTAGCAAGTCGCGTTCGGGCTTAATTTGGCTTTTAATTATCCCGGCCGCTATCCTTATTTTGGACGAATTAATAAAAATAAAAAAACATGCTTAAGCCGGAGATTAAAAGGCTGGCGATTTTCTTAATACTATTGTATGTTTTCTTAATTAAAACCGGTTATACGGATGCGGATATTTTTGCCGAAAGAGTAGTCAGTCGTAATAAGTTTTCTGTTATGACTCTTGATTTTTCAACCAAGAGCTCTTTCAATAATAGTCCGGTTACGAGCCTCTTCCATTCTTTAGGAATTCAGCCCAATGGTTTTGATTTGGCGGCGGCTAAAGTAAAAGCCGAAACCGACGCTAAATTTAAATATCATTTGCGGGCGGTTAAAACTAATGGTGATGATTTTTTTTGTAGCCAGTTGCAAGTTAGAGTTTTTAATCGTAATTTTTTGGAAATTTTTAGCGGCTCTTTATTAAATTTATCATTTTCTACCGCTAACTCTAACCCCAGAGATTTTATTTTTTTTGTTAGTCTTAGCGGGCAAGACCAAGCGTTGCAGAATAAAATTTGTGAGTTTAATTTTGATTTAAAAACTTATCGCGATCAGCCGGACGAACAAGGGGGGATTTTTGCTCAGCGATTAATTAGTAATGTTATTTCGAGTGGCAATTGGTAATTAGTAATTAGTTAATTAAGTCTAGTTAAAGTATATGTTAAATATAATAAAAAAATATCTCGATTCTCGATTTTACCGAATTTTAGTCGGGGCTTATATAGTTTTTATTTTTATTATTATTATTTTTTCAGTGGACATTTTTAGCCCTTTTCACAGTTTCACTAATAAATCAGATTCGATGAATCCTCTAATTGATCGGGGTAGCCTGACGATTGTAAAAAGTTTTTCAAAATATGAAATTGGGGAAGCGATCGCCTATTACGCTCAAATTGATGGCCAAGAAGAGATTATTACTCATCGGATTACCGGTATTGGCGGTAATGTCTATACTACTAAAGGCGACGCTAATGAAGTAGCTGATCGAGAACTAGTTAAACCGCGTTTAGTTATTGGTCGAGTTATTTTTATTATTCCCTATCTTGGTTATTTAATTACTTTTGCTAAAAGTTTAGTTGGTACGTGGCTGAGTATTATTATTCCCGCCATATTTATTATTGCTTTCGAGCTAATTAGAATTATTCGAGAGCTAGCAAGGACTGATCAAGAAAAAAGCCATTAATTTTTACTGTTAACCTAGTTAGCCAATAAAAAACATAGTTAAAAACTATGTTTTTTAGGATAGTGAGCTAAAATATTAATTAAATTTTTTAATTGTTTTAGCCAGCGCCCGAATAAAGGGGTTTAGTTGATTAAGTTGATAAAATTTATGTTGACCAATTTTTTTCTTTTTAAATAATTGCGCTTGTTCTAGTATTTTTAAATGCTGAGAGGCCAAAGGGCGCGAGATATTTAAAGTTTCCGCTATATCACTAGCGGACATTTGCGGCCGGGTGTTTAAAAGTTGAAAAATACGGTGTCGATTGGTATCGCCCAGAGCCTTAAAAGAACTAATTAAAAAAAATTCTTTTTCATCATTGAAATTTTTTTTAATTTTTTTTAATTCATCTCCGCTAAGCATATGTTAAATATTTTATTAATTATTTAATTATTTTTATATTATATTATTATAGCACTTCGGGTTAGGTTAGTAAAATAGAAGTTATAACTTGTCAAATTACTTGACTTATTAAGAAGCTTTTATTAAGATTATCGGTCGGCTATTTATTTAGTCAAAATTAGGTCAGAGATTTATTAATTATAAGACTAATATGGCAGCGGAAAAAAAGATTATTAAAACAACCAGTCCAACGAAAAATAAGGTTTTTTGTTGGAAAATCATTTTTAATGTTCTAAGTAATATTAATTGTTTTCGTATTTTTCGGTGTTTATCAAAGCGCCGTGAATTAAGCAGCCAAGATATTATGAATATTTTAAATATTTCTGGCTCGGCAGTTAATAAACATTTAGAAAAATTAGAAGCTAATGGTTTTGTAACTAAGGAGAAAATCGGCCGCACGTTTTATTACTCTCTTAACTCCAAGAATCAGAGCGCCATGGCGACTAGACTGACTTTTTTTCGGTCGTAAAAACGTTCTCTGGTTTTAATTGGCTGAATTTTTAAAAGCTCTAGCGGAGGCTAGAGCTTTTTAGTTAGTATGGCAATTAGGCAGAGGTTTATAAGAAAATTGAATTGATTAATATTGTTTTTGCATCGCTTTAAGAATTTTTAAATACATATTTTCGACAATTTTTTCTTGGCTAGATCCGGTTTTTATATAATGATCAAGGCCGGGTGCCGCATTTATCTCAATTACCCAATATTTTTTAGGACGGTCGCTTATATCGCCCTCGACCATTAGATCAACGCCGCCTAAACGTAAACCCATGTCGCGGGTTAAGTTAACGGCTAATTTTTTAAATTCGGGATGGATTTTTTTAGTAACATCGTAAGCATCACCACCCGTAGAAAGATTGGCATTATTTAATAAAATAATTTTTTCCCCTTTTGGTAAGATTGATTGCTCGCTCAATTTATTCTTTTTTAGATTCTGAATTAATCGTGGGTCGTCGGCTTTAATTTTGGCGGGACGATCTAAAGCAATGAGACGCTCTAACTTGTCTCGAATAAGTTGTCGGGCAGTAGAAGTCCCGTCGCCAACAATATTAAAAGGAAGCCTCTGATAAACAGAAATAATTTTTTTATCTAAGACAACAATCCGATAATCTTTGCCAGTAACGATTTTTTGCACTAGCGCGATGTTATCAGTAATAAAAATTTTTTGTAGAGCCGAGTAAAATTCTTGTTTATTATCCACTAAGGTAACATTGGTTCCTTGGCTGCCGCTATTTGGTTTAACCATAACCGGGAAGCCGATTTTTTTAGCATAAAGATAGGCCGCATTAATATTTTTCGAAGATTTCAGGGCGCGGCTCCAGTTTGAGGAAAAGAAAGACTCACCCGTTATTATCGGATACCCCATTTTTTTCATAAAAAAACTCGCGTAGTCTTTATCCTTAGAAATTTCTGAAGCTCCTAGAGGGTTAATATCAATACTGGAATATCGGAAATATCTTTTTTGACCATTAGAAAAAATTATTTGACCGACTATGCCCCAATTTGGTTCCATGATTATTCGGGCGCCTATTTTAGGTGCGATTTTTTGAAAAATTTGGCCTAAACCAGTGACGGCTCTATTCCTTTTCATAAATTAATAATTTATTTTTAAATTTTTCATCCTTTGAACATTATAACAAGGTAAAACCATTTATCACAAATTATTTTATTAATAATTTTTTAAATATTTTTAGATTGATAATTAAAAAAAGCTAATTACTGGTGGTGTCCCTGTAATTAGCTTTGTAAAGAGCGTTTTGGCCTTAGAGATTCAATGGCCGGAAAGTTTTATAACGTAAATTAGAAGCCCCGTCAAAAATGATAATATTAGAGTGGCCCCCCTATAATTAGCTTCAGCTTCTTCTGCCATCTCTTCGTTTTCTCCTGTTTTTTCTGTGGTCGTCGCTTCCTTTGTTATGGAAGTAGAATTTTTTTGGCTGTTAGCAGCCAAATTACCGTGGTTAGCAGTGGGGCTGGTAGTGGTAGCTATATTAATGCTACTAGGCGTACCAGATGAGGATGAGCTAGTAGAATCATTATTTTGCGCCTTGATTGGCATAAAAAATAATAAAACTATAATAAAAGTCAAGATCGTTTTCATATTCTGATTCCTTTTTTGTTATTTTTTATTGTTAATAAACTTGATGATTTAACATATTATAGTACATCATATATTAATATTTGTCAATAGGAGTAGGTATTGGGCATATATATTGCCATTTCTGCTAACAGGCCAAAATCTCAGCGAAGTGCTATAATGTAGTGGTAAAATCCAAGTATAGTAACGAGTATAGTAATAAGTATAATAATTTATGCCAAAACATAAGACTATTGGCTTAGCTCTCGGTTCCGGCGCCTATCGGGGCTTTGCTCATATTGGCGTTTTAAAATCGCTGGAAAAGCATGGTTTTAGTATTGATTATTTAAGTGGTTCAAGTATCGGGTCCTGGGTTGGTGCTTATTATGCTTTATTTAAAAATTGGCAGCAGCTTGAGAAAGATTTAATCGAGAACACTAAAGAAAATTTATCTCTTTTATTCGATCTGAGTTGGCAAGGTGGTTTAATCAACGGTCAGCGTTTTATTAAGTATTTAGATAAACGATTCGCTGGACAAACTTTTTATGATTTGCAAATCCCGTTACAGATAGTGGCTACGGATATTAATAGTGGTTCCCCTTATATTTTTAAGAGCGGATTTTTATCAGAGGCGGTTAGAGCCAGTACTTCTGTTCCGGTAGTGTTCCGCCCTTTTTTATATCATGAACGTTATTTAGTTGATGGCGGGATGAGTAATGCCGTGCCTTGTAATTTAGTAAAAGCGATGGGTGCAGATATTGTCATCGGTGTTAATTTATATAATAAAAATGAGTTTTCTTCACGGCCTTCATCTCTATCTAATATGGCTGGACGAAGTACGGTTATTTTATTGCATAATTTAGCGAGCGGCGCGGCGCGAGAGGCTGATATTTTAATCGAGCCGGATATGTCGACTTTTTCTAGGAAGAGCGGCTTAGCTAAATATTTTACTAAAGATGTCGCGTTACAAATGATAAAAGTCGGCGAATTAGCGACTGATAAGGTTTTGCCTAAGCTTAAGAAATTATTGGAATTATGAAATATCGTTTATATACAACTTCGCAGAAAGCTTGGGATGGCATGTTCCAAGCTATGCTCTTGGCGCAAAAATCAATTTATATTGAGATGTATATCTTTTTAAATGATACTAAAGAAACACATAATTTTTTAAGTTTGTTAAAAACTAAAGCGGAAAATGGTTTGGAAGTAATCGTGATCGCTGATTCTTTTGGCAGTTCGGCTTTGCGCTCCACTGAGGTTAATGAATTACGCCGAGCGGGAGTAGAGTTTCTCTATTTCAGTCACTGGTTTCGTCGGACGCATCGTAAAATTGTTATTATTGATAATAAGATTGCTCTGATTGGGGGAGTTAATATTTATGAGAAAATTCGTTATTGGCGAGATATGCAGATTAAATTGCAAGGGATGATCGTTAAGCCTATTCTTAAATCTTTTGCTTATTCCTATGAACTGGCTGGTGGGAAACGAGAAGCTATTTTAATTCATAGCCGTTTGCCTCTAGTGCGAAAGATAAAATCTTGGGTTATTGATAATTTAATTACAACTAGTAAAATACATCAATTAAGTTCTTATTATCGTCAAAGGATTATTAGCGCTCGGGATTCGATTATTATTGTTACCCCCTATCTTCTACCCCCGCGTTGGCTAATGGCTCTTTTAGATAATGCTTGTCATCGGGAAGTGAGAGTTGAGATTATGATTCCGAATGATACGGATATCGATTTCCTTAATCGGGTTAATTATTTGAATGCTTGTCGTTTGGCGGAGAAAGGAGTGAAAATTTATTTGACGCCGATTATGAACCACGCGAAGATTATGTTAATTGATAAGCGAGAAGCGCTGATTGGTTCGCAGAATATGGATGTTTTATCTTTCAACTGGAATATTGAAGCGGGTGTATTTTTTGAGCAAAAACAGCTAGTTGCTGATTTAGATAAAGTAATTAGCGAGTGGAAGAAGGGCGCGATTGAATTTTCTGTTTCTCACCGGAAAACTAAATTTTTTGACCGCTGTCTTATTTTTCTATTAAAGATATTCTACAAAATATTTTAGCCGGCCGTCGCGTCGTAGTTTATTTTAATAGCTTTAGCAAGCTGATTATCCCGCCAGCTTGTTTTTTTTATGAATTTCTAGTATAATAAACTTTAATTATTTTTTATTTTTAAATGCATGGCTACTAATTTTATTAAAGTTCGAGGCGCGAGGACAAATAATTTAAAAAATGTTAATTTAGATATTCCTCGCGATCAGTTAGTAGTTATTACTGGCTTATCAGGTTCGGGTAAATCGTCTTTAGCCTTTGATACGATATACGCTGAAGGGCAAAGGCGCTATGTCGAGTCGCTTTCTTCTTACGCTCGACAGTTTGTCGGTCTGATGGATAAGCCGGACGTTGATTTAATTGAGGGTTTGTCGCCAGCCATCTCGATCGATCAGCGAACCGCGGGGCATAATCCTCGTTCAACCGTCGGGACTATCACCGAAATTTATGACTATTTACGATTACTTTACGCACGCGAAGGACAAGCTTATTGTCCGCACTGTAACCTTAAACTGAAATTAGAAACGCAGAAGGCGGAAAATATTAAGACCGTACGCGGTCGGGAAGTTAAATCGTTACGCAGCCAGAAATCTTATGTTTGTTCGTCTTGTAGTTATAGTCGACCGGAATTAGAGCCGCGCGACTTTTCTTTTAATTCTGGTTATGGCGCTTGCCCCGCCTGCTCTGGTTTAGGAACTAAGGCGGAACTTGAGGCAAGTTTAATTTTTAATAATAATCTTAGTATTTTAGAGGGAGCTATCAAACCCTGGTCGCATACTAGTTTAGCTAGTAGTGGTTTATTGGAGGAGTTTAGCCGACTAGCGGCGCGTCATAATTTTAATTTACGCTTAGCGGTGAAAGATTTAAGTCCGACGGCTCGGGAGCTAATTTTAAAAGGGGATCAGCAATTTACCGGTTTATTGTCTAAATTAGAAGAAAAATATCAGGAGACAAAATCTAACTTTGTTAAACAAGAAATTGAAAAAGTCATGCGTGTTTGTTTGTGTTCTGTTTGTCAGGGCTCCCGTTTGAAACCTGAGTCTCTAGCGGTAAAAATTGCCGGATTATCAATCGCTGAAGTTAGTAGCTATAGTCTAAAAGAATTATCGGGTTTACTAGTTAATTGGCTGAAAGATCGGGCGACTGTAAATGGTGATAGTCGGATTATTGAACCGATTATTCAAGAAATTTTGAAAAATTTAAAATTTTTAGAAAATGTCGGTCTCGGTTATTTAACTTTAAGTCGGGCAGCCTTAACTTTATCGGGAGGCGAAGCCCAGCGAATTCGTTTAGCCTCACAAGTGGGGTCGACTTTAAGTGGCGTTTTATATGTTTTAGATGAACCGTCTATCGGTTTGCATCAGAGGGATAATGATAAGTTAATTACGACTTTAAAAAAATTGCGTGATAATGGCAACACGGTAATCGTCGTTGAACATGATGCGGCGATGATGATGGCGGCTGATTATTTAGTCGACATTGGTCCAGGCGCCGGTGATTTCGGCGGACAAATATTATTTGCGGGTTTGCCGGCTGGGATTAAGGAGGCGCCCGCTTCGATAACTGGCGCCTATTTATCCGGGAGAAGTTCTATTAAAACTTTAAAAAAATTTCGTTTAGGTAGCGGACAATCGATTAAAATAATTGGCGCTCAAGAGCATAATTTGAAAAATATTGATGTCGAAATTCCTCTTGGAAAACTGGTCGCGATGACTGGCGTTTCTGGTTCCGGTAAATCAACTTTAATGAATGATATTTTAGCGAATGCTTTAAATCGAAAGTTCTATCGGGCTAAAGTTGAACCAGGAGCGCATCGCGATTTACAGGGTTTAGAATTTATTGATAAAGTCATTAATATTGATCAATCGCCAATTGGGCGGACGCCCCGATCCAATCCGGCTACTTATACCGGCCTGTTTACTTATATCCGTGATTTGTTTGCGGAGTTGCCTGAGGCGAGGGTTAAGGGATTAGGGGCTGGTCATTTTTCTTTTAATGTCCCCGGTGGGCGTTGCGAAAATTGTGCTGGCGACGGCGTTATCAAAGTCGAAATGCAATTTCTTTCGGACGTGTATTTGACTTGTGAAGTTTGTGGTGGTAAAAAATTCAAGACTAATATTTTAGGGGTTTTGTATCAGGGGAAGAATATTTCGGAAATTTTACAAATGACCGTTTCTGAGGCGAAAGAGTTTTTTCGCAATCACTCGGCGATTAGTCAAAAATTAAAGACGCTCGATGACGTCGGTTTAGGTTATATTAAATTAGGTCAGAGCGCGACTACTTTTTCCGGCGGTGAAGCCCAACGAATTAAATTAGCAACCGAATTGTCTCGTCGGGCGACGGGAAAAACTTTGTATATTCTTGATGAACCGACGACGGGCTTACATTTTGCCGATATTGAGCGCTTGCTCGAGGTTTTGAATATTTTAGTCAATCAAGGCAATACGGTGTTAATTATTGAACATAATCTTGATGTCATTAAATCAGTAGACTGGATTATCGACTTAGGGCCAGAAGGCGGCGATGACGGCGGTTATTTGGTGGCGGCGGGAACGCCGCCCGAAGTAGCTCGCACGGCACGGAGCTATACGGGGCAATATTTAAAAAAGATAATTGGTCGCTCATAAATTTTATTTTTTACGTATTTAAAAATCTCTTACCCGGGTAAGAGATTTTTAAATAGAGTGAGGGGTTAAAGATTAGCCACAATTCGCAAGACTAATTTTCTAGTAGCGGTATTTAAAGTAGCAAAAGTAGCTTGATGGAATATCCCGGCCAGGTTACCCGGATTGGCGATAATTATTTCATTTCTTTTTTCTAGCCAAGGTTTATGGGTATGTCCATAAAAAATGAAATGAAGTTTATTAGTGGTCGATTCAGCCGTTTGTTTTAATAAAATTTCAATTTTTTTTGGTTCATGGCAGAAACCGATATTGAGTTTAGAAATTTTTACGATTCCTTGAGAGCCGTAGGATTTTATTAGCGGATATTTTTTAATTGTTTCGTCAGTGAATAATTCCGCATTGCCAGTGACGATAAAGATCGGCCCGGGAAAAGCAGCCGCTAAGTAATCTAGAGTATCGGCCGTACTAATATCGCCGCAACAGATAATGGTTTTGATTTTTTTGGTTTGGCACCAATTAAGACATTTAGCGAGATTAGCGAGATTATCGTGAATGTCCGAAATAATAGCGATAGTCATAGTCGCTAGCTGAATATTTATTTTTTTGTTTTTAATTTTATTTCGTAGGACATTTGTTCTAATTTTCGTAAATGTCCTCGCGCTTGGTCATATTTAGTCCGCAGATAACCCGTCAAATCAAAGTCAATAAGTTGGGCCATAATATCAGCCGCGGTTTTTTTTATTTTTGCTACTTCGTTAAATTTTCCTTTAGCCGCTTGATTGGTAGCGTAGCGCACGAGTTCGCCGATTAAATCACAAACGCCCCCTAAATAGGCTTCATAATCTAGATTTAAACCAGGGCTAGGGGTAATCTTTTTTTTCTTAATTATCGAATAAAAAGTTTTTCCCTCTAAATATTCTTCGGCGGCAGCCTTGTAAGCGCCTTCTCGTTGTAGCCTTTCTTGGCCGAAGCGAGTTGCTAGATTAACTAGGGCTTTTTCAATCTCATTTAATTTTTGAGCCGCTATTTTAAAATCTTCCCGTTGCAGGGCGAAGATGCTTTTTTTCGCCTCAAATAAAATATTATTAGCGGCACTAATTATCTGACGTCTAGCGGATTCGTTAGTGCGATAGTTTTGTTTTAATTGATCTAGAAATTTTGTATCAATCATAAGCTTTATTTTTATTGGATTACCTTGAATATTTCTTCTAAGCTAGTTTCACCAGTAAGAGCTTTTAAAACTCCATCTTGAGCGATAGTGATGGCGCCGTTTTTAACGGCGGCGGTTTCAATATCAAAGTCCGTGACATTTTCGACTAAAATAAGTTTTTGAATATCGGGGGTCATCGTTATTGTTTCATATAGACCCAGGCGCCCTTTATAACCGAGCTGACTGCATTTTTCACAGCCTGCTCCTTTATAAAAGATTAGTTGAGCGGGGATTTTTATAGTTTTATTATTTATTTGTTGCAGAATTTTTTTAACTATTTCTAAATCAGCTTCGCTAACTTCTGCCGTTTGTTTACAATAAGGACAGAGGCGTCTAACTAGTCGTTGGCCAATAGTGAACTCAATAGAATTAGCCAGAGTTTGTCGATCTAAACCTAAGCCGACGAAACGAGAAATGGCGCCGGCGGCGCTATTAGCATGAATAGTCGATAGGACTAGATGCCCGGTTAGCGAAGCCTCGATAGCGACTTTAGCTGTTTCCGAATCGCGTATTTCGCCAATCATCATGATGTTGGGATTTTGTCGCAGTAAAGAGCGCATGGCCGCTGGAAAAGTGTAGCCGCGTTCTTCATCAATTTGAGTTTGCATGATGCCAGGCAGTTGATACTCAATCGGGTCTTCGACAGTAATTATTTTAACATCGGGTCGATTTAGTTTATTTAAAATACTGTATAAAGTAGTGGTTTTTCCTGATCCGGTCGGGCCGGTTGTAATAATAATTCCGCGGGTTTTTTTCATGGCTAATTGTAGGGCATCAAAGGCAACGGAGGTTATGCCGAGACTCGCCATATCTAAATTAGCCGCTGAAGAAGAGAGGAGGCGAATAACAATAGTCTCTCCGTAACCACCAGCGATTATAGAAAGACGACAATCTATTTTGCGTTCCGCGAAGTAAATGCTAAATCGTCCGTCGAAGGTCGCCCGTTTAATATTAGTCGGCTCGCCCGCTAGAATTTTTATTTCCGATAGTAAGGGCAAGTAGCTGGTTTTAGGGAGATTTAAAATATCATGCAGAACGCCGTCAATTCGAAATCGGATTTTAACGTCATTTTCTGTTGGTTCAATATGGAGATCCCCCGCGTCGGACGATACGGCTAGGGCCATGACTAAACTAACTAGATTACCAGTCGGTATTTCTTTAATTGTTTCGGCTATTTTAGTGATATCGTGGCTTAGTTCGGCGGCTAATTTAATTTCGGCCGGTTTTATTTTTATACCTCGGCCGATTGTTTGAGAAATCACTATATCGTATAGTTCATTAATATAATCGAAGTTTCCAATTACCCGATAAACCTCTTCTAAAGAGCTAACCCCTTCTAGGACTTTAAGAACGCCGTCTTGAAGCATGGTAATCATTCCATCCTCTACGGCTTGTTGGAGAATTTTAAAGGAGGGGGCATTATCAACAGTCAACTGCTTTATTTTATCGTTCATGGTAAAAATTTCGTAGATGCCACAACGCCCTTTATAACCAATTTCGCTACAGAATTCGCAACCGGCTCCCGCTTGATATATTTTAGGTAAATCAGCTGGCACCGCCACTCCCGCCTTTGGCGAAATTACCGCTAATATTTTATTAACTTGTTCTGTTTCTTCTGGAGTCAATATTTTTTCTTTTCGGCAATGCGGGCAGAGGCGTCTAATTAATCGTTGGCCGATAACTGCGTTAACTGAGGGGACTAGAAAATAAGGTTTAACGCCCATGTCGATTAAGCGGGGGATAACACCAGCCGCGTCGTTGGTATGTAAAGTTGATAAGACGAGGTGGCCGGTTAAAGAGGCTTGAACAGCTATTTCAGCGGTTTCTAAATCTCGAATTTCTCCGACCATCACGACATTAGGGTCTTGGCGGAGTATAGACCGGAGTCCGTCAGAGAAAGTGTAGCCGCGTTTGTTATCAACCTGACTTTGGTTGATTCCTTTAATTTGATATTCAATGGGATCTTCTAGAGTAATTATTTTTGTGCCGGGCTGGTTAAGTTTATCTAAAATAGCGTATAGACTAGTAGTTTTTCCTGATCCCGTTGGTCCAGTCGTTAAGATAAGGCCGTTAGGTTTAGAAATTTCTCGTTTTAGAATCGGGAGTATTTCCGGACGGATACCGAGTTCATCAAATTCTAGACCGGCCGCAGCCGAATCGAGGATTCTCATCACGACGCTTTCTCCATAAGCCGTCGGCAGGAAGGAGCAGCGGACATCAATATTTTTATTAGTTAAATAAATAGAAAAACGGCCATCTTGTGGTTTGTTAGTAATATTTATTTTTACTTTAGCCAGTATTTTTAAGCGAGCGACTATTTTTGACCATTTATCTTTAGTGATCGTGGCGGCTTGTTGTAAAACGCCGTCAATCCGAATTCTAATAACGACGTCGGCTTCTTCCGCTTCAATATGAATATCGCTGCCGCCGACTTTAATAACAGTCGCCATGATGAGGGTAATAATGTCACTAATGTTTACGTCATTTATTTTTTCTTTTAGATTATGATAACTAGTGATTGCTTCTTTGAATTTTTCTAAACTAGCTTCATTTATTTCTAATCCCTGTTCATATTTTTTTGTTTTCGGCAGAGATTTATAGGCCAGCCAAGCCAGGTCTAGACTCGATTTTGATATTAGATATAATCTGATTTCTGCAAAATAACGTTCTTTTAAATCGATTAGCTCGTTTTCGACTTGTTCGGTCGGTTCTAGACAGGCTAAACGAATATTCTTACCATCGTAATAAAAACAGACGGCGGCCAATTCTCGAGCGCGTTCCTCGCTAATTAGAGAGAGCGCTTCAGGGCTGATAGGAAAACCCGCTAAATTAACGTAATCTAAACCGGAATCATCAGCCTTTTTTTTAGTTTGTTTTTCGATTTCTTTTAATTTTATCTCATCTTGCTTTTTAGCAAAACGACCGGTGATGCTTTCTTCATCATCGGTCGGGTTAATTAGCTTAGAGATAGAGTCAAAATCACTCATAATTTTCTACTGGTTGATAAATTCTTAGCGCTGGAAGAGTCTTTCTAGTTTAGCGAGAACATTATTTTCCTTCAAGCTTAAAAAAAGTTTAGTCCAAGAAATGATTTGGAAAGTTACCAGAATTGAGCCGAAAATAACGATCAGAATAATAGCCAGGAAAATAATTAAGTTAGCTAGCCAGCTTATTTGAAGCATTAAGCCTAGCAGTAGTAAGGGGAGGAGGAAGATAGACAAGATAATTACGATAACACCACTGGCTAAGAAATTTATGATAAATAAAATTATGGCCATTTCTACGCTCACTAGCCAGTTATCTCGAAATAATCTCCAAGCGTGGTTTAAAGAGGCGATTAAAGATTTTTCTTCTAAGACAGTGTAGGCGATAGCATATTTTATAATTAAAGATATCGCTAGGGATAAGGGGATAAATAATACAAAGAGAATTATATAAATAGTCGCTAACAGCCAAGTGTCATTTATAACCATTAAAAGGAGCGGCAGACTAATAATCACGAAAATAAAAGTGGTTAGTAGTTTAGCGGTGATATTAAGGCATAGGACTGGTAGAAAATAAGGCGATACTTTAGTAAAACTTTCGCGAATACTTAGTTTAATGTCCTTTTTTTTGTTGTTTAATATTTTTTTAGCGTCATCGACTAAGGCCGCTTGAGAAACAATTGCTAACCAGATGAAAGTTATGATTAAAATAATTGATAATAGTAGAACGGTTAGAGCGTTTAGGATTGTCCAAAAGTCATAGGTAAATAATTCTACTAGACCTAGAGCGAAACTTTTTAGCAAGTCAACCGCGCTGACGAATTGACTAAAGAAGAGATAGGAACCATCAATAAGATTTTGGTTCAGGTTTCGGGTTAGTAATTGATATTCCCAAGATCCGCTGCCGGCGACAATTGCGGCGAATAAACCGAATAACCATAAATGTTTATATTGCCAAGCAGCCGCAAAAGATTGTTTTAATAAGGCACGATAAGAAAACATAGATTTATAGATTAATTTTTGTCTTATTTGTTTATTATTTTTATGGCTCGGAATCAATTGAAAAATATAAAAAAGTCTGATAATATTATAACATAATTTGCTAATTGGTGCCAAATATTAATATATTAATGTATGTCTCAGATAATTACCGATAAAAAATTGATTGAAGAGGTTTTAAGTCGGGGGGTCGAGAAGATTTATCCTAGCCGCGGCGCTTTAGAAAAAAAGTTGTTGAGCGGTGAGAAAATTAAATTATACTGTGGTTATGATCCCACTTCGCCGTCTTTACAGGTTGGCAACGCCGTTACCCTTAATAAGCTAGCGCAATTTCAGGCGCTCGGTCACGAGATCGTCTTTTTAATAGGTGATTTTACTTGTATGATTGGCGATCCGACTGATAAAAAAGCGGTGAGATTCCAGATGACTCGAGAGGAAGTTTTAAATAACGCCCGAGATTATCAAAAGCAAGCGGCTGCCTATTTAAAATTTACTGGCGACAATCCGGTTAGATTAAAATATAATAGTGTCTGGAACGATCAGTTGAATTTTGTCGATTTGATTAAGCTCGCGGCTAATTTTACCGTTCAGCAAATGGTTCAGCGGGACATGTTTCAGAAAAGGATTCAAGAAGAAAAACCTATCTATTTACATGAGTTTCTTTACCCACTGGTTCAGGCTTATGACAGCGTCGCCTTAGATATCGATTTAGAAATCGGCGGTAATGATCAGATGTTTAATATGATGTGTGGCCGCACTTTACTCAAAACTTTAAAAAATAAAGAAAAATTTGTCATGACTTTGAAACTTTTAGCCGATGATGAAGGGAAAAAAATGGGTAAAAGCGAGGGTAACGCGGTGTTTTTTAATGAAGAGCCGAACAATATTTATGGTCAGATAATGTCTTGGCCGGATGGAGCGATTAGCACCGCTTTTGAATTATGTACTAATTTACCGATGTCCGAGATTGCTAAGATGATGGTCAGCCTGAAAGATAAAGAGCTTAATCCGCGTGATTTAAAGATGAAATTAGCGTACGAATTAACTCGGATTATTGGCGGGGGAGAGAAAAAAGGAGCCCAAGCGGCTCAGTCGGCTCAAGAACATTTTGTGAACACTATTCAGAACAAAGAATTACCGGAAATGATGGATATTTATTTGACGGCTAAGCCTCGGCAATTTCTCGTCGACTTGTTAGTCGAGACAAAATTAGTTAAAAGCAAAACGGAGGGCCGTCAAAAAATTACCGAGGGAGCGATTAAAGTTAAAATGGAAAAAAAAATGGCCACTAATTCTTCAGCCATGGTAGTTATGAAAGATGTGAAACAAGAATTGGAATTTGGGTCGGATATTGATTCAATAATTATCCAAAAAGGAAAATTCAATTTTGTCCGAGTACGGCTTAATTAAATTTACTATGTATTTTTTAGATGATTTAAAATTAAAAATAGTCACGGCTTTAGAGCTCGAGCGAGCGAATTTTTCTTATCCGCCTAATATTGCTTTAGGAGATTTAAGTTTAGCTTGTTTTGAACTAGCGAAGAGTCGAGACACTAAGCCGACGGAGTTAGCGACGCGTTTAGCTCATGATTTAAAAAATAATTCAAACCTTAATTTTTATTTTTTAGATATTAAAGCAGTTGGTCCTTATTTAAATTTTTTTATTTCTCCCGTTTATTTAGCCGCCGCCGTTATTTCAGAAATTAGAGCGCAGCGAGAGAATTATGGTTTTAATCAAGTGGGTCGTCACCGACGCGTGATGGTTGAATATTCTAATGGCAATACACATAAAGAGTATCATGTTGGACATTTGCGTAATATTTCTTACGGCGATAGCGTGGTTAAACTGCTTCAGGCCAGTGGTTACGTAACTATTCCGGTATCCTATGTTAATGATTTCGGTATTCATGTTGCCAAAACAATTTGGCATTGGCAGCACAATCCTGTTTTTGATGAACGTCCTGAAGCTAAAGGATATCTTTTAGGCCATTGCTATGCTAAGGCCAGCCAGCTCTTAGCCGATAATCCGGAAGGGAAAAAAGCCGTGACGGCGATAATGAAAGAGATTGAGAGCCGCCAAGGGAACAATTATAAATTTTGGCAAATTTCTAGACAGTGGAGCATCGATTATTTCGCTTCTATTTATCGAGAACTTGATATTAAATTTGATCATATTTTTTACGAGAGTGAAGTGATTAGCGCGGGATTAAAATTAGCCGAAGAATTATTTCAGACGGGAGTCTTAGTTAAGAGCGAGGGGGCGATTATTGCTAATCTGGAAAAATATGATTTAGGTGTTCTACCAATTATCCGATCCGACGGGACGGCTCTTTATCCGGTCGGCGATTTAGCCTTAGCATCAGAAAAATTTAAAAAATACCATTTAGATGAGTCGATTTATGTCATTGATGTGCGACAGAGTCTCTATTTTAAGCAGTTATTTAAAATTTTAGAGTTGACGGGTTATCAGCCGGCGGTTTCTCATTTATCCTATGACTTTGTCACTTTGCCTGGCGGCATGATGTCATCACGAACCGGGAATATTATAACTTATGATGAGTTAAAAAATAAAATTGTTGATAAATTATTAATCGAAACTAAGAAACGTCACCCCCGTTGGAGCGAGTATCGTTTGCTTAAAGTAGTGGGAAACCTCAGTGTTTCGATTATTAAATTCGAGATGCTTAAAGTCGGGGCGGCTAAAACGATTACTTTTAATATTGAAGAGGCCTTGCGTTTTGACGGTTACACCGCTTGTTATTTACAGTATACCTACGCTAGACTTAAGAGTATTATAAGGAAAGCCGGTCTTAGCCGATTTTTTAGGCGGGTTGATTTAAAATTATTATCGGAACCGTCAGAAAAAGCGTTATTGTTAAAGATCGCTAAATATCCGGAATTAATTAAAGAGACGACTCAGAAATATGATCCGAGCGAATTAGCTAAATATTTATTTGAATTAGCCCAGCTCTCTAATGATTATTATCATCGGGTTAATATTTTAAAATCGACGGCGGTTTTACAGGTAACCCGGCTATCTTTAATTAGATCGGTCAGTCAGGTTTTGTTTAATGGTTATAAAATTTTAGGTTTAAAAATTTCTGAGGAAATGTAAAAGATGAAAAATATGAATAAAAAAGTTCTAGATAAAATGGATAAAATAATATCTTTAACAAAAAGGCGTGGTTTTATTTTTCCGTCTTCCGAAATTTATGAAGGATTTGCCGCTGTTTACGATTTCGGTCCTTATGGTGTCGAGTTAGCTAATAATATCAAGAAGGAGTGGTGGAAAGCGATGACGCAATTGCGCGACGATATCGTTGGTTTAGATTCGGCGATTTTTATGAGCCCGAAAATCTGGGAAGCGTCTGGTCACGTGACCGGATTTTCTGATCCATTAACAGAATGTAAGAAATGTCATACTCGTCTACGTCTCGACGCGATGCTAGAAGAAGCGGGGATTTTTGCCGATGAGAAAATGAGCGTCGAGGAAATTAATCAAATTTTTAATACCAATAAAGAAAAAATAAAATGTCCAAGCTGTGGTGGATCGGATTTTACGCCGGGTCGAAAATTTAATTTATTGGTTCAGTCCAACTTAGGAAATTTTACGGGGGACTGGAGTAAAGAACCGGTTTATTTGCGCGGTGAGACTTGCCAGGGTATTTATGTTAATTTTAAAAATGTCGTCGACACGGCTAGAGTAAAAATCCCTTTTGGTATCGCTCAGATTGGTAAAGCTTTTCGTAATGAAATTACTGCCCGACAATTTATTTTTCGTACCCGGGAATTCGAACAGATGGAAATGCAATATTTTGTGAAACCAGGCGATGACTTGAAGTATTATGAAGAGTGGCGTCAGATTCGTTTTCAGTTTTATCTTGATTTAGGGATTGATTCTAGTAATTTAAAATGGCACAAGCATGAAAATTTGGTTTTTTATGCTAAAGAGGCTTATGATATTGAATATAATTTTCCTTTTGGTTTTAAAGAACTAGAAGGAATACACGCTCGGGGTAATTATGATTTAACGCAACATAGTAAATATTCGGGACAAGAATTAAATTATCTCGACCCCGCCACGAATCAGAAATTCATCCCTCATGTGGTCGAAACTTCGGCCGGTGTGGGTCGAACTTTTTTAGCGGTTTTAAGCGAAGCGTACCAGGAGGAAGATTTAGAGGGAGAAGTCAGAATAGTCTTAAAATTAAAGCCAAGCTTAGCGCCGATTAAAGTAGCAGTTTTTCCTTTATTAAAAAATAAACCGGAATTAGTCGCTAAGGCGCGCGCTGTCTTTAATGAATTAAAATTAAATTGGCGTTGTGAATTTGATGATAACGGAAATATTGGTAAGCGTTATCGGCGGCAAGATGAAATCGGTACTCCCTATTGTGTGACTATTGATTTTGATACCTTAGAAAATAATGAAGTGACCGTTCGCGACCGGGATACCATGAAACAGGAACGTATTAATATTGAAGAATTGCCCAAATTTTTAGCGGCGCAGATTTAAATTATTAAATCATTTAAATTTTTTGTCGGTAATGTCTTGGCGCGAGTTTCAAAAATAAAATTTCCTCGCTTTTGGAATCAAGCGAGGATTTTTTTATTTTTTTTGAAAAAACTATTGCTACTTATTTTAATTAGTTATATAATTAACTTAGTTAGGATATTTTAATTTTAATTTTTATTTATTTAAGAGGGGAGGTGATATTATGAAAAAGAAAGCGGCTAAAAAAGTGGTGAAAAAAGTGGCTAAAAAGAGAGTTGCTAAAAAAGTAGTAAAAAAGGTAGTTAAGAAAGCAGCTAAAAAAGCGACTAAAAAAAGAAAATAGTTTTTAAAATTTATTAATTACTAATTAATAGATTTGTTTGATTTGAAAATTATACAGAAACCGTCCTGCGGAATCAGGGCGGTTTTTGTAAGGGGTTGCTAATTAATGATGAGATGATTGATCGAAATTTATTCTTAGGTGATTTTTATTTTATATTTTTTTAATTTCTCTTTTTTTATAATGAGAGGATGCTATTAATTATTCAAAAATTACGAGCGGGAGTTAAGAAATCATTTTTTAAGTATTTTTTGATTTTTTGTGGTATTTTGTCATTATCGTTAGTTTTGTTTTCCTTAATTTTTATTTTAGCGAGCGCCGCCGGTTCTTTGGCAGTTACTTTCTTAGATGTCGGACAAGGCGATTCTGTTTTAATAAAAACTCCGACCGACCGAATTATTTTAATTGATGGCGGGCCGGATAATAAAATTCTCCGGCGTTTGGGCGATTTTTTACCTTTTTATCGCCGGCAGCTTGATTATCTAATTTTTAGTCATTATCATGATGATCACATTACCGGTTTGATTGAAATTATTCGTAGGTATAAAGTTAAACATTTAATTTACGCTCCTAGTGATTACCGGTCGCCCGTTTTAGAGGAGCTTTTAGCCGTTATTAAGGCTCAGGATATACCGACGACGATTTTAACGAGTCGCCAGCAATTATTTTTTTCAGCCGCTTGTAGTCTAGATTTATTGAATCCCCGAGTCCTGGGGGTGAAAAAAAATGAGAATAATTCTTTAATAGCCAATTTAAATTGCCAAGGACAGAAATTTTTATTGGCTGGTGATAATAGTAGTCAAGTTGAGCAAGCTCTTTTAGCTTCGAGTCTTAATTTAACAGCCAATATTTTAAAAGCCTCGCATCATGGCTCTAAAAGTGCTAATAGTTTTAGATTTTTAGAGGTTGTTCGACCTGCTTGGTTAATTATTTCTGTTGGTGCTGACAATAAATTTAGACATCCTGATTCCGACCTTTTGGTTCGGGCGGCTCAATTAGGGATTAACGTTAAGAGAACGGATCAAGCCGGGAGTATTCAGCTTATAATTCCGCCTTTAAAGGTTCATTAATACTAGGTATTTTGTCTATTTTTAAGGTAATTTTTAGTTGTTTTTAGTTTGACCGCTACTGATTTATTTGTTATACTAAAAATAGGTTATTAGACCTATTTTTATTGTTTTAGCTATATGATTATTACTTGGCAAGGACATTCCTGCTTTAAAATTCAGGACAAGATTGGTTCGGACGGAGTAACGGTTACTACTGACCCTTTTAGCAAGGAAATTGGTTTAAAGGTTCCTAATTTCGAGACGGATATTATTACAGTCTCTCACGCGCATCATGATCATAATAATGTGGCGGCTTTACGCGGCGAGCCCTTTATTATTGATTGTGCCGGTGAATATGATTTTAAAGGAGTCTTGGTTGAGGGGATTGATTCTTATCATGATGATAAAAATGGCGCGGAAAGAGGAGCTAATATAATTTATCGTATTGAAATTGATGATATTTCTGTTACTCATCTAGGCGATTTAGGGCAAGCGCTTGATAACGCTCAGCTGGAAAAACTAGCGGGAACGGATATCTTACTTATTCCGGTTGGCGGAAAATATACTTTAGATGCTAAGAAGGCTGTCGAAGTTATTTCTCAAATTGAGCCGCGCATAGTTATCCCGATGCATTATAAGACTAAGGATTTGAAAATAGATATTGAAGGAATAGAGCGGTTTATTAAAGAGATTGGTTTAACACCGAGTTATGAAGAGAAGCTAAAAATATCCAAAAAAGATTTGCCGAGCGAAGATATGGAGCTAGTAATTTTAAGCCTGTAAAAATTATTTAATTTATAGAAATTATGATTAATCCTAAAAAAGAGAGAACTTTCGTAATTCTTAAGCCAGACGCGGTTCAACGCGGTTTAGTGGGAGAGATTATTAAACGAATAGAGAATACCGGTTTGAAATTAGTGGCGCTTAAACTTATCTTTGCGACTGAGGAACAACTTTGGAAACACTACGATAAGAATGAAGAATGGTTTAAAAAGAAGGGGGAGAGAACTATTGAGGAGAGACGAGCGGCGGCTTTGCCGATCGAAAAAGAAGCGATTGAATATGGTAAGGATATTATTCGGGCCTTGGTTAAGTTTATGAGTTGCGGGCCGATTATTCCGATGATTTGGGAGGGCAACCAGGCCGTTGGCATTGTGAAAAAATTAGTGGGCTCAACCGAACCCCTAACTTCAGACGGCGGGACTGTTCGTGGTGATTACACCCTCGATTCTTATGAGTTATCTAGTATTGATGATCGAGCCGTCCGTAATTTAGTCCATTGCTCCGACCCAGTGGCGGATGCAGAGCGAGAAATACCAATTTGGTTTGGTCAGAATGAAATTTTACAGTATCGTTTAATAGTCGAGCAAATTCTTTATGATGTTAATTTAGATGGGATTAAAGAATAAATTATGGCTGAGAAACGCCAGGTTAAAGTAATGGTTTTGAAAATTATCGGGGCTTTATTTATCTTTAGCCTGTTGATTATTTGGTGTTTTAATTTAAAAAATTTATGGTTGGCTAATGATTATCGAGAGGGCGCGGCCGGAACATCGAAAAATCAAGAATGGGCTAATTTGAGGAATAGTTTAAGTGATACTTTAAATGGCGTCGCCGATCAACTGAAAATATTAGAAAAAAATAGAAATATTGAGAATAATACCGTTAAAAATAATTTAGCCGGAAAACAACTTTTAGCGAATTTATTACAAGAAACAAATAAATTAGTCCCCTCGACTACTAAGTCGAATTTACCGCCCCTAGCTTCTTCTAGCGACGGGATTAAGCCGGCCAGCAGTTCTCTAGTTAATAAGAAACAGAATTGTCCGACCTATATTAACTGTATGCCGACTATCGGTTTCAGCCGCCCTTGTCAGATTCCGGTCGGTTGCGAGGGGATCACAGTTATTGCCTATTAAATAATTTTATCTTTTGGTTAGTATTTACACTATTAGTTTTTTGTTTAATTTTTATGCCCCAATCAATAAAAGATAATAAAGAAAAGTCTGGTAAGCAAGAATCAGAATCGACGATTACTACTAATTTGCGGAAAAAAACCGCTTACGGATTAGTTGAAGAACAGCCGATTTATGATGAGATGAGCAAGTCCTACTTAGAATATGCCATGAGCGTTATTGTTTCGCGTGCCTTACCAGATGTTCGCGATGGTTTAAAGCCCGTTCATCGTCGTATTCTTTACGCGATGTGGAATATCGGTTTGAAGGCTAACGCTAAATTCCGTAAATCAGCGACGGTCGTCGGTGAAGTTCTTGGTAAATACCATCCGCATGGCGATAGCGCGGTTTACGATTCGATGGTACGAATGGCACAAGATTTTTCGATGCGTTATCCTCTGGTTCGCGGTCAAGGAAATTTTGGTTCTATGGATGGCGATAACGCAGCCGCGATGCGTTATACGGAAGCGAAATTATCAGCCGTGGCCGAAGAAATGCTTTTTGATATTGATAAAGATACGGTTAATTTTATTCCGAATTATGACGGCAGTCATCAAGAGCCGAGTCTGTTACCCTCTAAATTACCAAATTTATTATTAAATGGGACCATGGGAATCGCCGTCGGGATGTCTACTAATATTCCGCCCCATAATTTAAAGGAACTGGCGGCCGCGATTGATCATTTAATTACTAATCCCGAGGCTAGTATCGAAGATTTAATGCAATTTGTTAAGGGACCAGATTTCCCGACGGGAGGGATAATTTATGATCATAAGGAAATTTTAGCCGCTTATGCGACGGGTAAAGGAGGAATTGTTGTCCGCGGTCAGGCTGAAATTGAAGAAGAAAAAAGTGGTGGTTTCCGAATTATTATTTCAGAAATTCCCTACCAGGTTAATAAGGCGGATTTAGTGGAAAAGATTGCCGACTTAGTTAAAGATAAAAAAGTCGAAGGAATTAAAGCTCTGCGCGATGAATCAGACAAAGATGGCGTGCGGATTGTGATTGAGATTAAAAAAGATGCTTATCCTAAAAAGATTTTAAATAGTTTATATAAGCATACTTCTTTACAAACAACCTTTCATTTGAATATGCTCGCTTTGGTTGACGGTATTCAACCAAAGGTTTTGACGTTGAAAATGATTTTAGAGGAGTACATTAAACATCGAGCCGAAGTAGTTCGGCGGCGAACGCAGTTTGATTTAAATAAAGCCAAAGACCGCGCCCATATTTTAGAAGGTCTAATGATCGCTTTAAAGCATATTGATGAAGTTATTAAGACGATTAAAGCCTCTAAAGATAAAGAAGTGGCTAAGCTTAATTTGATTAAAAAATTTAAATTGTCAGATCGGCAAGCGGTCGCAATTTTAGAAATGCGGCTGCAGAATTTAGCTAATTTAGAACAATTAAGAATTGAAGAAGAACTAAAAGAAAAGTTAAAATTAATTAAAGAATTAGAAACGATTCTTAAATCAGTAGTGAGGATTCGTGGTATTGTCCGGGACGAATTAAAGGCTTTGGCCGATAAATTCGGCGATGAGCGTCGTACACAGGTTGTTGTTCATGGGATTAAAGAATTCAGTATGGAGGACTTAGTTCCGAATGAAGAAACAGTAGTGATGATGACTCGGGACGGTTATATTAAAAGATTAGAGCCGGATACGTTTAAAGTTCAAGCCCGCGGCGGGAAAGGGGTTATGGGGTTGACTACGAAGGAAGAAGATATGGTCGAATTTATGTTTTCTTCGCAGACGCATAATGATGTTCTTTTCTTTACCACTAAAGGGCGAGTATTCCAGTTAAAAGTTTATGAAATTCCTCAAGCTTCCCGAATCGCTAAAGGGACGCCGGTTGTGAATTTTTTACAATTAATCGGGGGTGAACAAATTTCTTCTATTTTACCTTTGGATAAAGCCATTTTTAGTAAATATTTGTTTTTTGCAACGGCTAAGGGTTTGGTCAAAAAAGTAGAGTTAAGTGCTTTTTCTAATGTCCGGCGCAGTGGCTTAATTGCTATTAAAATTAAAGATGATGATAAATTAATTTGGGTCAAGCCGACTTCCGGCAGCGATCATATTCAGCTCGTAACCGCCAAAGGTCAAGCAATTAGATTTAAAGAAACGGATGTGAGAGATATGGGGCGCGGTGCGGCTGGTGTTCATGGCATTAGGCTGCATAAAGACGATTTAGTTATTGGTATGGGTATTGCTAAAACCGATAAAGAGAGAAAAAGAAATTATCAAATTTTGACTATTATGGCACACGGTTTTGGCAAGCGCACGGATTTTAACGCCTATAAGATCCAGGGGCGCGGCGGTAGCGGCATTAAGACCGCTAAAGTTACGACTAAGACCGGAGACATTACCAACGCTTTCTTAGTTAACGCTGATAATATGATTGATCGCGACATTATTATCATTTCTGAACAAGGACAGGTTATTAGGACGCCGTTTAAGTCCGTTAGCGTCTTAGGCCGTGATACACAAGGTGTTAAGATAATGCGTTTTAAAGATGAGGGCGATAAGGTCGCAGGAGTTACTTGGGTTTAGTTAGAATTATGAAAAAATATTTAAAAGAGTTTCAAGAGTTTGCCGTCAAGGGCAACGTCGTCGATCTGGCCGTTGCGGTCGTTATCGGCGGTGCTTTCGGCAAGATAGTTTCTTCTTTCGTAGCCGATATTATTATGCCGCCTTTAGGATTGCTTATGGGCGGCATAAATTTTTCCGATATCAAGATTGTTTTAAAGAAAGCGGTTGAAGCGGCTAATGGCGCTGTCGTTACCCCAAGCGTTTCTATAAATATTGGTTTATTTTTACAGAATATCCTTGATTTTTTGATAGTCGCTGTGGCCATCTTCTTCATGGTTAAATTAATTGGTCGGCTTAAGACACGGTTAAAATCGATAGTCGCTGAAGGTGAGAAAAAAGCCGAGGAAATTAAGCTATTAACTAAAGACCAGGAATTATTAGGAGAGATTCGAGATTTATTAAAGAGGGAAAACAATAAAAAAGTAGAGTAAATAAAAAAGTTGCTTGTTTATTACCCCGGATTTAGTAGCTAAGTCCAAGAGAATATGAATAACTATTTAATTCAATTTCTATTAGTACTATTAATTTTTGGCGTTGCGGCTGTGATTTTTTTATTATTGCGTAAGAAAAGCGGAGAGAATGACCAGAAAATTGATTCGGTAACCGAGCACTTGATTCAGCAGTCAGAAAAATTAAGTCAACTTTCCTTGCAAAATAGTGAATTACGCCAGGAGCTGGACCGTAAATTATCGGAAACCCATCGCACTAATCAAGAACAATTCGGCCAAAACGCTAAAATTGTTCAAAATATTACTTCGCAATCGGCTAAATTGATTGCGGATGTGACCGAGAAGTTGACTAAACTTGATGAAACTAATAAGCAAGTAGTAAATTTTTCAGCGCAACTCCAGAATTTACAAGATATTTTAAAGAATCCTAAACAGCGCGGCGTTTTAGGCGAATATTTTTTAGAAGAAACTTTAAAAAATGTTTTACCGCCTAAATCTTTCCAAATGCAATATCCTTTTAAAGACGGGACTATTGTTGACGCGGTAGTTTTTGTAAAAGATAAAATTATCCCAATTGACGCCAAATTTTCTCTGGAAAATTATGAAAAATTAATTAACTGTACTGACGCAGAGACTCGCAAAAAATTAGAAATTCAGTTTAAGGCTGATTTAAAGAATCGAATTGATGAAACAGCTAAATACGTCAAACCCAGTGAGAATACTTTAGAGTTTGCTTTTATGTTTATCCCTTCCGAAGCGATTTATTATGATTTATTAGTTAATTCGGTGGGCATAGTTAAAGTTAATACGCGCGATTTAATTGAGTATGCCTTCCGCGATAAAAAGGTTATTATTGTTTCGCCTACCTCTTTTTTGGCTTATTTACAAACAGTTCTGCAGGGACTAAAGGCGATGCAAATTGAGGAAAAAGCTAAAGAAATTAGAGCAAATATCGAAAAATTACAGCGGCATATTAGTAGTTATGACGAATTTATGAAAAAATTAGGAGTTTCTATGTCGACGACTGTCAATCATTATAATAATGCCTATTTAGAGTTTAAGAAAATTGATAAAGATGTGACTAAAATTACCGAGGTTAAAGGTCAAGTAGAGGTTTTGCATATTGATCGACCTAAAAATAATGAATAACATGTTTGGTGATGATTTACAAACGGATAGTGGTTTGCGCCGGGCAGTCGTTAAGCTGATTATTTTTTTTGATTTATTTGACTATCCTTTAACCACTTATGAAATTTGGGTCAATTTAGATCGGCTAGTTAGTCCGTCGGAGATTCTTGGAGCCTTACAGGCAGATCAGACCGCACAACCTAAAGTAGCCGAGCAGCATGGTTTTTATTTTTTAGTCGGGCGCGATTCTATTGTGGCGACTCGGGCGGAGCGCTATAATTATAGTTGTCGTAAATTAAAAATCGCTCGTCGCTTTGCTAATTTATTTAAAATTTGTCCTTTTATTAGGCTAGTTGCCTTAAGTAATTCTTTTGGCGATCATAATTTACGCGATGGTAGCGATTTAGATTTTTTTATTGTTAGTGCGCCGGGAAGAATTTGGTTAAGTCGTTTATATTGTGCCGGTTTAGCTAAACTATTAAATAAGCGACCGACTATTAAAGTTAAGCGCGATCGGGTTTGTTTAAGTTTTTATATTACTGAAGACCAGCTCAATCTTGATAATTTAAAAATCGCCGCTTTCGATCCCCATTTTCATTATTGGCGTCGTTATTTTTTTCCCCTTTATGACCGTGGTGGGGTCTATGCCCAGTTTTTATCGGTTAATAAAGATGAGGCGGGTTTAGATGGCCCCCAATTAAGGGTGGTGATGCCAGATAAAATTAATTTGAGTCGTCCGTCGTTTTTGGCAATTGACTATTTGGAATTTTTTGCTAAGATGCTACAATTAAAGATATTACCCCAGACGATTAGAGTGGCGAGGAATAAGCCGGGGCATGTTATCATTAATGACCAGGTACTTAAGTTTCATGAACATGATAATCGTCAGGAAATTTTAGAAAAATATGGAAATAAAATTCAGCAAATTTTTTCGACAACTTATTGAAGGGCTTTTCTATTTATTCGTCTTCTTGTTGCCTTGGCAGACTAAGATAATTTTGCGACCGGCTAACTCTAATTTTAACGAAATTAGCTTATATTTAAGCCATGTCTTATTGCTTTTTATTTTGGTGTTATTTTTTATTTATAAAATTCGCCGACACAAGCAAGATGAACCAGTGTCTGGTTTATGGTGGTCGCTGGCGGGTTTGGATTTATTTGTCCTCGCTTCGTTTTTTGTCGCCAGCGATCAAGTGCTCGCTTTTTATTACTATGTTTTATTTTTAGTTGGCTTAGCTTTATTTTATCTTTTATTTTCTGGGTTGAATGTTAGTAATTATGAAGAGCCGAGTTTAAATAAGGTTAAATTATTGTATAGTTTTTTGGGCGGTATTTTACTCCAGTCAATACTCGGTATTTATCAATTTTTAAATCAACAAACACCGGTGTTTAAATATTTAGGATTAGCGCATCATGATGCTAGCACTTTGGGCGCGGCAGTTGTGGAAGTAGCTTCTGGTCGTTGGCTCCGGGCTTATGGGAGTTTTGATCATCCTAATATTTTTGGCGGCGTTTTGGCTTTAGCTTTAATCATTGCTGCTTATTTATTAGCTAAAAAGAAAATGATTCGTTCGGTCGCGGAGATGGGCGAATCGATTTTCCTTTTTATTTTTTACTTTACTTCTTTATGCGCCTTGTTTTTTTCTTTTTCGCGCGCCGCCTGGCTAGCTTTCGCCTTCGGGCTTATTTATATTTTTATTTTCCTGTTATTTAAAAAAGACCATTGGGTCTCTGGTCGCTTTGTCGTATTAATTCTTTTTTCAGTCTTAATGATTTTTATTGTCGCCGTGCCTTATCGTCATTTATTAGGAGCTCGAGTCGACGCTTCGACCCGTCTGGAACTTAAATCTTGGAATGAGCGACAGGAATATTTAGTTGAGGCGCAGGAACTGATTCAGAAAAACTGGCTGTGGGGGGTTGGCCCGGGGAATTACGTGGCCGTCTCAGAACGCCAAGATAATTATCAAAAAGCTGCTTGGGACTATCAGCCGGTGCATAATGTCTTTTTATTATTATGGACAGAAAGCGGCCTTGGCGCCCTAATAGCTTTCTTAATCTTTTTATTTCTTCTTAAAAAAGAGCGCCGCAATATTTATTCGGGAGCAATGTTGGGTGCTCTAATTATATTAATGCTATTAGATCACTGGCTATTAAGCTTGCCTTTTGGTATTATTTTTCTTTTCCTGATGTTTGGTTTAATGTGATAATTTTTTTGGAGTAATAGTAAATCTTTTTCTAAATTATTTAGGATTTTTTCTAACAAAGTGGTATTTTTAATATCGCTTTTTTTAATTTGTTCTCTTAAGAGAGACAAAACAGTGGCCATCGTACCAAAATAATCCTGACTTTTGACATGAAATTTTATACTGGCCTCATCTTTAATTAACCAAAGCGGCGGCGTAATTTTATATTTTTTTGGCATAGTGGCGCTAGTAATTAAAACTGGACGAGCCGGCTCTTTTAAAGCTTAACTCGTCCAGTCTTAAGTTTATCTAAATATTAAATAATACTGGCAAATTTATTTTTGCCGATTATTAAGTGGTCTAAAATATCTATCCCTAAAATATTGCTCGCGGCGATTAGTTTGTCGGTTATTTCTACATCCGCTTTACTGGCCTTAAGAACTCCGGAGGGATGATTATGAGCAATAATAAGCGCGGCCGCAGAATATTCCAAAGCTGGTCGGAAAACTTCCCGGGGCTGAACCAGAGAGGCCTCCAGAGTCCCTAGAGAGATTACTTCATCGTGGATAAGCTGATAATGAGTATTTAAATATAGTCCCCGGAATTGTTCTTTATTCAGATTTCCCATGTCTTTTAGATAAGCGAAAGCTTGAGCCGCGGTTCGAATAGTAATTGATCCGCCTGGTTTTTTTTGATAAAAGCGACGGCCTAACTCAAAGCAGGCGACTATCTGGCAGGCTTTAGCGTTAGGGATTTTTAGATCTTTTTCAATTATAAGAGGATCTTTTTGATAGGCGATTCCTTTTTCCCCGTATTCTCTTAAAAGACGGCTGGACATAGCAAATACTTCTTCTTTTTTAGTTCCGACTCCCAAGATGACGGCTAATAATTCAGCCGAACTTAAAGATCCGACCCCGTCGCGCATTATTTTTTCTCGTGGCCTTTCTTCCTCGGGGCGGTCTTTAACCCGCATAATATATTGTCGGCCATGATTTAGAATCGTCACATGATCTTGAATTTTATAAGACATATTTTTGTTTGGGCAGAATAATTACCTCTTTATTAGCTTCCTTTAAATTATAGCAAGAATATGCTAAGTTTTAAATAAGATAGCCTTGGCTACTAGACTAATTTATTAATAGCTTAATTTGTTTAATATTATGAATAAATATAAAATTGATATTTTGTCAAATAAAATCCCCTTAATTACTATTCCGGTTAAGGGAGCGCGAACGGTTACGGCTTTAATTATGATAAAAACCGGCTCTAAGTATGAAACTCGGACTAACAATGGTTTATCTCATTTTTTAGAGCATATGTTCTTTAAAGGAACAAAGCGTCGACCGGACACTTTAGCCTTATCAAGCGAGCTAGATTCTTTAGGGGGAGAATATAATGCTTTTACGGCTAAAGAGTTTACCGGTTATTGGATTAAGGTGGCAGCTCCGAAATTAAAGGAGGCATTAGATATTGTTAGCGATATGCTTCTTAACTCTAAGTTTGAACCAGCCGAGATTGAGCGAGAAAAAGGAGTGATTATCGAAGAGTTAAATATGTATGAAGATAATCCCCTCATGCACGTAGAAGATATTTTTGAAACCTGTCTTTACGGAGATGCGCCAGCCGGTTGGGAAACAATTGGCACTAAAGAAAATATTCGTCGTTTTAAGCGGTCTGATTTTTTACGTTATTTTCAGACGCAATATGGCACTAAAAGTATTTATATAATTATTGCTGGCGGTTTTAAAGAGACCGATAAAAAAGCCGTCGCGCGGCTGTTTGCCACAGTGCCTAAGAATAAATGGAGTGATAAATTAGCGGTCAGAGAAGTTCAGAGAAGTCCGCGCTTAAAGATTGCAAATAAAAAAATCGATCAAGTGAATTTGTCTTTAGGCGTTCGGACAGTAGCGATTGGTCACCCGGAAGAATTTAAGATTAAGTTGTTGTCTATTATTTTAGGCGGATCAATGAGCTCGCGTTTGTTTATTAATTTACGCGCAAAAAACGGCTTAGCTTATTATGTTCGGACGGCCAGTGAGTTTTATTCGGATTCCGGTTATTTGACTACGCAAGCGGGTGTGCCTAAAGATAAAACCCTAGCGGCGATAAAGATTATTTTAGCGGAGTACCAGCGATTAACTAGCGAACTAGTCAGTCCCTCGGAACTAAAAAGAGCTAAGGATCTTTTAGCGGGAAAATCGTTATTACAGATGGAAGCCACTGATAATTTAGCGACTTGGTACGCCCGACAAGCGATTTTACGCCATCAAATAATTACGCCCGGTGAATTCTTAAAAATTATAAATAAGATTACCCCGAGCGATTTACAGCAAACGGCTCAGAAAATTTTTGTAAATAATAATTTAAATTTAGCGGTGATTGGTCAGGCCCAGGCCAGTCGATTAAAGAAGATTTTAAAATTTTAATATGAAGCGAAAATCTGCTTATCTCTGGTTGTCAGTCCTTGGCTTAATTTTATTAGCCGCGGGCGGGAGTGGATTATTATTTTTTAAAAATTGGCGATTTTTTCAATCGGATTATCCGGTAGTTTTAAACAAGGTTGCGCCTGATAAAGTTTTAATTTCTTCTAACCAGGAGGGCACTTCTTCTAGCCAAGAGCGTCCCTCTTCTAATCAGGATTACGCTTCTTCCTCTAGACGATTAATTAAGCCTTCGGCTTCTCCTCGTTTAGATCAAACTATTAGTTTGTTATTTTTTGGTGATTTGATGTTAGATCGCCATGTCGGCGATAAGCTTAAAAATCTTCATCTAAATTATTTATTGCAAGCTTTAGCTAGCTCTACGCCGAATATTTTAGCCGGCCATGATTTAGTGGGGGCTAATTTAGAGGGAGCAGTGACTAATCAAGGAGCACATTATAATCCGGTGCAAGCCTATGATTTCGCTTTTTTGCCAGCCCGAATTCAGGAATTACAGTCGTACGGCTTTAACTTTTTTAGTATTGCTAATAATCATATTACCGATCAGGGCGCGCGAGGCTTAGAGGAAACGCGAAAAAATCTGACCGAATTAGGTTTAAATTATAGTGGTAGCGCTGATGCGGCGGTCGATCAAAATTCGCTTAGAGTCGTCGATATAAAAGGTAAAAAGATCGCTTTTATTAGTTTATCAATGGTTTATCATGATTTTAATTTAAAAGAAGCGGTTGAATTAATTCGGGCTGCTCAAGTTCAGGCCGATTTAGTAATAATTAATATTCATTGGGGGACGGAGTATCAGCATCAATTTAGTCAACATCAACAAACAATCGGCCGCGCTTTAATAGAAGCGGGAGCGGATATCATTATTGGTCATCATCCGCATGTAGTGCAGGGGATGGAAATTTATCAGAATAAACCAATTTTTTATTCTTTGGGTAATTTTATATTTGATCAGTATTTCTCGCCGGATACGCAGCAAGGGTTAGCGATCGGATTGGATATTTTAGGTAATCAGACGACGGTTTTTTTATTTCCTTTGCAATCGAGAGCTAGTATCCCACAACTTATGTCCGGAGAAGATAAAATTAATTTTTTAAATAAATATGTCGCCTGGTCACAGCTTAGTGACGAGGCGGGAAAAGATATCCGACAATCAAAAATCGAAATCACGGGAGGGGTTGGCAAATAGCTTTAAAGCTTATAATATTAGAGTATGTCTGAATTATTGGCAAGTTTAAATAATGCCCAAAAAGAAGCGGTTATTCATGATCGGGGACCACTTTTAATCGTGGCTGGCGCTGGGACGGGTAAAACGACGGTTTTAATCCATCGCTTAGCCTATTTAATTTTGGACAAGAAAATAAAGACTGAAGAAATTTTACTTTTGACTTTTACGGAAAAGGCGGCGGGCGAAATGACAGAAAGGGCGGATAAAATTCTGCCCTATGGTTATACGGATTTATGGATTAATACTTTTCATAGTTTTGGGGAACGGATATTGCGGGAATTTGGCTTGGATATTGGACTGAATGCTAATTTTAAGCTTTTAACGGAAACCGAACAATGGGTTTTAATTAAGAAAAACTTAAGTCGCTTTACTTTAGATTATTATCGCCCGCTTGGTAACCCGACTAAGTTTATTTCGGAATTAATTCGACATTTTTCTCGTCTGAAAGACGAAAATATTTCCGCCGCGGAATATTTAAAATATGCAGAAGAGATAGAATCTGACCAAGACAGTCGTTTAAGCGGCCGACCAGTGGCTAAAAAGGTAAAAATTATTCCGGTCAAGAAGACGGCCGCGAAAACAAAAGGTAAAAAGTTAATGAAAAAAATGACTGATTCTGATGAAGAGGGAGAAGAACTGGAAATTGGTCGAATTAGGGAACTCGCTAACGCTTATCATACCTATAATCAGCTTCTTTTAGAAAATAATTTTTTAGATTTTGGTGACTTAATAATTTATACTTTGCGGTTATTTAAAGAGCGGCTCAATATTCTTAAATTTTATCGTCAAAAATTTAAATATATTATGGTTGATGAGTTTCAGGATACTAATTTTGCTCAATATGAATTAGTGAGGTTATTGGCCGCGCCGCACAATAATTTAGTCGTGGTCGGAGATGACGATCAAGCTATTTATAAATTCCGGGGAGCTTCTTTATCTAATATTCTGCAGTTTAAGAATAATTATCAAGAAGCTCGGGAGATTATTTTGACGGAAAATTATCGTTCGCGACAAGAAATTTTAGATTATGCTTATAAATTTATTCAGCATAATAATCCGAATCGTTTAGAAACTAAATTGAAAATTAATAAACGATTAGCCGCCAAAGGAGCAATGAACAACCAGCCCTCCCTCGCCCGCGCAGTTCGTTTTTGGCAACTGACTAATCAAGATGAGGAGAGGGCTTTTGTGGCGCAAGAGATCAGGGCCCTATATTTAGCCGGGGCCGGCGAGATTAATTGGTCGGATTTTGCTATTTTAGTTAGAGCTAACGATACCGCTGAAACCTATGTTAAAGAGTTTAATCGTCAAAATATTCCCAATCAGTTTATGTCTTGGCGCGGGCTCTATTATAAGCCGCTGATTTTGGATATTTTAGCTTACTTCCGTTTATTGGATAATTACCACGAATCATCAGCCCTATTTCGAATTTTAAATATGGAAGCTTTTAAAGTTTCCCATTCTGATTTGATTAATATTAATAAGATGGCGGCGCGTAAGGTTTGGTCTTTATATGAAGCGCTTAAAAATATTAATGCCATCCCCGGAATAGGCGCTGAGAGTCTTAAGAATATTAATAAATTGATTAATCTTTTATCTCAACATTCGTTGTTGGCCACGACGGCTAAACCCACTAAAATATTTTTACATTTTGCTTATGATTCCGGATTACTCGTCGGGTTAGACCGGGATCGCGACTTAGAGTTATTTTCTTATTTAAATCAATTTTATCAAAAAATAAAACAGTTAGAGGAAACGGAGCCGGATTTACGTTTAAAAGATTTTTTATTAGCCATAAATCTAGAATTAGAAGCGGGCGAGACTGGCGCTTTAAAGTTAGATTTTGCTGACAGTGATGTCGTTAAAATTATGACGGTTCATGGCGCTAAAGGGTTAGAATTTAAATATGTTTTTTTAGTTAATTTAGTGGATAAAAAATTTCCGACTATTAGTCGAAACGAAAAAATAGCTATTCCGGAGGCGCTGGTCCGAGAAAAGGTTGAAGTGAGCCCGGATATTCACCTAGAAGAAGAGCGCCGTTTATTTTATGTAGCGGCGACTAGAGCTAAAGATAGATTATATTTAACGGGGGCTAAAGATTACGGCGGCGCGCGAGAAAAAAAACCGTCGCGTTTTATTGAAGAAATGGGCCTAGTTAGCGATATAGCGCCGGAGTTAGGGCTAAGCGAAAAAAATGAATTTTTAAGAGATTTACACTATTTAAATGCTAGAGAAATTGCGGTAGAATTAGAACGGCCAGATCATGCGACCCTAATTGAGCAATATCCCTTGCCCAGTAAATTTTCTTTTTCACAGTTAGCGGCTTTTTCGACTTGTCCCCTCCAGTATAAGTTTGCTTTTATTTTAAAAATTCCGGTCTCGACCGATAAAGCTAGTTTAATTTTTGGCCGGGTCATGCACAATACTCTTTATAATTTTTTATTACCCTTATTAAGCGAACATCGATCGAGGCAAGGTGATCTATTCGGGGGTTTAAACGATGGACGGAGCGGAAAAATGACTAAAGATAATAATTGGCCCGCCGCCCTATTAACCGAGAAGCGGCTTTTAGAAATTTATGCTGAATTTTGGCAGCCGGATGGTTATCGAGATAAAGCCGAGAGAGAAAAGTATCTGTTGCGCGGTCGAGAATCTTTAAAATTATTTCTCGCCGCTTATCAATCCGCCGCGCCGGTCGAAATATTATTTTTAGAAAAGAAATTTTCTTTTAAAATTGGCCTGGATGTTATTAAAGGAGCGATTGATCGAGTCGATAAACTAAGCGACGGCACTTTAGAAATAGTGGATTATAAAACCGGTCAAACTAAAACTAAATTAGAATTTAGAGATAAACGACAATTAATTTTATACCAATTATTTTTAGAAGAATTTTTAGGGCAGAAAGTTAGTCGTCTTAGTTATTATTATTTAGAAAGTGGGGAAAAATTTTCTTTTACGGCCACAGAAAAAGATATTACTAAATTACAGCTAGAAGTCAGAGCAGAGATTGCGGCTATTAAAAAGCGCGACTTTCCCCCAACGCCTTCGCGGTTGTGTTCTTTTTGTGATTTCAATTCGATTTGTGAATTTAGGGAGGTTTAAAGGTTTGGTTTTTAGCTCAGAAGATCTTTGGTTAATTTAATCTATAACTATATGAAGAATTCAAATATAAATGTCCCCGATCGTTTAATCAGTCCGATTGAGCGTCAGGGCGACGACGCCCTGGATTTATCGTTGCGCCCGAAAAATTTAGAAGAATATGTCGGACAGGAAAAAATTAAACAGAATTTAGCGATTACCATCGCCGCGGCTCAGAAGCGTCATGAATCGATTGAACATGTTTTATTATATGGCGCTCCCGGACTTGGCAAAACTACCTTAGCCCATGTTATTGCTAATGAAATTGGAGCAAATATTCGGGTAACTTCCGGTCCGGCGATTGAAAAAAGTGGTGATTTGGCGGCGATTTTAACAAATTTAGAAAAAGGTGATATTTTATTTATTGACGAGATCCATCGCTTACCGAAAATAGTTGAAGAAATATTATATCCGGCGATGGAGGACTATGCGCTAGATATTATTATGGGGAAAGGGCCAAGCGCGCGAACGTTACGTTTAGACTTACCAAAGTTTACTATTATTGGTGCGACTACGCTCGCTAGCCTTTTGTCCGCCCCTTTACGAGATCGTTTTGGAATTACCCATCATTTAAATTTTTATGAAGTCGGAGATCTTAAAAAAATTATTCAGCGTAGTTCTAATATTTTGGGGATAAATATAGATGAGGAGGCGGAAATTGAAATTGCTAAACGTAGTCGCCATACGCCGCGAATCGCTAATCGTTTATTAAAACGGGTTCGTGATTATTGTGAAGTGAAGGGGGATGGTCGGGTTTCTTTAAAGGACAGTCTAGAAGCTTTTAAGATGCTCGAAGTCGATGAGTTGGGCTTAGATTTAGTTGATCGGCGGATTTTAGAAGTTATTATTAATAAATTTAAAGGCGGCCCGGTCGGACTCAATACTCTAGCGGCGGCGACTGGTGAAGAAATGGAGACGATTGAAAATATTTATGAACCCTATTTAATGCAACTCGGCTTTTTAGATCGTTCACCACGCGGGCGAGTAGCGACAGCGCTTGGTTATCATCATCTTGGCTTAAAAGAACCGGGGGCAGATAAATTGATTTAGATCCGATTATCAGATCAAACTACTATCATGCCAGAATACAAAATATATTTAGGGATCGTTTCTTCGTTAGTTGCTTCTTTAGCTTATATCCCCTATTTGCGGGATATTTTTAAGGGGAAAACTAAGCCTCATATTTTTTCTTGGTTTCTTTGGGGACTACTAGGGGCGATCACTTTCTTAGCGCAGATTGTTAAAGGGGCTGGCCCGGGCGCTTGGTCTAATGGACTGACCGCACTGATTTGTTTTGTGATAGTGGCTTTATCTTTTAACCGCTGGGAGAGAAAAATGTTTTTGTTTGATTGGTTAACGCTTATCGGGGCCTTACTGGGTTTAGGGCTTTGGGGGTTAACTGATGATCCTTTATGGGCAGTTATTTTGGCAACCTTAGTAGACGCCTTAGCTTATTCTTGGACATTTCGAAAAGCCTATCGCGAACCCTACGAGGAAACAATGGTTTATTTTATTCTGGCTATGACCGGAACGGTTATCAGTTTATTTGCTCTAGAGACTTATAATTTAGTGACCTGGCTCTATCCGGGAAGTTTAGTTGTTTCGAATAGTTTTTTTATTATGATGTTATTTATCAGGCGGAAGATATTAATTAGTCAGAAAATTTGATACTTATATGTATAAGGTATCAGATTTTGATTATTATTTACCGAGTGAGCTAATTGCGCAAAACCCCGCTCGACCGCGCGATCATTCGCGGCTTTTAGTTTTGAATAGAAAAACCGGGGCTATTAGTCATCAGCATTTTTTTAATATCGGGAATTATTTGCGCCCGGGAGATTTATTAGTTTTAAATAACTCCAAGGTTTTTCCGGCTCGTTTATTGGGTTATAAAAAAGAGACTGGCGGCGCGGTGGAGATTTTTTTACATCGGCAATTATCAACCAGAGGAAGAAATAATCTTTGGGAGTGTTTAATCGGCGGTCGAGTTAAATCGGGAACGTTTATTTTATTGAAAAAGCGAGTGGGACCCAGTTTTAAAAGTATTTCCACAGAATTGCAAGCCGAGATTATAAAAGATAATGGCGATGGAACTTGGCAAGTTAGATTTAATATCACCGGTCAAAAATTTTTTAGAGTTATTAATAAAATCGGCGAAATACCACTGCCGCCGTATATTAAACGGGCTAGACGATTAGCCAGCGATAGGCCTAATTATCAAACGGTTTTTGCTGATAATCATCGGATCGGTTCGGCGGCGGCGCCAACCGCGGGGCTTCATTTTACTAAAGATCTATTGAAGAAAATTAAGGCTCAAGGCGTAAAAATAGAGTATGTGACTTTACATGTCGGTCTGGGGACTTTTGCCCCGGTTAAGGCCGATAAAATTATTGATCATAAAATGCATAGTGAACTCGCGATTGTTAGTGCTAAGACTAAGCGAGAAATTTTAAAGATCAAAAGAGCTGGCGGTCGAGTTATTGCCGTTGGGACGACGAGCTGTCGAACTTTAGAGTCTTTAGATTGGGGTAAACGGTTAGGTGGTGACTTGGTAGGTTCGAATAATGAAAAAGTAAAAAAAGATAGTTTAAGCAGCCAATCTTTTTGGACGGATATTTTTATTTATCCCGGCTATAAATTTAAAATTATTGATGCTTTAATAACTAATTTTCATTTACCTAAATCGACTTTGATTATGCTCGTGAGCGCTCTCGCTGGCAAGCCGGTGATTGACAAAGCCTATCAGGAAGCTATTAGGCAAAAGTATCGCTTCTTTAGTTATGGGGATGTGATGTTTATTTGTTAAATATTAGTAAAAATCATTAGATTGATTTTTTATGCATTTTTTGATATAGTAAGCCATGAATCATATAAATATGAAGAAATTTTTTTTATTTGTTCTCGATATTTCTAAAGTAGTTGTTTTATCCTTAGCCATTATCTTACCGGTTCGGTATTTTTTGATTCAGCCTTTTTACGTTAAAGGAGCTTCCATGGAACCTAATTTTTATGATCATGAATATTTAATCATCGACGAGTTAAGCTATCGTTTCCAAAAGCCTGAGCGGGGTCAAGTTGTGGTCTTCCGCTATCCTCGTAATCCCCAGGAATACTTTATTAAACGGATAATTGCTCTACCCGGCGAAGAGGTTCAAATTAAAAATGGAGAAATTATTATTTTTAATAGTTCCTATCCCGCCGGCTTAACACTTAAAGAGAAATATTTGCCGACCGATTTAGAGACTTTTAGTTCGGGCGAGTCTAAGATAGTTGTCGGGCCGAATGAGTATTTTGTTTTAGGCGATAATCGTAATGCTTCCAAAGACTCTCGTAGTTTCGGGGCGGTTGATTATAGTTTTTTAACGGGAAAAGTGCTGTTTCGTGGTTGGCCCTTAAATAGAATTACTTGGTTTGATGCTAAGAATTGGCCGCAATATTAATTAAATAATATATATGCCTAGAAGAAAAAAAGAATTAAGCGAATTACCTAAAGCTCCTGAGAGAAAGGGTGAGAAAATATCTAGTCGTCTTTTAGGGATGAAAGATTTAGTCGGTTTAGAGTGTCGTTATTTCGAGGCTCTAATTAATAAGGCACAAGAGTTAGCTAAGATTTATGGTTTTATGCCGATTAAAACTCCAGTTTTGGAAAGTCTAGATTTATATAAAAAATCAACCCGGAAAAATACTGGTAAAGAATTATATTCTGTCGAAGGCGAAAAAAATGAAAAAATGGTTTTGCGGCCAGAAATGACACAGGGGATTATTCGTGCTTATTTAGAAAATAATCTTGCGGAAACGATGGCGACGGCTAAACTGTTGTCTTTAGGGCCTATTTTTCGCCACGAAAAATTACAAAGCGGTCGTTACCGAGAATCTACTCAAGTTAATTTAGAGATTATTGGTGATAATAAGCCTCTATCGGAGGCCTTATTAATCGCGGTGGCCGCTAATTTTTTTAGCGAATTACAGATTAAGACCCAACTACAAATTAATAGCCTCGGGACAGCTGACTGTCGTCGAGAATATTGTAATAAATTATTGGCTTTTTACCGGGAAAGAGGGCGACGTTCTAAATTATGCCATTATTGTAAAAGCAACTTAAATAAAAATTGTTTAAGCTTATTAGACTGTAAAGAAGAGGCGTGTTTAAAATTAGCGGAAGGAGCGCCGCAGATTGCTGATTATTTGTCGGCCGAAAGTCGCGAACATTTCTCCAGGACTTTGGAGTTTTTAGATGAGTTAAAAATTGAGTATAATTTTAATCCTTATTTGGTTCGCGGCTTGAATTATTATAATGACACTGTTTTTGAGTTTTGGCCGACTAATGATGATGGCAATGCTTTAGGGAAAATGGCTTTAGGCGGCGGTGGTCGTTATGATTCCTTAGTAGAAAAATTTGGCTGCCCGTTCCCTTATGGAGTGGGACTCGCGATTGGTTTAGAAAGAACGATTGCTCGGATTAAAGATAAAAGCCAGTTGCTTAATAATCAGGAAAATGATTTAATATTCATTGCTCAGTTAGGCGATCAGGCCAAAATAAAATCGTTGCAATTATTTGAAAGTTTGCGGCAGGCTGGTTTTAAGGTCCGACAATTATTTGGTTCGGATAGCTTAAAGGCCCAGTTAGAAGAGGCGGTTAATATTCAGGCTAAAACTAGTTTGATCTTGGGTAAAAAAGAAATTATGGATGGCACAATTTTAATGCGTGATATGGATTCCGGTGCGCAGGAAACTGTTGTTTATAAGAAAATACAGGAGAGATTGACCAAAAAAGATAAAGTGATTGAGAAAAAAATTAATAATAGAAAGGAAGGTGGACTTTATGGCAGATTTTAAGAAAAAACCCGGAGAAAGTTTTGAAAGTTTTTTGCGTAAATTTAAAAAAGGCTTGAAAAACAGTAAGCGTCTGGAGAAAGCTCGATCTAAAAAACACCTCGAGCCTAAAACAACCAAGCAGCTTCAGAAAAAACACGCCCTGATTGGTTTACAGTTACGCAAAAAGAATGAATATTTACGCAAAATCGGCAAATTGCCGGAAAGTGGCGCGAGGATGTCATAATTTTTTAGTATCAAAAACTTACTCAAAATAGTACTCACAAAAATCGCCCCTGTTTTAGGGACGATTTTTGTTTCGGATATTGGGTAGGAATTTTTTAATACTTTCCAGCGTTGATTTTTTGCCGAATTGTTTAATACGGTCGCGCGCCCGTTTAGTCCTGACAAATTTTAACCAATCACGATTAGGGTAAGGACGTTTTTTTTCAGTAATAATTTCTACTAAATCGCCATTTTTTAATTCTTGGTCTAAGCGCCCCAGCTTATCATTAATAATTACTCCGGCGGCTTTATTGCCGATATTAGTATGGACGGCATAGGCGAAATCTACCGGGGTCGATTTTTCCGGTAGTTCAATGACATCTCCCTTAGGCGAGAAGACGAAGATGCGATCCCGAAAAATATCAAGTTTTATTTTTTGAATAAACTCTGTGGTGTTGGTGATCTCTTTTTGAATATCAATGATCTCTTGGATCCAGGTGGGCGGCTTATAGTTGGTGGCGGCGTGTTGAGTTTTATAGTACCAGTGGGCTGCTAAGCCGTAAATACTTTCTTCATGCATCTCCTTAGTGCGGATTTGAAACTCAGTGGCCTTGCCTTCGGGACCAAAAATAGTCGTGTGTAAAGAGCGGTAACCATTCGGTTTTGGTACGGCGATGTAGTCTTTAAATCGGTTAGGTTTCGGCTTCCACAAAGTATGGATAACGCCGAGACTTTTATAGCAGTCATCAATGGTCGGGACAATTAAACGTAGAGCGAAGACATCATAAATTTCGTCAAATTTTCTTTCTTTTTCTTGCATTTTGCGGTGGATGCTATAGAGATGCTTAAAGCGAACTTCGATTTCGTATTTGATACCAGCCTCTTCAAGCTTTGGGTTTAGTATTTTTTTTATTTTTTGGAAGAAACGATGTCGTTCGACTTTTTTTTCTACTTCATATTTATATTCTAATTCATGAAATTCGTCAGGGAAGAGAACTTTAAAACAAATATCTTCCATTTGCCATTTTAAGCGGCCGATGCCTAGAAGATTAGCAATTGGCACATAGATTTCTAGAGTTTCTTGGGCAATTCTTTGCTGTTTTTCCGGCGATAAATTTTCTATCGTTCTTAAGTTATTAAGCCGATCGCAAAATTTAATAAAAACGATGCGCAAATCGCCCGCCATGGCTAAAAACATTTTTTTTAGGTTTTCTCGATAACGTTCGATGCCACGATATTTTATTTTACCTAGTTTAGTGATCCCTTCGACGAGCATCGCTATTTCTGGGCCGAATAAAATTTTTATTTCTTCTAGACTATGCTCGGTATCTTCAGGGACGTCATGCAGTAAGCCGGCAGCGATAGTCGCGGCATCGGCTTTAATTTCGGCCAGAGTATGAGCGGTGTGAAGAGGGTGTTGGATATATGGTTCGCCGCTTCGACGCTTTTGGCCAGCGTGAGCCGCTTCGGCAAATTCATAAGCTAAAGTTAGGACAGTTGTGTCTTCGTCAGGATGGTTATCTTGGAATTTTTTGATTATTCGATCAATCGTCATAACTCTTTTTTATTTTTTATCTTTTATGATATAATAAATTCATCCTAATTATAGCATAAGGGCGATAATTTAAAAATTTTTTGTTTTGTTTTCATGATTAAAAAAAGCCGATTAATTGTGCTAATTTTTATCCTCTGCTTATCAGTCGTCGGGGCTAATTTTGTTTTAGCGGCCGATTTCGGTACTAATGCCGTTGGTAATGGTTTAGGGGGCTCTTTAACTGCGGCTGATCCGCGTTTTTTAGTAGGACGGATTATTCAAATTATTCTGAGTTTCCTAGGAGTTATTGCGATTTTAGTAATTATGTATGCGGGATTTTTATGGATGACTTCAGACGGAGATGAAGAGAAGATTCGTACCGCCCAAGGTATTCTTAGAAACGCGGTTATTGGTTTAATAATTATTTTGTCTTCTTGGGCGATTGCTACTTTTATTATTAGCCGACTGTTAGCCGCTACCAGCGGCGAGAATGGGTTTACTCCGTCGGCTAGTCTGCGAGGATTTTCTAGCCCGGGGACGGGGACAATTGGTGATTGTACGGTGGAAAGTACTTATCCCGAAAATGATCAGACGGAAGTGCCTCGCAATACCTCGATCATGATTACTTTTAAGGAAGAATTAAAACTTGATTCGGTTTGTGTTGATAATTCTGGCGCGTCCTGTGTTTGCAACAATACCGCTAGCTGTAATAAAATTAATCCGTTAGCGATTAGATTATATAAGACGGATTTAGGTGATGCTTGTTCTGATTCTTGCCCTAACCCTAATTCTAATTTAACTGACGTTCTAGTGAGTGTCGCTAGTGGTAGTACGACTTTAGTTATAATGCCGGTTAGCCCTCTCGGCTCTCCGACTGAAAATATTTCTTATTCTGTAAAGTTTAATAGTAATATTAAAAAATTGGATAATTCCTCGATGTTTCGCAATTGTCGGGCTGATTTTGTCGACTGGAAATTTACGGTAAATAGTAATTTTGATCTGACGCCGCCGCGGGTATCTCTAGCAGGCGTTTTTCCGACTCCTGATAATATTAAAGATCTTTTTCAGGAAGTAAACTCGGTTCAACCGGCGGTCGGCTCCATTACCGTAAACGCCTGTCCGCATGTTTACGCGGGCGCTAAAATTAATTCGATTGTCCATAATAACATAGCCGGTACAGCGACAGTAACTTTAAATTATCATGGTCCAAAATCTAAATTTGAAGTTTCGGTGCCAGCCGACTACCCAGATCAAGCTCAATTATTTGATGGTAGTGGCGCCTCTCTAGGGACAGCGGATTTTGCGGCTAACGGTCAGGTAGTATTTACTGATTATTTAACTCTGAAGACATCTCAACATCCAGTAGGCAGTTCTTGGGTAATTAACATAAGTCCAGAACAAACAGCCGATAATTTAATAGTCGACGGAACGACTTATGTTTTTGCAACTTCGACAGCTAACAATAATATTCTTGTTCCTAATAATTGTAATTTAAATATCCAGGCGACTAATATTCAGGCTAAATTACATAACCCTGATTCAGTTGTCAGCGCGGAATTATCTGGTAATAAAATAAACTTAACTGCTAAAGTCGCTGGCCAATCCGGTAATGACTTTTTAATGTCTACTACTAATCCCGGCGCTTTACTGATTAGCCAAATGGCGGGTGGGCGGGATCGCCAAGTTTCTTATATTATAAAAGACAAAAAAGATAAGTCTAGAAATTCGGCTCTCCAGATTAATTTTAGCGAGGCGGTTAACCCAGTCACCGTATCTGGTTTAGCTTCAAAAATTACTAAGTATATTCGAGTGATTAATGCCGCCGCGGCTAGTAGCGGTAATGGAGCACATTGTTCTAATAATTCAGATTGCCGATCTTATAAATGCGAGAAGGATCAGTGTGTTGGCAATTCTTTAGAGGGTAAGTTCTTAGTTAGTAATGGTTATAAAACTGTGGAATTTATTTCCGATCAAGAGTGCGGTCTGAACGGTTGTGGGGAAAAAATTTATTGTTTGCCAGAAAATAGTCATCTGCGGGTAGAGCTTAATGCCGCTGATTTAAAATCTTGCAGCCTGCCCGAAAATTGTTCGATTTTTTCTCCTTATCAGTCTTGTTCTTCTACGCCGCCTTTAACTTATAATGTTTGTCAAAATCCCGACGCTAAAAATTATCCTTTAGCTGATTTAAATAACCAAAATGGTCTGGGTGGTAACGGGATAAGCGGTATAGTTGATACAGCCTTGAATTCTCTGGACGGCAATCGTGATACTTATGCCGATGGGCCGATTAGTTCTTATAATGATAATTATTTAGCTACTTCGACTACTAACCTTAGTAAGCGTGATAATTATCAATGGTCATTTTATATTAATGATCAAATTATGCTAACTCCTCCCAGTATTATTTCGGTTACGCCTACTCAGGGACGGACAGAAGTTAAATTAGCTGATCCTCTCGAAATTAAATTTAAGACGTTAATGCTTAATAGTACTCTGAGAACCGGTAGCGTTTTAATTAATAATGGTTCTTCGACTTCTGAGCATAAATTAGTTAACTTGCGTAGTTCCTCCCCGACTTCTTTAGGCTATTGGATTAATAGCAGTAATCAAGACATTACTCCTTTAGATGGAGAACCTGATTTAACGGTGGCTAACATTATTCATTCCCCGTTTGTCGAGTCAGTAACTTATAAGGCTCAAGTCGGTTCTGGGGTGAAAGATATTTATCAGAATTGTTATAAACCGAGTGCCGGCCCCGGTTGTCTTACTAGTAATGAGAAACCTTCTTGTTGTTTCGGTGAAGAAACTAAGACACTAGGATCAGACGGAAATTGTCTAGGGACATTGCCGCTAAACAAATAAAATTTTTTAAAATTTGTGAAAAAAATAATAAAAAATTGGTTAGTTTTTATCTTATTAGGCCTAGGTTTTTTAGTGGCGCAGCAAGTCTTAGCTCAGAATTTTGGTTTGAATGCTGTTGGGAACGGTTTAGGCGGTTCATTAAGTTCTAGTGAACCAAGAATTTTAGCCGGTCGAATCATCAATATTGGTTTAGGATTTTTAGGAGTAATTGCTCTAGGCTTTATCGCTTATGCGGGATTTTTATGGTTGGTCTCCGGCGGCGATGAAGAAAAAATTAGGACAGCTAGGAGTATTTTAAAAAATGGCGTAATTGGTTTAGTAATTATTTTATCTTCTTGGGCGATTGCTACTTTTATCATTTCTCGGCTAATGGGAGCAACGACGGGAGGCAATACTTGTTATGAAGGAGAAACTCGCTCTTGCGGTTGTGGCGGTTCGATGATTTGTGGCGGAGGATCTTTTGGTTCCTGTATTGGTTCGGATTGCGGTGGTATTATTGCGCCACCCGCTAGTTGTGACTCCAGTCCTAATCCGGGTTGCCAGGCGCTTAATCAAATTTGTGCCGCTCAAGATTATTGCGATGGTGGTGATTGCAGTTGTAAACCTAAGGGAAACTTAGGCGATTCCTGTAATGCTAGTAGTAATCCAACTTGCTCGCCGGATAATAATCGTTGCGCCCAATATTTAACTTGTAATCCTAGTACTTGTACCTGCTACGGTCCGCCGGTTATTACCGAAGTTAGCCCTGTTGGCGGCTTCTGCGAAGAAGATAAAAATAAAGCTTGTAGTCGAGATGAAGACTGTAGTACTAATTGTAATTTAACCGATCCTAATGGTACTGCCAATAATTTCATTACAATTTTTGGTAAAAATTTTGGAGAATATTCCGCCGCGACTTCGGCAGTTGCTTTTTTTGGAAATGGTAGTAACGCTAAAGTAGGGTTAGATCCTCAGGTTTTAAATCCTAATTGTATCCAGACCTGGCGCGATGACGAAATTATTATCGCCGTACCAGATGGGGCGCCGGCCGGACCGCTTTGGGTTGTGACGAAAGATAGTGCGACTGAAGCGACTAACGATGATTATGGGCCGAAAATACCCGATTTTATTGCTAATAATATTAAACGTCCCGGTTTATGTAATCTTAGTCCTTTAAGAGGAGTTTTGAGTTCGGCGGTTAATTATCAGGGGATTAATCTCTACTCGGGAACGGCTTATTTCGGTAATTATCAGAATAATATTTCTGGTTTAAATTCTCAGTTTACTAATTCTAACGGTTTATCAGGAACCTCGACAATACCGAATATAAAACCTGGTGATTCTAGTAGTTTTGTAAAAAATAATATTAATTTAAAGAGTAATTATTTACGTTTTGTTAAAAATCCAGAAAAGGAGACGGGCCCCTTTATTTCTTCCTTCAGCCCGCTAAGTGGTAATGTTGGTCAGTATGTGACTATTAAAGGAAGCGGTTTTGGTAATTTACGCGGCTTGAGCCAAGTTTATTTTTATAGCGGGGCAACTTCGACTGAAGCCTCTTATGATTTTCCAGAGGTTTGTGCTAATTCGGTTTGGAATAATAATCAGATTATCGTTAAGGTCCCCGCGTTGATAAGTACCGATGAATATGGGATTAAGATTAAATTTGGTACGACTACTATTGATATTACTAGTTTAACTCCTAATTTTTTTAAATTTAATAAAAATTTAGATTTGAAACCTAGTTTATGTAAAATAGAGCCGACTCGTGGTCCAATCGGGTCGCCGGTTCTTCTTTGGGGCGAATATTTTGGTCCGCTTAAAAGTGAAGCTTTAGTTAAATTTAATTATGAGCGGTCAGCGACTGGAACTATTGAGCAAACGGGTCGAGCGAATTCTATTAAAACGACGGTGGCTACTAGTTCTATTACCGGCCCCGTTAAGGTAATTAAAAAAAATGAGGCGGGTAATGAATTAAATTTCTCTGTTGGTGAATGTATCGCTAATTCTGATTGCGGCTTACAGATTTGTTGCCCGGCTAATACCTATAAGAAAGGGCGTTGTGTTAATAGTTTAGATCAGTGTTTTATTGATATTCCGACTTCTGTTTTTGAATGGAGTTTTGACACCGGTTTCGGAACTTCTACTCCTAATCCTTATGATTATAGTTGTGCTGGCTTGGCTCAATATTATGGCTCTTGCCAGACCGGATCTTCTTGCCCGAATACTCCGGGCACTTGTTCGCCTTATGCTGGCGGCGGCGGTCAAATTATCGGCCCCTGCGATTATACTTGTAATTCTTTGCCGGGTTGTAGCAGTAATCGGTGTGTTTATAATAATTCCCTTGATCAGTGTTTAGAGCGGACTGGATCTTGTAGCCTGCCGACGGTTGTTAACTATACAGTGACTGCTTCTAGCCCTGTCGCTGCTTCTAGCACCGCTATTTGTAATCAGGAAAAACATTGGCAGATAACTTTAAAATCTTCCTGTCCGGATAATTGGCTTCGAACCCCTAATGATCAATGTGTTGATCCAAATTCTAACTGTTCTCTTTGTGTTGATGGTCTAAGTTGTACTTCTTTTTCTGGCGTGGGTCGTTGTTTTTCGCCTAAACTTTGTCAGTCGGGAGCTAGCTGTAAATCTAATTATGATAATAAAGGAGACAGCTGCGTTAAAATAGATCAACCTACTTGCGATTGTTGTTGCACGATTGGTCGAGATGCCCAGGATTGTTGTTCCTATAAAACTAAGTCAGGAACGATAGGACAGCTTAGCTGCGAGGGAACTTGCGGTAGCGATAAAAGTATAACCGATGGACCAAATGGGACTAATTCTGGTTTAGGTAAATGCGGTGGTTGCGCGGCCGCGGGTGATACGCCGGAAGAGCGCGATGCTGCCTGTAATTGTTCTAGTCATAGCGGTCAATTTTGTAATATCACTCCAGATTTTCCTCGTGGCGTCTGTTCGGATTGTTCTAGTTTAAACGGGCAAGACTGTACTAGTCATAGTAGTGCCTGTTGTCTTGACTCAAGAAAAACTGCAACTAGCGCTGATGATATTTGTGTCGGCGGCAATGGGCAGCAAATTACCGCCTCTTCTACTTTACCTGGTTACGGTTATTGCGCTTATTATAATTGTCAGAGTCCGGCATCTACGCCGCCGGGGGATCCCGCTAAATGCGCCTCCTCGACCCCGGTTAAAATTGGTGATTATACTAACGTTCAGAGTTGTACTGATAATTGTGCTAAATCTGATCCTTGTTCGGGTATTACTGATTTTGTGGAATGTACTAAAAATAGTCGTTGTTGTTTCGACGGGAAAGTAGCGTCGATGAAAGATCTAGCGCCATTATCGACCGGATATTCTTCAAAATTTTTTTCAAAATTAGTGACGGAGTCACTAGCCGCCCCTAATACGGCTTGTCGTTTAGGCGCGCAGATTACTGATTCTTCCCATATTGATGCCGGCTACTGTGCTTATTATAATTGTAAAAATACGGGCGGTTCAACTACTTGTGACTCCGCTAATCCGGTTAAAGATGGAAAATACCAGAATACTAACTCTTGTTCTAGTGCTTGTACTAACCCGCCTAGTGGGGCTGGCGTGTATTGTGGCGGGCTGGCTACTTCAACTTGTGCGAGCAGTCAATGTAATTTTCCGGGTTTTGCTTGTTTATTATCCAACGGTTTATTTGGTTCGACGCCGCCGGATTGTGGCACTTGTTGTTGCCAACCCGGCACGGCTAATGATGCTTGTACGGTGCTTAATTCTAAATTAAAATGTGAGCCTAACCGAGGCAGTTGCGCAGGAGCTAATCGTGGTTTATGTTGTGGTTGTTCTAGTGATAATGATTGCGATTCGACTTCTTTAGTCGGTTGTGGATCAGATACCTGTTGTCAGGCTCGTCCGAATATAGTTTCTCCTACTTCCCCTTATCATTTAGCGCAGCAAGTCTGTCGAAACGCGGCGATTAAAGTAAATTTTGATCAGCCGATGTCCATTACGAGTTTTAGTAATAATGTCTTATTATTGGCCGAGAAAGATTATAGTAATGGCCCTTGTCCGGAGGGTACTTTTGCTGCCGCGGATGATTTAATCAGCGGACGATTAGCGGCGGCATCGAAAAATAGTTTATTTAGTTGGTCTAGCGTTAAATCTGTCTTTAAAAAAATAGTAAATTATTTCGGTACAACTGCTTTAGCCGATGTTCCGGATTCTAATAAATTATATTGTGCGGTGCCAGGGACAGTGTCGGGAGAAGATAGTAATAATCAGACGTCTTTAATTTTCACTCCCCAGAGTCTTCTTGACCCGGCGACTAATTATTATTTTATTGTTCTTGGCGATGCGAGTTTAAATAGTCAAACTGGAGTTTTAAGTTCAGCTAAAATTGGTTTTAATGGTTTAGGCTATTTTAATGCGGAAACTAGTTTATATGTGGCCGGAGAATCGATTATGTTTAATAACCGTAGTTATAAGAATTCACAGATTATTAAATTCTCGACCATGTCGGCGGCTTCTAATTCCGGCCTTTGTGCTATTGATAAGGTTCAGTTGAGTCCGGAATCTTATCTTTTTAAAACGGCTGATAATGATTTGAATGAAGATGATAATAATTCGGCAGCGGCGACTTTTGATTCGGTCGCCGATCGTGATAAAGTTTTTGCCGCCGCGGCCTATAGTCAAGACGATCAGCTATTAAGACCGGTAACGGGATACTTTTGGGATTGGAACTTCACCGTTAATAATCCGAACTTAGCGACCCTGGCTCCAGCCACCGGTTTAGAGCCGAATAAAATTTTAGTGAGTGTTAAAACGGGAATAAGTGATGCTGAAACTAAAGTTAAAGCCGAAGTTAAGATGGATCGTTTTTCCCTGGGTTGTAATAGCGGCGCCTGTTCTTGCCAAGGCGATAATTGTCCACAAAAATGTTGTAATAGTTATTTTCAGGGACGTAATTCCAGCGTGTCTAGCGATATCTATATTTTTCTTTGTAATAATCCGTGGCCGCCGATTAAGTCATCAGGGAGTTGGTCTCCTTGGGTTGATACTTGCCAGGGCTCTTTGGATCCTAACTGTGGGAACTATAATTATAAATTTTATTATTGTCGGGACGCGGGAGCGGCTGGAACGCTTGATGATTTACCAGCGATCATTGATCAGGCGGTTATTCGCGGTAATAGCAGCAATCTAGTCTGTAGTGTTGACCGTCAACCTTGTTCTAATATTAATACTCTTTGTGGCGCCGATACTAATGGCGACGGTAATTTAGATGGACTTTGTATTTGGAACGTTTTGAAAGAGTCCTATTTTTTCCGGGAGGCTATTTTACCGGGATCCGATTTAGTGGGTGTTAGTGATACGGGGGTTGGCCAAACGGTTCAAATAAATTGGCGCTCTAAGGCGGCCGATGTCTCGGCTTATAAAATATACTATTTACCAGCCGGTGATTCGAATATGCTCTTTTTAGAATTTGCTTCTTCGGCAGTCTGTACTTTATCGGGTGGTGTTAATAATTGTCAGGCGTCGATTAATCAGCTCACTAATAATATTCCTTATATTTTTAAGGTCAGTGTTATATCGAGTAATCGTACGGAAAGTAGCTTATCTAATGAGAAAACGGTTACACCAACCGACCAGACGGCGCCGGCCGCTCCTAGTCGACCACAGGCTCAAGTTTCCGGTAATTCTATTCTCTTCACCTGGCCGGCTACTAATGACGCTGTTGCTTATAAATTATTACGGGGTATTAATTCTGGTAAATATGCCGAGTCTTTTACCGCGAAAGATTTATTGAAAACTTTTTCTGCGGATAAATTTGCGGTTGGTAAACATTATTTCGCCCTAACCGCGCTTGATGCCAGTAATAATGAGAGTCAAAAATCTGCCGAATTAAAATGCCAAGTGTCTTTGAAGGAAGGTTGTTCTAGCTTAGCGACTCCGGGTTGTCTATTGCTTAATTGTTGTGCGGATGATATTTCTTGCGGCCAAGCGCTGGGCGCTCCAAACGGTTTTAATGGGTCAGCTTCTTGTAATAGTAATTTTTCTGGTTATAATACTGCCTATTGTCAGCGTGATCTTAATTATTGGTTGGAGATTCCGCGGGATACTATTACGGATTCTTTGACTTCTAGCGGGACGCCTTGTTGGGTAAAACTGAACGTTGATTCTAATAATGTTCTAGAATGTTCTGATAGTTGGCTGCGTTCGGGTGCGCAGTGGTTTAAAGGAAAAATTTTAGTTGATAGTCGAATGTCTTGTAATCCTCCCACTAATAATATTTTTTGTGCGGTCGACTATCGAGATGCGAGCGGGGTGGTTAAGACCTGTCAAAAGACAGAAAATAATCGCTGTCGTTACTCCTATTCTTGTTCCCAGCCCTTTAATTGGACCAACCGATGTTATATCTTTAGAAATCTTGAAGGCCTTTATTAGTAAGTTTTATATATGTTTAGTTTAAAGAGTCAAGCTCGCAATCTACTAATCGCTATTTTTATCCTTTCCTCTTTATTATTAGTCAGACAATCTTTAGCTCAGTCGGCACCTAATAATAGTATGAGCGATGCTATCGCCGTGCGGATTATTCCTAATCCGAATCATTATAGTATTTCACGTTGGTATGAGAGCCAAGGGTTCCAAGGTTCTCCGCAATCCCTATTAGTTGATGGTTATGAGGCGATTCGCGATGGCCGAACGGTTTATGTTAACGCGGCTAATGTTACTTCTACCAGCATATTTACTAATATCTATTTAATTTCTTATAATCAAGAGCCAGCTGTTAAGACCGTCGATATTCTCGGCCAATTAGTTTCTCATTGGAAGTTTAATAGTAATTTATTAGAAAGTTCTAACCCGGCTCCTAGTTGCGCTATCTCGGCGCTTAGTTGTGCCAGTGACGCTGATTGTCCAAATACAGCTCAGTGCGCTAGTTCTGGTTTAGCCTCTAGTTCCTGTGTCCTTAAAGTCGAAAAATATTGTGCCGTTGATACGGATTGTCCGGCTAATTTTTTCTGTGATAGTTTAAAGTCTAAGATAAGTCGCGATATGCGGCGGCTAGGACGAATCGGCGAACTTCAAGAAGCTATTGCGAAGTTTAAAGAAAAAAATTCTCGTTATCCTCTTTTATCTTCCGGCACTTACTTAGTTAATTACAGTCTATCGTCCTGGCCGAGTTGGTCGCAGGTTTTATTAACCGATTTAGTCTCGGCGCAAAGTTTAGTTGATCCAATTAATCGCTTAGGGGCTTGTCCAGGCTATGATTTAAAAACTTGTTGGAATAAAGACACTAATCGGTTTGTTAGCACGCCGCTTAATAATTCCTTACAACTTCCGGCCGGTAGTTATGCCTTTGTTTATGCGGTGAGTAGTAGCGGCTCCAATTATAACCTTTGTTCTACTTTAGAAACTAAAGATACCAGCTATCATTTTAATCCCAATGATCCGCTATTGAGTTCGGCCTGCATGCTCGCTACCGGAGTAGTTAATAGCGGGCATGCCTCTAATACTCCGCCGCAGGTAAATTCGCAATCTCTTAGTAGTTTAGCACGGCAGGAGTTTACAGGTTATGTGGAAGTTATTGATTCTGATAATGATCCTCTAACCTGGCGTTTAACTACGACGGGAACAAGTTGGACCGGTTGGAAAAATGGCGGTCAGATGAACCAAGCGCCGATTTTAAAAGATACCGGTAATCCAAATCAGAAAAAGATTTATGCTCAGCTAGCCGGAGAGCCTGGTACTTATAATGTCAATTTAGAAGTTAATGATGGGCGCGATAATGGGATTATCAACATTACTTTACCGTTGAAGATTATGTCCTCTTTGCCTTTTATCGAGGCAGAAAACGGAGAATACGTTTTAGATCCCACTATCCCAGTCAATTATAATTTTTTGTTTTCGAGTGCTAATTTAAATAATCCGGCTAGCGCTTATAACGTGGATTTAGTTTCTGGACCTCCGGGGTCTTTTAATTTATTAAATAATTTAACTAAGACTTTTAGTCCGCTCGGTGCCGATAGGTATAAAGTTGCCTACGCGGGTCTAGTCCCCACTAACCAGAAATTTTATCAAGATACGGATTTTGTTTATAAAGTAACTGCGACTGATAAATATAATAATTCCGCCATTAAGAATTTCAAGATTAAAGTGGTGGTCAATAATCCATTATTAAATGTTAATTGTGAAACTTCAGCGCGCGAAGATCAGCCTTATAGCTGTACTTTAGGTCCGCTTACGCAAGGAAATTATGCTTTAAATTATTCGGTTAATGGCTTGCCGACGGGTTTTAGTTTGGCTAATAATATTATATCCGGCATACCGACGGCCACGAGCTCTTCGCTTATTAATATAAAAACCGCTAATAATTACGGAGCCTCTTCTACTCAATCTTTTGTTTTACAGGTTAATAATTATTGTGGCGACGGAATAAAACAATCACCTAATTTAGAAGGACGCGGTGGTTTGTATAATGATGGTCGCGAAGATTGTGACGGGCTAGAAGGAGTAACTAATATCGTTGATAATAGTAGTATTAATTTACAATATGGTTGCCAGACTGGTGTGGGGAGTACTACCCCTAATCCGATTTTGACAAATAATTATTGTGTTTTTAAATCGCCGTTAACGGGGGGTGGTTATTGCGGCGACGGTTACTGCCAAAAATTAGTGAACGGTACTAGCCGCGAGAATTGTTGGAGTTGTCCGGTTGATTGCGGGGTTTGTGTGACTAGCGATGTTTTGACTAATGTTGATTTCGAGGCCACCGCCGCTAATGGTTTTCCGATAAATTGGGATGGTGGCGGCCAACGTCACTCTTCGACCGGCGTTAGCACGGCGTTTCATCGTTCCGGCGAAAAGAGCGCTTGGCTGCATCAAGATCCTGGTTATAATTATCCGGGGACCTGCAATAAATCTACTTGTGAAGATTTAAATCTAGCTTACGGCAGCCCCAGTTATAAATTTTGTGAATTTAAAAAAAAGAGCCATTCTTCCCAATGCGAATTTGCAGAAGTAGATTATAGTCATCCAGTCGCCCCGGCCGTTTACGCTCAGGGGACAACTCTGGTTTGGCCGAATACTAATCGAGTCATGTGGGCTAATTTAGTGTATAAAATGGATAAGTTGCCTTTTCAGAAGGACGATATTTATCAAGTATCTTTTTATTATCGAGGGACGACGACTAATAATATTAGTGTTGCTTTAGCTCCGAGTTTAGGTTGGGAACAGCAGTGCGCGAGTTTTAATGAGCCGGGTGCTTTGAAACCGGGTTGTAGCGCTTCCGGTTCTAGTTTTACTTGTCAGAATCCTAATATTATCAATCCTTGTGCGGAGTGGGCTGGCGATTTATGTCAGGATCAGCCGGGACATTGTTGTTTGCAAGCGCCTTATCAAAAGAAATGTTTCGTTGGTATGGAACATATGCCGCCGATTGAGAGCGGTCGTTATGTCGCCTGGCAAAAATATAGTTCGGGCTTTGTTTATAGCGACGAAATGATTTCTTGGGTAGCTAAAATATCCTCGACGACTCCTTATACGGCCTGTCCGACGGGTGGCTGTCGGCCGCAAATTGAAATTGGCGTTAACATGAATTATGGCTCAACTACTAATAATGGCTTTGCTGGTTCGGATTTTTATATTGACGATTTTTCCGTTAAAAAAGTTATTGTTGAATAGTAAAAGTTTCTGAATTATTTTGTTATTATTAATTTTAATATTATGGTATTGCTTGGTAAGTTAAACAGCAAAAAAAAATTGATTATTTTTAGTAGTTTAGCTTTTATAATTATAATTCTATTAATTGGTTTGTTCGTTTTTTCTAAAAAAGGGGGCCTTTCCCCGGTAGCCAATATTGATCGCCAACCTTCGGCTAGCGCTCCGGACTTTCTCAATAAAACAGAAAAAGCTAAATTAGGCATTTCTTCAAACTTAAAAGTTCAGGCTTTGGGGCGTGAAGCGAATGGGGAGGTTTCCGTTTATAAGGTTATTAATAACGATAGTGATATCGTAACTAATCCGTCTAAAATCGGGCCAATTAGTCCGCCGGCGCTAGAATCAGCTAAATAGATTAATGGTTCTAGTCAAAAATCTGCTTATTAGTTATAATAAAATAGATAATAATCAAACAATATGTTTAATAATCTAAATCCTACTAATAATCAAAGTCATTCGGCCGTTGACGATATTTTTGCCGAAACCGATAAACCAACGGATAATGCCCAAGCTAATTCGCATGGTGCCGGTCAAGCCGCTTCGGCGATTGATACCCATAAAGTTGGTTTAGCGTCCGGCGAAAATATTTCGGAGGAGTTATCGTCAGTCGTTTATGATAATAAATGGTTTAAAATTGTTTTAGGGGTTTTGATCGCGGCGGTTCTGCTTTTAGGGGGATATTTAGTTTATCGAAATTTCTTTTCCGCTTCAGTTACTAATCCAGACATAACTCCAGAAGCAGTCGCTCCAAAAACTGATAATTCTTCGGAGGTGAAAAAGACGCCGGAAGAAAACGGTTCTTTCGTGGCTCCGACTGGCGGATCTAATGAAACAACCTCAAATAGCCAAGCCGGAGAGATTCCTTCGATTCCCGGCGTCAATACTCCGGCGGTTAAGCCGCTTGGTACTGATACTCTGGGGGCGACCTCTTCAGAAGTAATTCCCCCGGTTAATTCATCAGTTGACTCGGATAATGATGGTTTAGTTGATGTTGAAGAAAGATTGGCCGGTACTAATATTAACGTAATTGATACGGATGGTGATACTTTAAGTGATTATGAGGAGGTGAAAATATATCAAACCAATCCTTTAAGCGCTGATTCCGATGGTGATAGTTATTTAGATGGAGCGGAAGTTAAAAATGGCTATAATCCTAATGGCCCTGGTAAAATGCCAGCCACAGCGAGTAGTACGCCTACAATTTAAGCGATTTTCCTTGAGAAATAATTAATTTTTATCTCTTGTTAAAAAAGATTAGGGAATTGTTCTATGTTAGATAATAGATTAAATACTAAGTCAGCCGCACGGTCGGGTGTTCTGGGAGCAAAAAATTTACCGCATTTATCTTTAAATCTCCATACTATGCCGCAGACCGCTAATAGCCATTTTAAAAAATGGCTGTTTTTGGCTGCCCTTATTTTTGGTTTGATGATTTTAGTGGCTATTTTAATTTTTTGGCGATAAGTTTTTTAAGATTTATGAAAAACCGAAAAGTAAACGCCAATCAAGAGTTGGATCCTCGAGTCCATCGGGACTTGATCGTCCATAACATGCCTAGCCCCAGTAAATTAAAAGCGGTGGCACCTAGAACTAAAGGGATAATGTCACCTAGTTTTTCCAATTATCAACTACAAAAACCGCTCAATAATTTTAAATTTTTTGGTTTATTAATTATTATTGCGGGAGTAATATTTATCGGGGTGGTCGTGTATGTGAGCTATAAGTTTATTATTTATCCTAGCGCTCAAACTAATCCCAATCAAATAGTAATTCAAGCCCCCGTCGTCGCAACTAGCGCCGCGCTGATTGCAACCTCAACCGTCGAGATTTCTCCCGCTCCCGCCTTTGATTTATCGCTTTTGTCTTCTAGCACCGCTGAGATAGCTAGTAGTACCCCTCTGATTAATATTAATGATCCGGCGGCCTTTAATAATACTAGCGCGCTAGCGATCGCGGATTCAGATAGCGATGGTTTAAATGATGAAGAAGAAACGATTTTAGGGACATCGATTATGTTAGCTGATTCTGACGGCGATACTTATTCGGATTTAGCGGAACTAAATAGTGGTTATAATCCGGCGGGGAGCGGTAAATTAGCCGCGGATTTAAATTTAACTGTTTATAAGAATAAACTTTTTTCGTTTGATTTAATTCATCCAAAAAACTGGCCGGTTAAAGTTTTAAATAACGAGGCTACGGTTATTTTTACCGCGCCGGATGAATCCTTAGTCCAGATTTCTATTCAAGATAATCCTACGCAAGCTAGTATTTTGAGTTGGTACGAAGAATCATTCCCTAATGTCGTAGTCGCTTATGATAAGTTGCGAGATGGGGCTACTTGGGAGGGGATAATGGGCGAGGATGATTTTAATTTTTATTTGACTGATAAGAAACATAATAATATTATCGTGGTCTCTTATATTCCGGCGCTCGAACAGCGTTTAGTTTATCCTAATATTTTTAAATTAATTATTAATTCGCTAACAATTAAATAAATTAATTGGCTAGTTCAATATTAGTTATATTTTAAAAAACTCCGGCGAGGTAGCCGGAGTTTTAAGTTGAGAATTTATTTAACTAGTTGTCCGAGTATTTTATCAATCAGACCATATTTAAGAGCTTCTGGCGCAGTCATAAAATTATCCCGATCACTATCTTTTTCAATAGTGGTTATTTTTTGACCGGTGTGGGACGCTAATATTCTATTCATCTTGTCTTTAGTTTTTAGAATATGTTCAGCGCGAATTTTTATATCCGAAGCTTGTCCTTCGGCGCCGCCCATAACTTGATGAATCATAATCTCACTGTTTGGCAAAGCGAATCTTTTTCCTTTTTTTCCGGCCGCCAAGAGGACCGACGACATGGAGGCCGCTAAGCCGACGCAGATAGTTGAGACATCAGATTTAATATATTGCATCGTATCATAAATTGCTAAACCCGCCGTCACTGAACCGCCCGGCGAATTAATATAGAATTTAATATCCTGATCTTTATTTTCCGCGTCTAAAAATAATAGTTGAGCGATGACGATATTGGCTACGTGGTCGTCGATAGACTCGCCGAGAAAGATTATTCGATCTTTTAGAAGGCGGGAATAAATATCATAAGCTCTTTCGATTTGGCCTTCCTTTTCAATAACGGTGGGGATTAATGGCATATTATTATAATTCCCGTTTAAGCGGGATTTTTATATTCTAGAGTTTAATTATACTTAAAACTGTTATTTTTTTAAATATTGACAATATTAACGATGTGTAGTATAGTTTATCAGTTAAGCGATCTTTCCCAAATATATAGGTAATTTTATTAATAATTTTACTAATATTAAATAAATAATTCAATAATCAAAAGGAGTCCAAAATGAAAAAGTTCACAGTTTCTTTCGTATTTTTTGTTGTTCTGTTCTTGTTATCGGGTTTTTCTGGTAAAGCCGGAGCGCAGATTCTTCCCCCTTCTACTAATGGAGAATTGTTTACAGTCTCCCTAAGTCCTGACTCTCCTTGGCAAGAGAGGCCGGGTATCGTTGATCAGATCCCCGATAATTTAAAAGTCATGGCCGTCGTAATAACAGCTGGGGACAAAGAAGTTGTTATTAATTCACTGATATTTTCGGTGAGTCAACAGTACTCATATGACAACATGCCGAAGATTGATCAGGTTAATCTAGGGTGCCAAAGTGTGATGTTGGGTTCGGCTTTATTACCCGAGGGGATACATTCATGTCAGTTTTCTTTTAATTTAACAATTCCCGCTAATAGCAGTAAAACATTGTCCTTTAATTTGTTAGGTATCAAAGGCGATGGTAGTATTTTACCCCGCGTTAGCGAAGTAAAAGGTGGTGGAAAAGCCATGGAAAACTATATCTACCCGGTAGATACGTATGGATCTTTTTTTTCATTTGTAGATCCGAATAAAACTCATGTAGAGTTAATATTTGAACCCCAGACGAAAAACGATACTCTCTATATTTTACCCGAACAATTGTTCTGGACATACGGCTACTTTCAACTAGCCCCGGACAATTTACTGCCGCAGGCTATTAACAGTTTCCGAATGAATATTGGGCTTTGGAATAGCCTCAGTTTCAATCAGTTTCATTTCACGAGTCCGAGGGCAGTAGATAGTTTGTGTGATTATGACTATTTGTCTAGAAATGGTCGATTAACAGAAAACTATTTAAATGACAATTACTCATTATCTTGGTTTAGTAACGATCCGGAAAAGGGTACTAGCGGCTACCGATTTGGGGAAATATGTGGTTTTAATAATTTAAGACCGAATGAGACGGTTTTAATCCCGTATTATTTAGAGACAATTCTTTATACCCCTCAATTTTCAGAACCGACGGTTAAATCTTACACTCATTGGCTGGGCTTACAAAGCATCGACGGTATTCGGGGGGATATTAACGGTAATGGAACAGTGAACGAAAAAGACGTTATCATTTTAGAGGACGAGTATAATAGAGCAGGGATTCTTAGCTCAGAGCTTACCTTTTCTTCAGAAGGAGTTAATGTCGGGCGCGGTGTATTATTGTTCAAGTCCTCAGTCCCGTCGTTCCTGGAAATTTGGTTATTAAGGGTTTATATTAATAATCCTGATAATATTTTAGTGAGAAATCTCGGTATTGGGGAATTAATGTCTGAACATCCAATTGGTAGCGGGACTGTAGTTGTACCAAACTCTACAGAAGTAGCCGGTGATGAATTAACAATAAAAACTCAAGGATTTGCTGTTAATGTTTCCGGTTTATTTAATGGTCGATACTGGGCTCAAGTAGCTCAGGTGATAAATGGTCAGGCCGTTGTTAAGTTGCCTGATGCTAATATGAAGTATAAAGTTGAAGCTATTTCTACACTCACTACTACCGATGTCGAAACAACCGAAAATTTACCGATTAGCTTTAATTTGTCCCAAAATTATCCGAATCCTTTCAATCCCTCAACGACAATAAGTTATTCGGTACCAGAGAATTCTTTCGTTACTTTGAAAGTTTACGATATTCTTGGTAAGGAAGTAGCAATATTAGTTAATGAAGAAAAAACCGTGGGGAATTATCAAGTTAATTTTGACGGCAGTCAACTAGCGAGCGGTGCCTATCTTTGTCGCCTGACAGCGAACAACTTTATTCAAACCAAAAAAATGGTTTTAATGAAGTAAAATGTCTTCTATCCGGTGGCGTCAAATTTTCATCCGGAAGCCGATTGTTTTTACAACAATCGGTTTTTTATTGGTTTCCTTGACCCCTTATAGGCATTTCTAATTTATTTAGTATTACTTACTAGCCCTCTTGATTTTTATTCTCAACTATTCTAAGATAAAGCCAGTTTAAGCTAATATAAAACAAGCTGACTAGGCTGAAGCTTAGCGGGCTATATTTTACTTAATTTAATTAAAGTGTATGTCACTTATTCAAAAATTTTCTAAATTGTCGTCCCGGGCCAAGTCTTGGTATGTTTTGGTCTTAATTATTATTTTTACTATCACCGTCGCGATTACGGTCGGCGGAAATTTTTACAATTCTTTCGTTAAGAATTTGGCCGCTAGAACTAATAATATTGTGGTTCTGCCCGTTACTAATAATATTCCTTTTAGTTTAGGGTTAGATTTACAGGGTGGCGCTCATTTAGTTTATCAGGCTGACCTGAAGAATATTGCGGAGACTGATCGGGCGGGAGCGATGGAATCGGCTCGAGACGTTATTGAGCGTCGAGTTAATGTTTTTGGCGTGAGCGAACCTTTAATTCAGGTTAACCGGAGTATGGGAGGCGATTATCAAATTATCGCTGAATTAGCCGGGGTCAAGGACGTCAGCGAGGCTATAAAAACTATTGGGGAAATGCCTATTTTAGAATTTAAAGAACAGGGCAGTGTTGTGCAAAATGTTACGATTGCGAGTTCGACCACGGCTTCTTCGGCGCCGATGGCTCTAGATTTATCTAGTAGTTGGAAAAATACTGAGTTAACCGGTAAATATCTGAAAAGGGCGGCAGTTCAATTTAACCCTAATGACGGCACGCCAGAAGTATCGTTAGAATTTGATACGGATGGGGCTAAATTATTTGAGGATATTACGGCGCGTAATATTGGGAAACCAGTCGCGATCTTCTTGGACGGCTATGTGATTAGTGCGCCGACGGTTAATGATAAAATAAGTGGCGGTAAAGCTTCTATTTCCGGACGTTTTAATGTTGAAGAAGCTAAATTATTAGTTAAGAGATTAAATTCCGGGGCTTTACCGGTTCCGGTTTCCTTAATTTCTCAAAAGACAGTCGAAGCTAGCTTGGGAGCTAAGTCGATTGATAATAGTTTGAAGGCTGGTTTAATCGGTTTAGCGCTGGTTTCGATATTTATGATTTTGTATTATCGTTTACCCGGGTTTTTATCGGTTTTATCTTTATTAGTTTATGGTTTAACTGTTTTAGCGATATTTAAAGTTCTGCCTTTGTGGTTATCACTAGTCTTGGTGGTTATTATGATTGCTTTGATTTTCTATACTTTTAATGAACTAAAAATTTTTAATGGCACTTTAGCCTTGTTATTTATTGTCGTTGGTTTATTGTTATTTTTTTATGCTTTAAAACCGATTACCCTGTCTTTATCCGGTATCGCTGGTTTTATTTTATCGATTGGGATGGCCGTTGATGCTAATATTTTAATTTTCTCTCGGACGAGGGAAGAGTTAAAAGCGGGCAAGAATGTTAAACAAGCGGTTGACGACGGATTTAAGCGTGCTTGGCCGTCTATTCGTGACGGTAACGTATCGACTATTTTAACTTGTTTGATTTTAATGTTTTTCGGCACCTCGACGGTCCAAGGTTTTGGTACAACTTTATTTATCGGTATTGCCGTTTCTTTATTCAGCGCTATTGTCATTACCCATACTTTATTAGTGGTTATTTTAGGCGATTGGCTCGAGAAGAGAACTTGGCTTTTGGGCGTAAGTCGCTTGAAGGAAGAAAAATAATTTAGTTTAGTGAGGGCAGGTGTCTATAAAATTTATAAATTTATAAGCTATATTTATGACTTATCAGATAATCCAAAAAAGAAAAATATTTTTGTCTCTTTCTAGTCTAGCGATTGTTGCTTCTATTTTAGCGTTAATGGTCTGGGGTTTAAATTTTGGGGTAGATTTTACCGGCGGCAGTTTATTAGAGGTAGAATTTAAAAATTACCAACCTAATTTAACGGAAATACAAGATAGTCTTAAGTCAGCTAATTTACATAATTTGATAATTCAGCCGACCAATAATTCGGTTATTTTACGTTTTCAAGAAAATACGGAGGAGGCGCATCAAGCCGCAGTCGCGCGCTTGCAATCTTTGGTTAAGGACAAGCCAGGAGCAGTTTTCAACGAATTACAATTTAACTCCGTAGGGCCATCGATTGGGCAGGAGTTAAAAAGTAAATCTTTTAATGCGACGATCATCTGTTTTATCATGATTATCATCTATATTTCCTTTGCTTTTAATAAAGTATCTAAGCCGGTCGCTTCTTGGAAGTATGGTGTCGCCGCTATTATTGCGCTCGTCCATGATATTTTATTTATTTTAGGAGTTTTTGCTATTCTCGGACATTTTTATGGGATTGAAATTAATACGCCGTTTATCGCCGCTATTTTAACAGTTCTGGGTTATAGCGTCAGCGATACGATTATTGTTTTTGATCGTATTCGGGAGAATTTACCCAAAAGTCGAGATGACTTTGAGACAACGGTTAATAATAGTGTTAACCAAACTATTACTCGCTCAATTAACACCTCATTATCGGCCATTTTAGCGCTTTTAGCGGTTTTATTTTTTGGTGGCGACACTATCAAAGACTTCGCCCTGGCTCTAATTATTGGTATTTTTATCGGTACTTATAGTTCGATTTTTATCGCTAGCCCCGCTTTGGTTATTTGGGATAGTTTAGCGCGCCAGCGTAAACAATAATTATTAGTACGAAACAAAAAAGGAGCGGTTTTCAGCTCTTTTTTTATTTGCTATAATTAAGGAATGATTAAGCTAAAAAATTGGTTATTTAAGCGTTCAAGGGTTTTAAACGGCCGCGAATTTTTAGATTTATTCATTGAATTTATCTATTTAGCGACGATCTTTTTGATCCCCTTGTGGTTTTCTTATTGGTTCCCCACTTATAATATTTTCGAATTTAATAAATTAGCGCTTTTTCAAGTTTTGGTTTGTTTGCTCCTGTTAGGGACGGTGGGCAAATTAATTTTTTATTGGCGCCACTATCAAGTTTTATTATGGTTATTAATTAAAAAATATTGGTTAATACCAACTATTTTTATTATTGGTCTGGGTATTAGTCTTTTTACTTCCCTTGATCCGGTTCGGAGTTTTTATGGGTCGCTCGAACGTCAAGACGGGATAATTAGTTACATTTTTTATTTTATTTGGTTTATTTTGCTTACCTTTAATATTTTAACGGTTAGTAATACCTATCATAGTTCGAATTTAGATATTAGCCAGGATAATATCGCGCGCCGTTTTAAGCGAATTATTATTACCGCGGTTATTTCTAGTCTATTGGTCTCGTTTTATGGCCTATTACAAATCTTAGGTATTGATTTTTTAACTTGGTCGGAAGCGCCTTTTTTAACTCACCGAACAATTTCTACTTTTGGCCAGCCTAATTTTTTAGCCTCTTGGCTATTGTTAGTAATCCCTCTTAGTTTCTATTTATTTAAACTTAGTCAACGGTTTTTGTTTAGATTTTTTTATTTGTTAATTATTTTTGTTCAACTCGTTTGTCTATTTCTAACGGGTAGTCGGGGAGGGCTAATTGCCCTAGTCGCTGGACTAATCCTTTTTCTAAGCTATAGATTTTTTTTATCCGTTTGGCCCGTTAGAAAAAAAATTTTAATTTTAATTTTTTCTTTTTTAGTTATTATAATAATATTAGGGAGTTTTAATTATTTTTCGGCTGGCCGGCTAATTAGCTTAGGGAATTTTAAAGAAGGTTCGGTGGCAGCGCGGCTAGATTTATATCGAGCCGCGATTGATGCTATCAGTCAAAAGCCGTTATGGGGATATGGTCCGGAAAATAATCTTGAGGTTTTTATTAAATATTATGATGTCCAATGGGGAGTTTATGCCCCGGTTGGTCAGTCGGCCGATCGTGCTCATAACTTAATTCTCGATCTCGGCTTGTCGTTAGGGGCTTGGGGTTTTCTTTTATACTTTATTCTCTATTGTTTTATTGGTCGTTTAATAAAAGAAAATTTAATTGATAAAAAGTCCGGGGCGTTATCAGGCGCCATTGCTCTAGGAATTTTTATGTATTTGTTTTCTCTTTTATTTAGTTTTACTATTGTAACGGGAGAAATATATTTGTGGTTATTCTTGGCGCTGTTAGTCGCTCTTCAGGTTAATCAAAAGGGAATTAACGAACCCTCTTTAGTGATTAGTAATTATTTAAAGGATTTTTTTAAGTCTAAGCGCATTAATTGGTTGATTAAATTAAGTGGTATTTTTATTTTTGCTTTATTAATTTTTTGGCGAATTATTATCGTCTTTAATGATTTATCAGCTGATTATTATTTTGCTCGGATTTATTCCGCTTTAGCTAGATCAGATTATTTTACTTCCCTAGTTTTATACGATTATCTTAGGGCGCAACGACCGAACCCGGTTAATCAACAGACCTATGATAATTTTTTCGGAGATAAATTAAGCGAGGCGCTTCCTTCGGCTAGTGATTTAGCGACCAAGAAAGTAGTGTCTGATAAATTAGCGGAGTTAGATCAATCTCTACCAGCCTCGAGTTATCGTAATTTATTAGTTAAAGCTAAGATTAACCGGGTACTTAAAAATTTTATCATGGCGCAAGCTTATATTGATCAATTAATAAAATTAAGTCCTCATTGGCCGCCTGCTTATTTAGAAAAAGGGAATATCGCTCTCGCTCAGAATTTTACTGAGGAGGCGCGAGCCGCTTACGAGGCCGCTCTTTTGAATTTACCAAGCTTAACTGATCGAGGCTTGAACGAATCACATCGACAGGAGGTTCTTTATTATCAATACTTGATTTATCAGAAAATAGCGGAGGCTTTTGAGCGACAAAAAAATGAGGGGGCGGCGGAGAAATATTTTCGTTTAGCTTATGAGAGCAATTTTAATGATTTTACTCTGTTAAAGAAAATTGCCGATACTTATTATCGCCGTGGTAATTTAGACGAAGCGATTAAGTATAATTTAAGAGGTTGGCATCGAGGACCGAGTGATTACCACTGGCCGGCCGCGTTAGCCGAGTTATATAGGGAGAAAAAAAATATTAATCAGGCTTTATATTATTTAGATAAAGCTATTAATTTAGCCCCTGACGATCAAGCGCTCTTAAGTTTACGCGCTAAATATACTGATAGAATCAATAATTAATTATTATTATGACTATTTACTTTTCGGCGATGGTGTTTATTTTTGGACTAATCATTGGCAGTTTTTTAAATTGTTTGATTTGGCGTCTTTATAAGAATGAAAGTTTGGGGGGGCGCTCTTATTGTCCGCATTGTCGTCGGCCGATTGCTTGGTATGATAATATTCCTCTCATTAGTTTTATTTTCTTGCGGGGCCGCTGTCGCCAGTGTCAGGTAGCGATTTCTTGGCAGTATCCCCTTGTCGAACTTATAACAGCGATTTTATTTTTACTGGTTTGGCAGCGCGATTCAGTCAGTCCGGATTTATTAGTATTATTACTGCGCGATTGGTTTTTGATAATTTCTTTAGTGATTATTTTTGTTTATGATTTTCGTTGGCAACTAGTACCGGTGGCACTCGTTTGTTTAATGGGCGGCTTGGTTTTTATTCTTAATTTAATATTAGGTTACGCCTGGTTTACTTTAATAGTATCGGCTTTAATTGGCGGCGCTTTCTTTTTTATTCAATATATTTTAACCAAAAAACGAGGCGTTGGGGAAGGAGATATTTACTTAGGTATTTTTTTAGGGTTAACTTTTCCTAACTTAGTCGATCTAGTCGCGGCGCTGCTCATTGCCTACTTTAGTGGCGCCATCGTTAGCTCTTTTTTAGTTTTTTATCATCGCAAGGCTTGGCAGTCACGGATCGCTTTGGGACCATTTTTGGCAATCGGCGCTATTATTACTTTAATTTGGGGCCAGGAGATAATTAGTTGGTATATTAACCTCTTTTAAAGGTTCTTGAATAATTGTTAAATTTTTAGAAATTTTGTATAATATTAACAGTAATTATTTGTTGGCCTATTGTCTTATTTTTATTTTTAATTAAAAATATCCTTTTATTAACAAGCAGGCGGAAGAAGCTATTTTGACTGAGAATAAATAGTTCTTAAGCTAGCGCAGTTATCCGTATTATGAAAGATAATGTTATCGCTGGGCTCGATATCGGTTCTACTTCAATTAGACTAGTCATCGGTCAGAAAATAAGTGGCCCAGCCGGCGATGAATTACAAATTATTGGGGCCGTTTCTGGCCCGACCGCCGGCGTGAGCCGGGGAATTGTTAATAGTATTGAAGAAACTACTTCTTCAATTTCGTCTTGTCTGGAAAAAGCCGAACGTTTAGTCGGCGTACCAATTAGTCGAGTATGGGTAAGCATTAACGACCCTTATATTAAATGTGAGCGCTCTAAAGGAGTGGTTGCGGTGGGTCGTAGTGATGGAGAGATTAATGAGAATGATGTAAATAGAGCGATCGAGGCGGCTCGAGCGCTAGCCGTGCCGGTTAATTATGAAATTTTACATGTTATACCGATTAAATTCGGTGTTGATAATCAAGGCGACGTTAAAGATCCGATTGGCATGAACGGTATCCGTTTAGAAGTAGAGACTTTAATTGTCCAGGGTTTGAGTACTCAGATTAAAAATTTAACTAAAGCGATTTATCGCACCGGTTTAGAAATAGAAGATTTAGTGATTGCCCCTTTAGCGGCGGCGGAAGCGGTTTTAAGCACTAAACAAAAAGAGCTGGGTGTCGCGCTCCTTAATTTAGGTTCTTCCACTACTTCTTTAGCTATTTATGAAGAACGCAATTTAATTCATACGGCTGTTTTACCAATCGGCGCGGAACATATTACTGCCGATATCGCTATTGGTTTACGTTGCCCCATTAATTTAGCAGAGAGAATTAAAAGAGAGTACGGGACGGCGATTGCTGAGAGTATTGATAAGAAAGATGAGATAGATGTTAGCCAGTTAGTTAAAGAAGAGGAAGTTAATGATGATATTAGTATTATTTCTCGTCGTTATTTGGCGGAAATTATTAGTGCCCGCGTCGAGGAGATTTTTGACAAAGTCGATCAAGAATTTAAAAAAATTGATCGTTCCGGAATGCTCCCGGCCGGAATTATTTTTGTCGGTGGCGGGGCTGATTTAGACGGTTTAGTCGAAGCCTCAAAAAGAAAATTACGTTTGCCGGCGGCTTTAGGGGCGGCTAAAAACATTAGTGTGATTATCGATAAAGTAAAGAACCCCGAATTTTTAACTGCTCTCGGTTTGGTTATTTGGGGCAGTCATACGGAGGGAGATGGTTCAGGAGAGGGGAGTTTAAAAAGAAATTTATCTGGTCTTTTGGAGAAGACTAAAGGTTTGTGGAATAAAATAATGCCCAAATAATAATTTAAAATAGATAATTTTATGGCTGAAGTAAAACCAGAAATTGAAACTTTTGCAAAGATAAAAGTCGTCGGTGTCGGCGGCGGCGGCGGTAGCGCGATTAATCGAATGGTTACCAGTGGAATTAAGGGAGTAGGTTTTGTGGCGATTAATACCGATGTTCAGGCTTTGCATTATAATAAAGCTAATGAAAAAATACATATTGGGAAAACGGTCACTCGCGGTTTGGGCGCGGGCATGGATCCTGATTTAGGTAAGGGGGCGGCGGAAGAATCTCAGAATGAGATTCGGGAAGTTTTGAAAGATTGTGATATGGTTTTTGTGACTTGTGGCTTAGGAGGCGGGACGGGATCAGGCGCTTCGCCAATAGTCGCTCAAATTGCTAAAGATCTTGGGGCTTTGACTGTAGCCGTCGTTACTAAGCCTTTTATGTTCGAGGGCGGCCAACGTAAGAATATCGCCGACCGGGCTTTTTCCGAACTAGCCGATAAGGTTGATACTATTATTACGATTTCTAATGATAAATTGCTCCAAGTTATTGATAAGCGGACCTCTTTATTAGACGCTTTTAAAATAGCTGATGATGTTTTGCGTCAAGGCGTTCAGGGGATTGCCGAAATTATTACTGTTCCTGGTATTATTAATGCTGACTTCGCTGATGTTAAAGCGGTTATGTCTAATGCCGGTTCGGCTCTCATGGGTATAGGTATGGCGAGCGGCGAGAATAAGGCGGTTGAAGCGGCTAAGGAAGCGATTAATTCCAATTTGCTAGATATGTCTATTGACGGGGCTCGAGGTATTGTCTTTACTATCACCGGTGGTCCAGACTTAAGTATGAATGAAGTAAGTGAGGCCGCTAAAGTTATTACTTCCGCCGCTGATGAGGACGCTAAAATTATTTTTGGTGCTGTGGTTGATGAAAAAATGAAGGATCAAATTAAAATTACCGTTGTCGCGACCGGTTTTGATGGACATGGTAAGAGTCAAAAGACAGAGTCAGTGAAATCTTACACCCCGAATACTTTTATTGCCGAAAAAGAGGCGGAGTCAGAATCAAATTCTACGACCAGTAGTGTCGATAAAAATAAGGGGAAATTTTCGGTGTTTAAAAATATTCCGGTTAAGCCGGCACTAGAGAAAAAAGCGGAAAGATCTAGCGATAAGGAAGATGATGATTTAAGCGTCCCAGCGTTTATTCGGAAGAAGATGAACTAGCCCTTCATAATTATTATTTTATTGAGAATATAAATAAAAATACGTCCTTTAAAATATAAAATTTATAAGATAAACGTTCTGAGTATAATTATTTGTATTTAGAACGTTTATCTTATAATAGGATAAGCGACTAGATCAATGTTTCTGAGTATTCAAAAATTAAATAAGATTGGAGTAAGACAATGATTATTAATCAAGAAGAACAGACCCAGCATTTTTTGTTTAAAAATACGGATGGCGGTAATCTATCTGGGCTCACCTTGATTAAAGGCGGTGCTCAGAATTTTACTCAATCAGAGAGGACTCGGAAAAGAAAAGCGCTTAACATTATTCCGCACAATTTATCAGAATTTATTCATCAGCAGACTGTGTCGACTAGTGACTACCCGTCTAAATATGAGACAAAATCTATTTTTGAACAGATAGTCTCAGTGGCTAATAGATATAGACTATCGCCTAAAGATTCTCTTATTTTTTATGAGGAAGTTATTGCTAAGCGGCCGCTTTGCTCTGGCGCAGAGGCTAGATTCGCAGTCGCTTCGCCGGTAGCTTTGGCGCAAAAATATTTTCCTAGGGTTAATAATTTTGATAGTTACGCTTTACGGCTGCAAATAGTTTTGAAAGAAATAAGAAAGTCGCGTCATTTTTGTAATTGGCGAGCTGGCCAACTAACCTCAGAAAGGCTAGGCCAGCAAACTAGAACTTTAGTGGCCCTCTCCTTAATTTCTAGAGAACAATTAGGCGATATTTGGGTAATTGATGCTCAATTCGGTCGTTATCATGCTGGCCAATCGGTTAATTACTCTCGGGAATTAATTGGTAATACGGTTAACGAATTTGGGTTAGACGCCGCTTCTGTAGGGGATATGATCTTAGAAAATCCCGATAGGTTTGTGGATGGCCACGAACTAAGCGTTGATTGCCCGGGCGATGAATTTCGACTAGAGAATGATAGTATCTCCTTAGTCCCCGGATTTGGATTTTCTGAGGGAAAACTTGTTTTTGGTGCTTATTCAGTAAGTGGATATTTTGGCTGCGCGGGTTCAGTATCGGCTTTTTTAGCCCCGGAAACGTTAGCTCTTTGGGAAAATGGTCAAATATTTAAATAAAACTTTCTTGGAGGCTGTCTATTGGAAAATAGACAGCCTTTTAATTTTATAATTTTCTGTGGATAACTTGAAAAAAAAATTATATTTTTTTTAAAATTAGCTAAATTGACCGAACGAATAAATTTTGCTAAAATATCATTAGATACAACATTTAGTGGTCTATTTTTTTAGAAGGCCACAAAATATAGGGTTTTTGCAATATAACATATTTTTATGAAGTGTCCGATTTGTTACTATTTGGATACGAAAGTAGTAGATTCTCGAGTGGCGCCTGATGGATTATCTATTCGCCGTCGCCGCGAATGTTTAAAATGCGGTTTTCGTTTTTCTACCTATGAAGAAATAGAGCTTTTAGACTTAGTTATTGTTAAACGTGATGGTCGCCGGGAAAATTATAATCGTGAGAAGATGGTTAGCGGTCTAAAGAAATCTTGCGAGAAAAGGCCAATTACCGAAGATCGTTTTAAAAAATTAATTCATTCCATTGAGCGAGATTTACAGCGTTTAAAAAGTGCGGAAGTAACCTCTCGACAAATTGGCCAAATGGTGATGAAAAATTTGAAAAAAATCGATCCCGTCGCTTATATTCGTTATGCTTCCGTTTATGAATCTTTTAAGGATGCTCATGAGTTTAGAAAAGAACTGAATAAGCTAATTAATGAAAAAAAATAAATATGTCGGAGACTATCAAGAAATTAATTAAAAGATCTGGAGAAATTGTTGACTTTGATCTAGCTAAGATTAGTAAGGCTATTTATAAAGCTGCTCTTTCGGTCGGAGTTGATGATCGACATTTTGCTAAGAAGTTAGCCGACCAGACGTCTTTAGAACTTAATCAAAAATTTCATAAAAATAGTATTCCGGCCGTTGAAGAGGTTCAGGATATAGTCGAAGAAGTACTGATTAGCAATAAGCTTATCAAAATCGCTAAAGCCTATATTTTATATCGCGATCAACATCGTCAATTACGTGATATTGGTAAAGCGACATCGGACGATAAATTAATGGAAGATTATTTGGGTCGAGCGGACTGGCGTTTGAAAGAAAATAGTAATATGAGTTTTTCTGTTCAAGGACTTAATAATTATATTGCTTCTTCGATTTCTGCTCGTTATTGGCTAAATAAAATGTACCCAGAAAATATTAGGGTCGCTCATACTAATGGTGATTTTCATATCCATGATTTAGGGCTGCTAGCTCCATATTGTTGCGGTTGGGATTTGAAAGATCTATTAATTCGAGGTTTTCGAGGGGTTGACGAAAAGGTCCAAAGCGCTCCCCCAAAACATTTTAGAAGTGCTTTAGGGCAAATTGTTAATTTTTTCTATACGATGCAAGGCGAGGCGGCTGGGGCACAAGCTTTTGCTAATTTTGATACTTATTTAGCACCTTTTATTCGTTATGATAATTTAAGTTATAAAGATGTTAAGCAGGGCCTGCAGGAGTTTATGTTTAATGTTAATGTCCCTACTAGAGTTGGTTTTCAGACCCCTTTTACTAATGTTACTTTAGATGTTATTCCTTCGCCGCTTTTAGGTGAAGAGAGTGTTATTATTGGGGGCGCTATAATGCCGGAAAAATACAAGGATTTTCAAGCAGAAATGGATATGTTTAATCAAGCTTTCGCCGAAGTTATGTTGGCTGGGGATTCGACGGGTCGCGTCTTTGGTTTTCCAATTCCTACCTATAATGTTGATAAAGAGTTTGATTGGGATAGGGAGTGTCTTAAGCCGGCCTGGGAGATGACGGCCAAGTATGGTATTCCTTATTTTTCTAATTTTGTTAACTCCGATATGAAGCGTGATGACGCGCGTTCGATGTGTTGTCGTTTAAGACTTGATAACCGTGAGTTACGCAAGCGCGGTGGCGGCCTTTTCGGCGCTAATCCGTTAACTGGTTCTTTAGGGGTCGTGACTATTAATTTGGCGCGCCTAGGCTATTTATCAAAAAGCCAAGAAGAATTTAAAAAACGTTTAATATATTTAATGGAGTTAGCTAAGGAAAGTTTAGAAATTAAACGCAAAATAATTGAAAAGTTTACGGACGATCATCTTTATCCTTACTCCATGTTTTATTTAGATAATATTAAAGCCCATTTTGGTTTTTATTGGAAAAATCATTTTTCGACTATCGGTATTAATGGCATGAATGAAGCGGCTATGAATTTAATGGGTAAAGATGTTTCTACCCCAGAAGGCCATAAGTTTGCTGGTGAAATTTTGGATTTTATGCGGGAAAAATTAATGGATTTTCAAAATGAAACTAATAATTTATATAATTTAGAAGCTACTCCAGGAGAAGGTTGTACTTATCGTTTTGCTAAAAAAGACCAGCAGCTCTATCCAGGAATTATTTGTGCCAATACCGAGGCGTGCCAAAATAAAGGAGCTGCTCCTTATTATACTAACTCCTCACATTTACACGTTAACTTCACTGATGATATTTTTTCCGCCCTGGATTTACAAGATGATTTACAAATTAAATATACGGGCGGCACAGTTTTGCATGGTTTCTTAGGAGAAAGGCTATCTAATGGCGATACCGCTAAAAAATTAGTGAAAAAAATTGTTGAGAATTATCGTTTGCCTTATTTTACGATTACTCCGACCTTCTCTATTTGTCCTAAACACGGTTATTTATCTGGGGAACATAGATTTTGTCCGAAATGTGACGAAGAAATTGGATATAAAGAAAGCGTAATGGGAGTGGAAGTCGAGAATAAAGTAGAGGTTGAGGATAAAAATGTTCGGAGCTAGAACTATTTGTAATTTAAATATTTTTAATTTATAATAATAAATATATGAGCCCAATTCAAACTCAAAGACAGGAATGTGTCGTTTATAGCCGAGTTGTTGGTTGGCTGACACCGACTAAAAATTGGAATCCCGGTAAAGCGTCTGAGTACGTTGACCGTAAGACTTATCAGACTAATAATTAACCGCTTAATTTTATGATAATCGGTGGCTTGGAGAAATTAACTCTCCTAGACTACCCCGATCACTTAGCGGCGATTATCTTTACCCAGGGCTGTAATTTTCGTTGTCATTTTTGTTATAACCCTATGCTTGTCTGGCCCCGTCAGGGAACGGACGAAAAAAATATTATTGATGTCGCCGGCGCTGGTTCGCTCGACGATAAAAAAGAAAAAGGTCTTTCTCCACTATCTGTCCATGACCTTTTTCTTTTTTTACAGGAAAGATTCGGTCGTTTAGAGGGAGTAGTCATCACTGGCGGGGAGCCGACCCTACACCCCGACCTGCCTTTTTTTATTTCTACTATTAAGGACATGGGCTATTTAGTTAAGTTAGACACTAATGGTACCAATCCAGTTATGGTAGAAAAATTAATTAAAGATAAACTAATTGACTATATCGCCATGGACTTAAAAGCCCCGCTCACTAAATATGAAGCGGTTGTCGGGGTACCTATTAACTGTAATAATTTACGGAGAAGTGTTAAAATAGTAATGTCTAGTGGCTTGCCTTATGAATTTCGAACGACGGTTGTCCCCGATCTCTTGCAAGCCGATGATTTTAACCAAATGGGGCGCCTAATTAGAGGCGCGGGAAAATGGTATTTGCAGAAATTTAAGTCGGATACGGAATTAGTCAACAGTGATTATAAGTCTAAACAAGCCTATTCTGATTTAGAGATGCAGGGTTTAGCGACCATTGGTCGAAAATATGTTAAATTATGTGAAGTCCGTTAATTATGAATGATGGTAAAATAATGTCTAATAAAATAGAAAATAATTTAACTTCTGGCGATCAGGCGGATTTAGCTAAGTTACTGCGAGCTAACTTAGAGCGCACCGAAGAAATTTTTAAAATGGTTAGCGCGATCCAGAAATATCTCCGTTGGCAACAAGCTTGGAGCCTACTGCGGTTATTATTGATTTTTGTGCCGCTTATTTTGGCTTTTATTTATTTACCGCCTATTTTTAAGGACGTCCTTAATACCTATCAATCATTTTTGAGATAATTATTTTTTAAGTAATTCAGCACCATGGATAATATTGCTGTCTTCGCTAAAACAACTTTTCGTAATGAATCAAAAAGATTCGGAATTAAAACTGACGATCGTCGTCGGCATATGTATTTGATTGGGAAGACCGGTATGGGTAAATCGACGATTTTAGAGAATATGATTATCGATGATATCCGCGCTGGTCACGGCGTCGCTGTCGTCGATCCGCATGGTGATTTAGCAGAAAAAATAATCGAATATATTCCTAGTAATCGGATTAACGATGTGGTCTATTTTAATCCTTCCGACATCCATCACCCGATTGCCTTTAACGTCGTCGAACAAGTTGAATCTCATTTGCGGCATCTAGTCGCTTCGGGTCTGATTGGCGTTTTTCAAAAACTTTGGGCTGATTCTTGGGGCCCTCGCTTGGAATATATTTTACGTAATGCTATTTTAGCGATTTTAGATTTTCCGGGTTCGACTCTTTTAGGAGTTGTTCGGATGTTATCGGATAAAAATTATCGTAAACGGGTCGTCGCTAATATTAAAGATCCGGTTGTTAAAGCTTTTTGGGAAAAGGAATTTTCTGGTTACGCTGATAAGTTTGCTTCGGAAGCGGTCTCCCCGATTCAGAATAAAGTCGGTCAATTTTTATCCAATTCTTTAATGAGAAATATTGTTGGTCAAGTTAAGTCGACGATTGATATTCGGGATATTATGGATAATGGTAAGATTTTAATCATGAATTTGTCGAAAGGGCGGATTGGCGAGGATAATTCAGCCCTTTTAGGCGCGATGATGATTACTAAAATTCAGTTGGCCGCCATGAGCCGGGTTGATGTACCGGAAAAAGAGCGGCGGGATTTTTATTTATATATTGATGAATTTCAAAATTTTTCGACCGATAGTTTTGCTAATATTTTATCAGAAGCGCGTAAATATCGTTTGAATTTGATTCTAGCTCATCAGTATATCGAACAGTTGAGTGAAAAAGTAAAGCCGGCTGTTTTTGGTAATGTCGGCACGATGGTGGTCTTCCGCGTCGGCGCGGCTGATGCGGAAGAATTAGTGAAAGAATTCACGCCGACTTTTACGGAAGAAGACTTAGTCAATTTGCCAAAATATGAAATGTATCTTAAATTAATGATTGATGGAATTTCTTCATCCCCTTTTTCAGCCGCCGGTCTGCCGCCGCTTAGCGAAGAGGAGCAGACAGGTAATGTGGAAAAGGTTATTAACTATTCGCGCGAAAAATATGCCTCCGATCGCGAAACCGTTGAAGAGAAAATTATGAGCTGGCACGATAATTATGGTGCCGATGATGATGCTTCGTTTAAAAAAATGGTTTCTTCGACGGGTCAGGCTCCTCTAGCTGTTTCGGGCAATAATCAGGCTAATTCGTCGTTAACAGCGAGTCAGAAAATAACCCCTTCATCAGTTCCTAGTTCAAAAATAGCGCCCCCCCCTCCAGTCTATCAGACAGCGCCTAGCGAGCCCAAGAATACTAACGTAGCGGCTAATCAGAGGCCAGTAGCCAGTCGTCAGGTAAAAAGTGGTTATAGCGCTAGTTGCGCGAGTTGTGGTAAAGAAACTAGCACTATTTTTAAGCCGGATGGCGTTCGTCCCGTCTATTGTCGAGAATGTTTGAGCCAGAAGAAGGAAGAAAAGCGCTTAGAGCTCGAGAAGCGTCATTTAGCTAAAGAAGTCGAACGCCAGTCATTAACTAATTTTAATAAAGTGACGCCTACTCCTTCCTTATCCTTGAATGATTTAAAAAGTTTAACGCCTCGAGATTTTCGAGGGCGAGAAATTAAGTTAGACAAGAATGCTAAAATTTCACCTGCTCCAGCGCCGGTCGCTCCCGTTTCTTCTAGCCAGGAAAAGGGAGAGGGGCCTGAAGAGCAGGAGATGAAGGAAGGAGAAGAATTTACTCTTGATCATAATTTTTGAAATTATTTTTGGGTTTTATGTATTTATTTTTTGATACAGAAACTACGGGGTTACCCAAGAATTATCAAGCTCCGCTTGATGATTTTTCTAATTGGCCTCGAATCGTCCAATTAGCCTGGAGTCTTTATGATAATGACGGACATCATTGGGAAAGTCATAGCTATATTATTAAGCCGCAAGGTTTTGTTATTCCCGAAGAAGCCACTAAAATTCATCGCATTTCTCAAGCTAGAGCGCTACGGGAGGGAGTAGAATTATCTTTAGCTTTAGAGCACTTTATTAGCGAAGCGTTGAGCGCTTCTAATTTAGTGGCTCATAATATTGATTTCGATGAGAAAATAACTGGTTCAGAGATTTTACGATTAAAATTGTCGAGTCCTTTCCCATTAGTTAATAAAATATGCACGATGAAATTGAGCGCTCCTTATTGTAAGATTCCTAGCCCGCGCGGGGGCTATAAATGGCCTAATTTAACGGAGTTATATAAGCATTTATTTAAAGATGGTTTTCCGGAAGCCCATGACGCGGTTTTTGACGTCCGGGCTTGCGCTGAATGCTTTTTTGAGTTAAAAAAGAGGGGAGCCTTTTAAACTATGAGTCAGACTATTAATTATTTAAGAATTGGCAAAGCCTCGGATTTATCGGGTCGTGATTATAAAATATATCGATTATTAGAAATATTACCCGGGTTTCTCTCTTTATCTTCTTTGCTTATTTTATCAGTTTTATCTTATTTCCAGCCCGTCTGGGTAGCTTATTTTATTATCGCCTTTGATATTTATTGGTTACTTCTAGTCGTTTACATGGCGATTTTTTTAATTACTTCTTATCATCGTTTGCGTCTTGGTTTAAAAACCAACTGGCGGGAAAAATGTGAAGATCTAAAAAATAAGAAAATCGGGGCAGATCTTCCCCTCGACTCTTTAGCGAAACAAGGATTAGCTTGGCCCGATTTATATCATTTGATTGTTTTACCGACTTTTAATGAAAGCAGCGAAATTATCAATACTTCTTTGCGGGCGCTACTTAATGATGGTTTCCCGGCCTCTCAAATGATTGTGGCGGTAGCGATGGAGGAACGAGCTGGTTTAGAAGCGCATCTTAAAGCCTCTTTGATCGAGCAGGAATTTAGCGATAAGTTTGGTCGATTAATCGTTACTTTTCATCCCGATGGCTTAGTGGGAGAGTTAAAAGGTAAGGGAGCTAATCAGGCTTGGGCCTCTCGAGTAGTTAAAGAGAAAATTATTGATGCCGAGAATATCGATTATGGGAAAATTCTAGTTAGCGTTTTTGATATTGATACAGTAGTAAAGCCTGGCTACTTTTTTGCCTTATCTTATAAATTTTTAAGCGTTCGCGATCCTTATCACGCTAGTTATCAGCCTGTTCCAGTTTATCAAAATAATATTTGGCAGGCGCCATTTTTTTCGCGCGTAGCGGCCTCTTCTAATACTTTTTGGCAGATGATCATGCAAATACGTGAAGAAAGCTTAGTTACCTATTCTTCCCACTCCATGACTTGGCGTGCTTTAGTCGAAATTGATTTTTGGTCTACGACTAACGTTTCTGAAGATTCTCGGATTTTTTGGCATTGTTTTATGTATTATAATACTCGTTATCGAGTCGAGCCAATTAATTATGAGGTATCGATGGATATAACTCATGATGAAACTTTTTGGAAAACCGCAAAAAGTCTCTACCGACAACAGCGCCGCTGGGCTTGGGGTGGCGAAAATATTCCTTATTTAATCTTTAATTCAGCGAAACGCTGGAATAATCCCGGCTTAGATCGCCGGCGAGTCCTTAGTCATATTTTTATTCAGATTTATGGTTTCTATGCTTGGGCGACTAATGCTTTAATAATTGCCGTGATTGGCTGGCTGCCGCTTTTATTCGGTGGCGACCGTTTTAATTCAACAGTTTTATCCGGTAATTTACCCTCGGTTACTCAGAATTTGATGAATATCGCTATGATTGGTTTAGTTCTCTCAGCGCTTATTTCGGCTTTATTGCTACCGAGCCCGCCGAAGCGGCAGAGATTTTGGAAAAAGATTTTTATGACTTTAGAATGGGTCGCCGTTCCAGTGATTATTATAATTTTTGGTTCGGTGCCTTGTTTGGATGCCCAGATTAGATTAATGGCCGGTAAGTATATGGGGTTTTGGGTTACACCAAAGTCTCGATAATTTTTATCAATTAAATTTATTTTAGGTTAGATCTCGCGCTACTACACGGCGGGATTTTTGTTTGCTATAATGAGATTAAATGTCTAAATCTAAGATGCATTCGCAGATTACGCGGATCGGCGGATCAACCCAACCAGGATTTTTTTATCGCCTAGTGTCTAGCCAGCGTTTTTTAGCTATGATTGGTTTGATTTTTCTAGTGGCGATTATGTTCCCTCTAGCCAGGACGTATAGCCAACGCTTATTAGTAGAAAAAGAAATTAAAGATGTTGAGCAACAAATTAGTGAATCGGAAAAGAAAAACCAAGAGCTGAGAGATTTAGTTCTCTATTTACAGTCGGAACAATCATTAGAGGAGCAGGCTCGTTTAAACTTGAATCTAAAAAAACCGGGTGAAGCCGTTATTGTTATTGATAACAAAAAAAATCAGGCCAGCGATCTGAACGATAGCGCTACTAATGATATTAGTAGTAATCTGCTGAAGTGGTGGCGATATTTTTTTAAATAAAAAATTCAAAGTGAGCCGAGAAGGGGATTCGGACCCCTGACCTACGCGTTACGAATGCGTTGCTCTACCAGCTGAGCTATCTCGGCGAATTTAAAGTCTAGAAAGAGCGGGTGAGCGGAATCGAACCGCCGTCTTCAGCTTGGGAAGCTGACGTAATAACCATTATACAACACCCGCCTTATTATTCCCGACTTTAATCATTATAAACTTAAGCTTAGTTTTTAGTCAATCGTTATGATTATATTAAAAAAATATTTTTGGCTATTTAGTTTCTTAATTATTCTCTGCCCGATTTTTACGCGGGCGGCCGCCGCCGAAAATTTTCAGCTTATTTACGATGCAACGGCTTTTACGGCTTCGACGACTTTAAAAGTCGCCGCTTCTAAAATTGAATCTGGTTTACCTTGGCAGTGGTCGGCAATTACGCCCGTTTATAGTTATATTGTTTCTTCGCGGGGTTTTTATAATCCGGGGCAGATTCTGCAGGTTAAAATAAATTATGAGCAGACCAACAATTTTCTTAAACAGATTTTTGTTTATGATGATTATAGCGCTAGTTGGCAGCCGGTCGTGACTAAGGATAATCCTCAAGAAAAATATGTGAGCGCTGATTTAGGCGTCGCTACCGGTCGGCTGATTGTTTTATCTAATCCCGATATTTTAACGGTTGGTCAGGCTAGTTGGTATAAATTTAAAGGAGGTTTATTTGCCGCTTCCCCTGATTTTGACAAAGGATCGGTTGTGCGGGTTTATAATCTTAATAATAATAAGACCGTCGACGTAGTAATTAATGATTGGGGACCGGACCGATCTAAACATCCTGATCGAGTAATCGATTTAGATTATCAAGCTTTTCAAAAAATCGCTTCGCCGGGAGCCGGTTTAGTTAAAGTAAAAATTGAGCCGCTTAAAATAGCTATGTCGAAAATAAAAAAGAGCCAGCCTCAAGATAGTGTTACGCCGAGTATTAGCGCGTCGGCGGCGGTTCTGATGTCAGAAAAAACCGGGGAAATACTTTGGGGAAAGCAAGCGACTAAAGTATTGCCGCTCGCTAGTTTAACTAAGTTAGTGGCCGTTAAAATTTTTTTGGATACTAAGTCTAAATTATCAAAATTAGTTAGTTATGATAAAAAAGATGAAGTGCAAAATAATCGTTACTGTCGGCCGGAAGAATCGGCTCGCCTCAAACTTAAATCTGGCGATCAGGTAAAAATAGAAGATTTGATTTATAGTTCTTTAGTCGGGTCTGCCAATAATACGATCGAGACTCTGGTGCGCGTTAGTGGTCTTAGTCGGACTAAATTTATTGGCCGGATGAATGAAATAGTTAAAACTTGGGGAGCTTCGAATACTAAATTTATTGAGCCGACCGGTTTATCAGCGGATAATGTGAGTTCTCCTCTTGACTATGCTATAATAACTAGAGAGCTTTTTTCAAATCCGATTTTGCAGAAAGCGAGTATTACGAAGCGTTATACTTTTAAGACCGCTAACACTAAACAAACGCATACAGTCGTTAATACCAATCAGCTCTTAAGTTTAAATAAATATCCCATCGTCGGTTCTAAGACTGGTTATTTAGAAGAAGCGGGACATTGTCTGATGACGCGAGTAGAGTCGCCTCAAGGGAATTTAATCGCCATTAATTTTGGATCTAAAAGTAAAGAAGCGGGTTTTTCTGATAATGAACAGCTAATTCGTTATGGTTTAAGGCTTCTTAAGAAATAAAATTTTATTGTCGAGATATATGATTAATTTAACTCAAGTCTCCAAGACTTATCGGAATAAAGTTAAAGTTTTAAAGCAAGTTAGCTTAAATATAAAACCAGGCGAATTTGTTTCTATCGTCGGTCAATCCGGAGCCGGCAAAACTACTCTAGTCCGTCTTTTAATCGGTGAAGAAAAGGCCGATGAAGGGAAAGTGTCGATTGGCGATTGGGATATTACTCGAATTAATCGTCGAGAGGTTCCTTATTTACGTCGTCAGATTGGGGTTATTTTTCAAGATTTTAAGCTCCTGCCAAAAAAAACTTTAGAGGAGAATGTCGCCTTTGCTTTACAGGTTTCCGGCGGGAGTACCGCTAAAATAAAAAAAATTGTGCCAGCGGTTTTAAAAATAGTTGGTTTGGAGGATAAAAAAAAGCGTTATCCTAGTGAAGTTTCCGGCGGTGAAGAACAGCGGGCCGCGATTGCCCGCGCTCTAGTCCATCAGCCGCGTATTTTATTAGCGGATGAACCGACCGGTAATTTAGACGCGATTAATGCAGACGAGATTGTTAATCTTCTTTTGAGGATTAATCGTTTTGGCACCACGGTAATTTTAGTTACCCATAATAAAGAAATCGTGAATCGTCTAAATCGTCGCGTTATTACCATGGATCATGGCCAAATAATTAGCGATCAGGAAAAGGGTAAATATTTACTTTAAGAATAATTTGTCTATGTTGTCTTTATATCGGATTATAAAATTTAGTTTTCAAGATATCGTTCGTAATGTTTGGCTCACGATTGCGACCGTTATTATTTTGCTTTTATCACTTTTTTCTATTAATACCTTGATGACCGTTCGTCTAATTAGCGATAGTGCGGTTAATGCCATCAAAGAGAAAATAGATATTAGTCTCTATTTAAAAGCGGAAGCGACGGATAGTGAAATTCTTACTTTGAAAGACAGGATCGCGACTTCACCCAAGATTAAAGAGGTGGTTTACATTTCTAAACAGACCGCCATTAATTCTTTTCGTTTAAAGTACGCTAATAATCCGGAAGTGCTCGCCGCCTTAAAGGAGCTGGGCCGCAATCCCTTATCCCCTAGTCTAACGGTAATACCTAAAAATTTTGATGAGTCTTCTTTAATAATAAACGAGTTAAAGCTTCTAGATAGTCCTATTATTGAGTCGCGTGATTTTTCGGATAATTCCGCTATTTTACGTAAAGTGAATGATATTACCAAACGGGTTAATGAAATTGGTTTTTTTATAATCTCTATTTTTATTTTAATTAGTTTATTGGTAGTTTATAATGCGATTAGAGTAACTGTTTATACTCATCGCCAGGAGATAGAAATTATGCGTTTAGTCGGCGCTTCTAATCGTTTTATTTATATGCCCTATATAGTTTCGGCGTTTATTTATACTTTATTTAGCATCCTAATAATAATTTCTGTTTTTTTCCCATTCTTAAGCCTTTTACAACCCTATTTAGAAACTTTTTTCGTCGATTATAATATTAACATTTTAGCTTATTTTATTGATAACTTTTGGTCGGTTTTTGGTGCTCAATTTTTAATAGTTTTCTTTATTAATGCGGTCGCCAGTTTTCTGGCCGTTCGTCGCTATGCCCGTGTTTAGAAAGATAATAAGGGGGTAGAGTCTAATTGACATTCTATTCATTTTTTAATAATATCCATTTGTAAGTTTTTCTATATTTGCGAGATCGTCTAACGGTAGGACAGCGGCCTTTGAAGCCGTTTATCCTGGTTCGAATCCAGGTCTCGCAGCTTAAACAAAACACAGACATTTATGTCTGTGTTTTGTTTAACGCCGTAGGCGTTGGGATTCGAAGTTTATGCCCCGGAGCGGAGCGTAGGGGTAAATCCAGGTCTCGCAGCACCCTATATAAATAAGGCATTTTGTCTTATTTTTTTGATTTCTTACTGATTTTATGGTATTTTTAAGTCATAAATATATTCATATGGGGAAGATAGATAAGAAATTTGAGTACCGGCTTTATCTCGCTAGTGGCATAACTCTATGGAAGAAGTTTTTTAATTCTCAATATTCAAATTTTTTTAATAAAAAAATTAAATTGTTTGAACCTGGGGTTCTTGATAACCCGGATGATCATAGGTTTATCCCGATAGGAATAGCTTGTTATGATTTAAATGAGATTAATCACGCTGATGCACTCCTCGTGTATATGAAGAAATATGATTCGCTGGATGGTTCTCCTGTGGGGACGGATAGCACTTGGGAGTGTGGTTATGCTATCGCTAAGGGCAAGCCGGTCATTATGTTGATTGAAGATAAAGAGCATGTAGACTATTATGCCGCTCAGTGGATGGTCAGCTTCAGTATTAATGCCATATTAACAACAGACAAAGAAGTGGCCGATGTGGTAAAAGATCACCCTAAATTTGTTCATGCGACTTTATTGTATGCCCAAGATAAGGGGCAGATGGAGAACAAGATCATTGAATATCTAAAAAATTATTATCGTTCTATTTATTCTCGCACGGGAATTATAAATTATCACGTCGATGCATTGGCCAGGGGTGTGTTTAGTAGGAAAAATTTGGATATAACCATTTTTAACACAGTAAAACCAAATATTGTTATAGCCAAAGAACTAAAAAATTTGCAAAGTTTAGAGTTTGATTGTGATGAAGATTCCCTGCTAGTATGTGCTATTGAGAGGAAAATTTCAGAATATTTTAAAAATAATATTGCAGAGGACAAGATAGATTCCGCCATTAGCGCTGTTGTGATCGAGTGGGGAAGTTCTAGGGATCATATTTTAGATTGTTTACAACACTCTATCTTGCCGCCCTTTAAAAAAGTAGAGAATAGGAAACAGGGGGTGAAAAAGACTCGAGCGGAGTTATTTTTTGAACTTTATGATTTAGTGACGCACCACCTTACTCGGGAGCAGCGTTTCGTAAAATCCGAATCCTTTCCTTGTGAAGTAGGAGCATTAGTGGAACTATATAATTGGATGAACACCTATGCTCTAGATGATGTCTTCGATAATTCTCGGGTTAGACAAAATTTAAATACAGTTTGGAATGAATTTAGCCGGCGAGATGCTATATTTACAGGGATTATCGGTCATTTATTAGCTTTGAAATATAGCTTTATTATCGCCGCAGAGAATAAGGACGTTGCTCGGCGGATAGCCACCACAATAAACGACTATAATCACACCATGTATGAAGGACAGGTTTTGGATTTACTGCTAACTTTTGATTCCGAAACTAAAAAGGAGTTGATTTATAAAAAGGATGTTCACGAATTATATACTATTTATATCCAAAGAATCTATGGCATTTGTGGCGGATTTTACGAAGCGGTTGGTAGATTGGCGGCTCAATTAGGGAACAAAGAAGATCAGATCATGAACGCTAAACAGGTGGATATCATATCACCAGCGATAGGGATGTATTATGGTATTATCCAGATGATTAGGAATGATTTGGGGGATTATATTATGATGGAAGATTACTCTAAATTAAATAAAGGGATGAAGGGTCAGTCGCATTCTGATATAGAAGATGGAAAAATACATACAGAATATATCATCGCTTTATATTCCCCCTATTTGGTTAAGAAAGAAAAAGAATTTTTAATAAGATGTTTAAGGAAAAAACTGACAAAAAAAGAAAAATTAAAAATTAATGAATTATTGTGGAAATCGGGAGGCATTGACTCAACGGTGGAGATAATTGTTAAATTGATAGAGCATGTTAAGGTGACGTTATTAACTCAATATCATGAAACCCCTACCAGGATGAAATGGATGTTTGATTTAGTAGATATTACAAAAGAAATTTTAGTACCATTTAAGAGGCAAGCAATAAAGTATGGTTGGATAAAATATGAGTATGATCCAGAATTGGTCAATCAGTTGGCTGGTGAGATTATCTCCTTGGAGACAAAAACAATGAAGCAAAGATTTTCGGAATTAGAAAAATTAAAAAGAGAGGAATATTAGATAGATTTGAAAGAGTTATTCAATAAAGCCGTTCCAACTATATCCCATCCTCTCAGCTTAAACAAAACACAGACATTTATGTCTGTGTTTTGTTTAACGCCGTAGGCGTTGGGATTCGAAGTTTATGCCCCGGAGCGGAGCGTAGGGGTAAATCCAAGTCCCGCAGCGAATTGACTAAATAGTACTTTTGGTGCTATTTTTGATATATAAATAATTATATGAATAATAATTTTGAGAAAATTGATAATAGTCAGAAACGAAAAAAAGACGATGAATTTTTTGTTATTAGACATAGTATATCTGAATATAAGTTAAATGAAGGGATAATAAAATCTGACAACCCCGAGGCTGCTCCGAGTGCAGATAAGCAATGGTTTAATTCTGATCTAACATCTGAAGGGATAAAACTTGCGCAAGAAAAGGCACAGGAATTTTTTGCTAAACTTAACCCGGGGACCGATGCTTTGTTTTTTGTTTCTAGTGATTTAGTTCGCGCCGCTGAAACTGCTAAAATATATTTAGATATCGCCAGAGAAAATGGCTTTGAGGTTATTATTTCAGCAAAAAAAGAGAAGTCGCCTGAATCAAAAAATAAGGCCGAAGAGATTGGTGAAGGGTATATTAGAAAAATAGACTGCCTGTCATTAGATCATTTGGAAAATATGCTTAGGGAACAAATTTTTCAACCTAAAGATTATTTAAAAGAAATTGAAAATTTAGACAAAGTTTCAACTGAAACTAAAGAAAAATGGACAGCTGCCCGAAAGATAATTGAAGAAGATAATCAAAAAACTTGGGGCGAAAATTATGCTGCTCATTCCGAAGAAATTCAAAAAATATTTCCTAATGTAAAATCCGCCAAGGAAGTATATGAGTCAAAGTTTAAAAATTTGTTGCGGTTAGTACGATTCGGCCAAGAAAAAATTAATCAGCGGCAGCCGGAAAAAAACATTAAAGTTTTAGCTTTTAGTCATGAAAATTCCTTTCTTTATTTTTTAAATGAAAATTTTGGTGAATCAATGAAAAACTGTGAAAACATAGCCTTTAAAATTGCAGATAGTGACGATAAAGAGACTAGCAACATATCAGTCACTGCCAAAGGGCAAACTAAAGAAATAAATAGTTAATATGAAGATTGCCGTCTTGGGGCCAGTAGCCAAAGATTGTATCAAAATAGATAATAATTTGTCGATGCAAATTGGCGGCATCCCTTATTATGTGGCAGTTGCTCTAAAATCTTTGGGTGTTGAAAAAGTTAAACCCTATGTTACTTGCGGCTCAGAAGATACGGCCTGGGTAAAAGAAAATTTTTCCGATATAGACATTGAGTGTCTACCAGCTGAAAAAACTCTAGAGTCTGATTTAGAATATTCATCCGATAATCCTGATATTAGAAAAGACATAATAAAGAGCTATCCCAATACAATCGAACCAAATGATAGGTTACTGAAAGAATTAGAAGAATTCGATTATATAATTTTTGGTCCTTTATTTCATGATGATATTTCCCGTGAATTATTTATTAAATTAAAACATAAGAATTTAGTTTTAGGTAATTTCGGAATGTTTACCTACGGAGAAAGTGGCAAATTTGTCCGAAAGAACCCGGAAAATTTGATTGAAGTTCTGCCATTCTTAAAATATTTATTTTTAGACAAGGGCGAGGCTGAATTTGTCTCAGGGGAAAATAATGTAAATGATGCGGCAAGATATCTTCAAGCTCACGGTCTAATCGATATGATTATTACTGAGGGCTCAAAAGGTTCGCATCTTTTTTTAGAGAACAACTACTATAAAATTCCGGCCTTTTTACCGGATAAAATAGTGGATCCGACTGGCGCGGGGGATACTTATTTGGCAGCTTTTATCAGAGCCTTAGAATTGTTTGATGATCCGGTTGATCGGGGAAGATTTGCGGCCATGGTTGCCACGATGTCTTTAGAGGAAAAAGGGGCTTTTAGAAGTAGTGTTAAAAATGTTTTGGCTAGACTGGAATCTCAATTGTCTCTTTAATTAGATATTTTAGTTCCAACTATATTCCAAACTCCCAGCTTTTGACTAAATAGCACTTTTGGTGCTATTTTTGATATATAAAGTTTATCGAAATATATGATTGAATGTACTTCTATTAATGGTTACAAGAAAATGGTCCCCGTGGAAGAATTATCTTTTAGACCAGGCGCGTATGCGGTTATAATAAATGATGGTAAAGTCCTCTTAGTTACCGCCGAGTCTAACAATAAATATTATTTCCCTGGTGGCGGCATCAAGTTAGGCGAAACAATTGAGGCCACATTAAAGAGGGAGTCAGAAGAGGAAACGGGCCTAAAAATCGAGGTAGGAAAGTTTATTAATTTTAAAGAGCAGTTTATTTATTATGATCACTGGGACAAGGCTTATCATAATTTTGCCTTTTTTTATTTGTGTAAGCCGTTATCTATTGATTTAGACAACATTGTTGATGATGGCACCAAACAACCGCGATGGGTTGAATTAGTAACGTTAGACAAAAAGCAATGTGGTGGCTCGGTTGTCGAAATTTTACAGCATCTGCAAGTAATATAATTTATATTTAGTGGTATTAAATAAATATCTAAAGATTAATTAGCGTTCCAACTACACTCCATTCTCCCAGCAATGTTTACAAAATAGCATGAAAATGCTATTTTTATTGTATAAACAATAAAATATGAATAAAGTTTTATTGAAAAAAGCGACGTGGAGGGATTTAAAGGAGATAGCCGATATCGAGAAGGAAGCTCAATCAAAAACATATTCCGCCTTGATTAATGACGTAGAATTGAAAAATTTTATCAATAAGGAATTTGTTTTTTTAATAAAAAGACAAAATATTGTTCTTGGCTTAATCGCTTATAAAATAGTAAAGAAAAATGTCGTTTATTTAGACGGTTTGGTAGTCAGGAAAAAATTTAGACGTGAAGGTGTTGCAAAGCGGGCAGTTAATATTGTTTTAAAAAGAGTATCTAAATATTCTCGCATTGAATTATTAGTGCATCCTAATAATAATCCAGCCCTTTGTTTATATCTGCCGCTAGGCTTTTTTATTGAATCTTGGAAAGATAACTATTTCGGTGATGGTGAGCCAAGACTGATGTTGGTAAAAAAATAAGTTCCAACCTTATCCTAAACTCCAGCTATGTATTATCTATATATCTTGAAATGTGCCGATAAGACATTATACACCGGTATCACGGTTGATTTGGAGCGAAGAGTGAAGGAGCATAATTCCTCTCGACTCGGCGCGAAGTACACTCGCTCGCGCCGGCCAGTCAAGCTAGTTTATATAAAGAAATGTCGCAATCGGTCCTTAGCCCTAAAGGCGGAAAACAAAATAAAAAAATTGCCGAGAGATCAGAAAATAAAGTTAATTAGCCATTAATTAATAAGTTATGCCGTTTAAAAGCATTGCCCAGCGTAAATGGATGTTCGCCAACAAACCGAAAATGGCAAAAAGATGGGCGGCCGAAACTCCTAAGGGCAAGAAATTGCCCAAAAAGTTGAATAAAAAGAAATAATATGATTTTTAATGTCCCAGGCAAACCAACTAGATTAAAAAAGGTAGTTTATTTATTTGCTTTTATAATTTTAGGTCTTTTATTAAGTCTCATCGGGCACGCTTTGATTGAAATAAATTATTTACAATGGGTTTTAAATCAAGGTCGAGTGGTGCCATTTTATGGCGGTTGTGCCTTGCCGCCGGTGCTTCAGGTCGCGCTGTGGGCACTTGGGGCAACTGGTGGTTTTTTTATAGGACGCTTTTGTTGGCAGAAAGTTTATATAGAGAGGTCCTGGGAGAAAAAGAAATTTAATTAATATAAGTATAATTAATTAAAATTATTGTTTATAGTTGTTTCAACTATATCCTATCCTCCCGGTCAATTTAAGAGAGCCCGAGACAGATCATTTAGTATTAAACATTATGAAACCTCATCGTAAGTTTGAATTAAAAGAATATGATCCGAATTGGGTCGAAGAATTCAATAAGAAAGCTCAAGTATTAAAGTCTGTTTTTGGTGACGAACTTTTAGAAATTCATCATATTGGTAGCACCTCTATTCCTGGAATGGTCGCGAAACCGCAGATAGATATTTTAATTTTAGTTAGAGATTTTTTTAAAATTAAAAGTCTATACGAAGAAATAATTAAATTTGGGTTTACTCCCAGAGGAACGGAATATGTGGGTACGGGGGATGAATATTTTACTGAGGACACGGGTGACGGCAGAAGACTAACTAGCGTGCATGTATTTCAAAAAGGACAGCCCAAAAGTGAAGAAGATCTAAAGTTTCGTGATTATTTGCGGACTCATAAAGAAGATCGAAATTTGTATATATCTGTTAAGAAAGATTTATATAGTAAGTATCATGATAATTATAGCAAATACGATAGTGGTAAGACGGACGTAATAAAAGAAATCAAAGAAAGAGTTAATAAGTAAGTTCCAGCTATATCCCAAGCTCCGAGCATCACAAAAAAGAAGAAATAATATTCCTTCTTTTTTGTTATATTGCCAGATTGTTGTCGAAGTTTATACCCAGGAGCGAAGCGGAGGGGCGGGTTAAAGATTTATTTATTAGCTGCCCGTTACATTATTTCAAATAATAAAGTATATTTATCCTAGTGCCAACCATAAAATAAAAGCATAATGAATCCTGCTAGAAATGATATTGTATAATAAGAAACAAATGAAAAAATAATTGATATAAAAAGACTCATAACAAAGAGGCTGATTCTGTTCGTATCTCTTAATATCTCCTTTATAATATAAGTAGTTGGAATAAACAGTGTTGTCAGAGGGTAAATTATAAAAAGGTATTGGCTAGTGTAATATGGTGCCACTTGGCTCGATATAAAATATATAATACAACCAGCTAAAATATACAAAAAACAAATAATAATTATTGATTTAAATTTTTTATATAAAAACCAGCTGAGAATAGCACATATAATCATTCCAATACTTGAAGCGGCTATCATAAATTCGAGATCTCTTGCCAAGAATTGAAAAAAAATCCAACTTATTAAAGCTGGTAAGCAAAGCGAGAGAAGTTGTAGTAAGTCGATACTACTTGGTTTGAAAGAGGGTCCCTCATTGTTTATGTCATTTGTTGGAGTTGATAAAGATACGTTTATCATAATTTTAGTATTATAATGGTAATATATCACTTTTTGGCTAAAACGTATATTTAAATTTATAATTTTAATTAATTAGTTCTAACTCTACTAGAAGAGACCCGGATTGTTTAGATCGTATTTTATGTTTTTCCACTAATTCTAACGCATATTATTTAGCGTGAATTTGATTTTTTAGAGGCTTAGAGGTAGAGTTTAATAATAAACCATAAATATGACACTAAATATAAAATTTGGAATTGCCCTGGAGTCAGAGAGAGTCAAAAATACCATAGCCAAGATGGACTGGTATGATTTTAATGGTTATAAGCCAAGACTACCCGAAGGAATAAATAAGGAATTCTCCGAAGAAAAAATTAAGCATCAAATTAGTAAAGAGTTTAATAGAGGAAGATACGTAGAGGTGGCTAATCAAATAACCGCTGATTTTTCGACTAACTATTTTCAATTATCCTCTAAGTTAGAAAATTTTTTTAATAAAGATATTCCGGACACCTTTTTGATTTACCTAACTAATTATGGAACTAATGGTTCCTATTTTCTTCCGAATACCATTGTTTTTAATATAAATAGTCAGAGAGGTTCTAAAACGATTGTTCATGAGATTGTTCATCTGCTCATTGAGGACTGGATTCAAAAGTATAAAATTCAGCACTGGGAAAAAGAACGAATCGTTGATTTAATTCTTAATTCTAAAGAATTTGATTTCCTAAGCTATAATAGTTGGCAGGATAGTTATCACGGCGCGGAAAAATATATTGACGAATTATTTGGCCATTATTTTTTTATTAATCCAGAAATTTTTTTTTCCAAAGTATCCGATGCTAGAAATAATTTAGCTGATACTGAAAAATATGTCGATTCTGATAAATATCAAGAAGAAATTAAGCAGCAATATCAAAAACGTGTTTTAAAATTTACTCGTGAGCAAGTTTTAAATGTTTTAGATATTCTAGACATTCCTAATTTACCGATGATTGAAGAAATTACTGAGGCTAACGCCGGAAATGTTCACGCCACTTATCTAACCCCGCAGTTAGTGATTAAGATGAATCAGAATAACGAAAAGCCGGATTATGTAGCCAATAAAGTAGTTTCTGATAGACTTGGTAATCAAGCGCCTGTCGTTCGGGTAATCGCCTATGATTATTTTAACAAAACGCCTTTTGAAGTCTTGGTCATGAGGCGGTCAAAGGGAAAAATGTTATTAGAAGATATTTGCGAGATGAGTGAACCGAAGAGGGAGCTTATTTTTAAACAAATACTCGATGTTGTCAATCAGCTTTTCGAAATTAAATTTAAAGATTTTGGTCGAGTTAATCTTGACGGTCGAGAGTCTTATCCTAGTTTCAGTAAATTTTTAGTCAAAGAGTTTAATGAGTATGTGGTTAAGATTAAGTCAGAAAAATTGTGTTCATTAGAAGATATTAATAAAATTGAAATCTATTTTTTAAAACACATTTCAGTTTTTGATAAGAGTGAATCTGTTTTTATCCATACCGATTTACATATGGGTAATATTCTGCATGAGAATAATAAATTAACAGCGGTATTAGACTTTGATTCGGCGCTTAAAGCCCCAAAAATTCGGGCGCTAATTTCTTTAATTGCCTTTATTGATAATCCTCAACAATTTGTTGAGGGGACAAAAGATTTTTCGAATTTTAAAGGTAAGAATTTTCATCATTTATTACCACTTTTAAAAGAAAGGTTTACAGAAATATTTGCCGACCCACAATTATTGCGTAAACTTAATTTAATTGGTCTTAAAGAAGGACTAATGTGGGTATCGCAAAATTGGTCGCCTGATTGGAACACTGAAATGATTAGGGGCTTGATACAAGATGAATTACCAGAAGATGATCTTAGTCGGACATACCACGGCAAGGCTTTAAATAATTTAAATTTATAATTAGTTTTTAGTTGTGATTATATTTATTGATTTTTTTTATAACTTTAGTTCTAACAGCGTTCACGACGCCCAGTATTGAAGAAAAATCGCCATTTGAGCGGTTTTTTGGTATCATATAAGTATAATTAGATAATATGAATATAAGAAAAGTCAGTCAGTCGGATTATCGAGAACTAATGAGTCTCTATAATTTATTTGTCGGCGAAGATAAATATTCTAAGCATGATAACGACTCCTTTTCCAGAGTTTTAGATTCTCAGAGTAATTTTGTTTTTGTTACTGAAGACCTGGGTAAACTGATTGGTTTTGCTTCATTTTCCATAAGGAGCGTCATTCGTTATCCTAAACCGATTGCCGAGTTGGATGAAATCTTTGTCCGGCCTGAATATCGTCAGAAAGGAGTAGGAAAAATGTTGATGCAACAGATAGAGGACAAGGCTAAAGAACTCGATTGCTACCGCCTATTCATAGAATCCCATTATGATCATAAAGCGGCTCATCTTTTTTATGAAAGTTTGGGGTATACTAATTACGGCTATCATTTTATAAAAAATATATGAAAAAAGTATATGGTTCATCCGAGTTATTAAATGCCCCATTATAATCAGCCTGGGAAGTTAATGGGCTAGTCTTTGTTTCCGGCCAAATTCATGCCGACAAAGAATGGAAGCTTATCGGTGAGACAATTGGAGAACGTTTTAACGCCGCTATGGATAACATTAAAAATATACTCATTGCAGCTGATTTAACAATTAATGATATTATTCAAGTACGTCTCTATTTAACAGATTTAGCCGAGTTACCAGCTCTAAATGAGGAATATAAGAAATATTTCAATCATCCATTTCCCGCTCGGACAGCTCTAGGAGTGTCACAGTTACCTTTAGGCGCTAGTTTAGAAATTGAAGTAGTGGCGGCCAGACAGTAAGATTTTGATCATCCGATTAGGTTTAAAAAATTAACATTTTTTGTTATAATTTATATATAATATTAATAATCGTAATATGTCTGAAAATAACAAACTACACTTCATCATGACTGGCGGGACTGTCGATTCATATTATGACGGGACAAAGGACACCGCTGTAACAAATGAACATTCAGTGGTGCCTAAATTTATTAAGATCCTGAAATTATATGAAGAATGTGAGTTTACCGAGGTATGCATGAAAGATAGTCGGGAATTAATTGAATCGGATCGGAAGAATATATTAGATGCCGTTACTAGCAGTAAAGCTAAAAGGATAATCATAACGCACGGGACTTATACCTTGCCCGATACGGCTAGATGTTTACAGGCTAATCTTAAAAATCATGGTAAGGTTATAATTTTTATCTGTTCCATGATTCCTTTGGAGGGGTTTACTCCGACTGATGCTGGTTTTAATATCGGTTATGCGGTGGCTAAATCTCAAGAATTATCCGAAGGGATATATGTTTGTATGAATGGTAAAATTTTTGAGCCCGATGAAGTAGTTAAAAATTTATCCGAGGGGAGATTTGGATCCATATATTAAAAGAATTTTTACTACATTTCATTTTTCTGGCCCGGAAGAGAAATTGTCTTTCATTATTATTTAGTCGCGTATTGATAAAAATATAGTCTTGTGCTATATTTTTTTGTTGTCGAACCTTAACATATAATTTGGTTAATTGTTGAGCTAAAAATATATTTGTTAGCTTAGTAATTAATCAAATTTAATCATTAATGTTGAAGGTGTTATCATGAGTTTAGAATTTGTTAGAAAATCCGCCGATCCTGTTAATGGGCAGCCCGTGGCTTTGTTTATTGCTTGGCCCGAGTATAGTTCACTTACGGTTTCTGTTGCGCCTGGAGTAAATGACGGACAGGCGTATGCTTCGTTCGTTCTTCAATATCCTCCAGAAGTAGAGAGAATCATGCGTCGGGTCTTTGCTAAAATATATCAGGGATCAGGTGTCGTAGTAACCTCTATTACTGTGCCGGGAGAATCGGGAGTGGTCTTTGATACTTTTTGGACTAAAGAAGAAATATTAGAGTTTTTCCCAGAGTTTATTGGTGAAGTTAAAGATACCTATCTTCATTTTTCTTCCGGGGCTATTTATAACGATGAAAAACTAGCGGCCGATTTTTTGAATTTGTGTCATGCCGATGGTCATTTTTTTCTCGAAGTAGTTGAGTTCCAAGAGGCTAAACATCCCGAGGCGGGTAAAACAAAAATTATCCAAGCCCAGGTAATTTTTGGTCTGAAAGTTCCTATATAAAAAAGCGAATTGCCAAGCGGATATTAAATCTAATATCCGCTTGTTTTTTGTATTTTGCGGTAGTAAAATTATAATAAGATTACTGGCAACCTTTTTGACTGAACGTGTCTAAGGTTTTAGAGTCCTAATTTTTTATAACAACCTTCTTATAATATATGAAACTTAAAGTTATATCTTGGAATATTTGGTGCGGAACGCATTTGGACGAAGTAATTGTGTTTTTAAAAAGCGCTGAAGCAGATATTATTGCTCTTCAGGAAGCGACTGAAGACGAAAGGGGTAATATCGCTGATGTTATTGCCAAAGAATTAGGCTATGAATGCGTTCACGCGATTGAGATGAAAATCCCGCTCCGATTCCTTCCAGGATATAAAAGCGATGATAAGGGCAGTAAAAAATTTGGGCCGGCGATTTTAAGTAAATATAAAATTATTAGTAGCCAAATACATGAATTAAGCTACGCCGATGATTTCCGGCGGCTAGTGATAGCAGCTGATATTAAGATAGGATCGGAAATTTTATCTATTTTTAGTATTCATCTTAAGCATACGCATCAGCAGCCATCAGTTTTACAGGATCAGGAGGTCGAAAATTTATTAGGCTTTCTCCCGGCTAAGAAAGTAATCGTGATGGGAGATTTTAATTCATTGCCCGATAGTTCAGTGATTAAAAAGATGAGCCGAACATTACAAGACGCCGAACTGAGTTCGGCTACGCCGACCTGGTCAGTATATAAAGAAGGTTGTACGGGTTGTTTAGTCGAAAGTGTTAAATATAAATTGGATTATATATTTACGAGTCGAGATATTAAGATCAATTCTTTTCAGGTTGACGATTCAACAGGCTCTGACCATTTACCGATTACGGCAGTAATAGAAAAATAGGCTATCTAATTTAGATAGTCATTAGACTTTGTGAGACAATGACTTGGCCGAGGTCGGCGTCGATAATGGTTTGATAAAATATTAAGGAAAGCTAAAAAATAGCTTTTAGTATGGTTATATATGAAATTAATATCTTTAAATGCTTGGGGCGGACGAGTGGAAGAAATTTTAGATTTTTTTGGAAAACACCAAGAGGTCGATATTTTTCTGTTACAGGAGATCTTCCATAATGGCACTGAGCGAACCGTCTTTAATGAGCGGGAAAGAGCCAAATTATTTATGGAGATCAGTGAATCTTTACCTGATCATCTAGGTTATTTTGCTCCAGTGGAAGCGGGCGAGTGGGGCTTAGCTATTTTTATTAAACGTTCTATTCAGGTTTTAGAGAATGGGGATTTTTTTGTCTATCGAGAGCGCGATTCGATGATTGGACGTGATGCGACGACCGTGGGTCGCAATTTACAGTTCATAGTCGCTGTTTTAAATGGTAAAACTTTTAATATTTTAAATTTTCACGGTCTTTGGAGCGGCCATGGCAAGCTTGACTCCCCGGAAAGACTGGGACAATCGGAAAAGATTATTAATTTTATTAAGAGTCTGAGCGGTGAGATAATTTTAGCCGGGGATTTTAATTTGAGACCAGATACACAGAGTCTAAATTTGATTGAGCAAGAACTTAATTTAAAAAATTTAGTTAAGGAATATAAATTAGAGTCTACGCGCACCTCTTATTACGAAAAGCCAGAAAAGTTTGCTGATTATGTCTTATGCTCATCAGATATTGCAGTTAAAGATTTCTTGGCTTTGCCGGAAGAAGTTTCTGATCATAAAGCTTTGTTATTAGAATTTGTCTAAGTTTAAAGCCATTCTTTTGTTTCTTGTTTTTGACTTTTCACTTATAAAATGAGATGATTTTAAGGTAAATAAGGTGATTTTTATCTTTTTTGTATAGATATAAAATTATGTCTCTTAAAACGGTTCAACAAATTAAAGAAAAAATTAAGAATGAATGTCGTGATTTAGGACATATCGAACCCTGGTTTTATGATACTCATCTATTAGCGGTTGAAAAATATGCTAAATTTTTATTAAAGAAACTGCCAAAAGCGGATAGGGAGGTAACGCTATTAGGCGTTTGGTTACATGATACCCAGAGAGTTAGGGGAAAGAGCGGGGATCATCAAAAAATGGGGGCGCTTGAGGCTAAAAAAATAATGTTGGAATATGGTTATAGTTCCGAGATGATAAAAAAAGTCCAAAATATTATTTTAACGCATAGTTGTGGTAAAAATAAACCCGTAACTTTAGAGGGAAAAATTTTAGCGACTGCCGATGCGATGGCTCATTATATAAATGATTTTTATCTGCAAATAGCCACCACTGGCCGAAGAAACGCGGCCGACTTTAAATTATGGGCGCTCGAGAAATTAAATAGGGATTATAATAAAAAGATATTTTTTCCCTGGGCCAAGAAAAAAATTAAAGCCAGACACGGGTTACTGATGAAATTGTTCACCATGAAATAACTCTCGAAATTATAGTCGGGTGATATATAAAAATTTTAATTAAGTAAAAATTATATGGCTAATTCAGCTTTAGAAAAATTTAGTGGTTTTTTAAAAGACGAGGAAATAAAGGACCAAGAAAGCCAGGCCTTTAAAAAACAAGAAAAAGAAGAAGCTAGACAGGCGAAGATGAAAGCGATCAGAAAGGGGCTCCCGACTCTGACCACGGAATTTAACGAATCACAAAAGGCTAACCAACAGACGGAGGCTGGTTTGGCGGAAGATTTATCACAACGTAGTCAGATTAAAAAAGACGGGAGAGCTACTTTAGCTAAGGCAAAAGAAGTGGGTAAAGTCGATTTGTTGCGTCAACAGTCTCAAGAATTTTTTGGTGATAATATCGCTAAACTTAAAGATCTAAAGACAAAGGTAAATAAAAAGAGAAGTTCTTCGAGTGACGGCCAGAAAAAATTAGCGGGGCTAGGGTTAGAGATTAAACAAAAACAGGAAGAATTAGCGCGCTTAGAGGACGAGCCGGTTAATGAAAAAATCGAAGAGTTAGAAGCGGAATTTAATTCTCTAGTAGTAGAATATAAAGAATTAGAAATTAGTTTAGAGCAGAAACGAACGGCTCGCCGCGCCCTCGGAATTATGAGTAATCATGAGGATACCGAACGTTTCGCGGAAGGAGATGGCTATGGCTATAGTCCGTCTTTCTTAGCCAATAAGAATAGTCTGACTAAAGCGCAAAAACTAAAATATGAACAGGAGCGAACTCCGATTCACAAAGTTCTTGATAAGACCGTTGAATCATTACCGGCTAACCTCCAAACGCAATTAGCGGACAATCCTACTCGTTATAAAGCTTTGGAAGGAGAATTATTATCGGGCACTAATAATGAACAGGAAGAAAGAGAGTTGCTCAGTGCCCTAAAATCTAGATTCGGTTTGTCGGGAGAAGATGTCGCCGCGGTGAGAGAAGTAGTTGCTCAATATGAAAAACTTAAAAAAGAAGTCAAAGAAATCGAGGGACGTCGGGAAGAGCTTTGGCAGAAGATGGGCGCTCGGCAATTAGAACAGAGGCAGTGGATAAATGATTTAGGCATGATGGAGAGACGCTTTATTTCGTTAAAAGAGGAGCAACAAAATACAACGGAATCGCTTAGGCGTTGTTTAGAGGCCGTTAAATATTTGGATGAACGAATAAAGAATAAAGGCGAAGAGCAAGCGGTTCTAGATTTAACGGCCCGACAACAAAAAAATGAGTTTAAACAAAGTTTAACAGAAATGGCTAAATTTAAAATTCCGATTAATGAAAATTCTTTATCTAATATTAATCCCGCTCTGGAGGGTATTAGTAACCTCTTGAAGGAAGTCCGTAAAAATATTCGAGATCAAGAAATTGAGATCAGCGAATTAAATAGAAAAAAGATTGTTTGGGATAAAGTGGGAAAAATTGAGAAGATAAATAAGGATATTGTTTCCTTGCAGCTACAGGAGCAGGAATTAGTTTCCGTCTGGGACAGTTTACAGCAGTCGTCTCAGGAGTACGAGAAAATCAGAAGACAGACTGAGCAAGCAAATCAGGAGTATGTTCGCGAGGGAGCGAGTATAAGTTTTAATAATTCGGAAATTGAACGCTTAGAAGGCGTTATTAAAGATTTAAAAATACCGCTTAAACAGGCCGAGGCCAAAGTGGTTTTAGCTCAGGCCTGGTCGAGAGCAAAATTAGAAAAAAGTTAGACTGATTGCTACTATTAAGCGCGCATGAAAACAAGCTATCGGCGTTAGATAGCTTGTTTTAGATAGAAGATAAATTATTTTTTTATCACCGGTTGAAATATTAGGCGATTATATTCTCGTAAATTCTGAATTATTTCTTCGGTGGTTGTTTTCCACCATTCTTCTTTTTCGATTCCTAGTAGATTGCTATTTTTAGCCGCTTCCATTAGTAATCTATTATGTTGCTGGAGAGATGGTAAGAAAGTGATAAAGTATTTCTCCGTGCTCCAGAAAATATGAGTGTCGTGCTTAACGCCAAATGCTCGTATAGTCGGAATAGATTGCTCGAGCCATAGTAAGTAGGCGAGGCTAAGCAGAATTAATTTTCCGTTAGACTGGTTTTTAGTTAGCCTTAGGGCTAAAGTTTTTTGGATAATTAATTTTAGCTTATCTATTTCGGCGTCTAACTCTTCTTGATTAGGATATTTTATCCAAAATTGAATCTGGGACCAATAGAAAGCCGATTTTTGAAAAGCGTCGTCTTCGGTTATAGATTCAAGTATTAAATTTATTTTACTAAAACAAGTATTGGGTCCGGCAGTTTCTGCGCGGGTATCTCCGATTAACGAGTATAATTGTTGATGGAGACAAAGCCCGAAATTTTCGTAAAGGGCGATGATTTGGCTCTCGGTCATACTATAATAAGTTCGGGAACAGATGAGAGCGGTTTCTGCCGTTATTTCTTTAATATCCCGGTAGAATTGGTTTATTAGGTCGGCGAAGGGGTTTGGATTTGTTTTCATTTTTTATCTTCCTTTTTTTGATGATTAAATATTTTTAAAGTTCGATATTGTATATTATTAATTTTATTGGCTTTTGTCAATTTTTTTATTGACATAAAATTAGACACGTGGTAAATTATTTTAATTATTGATCTTTAAAAGATTGGCTATAGCGGACAGTAATCTAAACTAGTAGATTTCTATCCACTGTGGCGAAACCATTCTGGCCAAGTCCAACAGTATTAATTTATTAAAAGAGGTATCCGATGACAACGGAAATATGGATCGCAAGAATAATCAACCGTTTGGCTGAATTTCAGGATGAATTTGCCAATTTATATACAAATGGCAGAACATGGATTATTCAACACCCCAAGGAAGCTATCAGTTTATTTATAGAAGCCGTGAAAAACCACATAACCGTATTAAGCCCGGTTGAAAGGGGGATGACTTTAGCGGCTGTTAATGGAAAATTTTATTCTGACAAAATATTTAAGGTTAATACTGAGGAAAATGCGGCCATTAAAATCTCTTATATGAGCCATTCATTTCGATATCATTTTGGCAGTATTATTGAGGGACCTTTCCCCGGCAGTATCATAGAGGGCCGTCGATTATGCAAAGATTCTTCCGACGATACAATTTTGCAAGAATTAGGCGGGCCTAAAAAAGTAGCGGTCACTAATCGAGAGCTTTCGGCCATGTTAATACTCCAACCTAATGGTGAAGAAGGTCAATTAGCTATTGATGGTTCGACTAATGTTTTCTATTTGATAAATGTTAATGGAACATTATGCAGAGTCAATGTGACTTCACATCCTAAAGGTTGGCGATTATGTGAAACCGCAGTCGATGACCCGCGCGGACTAGACGCCGGTTGTTGGATTTTTTACAGCCGACCTTGGTCAGTTTAAAATAAAACTTAAAGAGAATTTTCTCTAAACCCTATCAGTTATTTCAAAAATTGGCAGGGTTTTATTTTTTTGACTTTTTTTTAATAAAATGGGATGATTTTAGAGTAAATATAAGGTTTTAAATAATTTTAATTTATGCCAAACATAGAAATAAGGTATCAGCAAATTAAAGATGCTCAGCGTTTTTTGGAAATTTTGAGTAATCCGAAATTTATTTATTTTGATGTATCTGTTAAATCTTTAGCCGAGGAAAAGAGATGGTTGAAAAAGAATGCTGAAAAAAGAAAAAATAATCAGGAGTGGAACTACACTATCCTTTATAAAAAAAGGGTCGTTGGCGGGATTGGCTTTAAAATTAATCAGTTTCGTAAATATATCGGAGAAATTGGTTATTTTATCGATGAAAAGTATTGGGGGCGCGGGATTGCTTCTCAGGCGGTCAAATTAATTGAAGAAGAAGGTCTTAAAAAGCTCGGTTTGCGGCGCATAGAGATCATGATGCAACCGGCCAACAAAGCGAGCGAAAAAGTCGCTCTAAAAAACGGCTATATTAAAGAAGGGCGGCTGAGAAAGTATATTAAAGATAAAAAAGGAGAGATGAAAGACGTCTGGCTGTATGCCAAAGTTGGATAGATCGGAGAACTTATAATTATCCCTGAGAATTATTTATTAATATGTGGGAAGGAAGAAAAATTGAAAAATTGTTAAAAATTTTTATTTTTATCGGCCTGGTAGCCCTAATTGTTTTAATTTTTTCTCAGCAGATTCAATTAACGGTGGTTGATTTGGGTCGTCACTTAGCTAATGGACGAATCGTTTGGTCTGACGCGCGAGTTTTGTTTACTAATTTTTATTCTTATACTGAGCCGAATTTCCCTTTTCTTAACCATCATTGGTTGGCGGGAGTAATTTTTTATTTAATTTATTTGACCGGTGGTTTTAAATTATTATCAGTTTTCAATATTATTCTAGTTAGTGCGGCTTTTATTTTAGCCTTTCGTCTCGCGCGCCGCCAGGCTAATTTTTATTTAATAGCGTTATTATCAATTCCGACGATATTTTTACTAAGCGAGCGGGTCGAAATTCGGCCAGAAATTATCAGTTATTTACTAATCATACTAGTTTGGCTCATTATTGATAGAGTAGCGGTAAGTAAAAACTATCGGCGGCTATTATGGCTACTGCCGATTTTTGTTTTTTGGGTCAATACCCATATTTATTTTTTTATCGGTTTAGCCTTACTCGGTTTTAAATTTTTAGCGGAATTTTTACCGCCATTTTTTTCTAATTTTCGGTCGCCGGAATTTGACTGGTTGAAAAGCCTAAAGGCCGGATACGCGGCCGCCAAAATTTGGCTGAAAATTTTAGGGGCGGCTATTTTAGCTTGTTTAATTAATCCGAGCCATATCAAAGCTTTATTCTATCCTTTTACTATTTTGCATAATTCCGGTTATGAAATTGTCGAAAACAAGACTATCTGGTTTTTAGAGCAGCTAATGGTTAATTATAATTTTTCTTTTTTTAAAATTTTACTCGGCGTCTTAATTATTAGCTGGTTGTTTTATTTTTTATTATTACGCAAGCTACCGTTATTTAATTTATTAATTACCATATTTTTTGTATTTTTTTCTTTACTAGCCGTTCGCAATTTAGCTATTTCCGGCTTAGTTTTTTTGGTTCTAATTAGTGACAATTTATCAGCGATTATTTTTTGCTTGCAAGAACGGCTTCAATTGTCATTTGACGAATCAGGGCGATTACGTTTGATTTTTGCCGGTGGTTTAATTTTTTTAATATTTAGCAGTTTTGTTTATCTGTGGCAGACGGCGGCTAGACAAGATAATTTTATTCGGCAATCCTTAGGTTGGGGTTTAAACCAGGGAGCGCTGGAATCGGCGGAGTTTTTTAAGGCTAGTAAGTTAAGCGGTCCGATTTTTAATAATTATGATCTGGGTAGTTATTTGGCTTTTAATCTTTATCCTCAAGAAAAGATTTTTGTTGATAACCGGCCAGAAGCCTATAGCCAGAAATTTTTTTCTGATATTTATAAACCGATGCAAAGTGATCCGGCTAAGTGGCAGGAGTATAGTACTAAGTATAAAATCAAAACGGTTTACTTCGCCTATACTGATTCGACGCCCTGGGCACAAAATTTTTTACGTTACCTTTTAAATACGCCGGATTGGATTTTAGTTTATTTCGACCGCTATACGGTCATCTTGGTCAATAAGAAGCTAACCGATTCAGCTTTCTTGAAAAAATATGCTATTGATATTTGGTTATTCAAAGAGCGCTGGCGTGAGTTAGAAATTAATTCCGATTTGCACGGTTTATTAAACTTAGCCTCTTTAGCGCGAGCCGCTAATCGAAGTAACTTAGCAGAAGAAGTCTATCGACAAATTATTTTTCGCTATCCCAGTAATCGGCCCGCCTTGTCCTCTTTAGCCTCTTTATACGCTAGTTCTCAGGATCCAATTAATCTTAAACTGGCCCTGGAGTATTTTCGGCGGGCAGTAGACGCGGGTGATAACTTGCCGGGTATTTATAACGAGATGGGTTTAGTCAATTGGCGTTTAGGTCTTTATCAAAAAGCCGAGGCCAACTGGCGCTCGGCCCTAGAGCTGGATCATCATAATGAATCAGCTTTATATTATCTTAAACAATTAGCGGAATTCCGCCGACAAGGAAAAATCGATTAGTTTAGACTAAGCGCGATAATTTACTGCGGAAACGCCGGACTTCTTTTAAGCCAATTTCTATTGGTTTGATGATTTCTGTTAATAGTTGGTTATTGGCTTTCAAGCCTAGAGACCGAGAAATATTTTTAGTGGTTTTGATTAGTTTTTCTAATTGAACGCAGATTTTTGGGGAGCTGTAGCGAGCAAAAAGTAAATAAAATAACTCGGGCTGATTTTTAAAGTCTAAAGTTAAGTTTCTTTTTTTCGCTTGGCTTAAAATCGGTAGATTCGCCAGAGTTATTTGTCCGGCCTTTAAGTCGTCTAGCCAATCGCGAGCATCGTCAGCTAACTGTTTGGCGGCTAAAATATGGCGAAAGAGATTAATAGTTAAATTAATTTTCGCTTCTTTATTTTTGTCAGGTATTTGACTGATTATGGCTATGGGTCCTAGTCCAAGAGCGAGGGATTTTCGAGATAACTTTAGAGGATTAGTTGGTTCGGGTAATGCTTCGGGAAGGAGTATTTTATTATTTTTAATGAGTAGACGCCGCGCGGAAATTTCTTGGCGGTTGGCTCGGTCTAAGTCGGCTAGAATAAATTTAAATATCTTATAAAAATTATCGCTTAAATCTAGTCGGTAATATATTTCTAAAAATTCTCGGTAATAGCGGTTAGCGAGGGGTAGCTTAGCAGGTTGGCCGTGGCCGTCTAAGAAATCGTCGTAAATATTTAAGGCCCGCCAGAGGTAAAGATTAGCTAGACCGAGGCGGTTAATTATTCGTGGTTCGATTTTAACTGGGCGAGGCGATAAAGCCTGGTAAAACCAGTTTGGCCAGAAATATATTTTTTTATTTTTCATGATCGACTATATTAATAGGCAGTAGAACTATAAACGAACAGCCTTCGCCCGGTTGGCTGGCAACGGTGATAGTGCCGTGAAAATCTTTTTCAGTAATATTTTTAGTGGAAGCGAGGCCGAGGCCTAGACCGCGGCCATTTTCTTTTTTAGTGCTGAAAAAGGGTTCGAAGATTTTAGTAATATTTTCTGGGGCGATGCCGACTCCGCGGTCGCTGATCATTATTTTCGCTTGGCTATTTTGAGTAGATAAGTCGATTTTTACTTCTCTTAGATCGTTAATGTTTTTTTGACTATTAATCTCATTATTTATAACCTCGCTGGCTTCAATAGCATTAGCCAGTAAATTAGTAATAATCTGTCCAAATTTTACCGCGTCGCCATAGAGTTTTATCTGAGTAGTCGCGGAAAAACTAATTAAGACTTTCGTTTGTCTAGCCTTATAAGCGAGTATTTGAATGATTTGTTCAATCTCTTCATTAATTAAGAAGACGCCGAGATTGCTTTCTTTTTGGATTTGTTTTTTAATGCCGCTAATTAAATTTTCCATGCGATGAGTCGCTAAAAGAGCCTGATTTAAATAAGACTTAGCATTTAGTACAGTATTTTCTGCCTGGCCGCGGACTTGTTCTAAGTTAAGAGAAATGGCAGTTAGAGGATTAATTAAATCATGGAAAATTCCTGAAGATAAGCGTCCAAATTCTGCCAAACGATATAGTTGATTTATTTTTTCGGCTTCAATTTGACGCAATTTTGCCGTTCTTTCAGCCACCTTTATTTCTAACGAATCCCGCTCTTTCTTTAATTCTGCTTCGCTCTGTCGCGCTCTAGCTAAGGCCTGTTTAATACCTCGAGCAAAAAGCCAGGCAATAATCGCGATAATCATTAGTAGGGCGGAGTAGACGATGGCATCAGCGATTTCAGTTTTTTGATAACGCCAGTAATTTTGAATAGATAAGTAGCCTTTAGCTTGCCAGTTAGTCATTAAAATTAAAAAAATAGAAATTAGACTAGTGCTTATTAGAGCCAAACGAGCGCTTAATAAAACACCGGAGAGGGTTATTATAAGGACGGCTAAGAGAAGCCCGGCCGGTAAGTCTGTGCCCCAAACGCTAAAAGAATAGAACATTGGCAGAGCGTAGGTTATAATTAGTAAACTAGAGGCTAGTTTTCCATAATTTTGTTTAGAAAGCCAGAGAAGAATAATGAAAAAACTTAAAATTAATAAAGTGGTCCATAAGGGTAGCCCGGTTTCTTCGGTATAAATAAAATAATCGCTAATTCTAACTAGGTTGATTATAGTAAAGGCGATTATCGAATAAACCAAGAGGAGGTTAAGAATTTTTTCTCGTCGGTTTTGGTCATCGTCGCTATTGTTTGAAGAAATTAGGTTTTGCCATTTTTGTTTTAAGTCCATATTATTTTTTAAGTTCATATTAAATAAAAGCGCTTTCGGATTTTAATCCGAAAGCGCTTGTCAGTTAGTTGCGCCAGGGGGTACCAGGGTTAAGCGCGGCCGCTAAAAGCATCGCTAACACGGCATTTGTTTTTAATTTATGGAGTGGAGAAATTATTTTTGATTTTTTGTTCATAAGATAAGGTATTTAAGGGTTGGAACGTTTGTGTATAAAGCAATATCGACCGGGAATCGACAATTTTGTTTATTAGCCGCTTGATTAATCGTACGAGACTACTAATTGTCAATTTATTGCTACCGATTAGTTTAGCAAGGTCGAAATAAATGAAATTTAAATTTTTTTTAAATTATTTTTTAATTAAATTTAAAAAATCGCCATGGTTATTTTTGGGTGTCTATTTTATAACCGCGGTTAGAAACAGTAAAAATAAATTTTTGTTTTTCGGTTTCTAGTTTTTTTCTTAGATTTCTAATATGGACTTCGATGGTATTAGAAAAGGGATCGGCATTTTCGTCCCAGACATGTTCCATTATTTCTTGGCGAGTCATAATTTTACCTTTATTTTTTAGTAGGTATTCTAACAAAGAGAATTCTTTAGTGGAGAGGATTATTCGCTCGCCACCTTTTAGTACTAAGAATTTATCGGGATCAAGTTCTAAATTATTGAGGGTTAAGATTGGCGACTGCCACTCCTTCGGTCGGCGTAGTATCGCTTTTACTCTGGCTAAGAGTTCAGATAAGGCAAAGGGCTTAGTTAGATAGTCATCAGCGCCTAAATTTAGTAAATCGGTTTTGTCGGCTAGTTCGGAATGCACAGTTAAGACTAAAATTGGTGCGCTTATTTTTTCGGCGCGGAGTTTATTAATTATTTCTCGGCCGTTTAATTTCGGAAGATTATAATCTAAGATAATTAAATCGTAGTCGTTAGTGGCGGCTAAGAAATAACCACGCTCACCGTCTTTAGCAACATCGACGACATAGCCGGCCTGTTTTAGAGCGAGTTTAAGAGGTCTGATAATATTACTATCATCTTCGGTTAATAGTAAGCGCATATTTTTAGTTTATATTTTTATTTTAGCGGAGATTAAAACTCCAGACAAGGCTTTATTCTTGTTTATTATATAAAATGGTTAATAAATAAGATTTAAATTTTTAATAAATAAAAAATAAAGATTCCCTTGTTTTTCGGCTTAATTAGAGTTAAGATATGAATAATATGTTGGGAAAATTTTTCAAAAACAACCATAATAATTCTTATGCTAAGCCTTGGCAAGAGAAGGGTGATAATCCATTTCCTATTCAAAGTGGGCATTTTAGTTTTGGCGGGTTAAAGGATTCTTTTTATCATACTGATTGGGCGGAGGGGGCTTTTTTAGCTGATGCCAGCCATAAAGAAATTCTTAGTTATTCTTTTAATTTTAATCAGTTAAAATATTTTATTTTTTTAGGTCTTACTTTATTATTTATTCTAGTTGGTCGCTCCTTCTGGTTACAAGTTGTTAAAAATGATTATTATAGTTTATTGTCGGAGCATAACCGTTCGCGCGTAGAGATTGTCGAACCTAAGCGGGGAATCATTTATACTCGAGATTTTCAGCCTTTAGTGCGCAATAAGGCTAATTTTGTTTTATATTTTAAACCGATAGATTTACCAAAAGACGAATTACGTCGTGATTATATTTTACGTCAGATTAGTTATGTTCTCGAAGGAAAATCGCAAGAGATTTCTTCTAATGATCTTCAGGGCGCTTCTAGCTCGTTAAAGATAGATTTTGATAATGCCACTTTTTATAAATTGAAAGAGACCCTGTCTTCGGTAAAAATCGGTTCTTTAGAATCATATCAACCACTCTTTGCTGCGGATAATATTGAATACGAAAAAGCCATGTTAATAGCTCTGGAGTTGCCTAATTGGCCGGGAGTTTTTTTGTCTAACAAGATACGACGAGAATATTTATTGCCGCTGAGTACTTCTAGCCCAGTCGTTATGTCAGAAAATAGTTTAGCTCATGTTTTAGGTTATACTGGGAAAATTAGTCCGGTCGAGCTGGCTGAATCAAAGTTTGATTATTCACCTATTGATTATATTGGTAAAATGGGAGTGGAATACTCTTGGGAAAAAGAATTGAAGGGCGTTGCGGGTCAAAAGGCGATTGAAGTGGACGCGCTTGGTCGTCAGAAGAAAACTATCAGCGAAACAGCGGCCGTAGACGGTTCAAATTTACAACTCACGATTGATTCCAAATTACAGCAGAAAGTTGAGGAAGTCACTCAAGCTTATTTAAAAAAAGCTAATTTACATCGGGCGGCCGTCATAATTATTAACCCCAATAATGGAGAAATTCTCTCTCTCTTGAGTTTACCCGCCTATGATAATAATCTATTTGCTAAAGGGATTAGCCAGGAGGAGTATAACCAGTTTTTAACTGATTCCGATCGTCCTTTATTTAATAGGGCGGTGAGTGGCGAATTTCCTTCGGGCTCTATTATTAAGCCAATTTTTGCCGCAGGAGCCTTGGCCGAAGGGATTATTAACGCCAACACCGGTTTTTTTAGTAGTGGCGGTTTACGAATCGGTGAATGGTTTTTTCCCGACTGGAAAGCCGGCGGTCATGGTCAGACTGATGTTAAGAAAGCTTTGGCTTGGTCGGTTAATACTTTTTTCTACTATATTGGCGGTGGTTATGGAGATTTTCGTGGTTTAGGTTTAAGTGGTTTAGTAAAATATGCCCGGCTATTTGGTTTAGGGACTATAACCGGAGTGGATTTGCCGGGGGAAAGAGCGGGTTTCGTGCCAACCGCAGAATGGAAAGAGAAGACGAAAAAAGAACCTTGGTATATTGGTGATACTTACCATTTTGCTATTGGTCAGGGAGACGTTATCGTGACGCCGATACAAGTGGCTAACTATACGGTGGCGATTGCTAATGGCGGTACTTTATATAAACCGCATTTAGTTAAAAGTATTTTAGGAGAAGATAATAAGCTTATTAAGGATATTCCGCCAGTGATTATTAATCAGGATTTAGTCGCTTCGCAAAATTTGGCGATAGTCCGGGAAGGCATGCGAGAAACAGTTACTTTAGGTAGCGCTCGTTCCCTGGATAATTTATCGGTCGCGGTCGCCGGGAAAACAGGAACAGCACAATGGTCGACTAAGAAAGCGCCGCATGCTTGGTTTATTGGTTTTGCGCCCTATGAGCATCCTGAATTAGCGATTACGGTTTTAGTCGAGGAGGGGGTCGAAGGTAGTGCAATCGCCGTGCCTATCGCTCACGATATTTTAAATTGGTATTATTCTGGTCAGCCTTAATTTAAATTTATTTTTTTTTAATTATGATTTTGCCCCTCCCCCTTCATTTATTTATTCATTTTTTTCTGGCCGTCATTATTGGTCTTCTGGTCGGTCGATTTTTTAATAAAATAACGCTAGGTTTAATCGGGGGAATTTTAGGGGGATTTTTTATCGACCTTGATCATCTTTTAGAATATTTTTTGGTATTTGGTCCGACTTTCAATTTAATTTATTTTTTTCAAGGGAGGGAATTTTTGGTGAGTGATCAGATTCATACCTGGTTTCATGCTTGGGAATATGTGCCAATTTTATTTTTAGTCGCCTGGTTATTTCGCTCTTGGAAAAGCGTTTTAACTTTTATTTTAGCTCTCGCTCTAGGTATCTTTGTTCATTTAGTTTCCGATTCTTTTATTAATCATTATCCCTTTCGTAATTATTCTCTGGTTTATCGTTCCCAACTAAACTTTTCTGTGCCGCTTCTTCTAAGTCCAGAACAATATCAGGAGTATATTAAAGATCGTCAGGATTTAGGTTTGTAAGCCAGGTAAATAACGTTTTAGAATCGTTAATTAGCACTCTCTTGACTTGAGTGCTAATTTTTTATATAATGGGTTTAGAGACTAATTAGGCAGATTTTTATTGTGTTCAGTCGATCGGATTAAATTTATCAGTAAAAATATGATTTCGGAACGTAAGAAATATTTATTGGATACGATTATTAAAGAATACGTTAAAACGGCTGCCCCGGTATCTTCGGGTATTTTAGTGGAGAAATATAAATTAGACATTTCCCCAGCAACTGTCCGCCATGAAATGATGGAGCTGGAAACGGAGGGTTTTATCTATCAACCGCATACCTCGGCCGGCCGAGTGCCCACGGAAGTAGCTTATGAACTTTTTTTGGAAGATATTGAAGAGTCAAAAAAGAAAAAATTTTTAAAAGAGACGGAGACTAAATTATTGGAGCAATTATTTAAACGAGAGGAGAATGCCTTTAGGCAAACGGCTCGAGCTATCGCCGAATTATCGGATGCAGCGGTATTTTGGGCCTTTCATAAGAATGATTTATACTACACGGGCCTTTCTAATCTTTTTTCTCAGCCGGAATTCAAACAGCTCAACGCCGTGTGTGATGTTTCTGGAGTGATTGATCGGCTCGAGGAGATTATTGACGATATTTTTGAAGATTTGCCAGTCGGCGGGAAAATAATGATTGGGTCAAAAAATCCTTTTGGTAATTTTCTTAGCGTCGTGTTGGTTAAATATAAACACAATAACCAAAATAGTATATTTGGTATTTTAGGCCCGATGCGTATGGATTATAGCCATAATTTAGCTCTAGTGGAATTTATTAAGAACAAATTTGAATAATATGGGAGAAAAAAAGTTTAATGATCAGGAAAATGATCAGGAAATTAATAAGTTAGAAAGTAATAACCAAGCTGACGACCAAGCAGCGGTTAAGAAAGGGGTTTATCTTTGTCACACAGGTAATGAATATCGAGTCTTATTGACTGCTTTTGACACTAAGGATCATAAAAGTGAATTGGTAATTTATCAAAGTGTGTTAGATGGTAAAATATGGGCGCGCTCGCAGTCGGAATTTTTAGGTTTTAAGGAAATTAACGGAGAGAATAAACCTCGTTTTACATTTTTACGAGCCGAAGAGGAGGAGCCCTGGGAGCATCAATATAAGCGAGCTTTAGCCGATTATCAGAATTTATTAAAACAAACCGCTAAAGATAGAACAGAGTTTATAAAGTATGCTTTAAGTGACTTTCTCTACGATATTTTACCGGTCTATGATCATCTAAAAATGTCTTTAGCTGGTTTAAGCGAAGAGGAGAGTAAGAATGCTTGGGTCGAAGGTGTCAGGCACGTTTTGAAACAATTTAAAGAAGTTTTGAATGTCCGCGGTGTGGAAGAAGTAAAAACTATGGGCGAAAAGTTTGATCATAATACTATGGAGGCGATCGACGGCACGGGAGAAACAGTTAAACAAGAAATCATGCCTGGCTATAAGTTAAACGGTAAAGTGATTAGGCCGGCGAAAGTAATAGTAGAATAAAATTAATCCTGGTTAAGGTAACTTTCTCTTTAATATCTACTTGGCTTGAGGCTAAGTTTTATAGGGAGAAATAATAAAATTATGTCACTTATAAAATGGGCTCCGTTTTTTCCAGAATACGACGATATGGAAAAAATGATGGGCGAAATGTTGCCAGCGGTGCGGGGTAGCCAATTCGGCTTTACTCCCGCTGTCGACATATATGAAGATAAAGATAATATTATTATTGAAACACAACTCGGTGGTATTGATCCGGAGAAAGTGGATATTTCCATTGAAAATAATGTTTTGACTATTAAAGGTGAAAGCGAGAAAAAGAGCGAGGTCGAAGATAAAAATTATTACCGCAAGGAGATTCGGCGTGGTTCCTTTTATCGTTCGATTCCTTTACCGACGAAAGTTGACGGTGACGCGGCTAGTGCAATTAATGAAGACGGTGTTTTGAAGATTACCGTACCGAAAGTCTCCGAAGTTAAACCAAAAACGATTAAAATTCAGAATAAGAAGAAATAACTATTATCAGATTGACCGATTTGCTGATCCAGAAAAAGCGAATCGGAAATTAGTTAATAATTAATAAGAAAATTAATTTAATTATAAAATATTATTAAAAACATATGGCAAAGATTTTAGGCATCGATTTAGGAACTACTAATTCCGCTATGGCCATCATGGAGGGTGGTCTTCCGAAAATCATTGAAAACATCGAAGGTAATCGGACAACCCCGTCAGTCGTGGCGATTTCTAAAAATGGCGAGCGAATTGTTGGCCAAGCGGCTAAGCGTCAGGCGGTTATTAATCCGGAAAATACCGTTTATGCGGTCAAGCGTTTAATCGGCCGTCATTTTTCTGAAGATGAAGTGACTCGCGATTTAAAAACCGCGCCCTATAAAATATTACAAGCTGGGGAAGGTGTAAAAGTAAAAATGGATGCTAAAGATTATACACCGCAGGAAATTTCAGCGATGATACTTTCAAAATTGAAGGCGGATGCCGAAGCGAAATTGGGCGAAAAAATTACCGAAGCGATTATCACTGTACCCGCTTATTTTAACGATTCCCAACGTCAAGCAACTAAAGACGCCGGGTTAATTGCGGGTTTAGACGTTAAAAGAATTATTAACGAACCGACGGCCGCGGCTTTAGCCTATGGCTTTGATAAGAAACAAGGGCAAAAAATTGTCGTCTATGATTTAGGTGGTGGGACTTTTGATGTTTCGGTTTTGGATATTTCTGCCGACACCGTTGAAGTTAAATCAACTAACGGCGATACCCATTTAGGCGGCGAGGATTTCGATCAGCGGATTATTGCTTGGATTTTAGAAGAATTTAAAAAGGATCAAGGGATTGATCTATCGAAAGATACTCTAGCCCTTCAACGTATTAAAGAGTCGGCCGAGAAAGCAAAGATTGAATTATCGACTGCTCAAGAAACAGAAATTAATCAGCCGTTTATTACGACCGATGCCAACGGCCCGAAACATTTAGTCATGAAAATATCGCGCGCTAAATTAGAGGCTTTGGTTATGGATCTTGTCGAAAAAACGGTTGAGCCTTGTAAGAAAGCGCTGGCTGATTCGGGTTTTCAGTTAAGTGAGATTAATGAGGTGTTAATGGTCGGCGGGATGACGCGTATGCCTTTAGTCCTTCAGAAAGTTAAAGAATTTTTTGGTAAGGAGCCTAATTTAAGCGTTAATCCCGACGAAGTAGTCGCGCTCGGCGCGGCCGTACAAGCCGGGGTTCTGCAAGGGGACGTTAAAGATGTTTTATTATTAGATGTGACGCCGCTTACGTTAGGCATTGAAACTCTAGGCAGTGTGGCGACTCCGCTTATTGAGAGAAATACTACTATTCCAACGTCTAAGTCACAGATATTTTCTACCGCGGCTGATGGCCAAACAGCGGTAGAAATTCACATTGTTCAAGGAGAACGGCCGATGGCGCATGATAATAAAACTTTAGGGCATTTTACTCTAGATGGTATTCCGTCAGCGCCCCGCGGTATTCCACAGATTGAAGTTAAATTTGATTTAGATGCTAATGGCATTTTGAATGTTTCAGCGACCGATAAGGCGACCAATAAACAGCAAAAAATTGCGATTACCGCTTCTTCTGGTTTGTCTAAAGAAGAAATTGAAAAGATGAAAAAAGAGGCCGAATTACACGCGGAAGAGGATAAAAAGAAAAAAGAAGAGGCGGAAACTAAGAACCAAGCGGACGCAGTCAACTTCACTATGGAAAAGATGATTAAAGAATCGGGAGATAAGATGAAGCCGGAAGACAAAAAAGAATTAGAAGATAAAAACGTTGAACTTAAAAAAGCTAAAGAATCCGGTAATCTTGAGGAGATAAAGAAGAAAATGGAAGAGATAAATACGATCGCGCAAAGAATCGGCGCGGCGATGTATCAACAGCCGGGAGCCGGTGTCGCTGGATCAGAGCAGGCGGGCGCTGAAGCCGGACAGGCGGGCGCGGCTGACGCTGAGAAAAAAAATGATAATGTCGTTGAGGGAGAAGTAGAAGAGAAAAAATAATTTAGTTATTTTAGAAGCGCCGATGGAAACACAAAACCAGACTTTAATTTTTCCGCCCCAATTTTTTTGGGGTTGTGCGACGTCCGCCCATCAAATTGAGGGCGGCTTAATTAATGATTGGTCGGAGTGGGAAAAATCACCAACTCGTTTAGCCGAATTAGCGAAGAAACAATTAGATCCGCAAGATTTTATTTCCGGCGCAGCCGCTGACTCTTATGTTAATAATAATGCGGATATTTATTGCCTTAAAGAATTAGGGGTTAATGCTTATCGTTTTTCTGTGGATTGGTCGCGGATTGAGCCAGAGGAAGGAAAGTTTAATGAAGAAGCTCTAGCGCATTATTTGGAATTTATTAAAAAGTTACGGGCGAATAAGATTGAACCACTGGTAACGCTTTGGCATTGGCCGCTCCCGCTTTGGCTAAAAGATAGGGGTGGTTGGGAAAATAAATATACAATTAAAGCTTTTGGTGGTTTTGTGAAACAAGTAACAACTTATCTTAATTCGGAAGTAAATTTTTGGATTACTTTGAATGAGCCGCTAGTTTATACTTCGCAAAGTTATTTGGCTGGCGAATGGCCACCGCAGAAGAAAAATCCTCTGGCCGCTTGGCGAGTGATTAATAATTTAGCGGCGGCCCATCAGTTAGCTTATGGTATTATTAAAAACATCGATAATGATAATCAGGTTGGCATTGCTAAACATAATATTTATTTTGCGGCCGCTAATAATTCTCTGATTAATCGAGTTTTAAAATATGGGGCGGATTGGTGGTGGAATTTTCGTTTTTTAGATAAGCTTAAAGGTTACCAAGATTTTATCGGTTTGAATTATTATTTTCATAACTTAATAAATTATGGATTCGGTCGTTCTTATCATTATGATAAGCACTCGGATTTACAGTGGGGTTTATATCCGGAAGGAATTTATTATTTATTAAAAGATTTAAAAAAATATAATTTACCGATTTATATTACTGAAAATGGACTAGCCGATAAAGGCGATCAACACCGTTCTTGGTATATTCAGGAAATTCTGCGATCCACTTTGCGAGCTATTAATGAAGGCGTTATGGTTAAGGGCTATTTCCATTGGTCGCTCATTGATAATTTTGAGTGGTCACATGGTTTTGCTCCCCGGTTCGGCTTGTATGAAGTTAATTATCAGACTTTTGAAAGAGTCGCTCGGCCATCGGCACAGTTTTATGCCGATATTTGCCGGAATAATCGAATTTAAAAATAAAATTATTAGAACCTTAAACTAAAAGGATAATTATGCCTAAAGATTATTACGATATATTAGGGGTTAACAAAAAAGCTAACGCCGATGAAATAAAAACCGCTTTTCGCAAAAAAGCGCATGAGCATCATCCGGATAAAGGTGGTAATACGGAAAAGTTTAAAGAACTTAACGAAGCTTATCAGGTTTTAGGCAATGCCGAAAAACGCCAACGTTATGATCAATTCGGTTCGGCCGCTTTTAACCAAGGTGGTTTTGGCGGGGCGAATGGTTTTGGCCAGCAAGGCTTTTCTGGTTTTCAAAATGGCGAGGGCATAAATTTTGATTTTGGTGATTTAGGTGATATGTTCGGCGGCTTTAGCGATATTTTCGGTTTTGGCGGTGGTTCGGGCCGTTCGACTAAACGGCCAACGCGCGGTCGCGATTTAGAAATGAATATATCTCTGGAATTTATGGAGGCGGCCTTTGGCGCCGAAAAAGAAATTAGTTTCCCAAAAAATACTATTTGTGGTCATTGCCAAGGAAATGGGGCAGAACCGGGAGCAAAAATTGAAACTTGTAAGACTTGCGGTGGCGCCGGACGAGTATCTCGAGTCCAACGAACTATTTTAGGCAATATTCAAACTCAGACTACCTGTACCCATTGTGACGGCGAAGGGAAAATTTATAGCCAAATTTGTACTCATTGTGACGGAAAAGGAATTAGCCGTGAGCAAGTTAAGCTAACGGTTAAAATCCCGGCTGGGATTAATGACGGCGAATCCATTCGTTTAAGCGGTCAAGGAGAGGCCGGAGCGAAAGGATCAGCGGCCGGAGATTTATATTTGCGCGTTAAAATTAAGCCACATAGTAAATTTATTCGTGAGGTTTATGATATTCGTAGCGAGGAGACAATTAGTGTTAAGCAGGCGATTTTAGGCGATAAGATAGAAATTAAGACTATCCACGGGTCTTTAAAGTTAAAGATTCCTGAGGGGACTCAATCGGGCACTATTTTTAAATTAAGAGAAAAGGGCGTACCGAAACTTCACAATCGAGGGACTGGTGATCAGTATGTGAAAGTTATTGTGAAGATACCGGTGGGACTTAATCATAAACAACAGCAGCTTTTAGAGGCTTTAGATATATAATACAATAGATTGACTTTTGTGGCTTAAATGCTATAATAAATATAAGATATTTTGCTAATTTAATTACTTAATTTCGTAAATTTTATGTGTATTTTTTGCAAATGGTTTAAGAAATTATGCGGTCCTAATTGCGAGTGTAAATGTCATATGGGAAAAGTAGGAGAAACTGATCAAGCAGCGACGCCGGCTGCTCCCGCCGCTCCTAGCGACCAGCCAAATCAAACATCGAGTAACGACCAAGTTAAATAATATTTTATAAAAGAGGATAAAAGACGCGCGGTTCGCGTCTTTTAGATAGGATATTTATTGAAATTAGTTTTTATGTTTATTGATACTCATGCTCATGTTAATTTTGCCGCTTTTAAAGATGATGCCGATGAGGTTATTCGTCGGTCTTTAGATAATGATACTTGGATGATTTTAGTTGGCTCAGAACTGCGGACTTCTAATCGCGCGCTTGACTACGCCAATAAATATGAGCGGGGCGTTTATGCGGCCGTAGGTTTACATCCAGTCCATTTAGAAAATGGTCTCGTAGATACTAGCGAGGATAGTAATCCCTCAGGATTTATTGCCCGCGAGGAGGAATTTGATTATGATAGTTATGAAAAAATTGCGAAATTCGAGAAAGTAGTGGCTATCGGGGAAATTGGCCTAGACTATTATCATCTTGATCCTACGAAAGATTTACCCGCTCTTAAGAAAAAACAGCAAGAAGTTTTTGCCGAGCAGCTTCTTTTAGCTCGGAGTCTGGATTTACCGGCGATTATTCACTGTCGTCAAGCTCATGATGACTTACTGCTAATTTTACAAGAGTTTAAGAAGGAATACGGTCAGCTTATTCCGAGCGATCGTCCTTGGGGAGTTATCCATTGTTTTTCTGGTGATGAAGATTTAGCTTGGAAATATTTTAAATTAGGTTTGCTTATTTCTTTCACGGGTTTAATTACCTTTAGTAAACAATGGGATGACGTTATTAGAAAAATACCCTTAGATCGTTTAATGATTGAAACTGATACGCCGTACATGACTCCCGAACCTTACCGCGGTCAGCGCAATGAACCAATTCTTGTTCAATATGTAGCTAATCGAATTGCGGATATAAGAGGGATAAAGATTGAAAAGGTAGCGGAGATTACCACCGGAACGGCGCGATCATTTTTTCGAATCTAAGCTTAAAAGTTAAGCTCGACTGAGAAAAATAAGAGGGTTGACACTTAAGGTTTTTTGCGCTATAAAAAAACTGTTAAAGATATGAAAAATGATTCTTGGAATCTGGCTCTCAGAGTTATGGCCAACATTTCGGCCTGGATTGCTTTCCCGGTAATCATTGGTTTATTTATTGGTCAGTGGCTCGATCGTCAATTTGATACCGAACCGTGGTTATTCTTAATCACCATCGCTGGCTGTTTTCTTATTTCGATGTTTGGTTTAGCGCTTAGTGCGGTTAAAGAATTTAAGCGAGTCGAGCGGGCCTATTTAACAGAAAAGAATAAAAATAAAAAAGTATAATTATTATTAGCATGGCCGAAGAATTAATTCATGAAAATACTTTGTATGCTGAACCGATTGCTCATATCGGTAATTTTCCGCTTACTAACGCTCTTTTGACTTCTAGCTTAGCTTTAATAATTATTTTAATTATTGCCATTTTAGTTAAACGAAGTATTAAAACCGTGCCCTCCGGCTTGCAAAATACTTTGGAAATGATTATTGAGGGTTTCTTGGGAATCTTTGATGATGTGACCGGGAGTCGCCGAAGATCTTTAAAATTTGCACCAATTGTTTTAGCTTTTTTCTTTTTTATTCTGGTTAATAATTGGATGGGGATTTTGCCCGGCGTCGGTTCAATCGGTCAGATTGTTCAATCGGGCGAGGAAAGATTATTTATTCCTTATTTACGGGGCGCAACCGCCGACATTAATACTACTCTTGCTTTAGCGACTTTAGGGGTAGTCATTAGCCATATTTTTGGGGTTTTAGCCGTTGGTTGGTGGTCATATCTAAATAAGTTTATTAATATCAAGGCTTTTCTAGATATTCCTAAAAAGATTAAAAAGGATCCGATGATTATTTTAACTAATCCGATTAAAGCTTTTGTCGGTTTAATTGAAATAGTTGGTGAATTAGCTAAAATAGCCAGTCTATCTTTTCGTCTCTTCGGCAATATTTTCGCCGGGGAAGTTTTACTCGCTTCGATTTCTGCGATTCTCGCATACGGAGCACCAATCCCTTTTCTTTTTTTAGAAGTTTTAGTCGGTTTAATTCAAGCTTTAATTTTCGCGATGTTAATTTTAACATATTTAACCATTAATACGTCAACTGAAGAACATTAATCAAATTTAAATAAAGGCTATTAGCGGGCTTTCGCCCGTTAAGGTCATAAAATTATGGACAATGTTATGTTTGCTAAAGCCCTGGCGATTGCTTTGGGCTCGATGGGTCCGGCGATTGGTATCGGCTGGATTGGTTCAAAAGCGATGGAATCGATTGGACGTAATCCCGAAGCGGCTGGTAAAATTTTAGTACCGATGCTTCTCGTCTCGGCTTTTGCCGAAGCGATTGCGATTTACGCTCTGGTTATTGCTTTCAGTATCAAATAGTAATTTGGCGGATTTCCTCTGGCTGAGCCGGGGGAAAACGCGAAAGTATTATTAAGTTTAAGATTTAACACTTTCAATTTTATAATTTAGTCTATTCGTATGGAATCATTAATTTCTACTTTTCATATCGATTTCGGTTTACTAGTCGCCCAGTTGGTTAACTTTGCGATTGTTTTTGCGGTTTTATATTTTTTAGCTTTTAAGCCGCTCGTTAAAGTGATGAGCGAGCGTTCGGAAAAAATAGCTAAAAGTTTGCAAGACGCTGACGAAATAGAAAAACGTTTAACGCTCAGCTTAAAGGAGAAAGAAGAAATTATTATCGCCGCCAGAAAACAGGCGAATGATATTATCGAAGAGGCCGGCCGGCGAGGCGAAGAAAATCGTGCGGAATTAGTAGCGAAAGCCCGGGAAGAAGTGGGTCAGGTTATCAATAATGAAAAAGCTAAATTAATTAGAGATAAGGCGGAAACCTTGAAAGAAATTAAGAAAGAGGTGGCGGACCTAGTAGTTTTGACCGTCGAAAAATTATTGAATGAAAAAATGACTAGCGCTTTAGATTCGGAATTAATCAAGAAATTGGTAAAATAAATATGAAAATTTCGGCGCGACAATATGCAGAGAGCTTATACCAAGCGGCGCAGGGGCACAGCAAAACCGAGTTGTCCGGTATTTTAAAAAAATTTGCTTTTATTATTGGCCATAATCGTGATCAGGCTAAATTAGGAGAAATCATCAGAATTTTTCAAACGATTTGGTCAAAGGAAGAAGGAGAAATTTTTGCCCTCCTTCAATCCGCTCGTCCGCTCGAGCGCTCCAGCAGTCAATATTTAGTCGAATATCTTAAGGAGAAAACCGCGGCTAAGAAAATTAGTCTTTTAGAAAAAATAGATCAGAGCCTGATTGGCGGTTTTATTTTAAAATATAATAATCGAATTATTGATGGTAGCGTCGCCAGTAGCCTAGAAGCTTTAAAAAATAAAATTAGTAATTAGTTTTTAGTATAATCATATGTCAACTACGAAAGATTTTATCGTCGAACAATTAAAAAAAGAAATTGCCGATTTTAAAACGGAGACGAGCGAAAAGTCGATCGGCCAAGTTTTAAAAGTTTCCGATGGCATCGCTCTTATATCTGGTTTAGACGAAGCGATGATGAGCGAAATTTTAATGTTTAAGACGGACCGCGGCGAGGTAGCGGGAGTCGCTTTGAATTTAGAAGAGAATCAGGTCGGGGCGATTATTTTAGGAGATTATACCGCGATTAAAGAGGGCGATGAAGTTTTAGCGACGAAGAGAATTTTAGAAGTTCCCGTCGGCGAAGAGCTGATCGGTCGAGTAGTCAATCCTTTGGGCGAACCCTTAGACGGTAAGGGAAAAATCGCTAGTTCTAAATTCTATCCTGTTGAAAAGATTGCGCCGGGCGTTATTACTAGGGCGTCTGTCAAAGAACCGGTTCAAACAGGCATTAAGGCAATTGATGCCATGATTCCGATTGGCCGCGGTCAGAGGGAACTTATTATTGGCGATCGCCAACTCGGTAAGACGGCGATTGCTATCGATACGATTATTAATCAGAAAGGCCAAAACATGAAATGTATTTATGTCGCTATTGGTCAGAAGGAGTCTAAAGTGGCGAATATTGTCGCTAAACTTACCGAAGCCGGGGCGATGGAATATACGACAATTGTTTTAGCGGGCGCTTCGACTTCCGCTTCTTTATTATATATTGCGCCTTATGCTGGTTGTGCCATGGCCGAATATTTTTTAGACAAAGGCGAAGATGTTTTAATTATTTATGATGATTTATCGAAACACGCCGTTTCTTATCGGGAGATTTCGTTACTACTAAGAAGGCCGCCCGGCCGCGAGGCTTATCCCGGCGATGTCTTTTATCTGCATTCTCGTTTACTAGAGAGAGCCTGTAAGTTAAATAAAGATTACGGTGGCGGTTCAATTACCGCTTTACCGATTATTGAAACTCAGGCTGGCGATCTTTCCGCCTATATTCCGACTAATGTTATTTCTATTACTGACGGTCAGATTTTCTTGGAACCGGATTTATTTTATAAAGGTAATCGTCCGGCCGTTAACGCGGGTTTATCAGTTTCTCGGGTTGGTTCGGCGGCACAAATTAAAGCGATGAAAAAAGTGGCCGGGCAGATGCGTCTCGAAGCGGCGCAGTATCGGGAGTTAGCCTCTTTTGCTCAATTCGGTTCGGATTTAGACGAAGATACTAAGAAAAAATTAGAAAGAGGTAAACGGTTATATGAAATTTTTAAACAAGATCAGTATCAGCCTTTATCCGCTGCAAAACAAGTTTTAATTTATTATGCTTTAATTAATGGTTTAATGGATGATGTTCCGGTCGAGCAAGTTCATAATTTTGAAGTCGGACTTTATAAACAAGCTGATGCCAGTCAGGAGGCCATTAAATTAATTGCCGAGAAAAAAGAATTAAGCGCCGAGATCGAAGCTAAAGTTAAACAGCTCATTGCCGATTACAAGATTAGTTTGGACTACTTATTAAAGTAAAATTGTGAGAATGATATGGCTAAGACCAAAGAGATTTCCCGTCGCATAAAATCCGTTACTAGCACGAAGAAAATTACTAAAGCCATGGAAATGGTGGCGGCGGCTAAAATGAGAAAAGCGATCGAAGCGGTCTTAAAGACTAGGACTTACGCTAATTTAAGCTGGGAAACGGTTTTGCATTTAGCGGCGTTAGCACAACAAAATCAAGAAGCCAATCATCCCCTATTAAGTCCTCGAGCCGTCGTAAAAAGAGTCGCGATTATTTTATTAACTTCTAATCGGGGAATGTGCGGGGCTTACAATTCCGCGATTATTAGTAAAGCCGAACATTCTTTAAAAAGTCACGGTTCGGCGGTGAAAACTGATTTTATCTTGGTTGGCAGAAAAGGATCAGTAGTTAATAATCATGGATATAATGTTGAAGCTGAATTTGAAAAAAGCGATATTTTAATGACCGCTCAAGAGATTTATCCGTTAGTTAAAATGGCTTTAGATGATTTTTTGTCCGGTAAATATGATAAAATTTTTGTCGCCTATACCGACTTTATTAATCCGGCTAAACAGATATCCCGTGTTAAACAACTTTTACCCGTCGAATTAACCGCCGAAGATGATTATTTAGGTTTAGCTAGTCAGGAATCGCGGATTGCGGTTGATAAGGAATTTTTAGAAAAAAAGGAACAAAAACATTTTAGCCAAGACCGTTTAATTTATGAATGTAAATTCGAACCGAGTCCGCGGGCAGTTTTAGACGCCATGGTTCCGCGGTTACTAGAAACTCAGTTATATCAGGCTTTTCTAGAAGCGAATGCCTCAGAACATAGTGCGCGCATGACCGCCATGCATCAAGCCACGGAAGCGGCGACGGATATGGTAGCAGAACTAACTTTATTTTATAATAAAGCCCGTCAAGCCGGTATTACCGCCGAGATAGCCGAAATATCGGCCGGGGCTAATGCTTTAGCCGATTAGTTTATTTATTATCTTAAATTTCCATTGTCAATTTAAATTAAATAATATGTCAGAAAACAAGCAAAACTGGGGAACAATTAAACAGGTTATCGGCGTCGTGGTTGATGTCTATTTTGAACATAAGCTGCCGGAAATCTATAATGCTTTAGAGCTTCAATTAGGCGGCCATAAGCTAGTTTTAGAGGTTGAACAGCATACGGGATCAAATGTTGTTCGCACGGTAGCGATGGGTTCGACTGATGGTTTAAAACGCGGTGATAAAGCGCTCGATACCGGAGTAGCAATTAGTGTACCGGTTGGCGCGGAAACTTTAGGACGTATTTTTAATGTTCTAGGCGATGTGGTTGATGGCGGCGCTCCCGTTAAAACTGAGAAGAAATATCCCATTCATCGTTTGGCGCCAAAATTTGTTGATCAGTCTAATAGTACGGAGATTTTAGAGACCGGCATTAAAGTTATTGATTTAATTTGTCCGATTGTTAAAGGTGGTAAAGTCGGGATGTTCGGTGGCGCCGGAGTTGGTAAAACGGTAGTTATTCAAGAATTAATTCATAATATTGCTTCGGAGCATGGTGGTTACTCGGTTTTTGCTGGCGTGGGCGAAAGAACGCGTGAAGGCAATGATTTATATCATGAATTTAAAGAGAGCGGCGTTATTGATAAGGTATCAATGGTTTTCGGCCAAATGAACGAGCCGCCTGGTTCGCGCGCGCGCGTTGCCTTATCAGGGCTAGCCATTGCCGAATATTTTCGGGATGAGAAAAATCAGGATGTTTTATTTTTCGTTGATAATATTTTTCGTTTTACTCAAGCCGGTTCTGAGGTTTCGGCTTTACTCGGTCGGATGCCTTCAGCCGTCGGATATCAACCGACTCTGGCTTCAGAAATGGGTGAACTTCAAGAGAGAATTACTTCGACTAAGAACGGTTCGATTACTTCTATTCAAGCGGTTTATGTCCCCGCCGATGATTTAACTGATCCGGCGCCGGCGACGACTTTCGGCCATTTAGATTCGACGGTCGTATTATCGCGTTCTTTATCGGAACTCGGTATTTATCCAGCGGTCGATCCGCTCGATTCTTCGTCAATTATTTTAGATCCTAAAGTGGTTGGCCAAGAACATTACGAAGTCGCGCGCAGTGTTCAGAAAATATTACAGCGTTACAAAGATTTACAGGATATTATTGCGATTTTAGGAATGGAAGAATTATCAATGGAAGATAAGATTATTGTGACGCGGGCGCGGAAGATTCAAAAATTTCTTTCGCAACCTTTCTTCGTGGCGGAAACTTTTACTGGTCGACCAGGTAAATATGTTAAATTAGCGGATACGGTGAGAGGATTTAAAGAAATTTTGGACGGAAAACACGACGATAAATCGGAGGATAATTTTTATATGTGTGGGGGGATTGAAGAAATAATTAAATAATCGTCACGGGATTAGGAATAGGAATAATAATTATGTCAGTAAAAACTATAAAATTTGAAATTGTCACTCCCGAGCGGGTCGTTTTTCGTGAAGAAATTTTGCAATTAAGCGTTCCGACAACGACGGGTGAAATTACTGTTTTACCGGATCATATTCCTCTAGTTTCAATTTTGCAATCAGGCGTTATAGAGTTAAAAAAAATAGACGGTAGTCAAGAAGTCATGGCGGTATCCGCTGGCTTCATTGAGGTTATGAAGGATAAGGTAGTTATTTTGGCGGATACGGCCGAAAGAGCGGAGGAATTAGATGAAGAGAGGATTAGAATGGCTCACGCGCGCGCTGAAGAGTTAAAGAAGACTGCTAAAAATGCTGACGACGTTCAGTTTACTGAGGTAGCGGCTAAATTAGAAAAAGAATTAGCGAGAATGCACGCTTTAGACCGGTGGCGGAGATTTAAGAGTGGTGGTCTTGACAAAAAGTAAAAATGATTATATAATAATTTGATTTTTTATGAATAGTACTTTACAAAAACCAAAAAAAGGACAGAACATTATGAATGGCAAAACTATTGCAGAAAAAACTGAATGGCTCTTAAATTTAAACAAAGAACATTCGGCAGAATTTATGAGCGCGCGTCTGTCGCGTCAATTATATCGAGTTGATCATCCAACTGAAATCTGTGCATTTAAATGCATGGATGGAAGAATCCATATTCCCTTAGTTACACACACACCGCTCGGGATTATCCGCCCCTATCGTAATATTGGTGGATATTTTGATCTGGGTTGGCCGTTATTAGGGGAAGATTTAAAAGATTGGGTAGATTACGGAATATCAAAAGGGCGCAAGTCTTTAATTCTAGTAACCTATCATTTTTCTAAGGGGGACGATCATCGGGGATGCGCCGGCTTTGAATATAACCAAAATGCGGCTTTTGAGTTTACGGTTAAATTTCATAAGCAAGTTAATAGATTTTTTGGCTATAACAACCAAGTGGTCTTTCCGATAGTTGTCGGTCTAGAGACTGATACCGATTCTCTGATTTTTCATCCCCAGGATCCGTCGCAGTCAGACGGGATATTCTTATGTACTGATAAAACATCGGATAAACCAGATTATCTCTTGGAAGTTATTAGCCATTTATATCCTGATATGGATCCTCGAGTTCGGGCAGATTTATTGCCACTCATGCGTGGTAATATTTCTCATATTAAAGAAACTAAGGAATTAGGTCGGGATTTAACTGACATGCAACATTGTGAATGGATTCTTGGCGTCGGTCGAGGTTTTGACTGGTTGCACGAGCCGAATACAGCTCTCTTAGTTGGCCCCTTTGATCCGGATCTGTCCAAGTCAATCATTAAGGCGATTGGCATTATAGAAAAAAATATGGAGTCAGGACGAATTAATGATGACGGATTTCTAATTTTATCTTCCGCCCCCTTTAAACAGAAGGGTGTTGATGAAAATAGAGCGAAGGAAAAAACTAATTTCTTTCAATCCTACGTGAGGGATATAATCGCGAATAATTATCCTAATTTAGTTGGTAAAGCTAAATTCATGGCGGTGACCGTCGACGATCACACGCGTCGGATTGAGCAGATACAAGAATTGAAGTAAAAATTAATTAACGAAATATAAAAGAGACTGTTTAGAGGGCAGTCTTTTTCTTTTACAGATAGCTAGTAGTTTTAATAATTAAATTTGATTAAAACCAGAGCCAAATTAGGACAACTAGTCCTAAGGCTATTCGATACCAGCCAAAAACCGAGAAATTATTTTTTTGGATGAATTTTATGAAAAATTTAATGCCGATTATGGCGGTAACGAAAGAAATTATAAAACCGATTGTCCAGACGAGGATGTCATGGTTACTTAAACTGATTAAGGCTTCATGGCTTTTAATAAGGTCTAGGCCAGTCGCGGCCGCCATTGTCGGAATCGCTAAGAGGAAAGAGAACTCGACGATTTCTTTTTTTTTAACGCCTAGGCTCAGCCCTCCGACTATTGTTGCGGCGGCGCGGGAGACGCCGGGGATAATTGCCAGTGATTGAAAAACGCCAATCAGCGCCGCTTGTTTATAAGAGATTGTTTTAATTTGGTCGTCGGCATTAGCCCCAATATTCGTAGCTTCTTTTCCGGTTATTTTTTTAGAGTGGTATTTTTCAAAACAAATCAAAATAATACCGCCGATAATTAGGGCGGCGGCAATTAGATGATTATTGCCCAATAAATAATTTTTGACAACTTTATAAAAGATTAAACCAATAATAGCAGTCGGAACAAAGGCCGCCGCTAATTTTCCGATTAAGTTCCAGGAACTCCAGATTTTTTTCCAATATAAAATAACTACGGCGAGGATGGCGCCGAGCTGAATGGATATTTCAAAAGTTTTAAGGAAGTCAGAGGAAGGAATTTTAAGCCATTCGCCAGCGATGATTAGATGAGCGGTGGAAGAAATTGGCAGGAATTCTGTTAAGCCTTCGATAATTCCTAAAATGATGGAATTTAAAATAGTCATAAGTATTAGCGGTTATCGCCGGAACCGTAAAGAGCCCCTCTTTCCAGTCGGGATTTTAATTTTTTTAGATTAGCGACCGCGACATCCTCAAAACTAAAACCTAAACTTTCACTGAGTTGGGCTAAATACCAGAGGATGTCGCCCATTTCTTTTTTAATTTCTTCTTTATCTTCGACATTAGCTTTTTTGCCTTTTTCTCGCCATATTTTTTTAATCTTTTCGGCTAATTCTCCGGCCTCGCCGTTAATGGCGAGAGTTAAATAAATAAAATAGTCATCGCCGTACTGATCTTTATTATGGACGGTCATGTCGGAGCGATCTTGGTACTCGTTGAATGTCATAATTATGTTTATTTTATTGTTTAATTAAAATAATTTTTAAGAATTGATATTTGTCTCTAAAGTTTTTGGAGCCCGCTCTTAACGTCAAAAATATATACTGGCGTTTGCGATTTTAATTTATCTATCACTTCTAATAATTTTTTATCTTGACGGGGGTTAAAGCTATGAATAACGCGTCGCTCCGGAAAGAACCATTTATCAGTTCTAGTCGTTATGATAATCGCCTCGGCTTCGGTTTGGTTAATTACTTGGGCCGCCTGGATTTTATAAGTGGCTACTTTTTGTCTGACGCTTAAAATATTATTAGGATCCTTAAATAAAGTTAAATTTATTGACCATAAGGCCAAGAAACAAAAAACGAGCCAGGGTAGGCAGCTTAAAGATATTTGGTATTTAAGGCGGCCGAGTTTATTGAGTAAAGCGCCGGCTAGAGGGAGAATTAAGACCGATAAAATCAGCCAATAGCGGCTATAAGAGGCGCCTAAATTATTTAGGCTTAAATTTAATTGATCGTCAAAACGCCAAGAACCGTAGTAAAAAATTAAATAAATGAAGATAACGGCGCTGATGAGTAAATATTTGTTAAATAAAGAGCGTTTTTCTTTTAAGAAAAAATAAGCGATGATGGCGAGACTGAGGAAAGGCCAGCTCAGAGTCAAAAAATATCGTCCGAAATTTTGGAAGGCGGCGCCGGGACTAAAACCGAAGGGAATTATCAATTGTTTAATTAAAGATTTAAGCTGTAAACCAGGCTCAGTCAGACTCGCTAGCTGATTGTAGCCGACGTTTAAAACTTGACCATAAATTATTTTTTGTTCGTATAGGGAGGGAAGAAGGGCAATTACACCGCCGAGAATAAGAAGCAGCCAGCCTTTATTTGGTTTAATATTTTTTTGATTTATAAGTAGCGCTACATATATAATTGTTACCCAGATTATTTCTGAAGGGCGAATAGATAGCGCTAAACCGCTGATAAGTCCCGCACTAAACCAGGTAATAAGCTTTTCTTTTTTAATTGATAGTAGCGCCCAGACACTCCAGAGAAATATTGAGACGAAGGGAACGTTAGGCAGGAGTGATTCGTAAGTATAATAATCCCAGGCGGGGTTTATTAAGAGCAGGAGCGCCGACCATAAAGCCACTTTCTCGGAATTAAATAATTTTCGAATGATTAGATAGAGCGCCCAAGCCGCGGAGACCGCTAAGACGGGAGTAAAATAAATAATTGCTTTCACTGAGAATAGTTTAGCGAGCCCGCCGAAAATTAAGATTAGTCCGAGAAAGCTTCCCGGCACTAGTTCGCCACGTGAGTTGACGTTAAAACTTCGAGGATGGATTAGATTATCAGCCTCAAGATTTAAGGGCTCTGATAAGGATAGCTTATTATGAGTCGCAAATTCTTTGACCCAAAAATAATTAGCCGTTGAATCTGGCCAGTCAAAACGTGGCTCAAGATTAGTAGGAGTTTTTAGGGGGGTTATTAGAATAAAGAAAAAAAACAAGAAGAGGAGAGAGGCAATTCCTAAGATACTAGTTGATTTGTTTTTTTGAAAAAAATTAGTCATTCAGGAACAATAAAATTTTGATATTAGAATTTATTTATCCTAATTTTAGCATAATAAATCTACATTAACTTTAGCACCATAATAATAATAAATCAATTTGTCGAGTGCTTGACAGAGCTCTAAAAAAGGAATAAAATATTAAGTGATTAGCAGTCTATATATAAGAGTGCTAATAAAAAATATTTAATATTAAATAAAAATATGAAGTTAAAACCACTTTCTAACAATGTTATTGTTAAAGCTCTTTTAAGCGAAGAGATAACTAAGTCCGGTATTGTTTTGCCTGATACTATTGATAAAGAGAAACCAGAAAAAGGCGAAATCGTCGCTTGTGGCGTCGGAAAACTTTTAGATAACGGCCAAGTTGCTCCGATGAGCGTTAAAGTCGGCGATCAAGTTATGTTTAAAAAATACTCCCCGGACGAAATAAAAATTGATGGTCAGGAATATTTAGTTTTAAGTGAAAATGATATCATCGCTATTATTGAATAGTCAGAAATAAATTAGTAGTTGTTTATTTAAATAAGAAAGCTGGTCGAGGTAATATTTCGGAGCGCCTGTCGTTTCGTTAAGAAAAATTAGCGTTAGCGAATTTTTCCCCAGAAACGACCGAAGCGGAGAAATATTACTAGCGAACAGCGAAAAAATATGTCTAAACAAATTATTTTTGAGGAGAAGGCGCGGTTAGCCTTAAAAAGAGGGGTCGACCAATTAGCTAACGCTGTTAAAGTTACTTTAGGCCCGAAAGGCCGCAACGTGGTTATTTCTAAAAGTTATGGTTCGCCGATTATTACTAAAGACGGCGTTACGGTTGCTAAGGAAATTGAATTAGAAGATAAATTTGAAAATGTGGGAGCGGAGATTATTAAAGAGGTCGCCTCTAAGACTAACGACGCCGCTGGTGATGGGACAACTACCGCGACAGTTTTAGCGCAAGCAATTATTAGTGTTGGCTTAAAGCTGGTCGCCGCTGGAGTTAACCCGATTGAAATTAGAAAAGGTATTGAAAAGAGGGTGGCCGAGATTGTCGCCGAACTAAAGCAGATGTCTAAATCGATTTCGACTAAAGAAGAGATTGCTCAAGTTGCCTCTATTTCCGCTAATGATCAGGAGATAGGTAATATTATCGCTGAGGCCATGGAAAGCGTCGGTAAGGAAGGGGTTATTACAGTAGAAGAGGGACAATCCTTTGGTATTGAGAAAGAAGTTGTGGAGGGGATGCAGTTTGATAAAGGTTATATTTCTCCTTACATGATTACTAACCAAGACACGATGAAGGCTGAAATGGTCGAACCCTATATTTTAATCACTGATAAGAAAATTTCGTCTATTCAAGAAATTTTACCGCTTTTAGAAAAAGTCGTGCAGTCCGGGAAAAAAGATTTAGTGATTATTGCCGACGATATTGACGGCGAGGCGCTCGCTACTTTTGTCGTTAATAAATTACGCGGGACTTTTAATGTTTTAGGGATTAAAGCGCCGGGTTTTGGCGATCGACGCAAAGCGATGTTGGAAGATATTGCAGTTTTAACTAGCGGTCGGGTAATTTCTGAAGAAGTCGGCTTGAAATTAGATAAGGTAGAAATCGTTGATTTAGGCCAAGCCAGAAAAGTAGTTGCTTCTAAAGATAATACGACGATAGTGGACGGTAAGGGCGACGAGAAGAAAATTAAAGCCAGAATTGAGACTATTAAAAAAGAAAAAGAATTATCGGATTCCGATTTCGACAAGGAAAAATTACAAGAGCGTTTGGCTAAGTTAGGCGGCGGCGTAGCGGTTATTAAAGTTGGCGCCGCGACGGAAACAGAGATGAAAGAAAAAAAATATCGGATTGAAGATGCTTTAAACGCGACTAAAGCGGCGATTGAAGAAGGAGTGGTCCCCGGCGGCGGCCTAGCTTTAGCGGTCGCTTGCTATGGTTCGGATTTTTCGAAATTCGAGAGTGAATTAAAAGACAATAATAATATTTCGGTCGGTGAAAAAATTATTAATTCGGCTATTTTAGAACCGATTAAAATTATCGCGGCTAATGCCGGCGTTGACGGTTCCCTGATTTTACAGAGAATTATTGAGGAGAATAAGGGGAGTAAAATAGTCAAAGGTTATAATGCCGCCACGGGGGAGTTTGTCGATATGATCAAGGCGGGGATTGTCGACCCGACTAAAGTAGTTCGTTCCGCCTTAGAGAACGCGGCCTCTTCAGCGATGATGTTTTTAACGACTGAAGTGGTAATTACGGATAAACCAGATAAGAAAGCTTGTTCTTGTGACCATGGTTCTCAAGCCGGCTATGACGGCGGGATGGGAATGATGTAGATTTATTGATTAGTTTATTAATTAAAAAAATCGTCTTTTTCAGGCGATTTTTTTAATTGAAGCGCGCCCTCAACTTTCTTTAGTTTTTTTGTTATAATACTCTTATCTAATTTACGCTAATTATCTTATGAAAATTGTTAAAAATTCTCGTCAGAAACTTGTCGTTGTGGCCGTTTCTGGTTTTTTCAATCCGCTTCATGTCGGTCATTTAGACATGATTCATAAAGCGAAAAAGCTGGGTGATAAATTGGTCGTCATCGTCAATAATGATAAACAAGTAGCGCTGAAAAACCGAGTACCTTTTATGTCTGAGAAAGATCGGATGACGATTATTAGGGCCCTGCGTGATGTTGATGAGGTAGTTTTAGCAATTGACGATTATAAGTTACCAAATGGCGAAATTCCTGTTATCAAATCATTAGCTAAAATTAAACCGGCCATCTTCGCTAACGGCGGTGATCGTCATAACATCGTGAATGTTCCGGAATATGATATTTGTCAAAAACTGAAAATAAAATTAGTGGACGGTTTGGGAAAAAAAATCCGTGCTAGTTCGGAACTGATCGCGCGGGCAGCGGAGTTGAAAGAGAAAAAACGGCTGGCTGCTCTTCAGTCTAAATCCGCCAAATAATTATGAAATATTTTGTTAGATATTTTTTGCTGGCGCTAGTAATATTACTAATGACGGGACTAATTGTCGGGCTTTTTAATATCCGTTATGTTTATCGTGCGCTCGTTACTGATAATGAATCTAATTTTTCTTCTTTTTTAGTTAAGTTAATTAGTAAATTTACTCCGTCCTCGCCACCGGTTAAGATTATTCCTAAAGCAGAGGAGACTATTCAAATTTTAGAAGGTTGGACTAACGAAAACATTGGGCAATATTTAGCTGAATCAGGATCGTGGTCGGCCGTTAAATTTTTTAGAGCGGTGGGCCAGTCGCAAACCGATTATCGCTCTCACCCAGAGTTATTACCTTTACCCGATTGGTCAGATAAATTTTCTTTTTTAGCTGATAAGCCGAAATACTATGGTTTGGAGGGTTATTTATTTCCCGATACCTATCGCGTTTACGCCAGTTCGACTGAAGAGGAAATTATCGAAAAGATGTTAGTTAATTTTGATTCGAAGCTAAGTCCTAAGATGCGCGCTGATATTAAGGCGCAAGGGAAGACTATTTATAGTATTGTTATTATGGCCTCCTTAATTGAGAAAGAAGCGCCGCTTAATTATCAAGTGGGCGATAATCGTGAGGCGCGAATTATTTCCGGTATTTTTTGGCGCCGTTTAAAGAACGGTCAAGGCCTCGAATCAGACGCAAGCTTATCTTATATCTTAAATGATAAGAACCCGAGTCATAGCGGTTCGGAATTAGAGCTTGATTCTCTGTATAATACTTATAAATATCGCGGCCTGCCGCCGGGACCAATTTGCAATCCTGGTCTCTTAGCCTTAGAAGCGGCGGTCTATCCAATTTTGACGGATTATAATTATTTTTTAACGCCGAAAGGGAAGAATACCGTTATTTATGCCAAGACTTATGAAGGACATTTGCAGAATAAATATTATTATTTAAAATAAATTTATGTTTTCTGCGCCGTCGACAATTTTATCTTCCGAATTAAAAGCTACGGATAGCGCTAGTCCGCAGTCGACTAAGCCTCCTCGGGCGCCGTTTAAAAGAACCCGATTAATTATTGGTTTAATTCTGAGCGGATTTATTTTATTATTGATTGTTTTTTTTATTGGGCAAAAGTATTTTCGCGGCTTTGAGCCGAGCGCCGATTTGCCCCAGTCTACTACTAGCGGCGCGATCGCTACGTCGTCAGTCGCAGTTTTACCTAGTTCTGATTTAGCGAGCGGAGCGACTACCACTATTAGTAATTTTTCTTTTTCCAGCTCTACCGTAGAATATCTTTCTTTTGCCAGTTTCTACGAACCGCCGGATAATCAAATAGTTGCTAAAATAAATGATTATCAGTTGCCTATTAATGTCAAAATTGATGTGCTTAATTATTATGATGTTTCCCGAAAATTAAATTTGGATGCAGGTCTAGACAATTTAAATAATAATGGTTTTACGGTTATTAATAATCCTTGGCTTAAAGAAGCGCCGGATTTTTCGACTATTTATAATAATTTAAACAGTCGGCAAATTCCTCTACTAATTACGGCGGATTTTATTATTTATCAGTATCAGAGTATTTTTAAGAAAGTTTTTAAAGACGTAGAAGAAAATGTTTTTTATGATAATCTCTGGGATATCGCCAAGAGACTATACACCGCGGCTCGCGACCGCTATGAATCTCGTTTGGCGGCGCTGGGTAATATTAATGACCCGGTTTTAGAGGGCGAACGTTTAGAAACAGTTTTTTTCGCAGTAGCCTTAGAATTACTTAAACCGAGCGCAGCGCAAATCTCGGCTCAGCCGAGTCAAGGCCAAGTTAGCTTTTTTACTAAGAATGAAGCCGAACGTTTCTATTTTGTAACGCCGACTTATTTACGTGATGATGTCGAAGCGGAGCTGAAGCTAATTCGCGCCGCTAGTCCGACTAAAATTAAGTCGCCGGTTTTATTGTATAAGCGGAGTTATACCGATTTTGTCGTGCCGGCCGATTATCGTCCTAAGGCGAAGTTAAATAATTTTTATTTAGCGACTCGCTGGCTTAATTCTTTATTCCCGTTAAATTATCGGGATAAGACTTGCTCGGATTGTTTACTGGATAAAGCGGATTGGCGAGTAAGTTTCACCGCCGCTAGTCTCATGGCGCAAGATTTTTCAGCTTTGCCGGAACTAAAAAATAAATGGGCGCGTATATATAAAGTTATTTCTTTTTTCCAGGGCTTGCGGGAAGATTTAAGTTATTTGCATTATCGTGATTCTTTAGCCGTTCTCTTCGGTCCGAATTATAAAATCGATGAACTTTTCGCTGATCAAAATAAAGAAGTTTGGGATAATTTAGGAAAGTTACGTACGAAACTATCGGTTTATGAATTTCCAGAAATATTTGGCGCCCCTATTCAGAGCGCTAAGACTTTCCGCTCGCAACAGGGTTTTCGAGTTTTGGCGCAAAATTATTGGCCTAATGATTATATTTTTAGTCATCTATTATCGCCTGCGGTTGGTAATTATTTAGGCACCAGCACTCAGCCGAATAATATCACGGCTTGCGCTAATCAGGGGCGGAATAGTTATAATCGGTGTGCCGGTTTTGTTTTAGACGCCGTTAATTTAGTTTATCCGATAAGTCGTCAAGATTATTTTTTGGAAAATACTAATTATGTTAATTATGATTTAGCCGCTCAACAATTAGCCAGTGAACTTGATAAAAATAGTGTTTGGCCGATGAGTAATTATTGGACGAATTTAAAGTTGATCAAGTCTTATTTGAACATGGCTCCTAGTAATCTCCCTTTATTTTCTCATTCCGTCGCCTGGACTCATAAAAATTTAAAGACCGTGGCTAGCGCCTGGATTAATTTTCAATTGCCGGCCGATCAAATTACCCTCGGTCCGCTCACGAGCGCTAGTAATTTAGGCGCCTCAGGTAGTAGTGAGAATTCTTATGTTGAACCGAATTTAGCTTTAGTTAATGAGCTTTTAGCTAATAATAATATGTTGGTTAAAATGTTTTCGGCTTTACAGTTAGATATTGAGGTTCGTTTAGTTCTTCAGGATCTCACGAATTTTTCCGATAGCCTCTTAGCTCTAAAGAAAATAATCTTAAAGGAACTTTCCGGACAAGTTCTAGACGCTAATGATAACGCCGCCGCCCTAGCCTTTGTTAAACAATTAAAAGTTAATCGAACCGAATCAGCGGTTAAACAGTTATATTTAAGATTCCCCTCGCAAAATATCGCCCTGAAGGAAGATTTAAGTCGTTTACAGCTTCTGGTCTTGACTTATCAGTCCGGCGCTAATAAAATATTTGCGGTTGGACCGGTTTGGGATTATCAAGAAAGCCGTTAGGAAATAGGTAAATCGTTAAGAAGATAGTTAATCTATGAAAAAGAACAAAACTTATTATATTATTACGATTGGTTGCCAGATGAATAAAGTCGATAGTGAGCGTCTGGCCGCTTATTTAGAAGAATCCGGTTTTAGGGCCGCCGCCGCTTTAAAGCGAGCGGGGGTGATTATAATTAATACTTGTGGGATTAAACAGGCCGCGGAAGATCGCGCTTATGGTTTAGTTAATCAGATTAGTCGAGATAATAAAACCGCGCGAATCGTCGTGACTGGCTGTTTGAGTCGGCGGGAGGACGTGCAGAGGCGCTTAAAAAAATCAACGTTGATTTTTTTGCCGATTAGTGAAATTTTACGTTTACCAGCGCTCTTAGCCGGCGAAAAATTTAAGCCACATTTTAGTTTAGACGAGGTTCGTCTTAAAGAAGGCGAAAAATATTTAGATATTAATCCGAAACATGATAGTAAATTTTCAGCTTTTGTGCCGATTGGTAATGGTTGCGATAATTTTTGTTCTTATTGTGTCGTGCCTTACGCGCGCGGCCGCGAAGTTTATCGGCCGGCGGCGGATATTATTAGAGAAGTTAAATCTTTAGTAAAACATGGCTATAAAGAGATAACGATTATTGCTCAGAATGTTAATAGTTATCACGATAATAAATATAATTTTACTCGACTTTTAAAAGCGCTAATAAAAATCCCTGGTAAATTTTGGTTGCGTTTTTCTTCTAGCCATCCGAAAGACATGAGCGATGAATTAATTAAAGTTTTAGGCTCATCGCCTAAAGTCTGCTCGCACTTACATCTCGCGGTACAATCGGGCGACGACAGAATATTAAAGGCGATGAATCGCCGCTATACAGTTAAACATTATTTGAGTTTAATAAAGAAGGTTCGAGCCGCTAAACCGGGGATAGCAATTACTACCGATATTATCGTTGGTTTCCCGGGCGAAAGTTTGGCGCAATTTATGAACACGGTTAAATTATTTAAAAAAGTAAATTTTGATTTAGCCTATATTTCTCCCTATAGTCCGCGTCCGGGTACGGCGTCCTACCAGTTAGAGGATAGCGTTAGTCCCGCGGAGAAAAAAAAGCGCGTTTTTAAGTTAAATGAGGTTTTAAAAAAAAGCGCTGGCGGCAATAATAATAAATATTTAAATAAAGTAGTCGAAGTTTTAGTCGAAGGGAAAAATAAGCGTGGGAAGTATTACGGGAAAACTAGCAGTTATCAGACGGTTTTAATTAATCAGCCCGAGAGTATTAAAACTAATAAAAAAAATGACTTAATTGGTCATTTTGTTAAAGTCAGAATTGATAAGGCTTTAGCTTTCGGGCTAGAGGGGAACTTCGTAAAATAAAAGGAACTCACAATCTGGTAAGAAGGTGAGTCCGCTTATTTTCTGGGAATATCCCGTTTTTAAGCCTTTTAAGCCTATTATATTTTGGATAATGACTCGATCAGGGAGGCTACAGGCAAGAATCTCGTGCCCAATAGGGGTTTAGCTTAGCCGCTTTATTCTTCATTTAGGCTCCCTGCAAATTACGTTTTTGTAATGTGTTGCATGCGCCGGAAATTCCGCTTTCAATATCAAAGTTTGCTGCATTGTTGGCGACAATGTCGTGCGGTGCCTTTGTTCCTCTAATAAAAGCGTGTGCAGGCAAAGCGTTCGAAAACGATAAATTATTTCGAGCTCTCATAAAACCTCCATGGTTTTAAGGTGAGTACCATTGGTTCCCAGTTATTTAATTATATAGAAAGAACCAATAGTCTTTATATATTAGCATAATTATTTTAAGTATGATAATAAAAGTTATCCACAGATTAAAGCCAAAAATACTCGTAATCCTCGGAACAACGGCTAGTGGCAAGACGAGTTTAGGGGTTAAATTGGCCGCCGAATTTAAAGGGGAAATTATTAGTGCCGATAGCCGCCAGGTTTATCGAGGAATGGATATTGGCACTGGTAAAGATTTGAAAGAATATAAAATTGGTCAAAAAAAAATACCTTATCATTTAATTGATGTCGCGAGTCCGCAGCAAAAATTTGATTTAGCGAAATATCAGCGGCGCGCTTTTAAGGCGATTAAAGATATTTTAAAAAAGAAGAAATTGCCGATAATTGTCGGCGGTAGTGGCCTCTATTTACAGGCTTTAGTCGATAATTATGATTTAACTAGCGTTCGGCCGGAATCGGCTCGACGGGCGCAGTGGGAGGAACTATCCGCCGCCGAGTTACTACAAAAAATTTATCGATTAAAAGAAGAGTTTGCGGTGCGGCTTAATAATAGTGATAGAAATAATAAACGCCGATTAATTCGTTATTTAGAAATTATTGAGTTCGGTTCTGGCGCAGCGGCTGGAAAAAAAGAATCTCCTTATAATTTTTTATTATTAGGTTTGACCTGGCCGGACGAGATATTGCGCGCTCGAATTTTAACTCGCTTACTAGAGCGCTTAAATAAAGAGGGGTTAGTGGCCGAAGTAAAGAAATTACACCGGGCGGGTCTTTCCTGGATCAGGTTAAAATCTTTTGGTTTAGAATATAAATTTATTAGCCAATATTGTCTGGGCGAATTATCATACGCGGAAATGGTAGAAAAATTAGCGACGGCCATTTACCGTTTTGCTAAACGTCAAAAAACTTGGTTTAAACGTTGGGAAAAACAGGGCCAGACAATAAATTGGCTAACGGATATTAGTGAAGCGGAAAAGAAGATTGTCACTTGGTTTAAATAAATAAAAATCGGATCAAAAGTAGACCCGATTTTTATTTGTTGTGGTTTGTTTATTTTAATAATTTTTCTAATAATTCTTTAACTATTTTCGGATTAGCTTTTCCTTTCGTTTCCGCCATTACTTGACCGATAAAAAACTGGAAGACATTAGTTTTCCCCTGGCGGTATTGCTCCCGCTGGCCGGGATTTTGGTTAATAATTTTTTTAACCGCCTCTTCGAGTTCGGCAGCGTTATCGAGTTGTTCTAAGCCTAAGATGCGCATAATGTCAGTCGGATCGCCACCTTCCCAGTACATTTTTTCTAAAATACTTTGGCCGGCCGAAGAATTAATCTTACCTTGATAAATCAAACAAACTAATTCGGCAAAATTTTCGGCCGTCATAGTTAGGTCGCCGATTCGTTTATTATCAGCATTTAGATGTTTGAGTAATTCGCCGCTAATCCAGTTAGCCGCACTTTTAGCTAATTTTTTTTCTTGACGCGCTTCGTCGTCGCCGTTTGCCTCTATCCAAGCGTCGAGCTCGGAGATAACTTTTTCGGTCCAGGCCGCGAGATCGCGGTCGCTAGTTAATATTTCGGCCATTTCTTCGCTGAGCCCGTATTCATATTTAAAGCGCTGTTTCTTTTTAGCCGGCATTTCCGGGAGGCTCGCCGTGAGATCAGCTAGCAAGTCATCCTCGATTTTGAGAGGGGGGATATCCGGCTCAGGAAAATAGCGGTAATCAGCCGAAGTTTCTTTGATCCTTTGGCTAACAGTTTCGTTTTTATTTTCATTCCAGCCTCTAGTTTCGGCAATTATTATTTCGCCTTTTTTGATTAATTCCGTCTGGCGAGTAATTTCAAAATTAATAGCTTTTTCGACAGCGCGAAAAGAATTGATATTTTTTACTTCAACTTTAGCATTAAGCGGGTGTTTTTTTAGCGCCAAAATTTGGCCGTTTTTATACTCCCAAGTGCCGGCTTCCTGGACGCTAACATTAGCCTCGCAGCGCATTTCGCCTTTTTCCATATCGGCATGGCTTATCTTAAGATAACGCAAAATTTGTTGGTAGGCCTGGCAGAATTTTTTAGCGGTCGCGGCGTCTTTAATTATTGGTTCCGTCACTAATTCCATAAGCGGCGTACCGGCGCGGTTGAAATCGAGTAGCGTATAATCTTGACCTTTGACGTGGATAGATTTACCGGTATCTTCTTCTAAATGGATGCGGGTAATTAGAATTTTTTCATTAGCAATTTCTAAATATCCCTCATAAGCGAGAGGCTCATCGTATTGGGAAATTTGGTAGCCTTTAGGCAAGTCGGGATAAAAATAATTTTTTCGGTCAAATTTAGATTGTCGGTTTATTTTGCAGTGTAAAGCTAAGCCAGTTAAGATTGTCCAGTCAATGGCTTGTTTATTAGGAACGGGCAAAGTCCCGGGATGGCCCAAACAAATCGGACAGACGGTAGTATTAGCGGCTTGACCTTGCGCATTATTATTACAAGAGCAAAACATTTTACTCTTCGTCTGTAGTTCGGCGTGGATTTCCAAGCCGATAATGACCTCGTAAGTTTTTCCCATATATTTTTAGAAATGGCCGGTGCTGCCAAAATTATCAGCTTGGCGGTCAGTACTGTCAGTAATTTTTTCTTCGCTAATTTCTAAGTCCGTAATGGCTTGAATTAGAATTTGCGCGATTTTTTGTTGAGGGACAATATTAAAAACATCTTCACTTAAATTTTTAACGACTACTTTTATTTCGCCCCGATAGCCGGCGTCTATCACGCCGCCCATAGTAGTAATGCCCGCATTAGCTAAGCCGCTTTTATCCCAAATTAAACCGACCAGCCCCGCCGGTATCGCCATTTTTAAACCGGTAGAGACTAAACTTTGGCCATAGGGCGGAATCGAGTAGTAGTCATTAGCATATAAGTCATAAGCGGCATCACTAGCGTGGGCTTTTTGCGGTAATTTAGCGTGGGGGTTTATTTTTTCTACTAAAAGTTTATGAGGATTAGATTTTTTGTGTGGGGTAATGACAATCGCTTGGTCATTTAACTTTCTATTAGCTTGGTCATTTAGCTCTTCATTATCAATTTCCGGCCGATTAATTTTTTGGGTATTTTTATAATGGTCGAAGATTATTTCCCGGTGATTAACGATTTGCTGATTGGCGCCGATAATATGGCTGATAGCTTGGAAGTTGGTGGTGGGCTCATCAGGATGGCTGATAATTCTTTTAACCGTTAACCAGACTAATAGGCTAATTTCTTCGCGGTTGAGGAGTTCATTATTTTTTGTGCAGCTAATTAGTTGGAAGTTAGGAAAACTATTAGCAATTTCCAAATAAACTTGTTCCGCTTTTTTTAGATGTTCCAGATTATCTTCGTGGATGTCATTAGTTTTACCAATCCAGTCTTCGCGGGCTCTTTCTTTGGCGAGGCTTTGAGCGATAGTCGAATCGACCTGAAGAATAATTGATAAATCTGGGCGGGGTATTTCAAAAATTTTATATTCTAAATCATACAACCAATTAAAGAAAACGCGGCGCTCTAAAGGGTTTTCTATTTTACAGCCCTGATGTCCCATATTAGCGCTAGTGTAGCGGTTCGCTAAAACTATTTTTCCCTCGGTTAGCCATTTACGGATTTGAAAACTAGCGTCATAACGGTCGATGGCATAGAAAATCGAAGCTTTATAAGCGCTAATTTCATCCGCGCGACCGTATTTACCGGATAAATATTCTTCGATGATGCCCGCTGATTTAGTATTGTATTGAGGAAAATCGGCGACGGCGACAACGTGTCCGGCCGCTTCTAAGCGATTTTTGAGCAAGTTAAGCTGAGTAGTCTTGCCGCTACCGTCGGTGCCGTCGATGACGATAAATTTTCCCGGGAAACCGTTCATAATTTATTATTTAAATTTAACATGATTTGATCGAGCTGGCGGTATAAGTCAGCTAGGGTTCCGTTGTTATTAATTTGGTATGGCGCTTGATTCATGACGGCGGGGATTTGTTTTTCGGCCTCTTGCTCGCCGTCAGTCATAAATTGTTCTAGAGTTTTAGTGGAGTCACCGATATTTTCATTGCGTTTCACCAACCGCTCATGACGAATTTCGGTTCCCGCTTCGATACTGATCAGAAAAAAATTAGGAAAATTTTTTAATTTAATAATATCGTCGATTCGTCTGATTCCTTCGACGATGACAATTTCATGGGGATCGTTTTTAACGTCTTCGGCGATGACGCGCGCCATCGTATCACTGCCGAAACGGGTTCTTAAATCATAGGATAGCTCTTGGAGATTTTTTCTAGTTATTGGTAAGTAGAGACGATTCAGGATATCTCGGAGCATGGTCGAAAATCGGTGGCTACTGGCTTGATATTTTTCTTCCAAATATTTTTTGCTAACCTCTTTTCCGCTCGCTATTAAACCCGTAAAGCCTAAGATAATTTTAGCCATATTAGTATTGCACCTGATAGCGGAGCATCAAGGTATTTTCATTTAAATTTTTAACTTCTAATAATTTTAAATTAGCGTCTAAGTCGCGATTAAAAAGAGACAAGCCGCTACCGAATATTTTTGGTTCAATTGTTAGGATAATTTCCGTGATTAATTTTTTTTCTAGAAATAAAGAGTTAAGAAAAGAGCCACCGCCTAAAAGAGCCGATTTATAACCCAGGGTTTCTAACTCTTCTAAGACTTTTTCTGGCTCGCCTTTAACCCATTTAACCCCGTCAATTGCGGGTTGATTTTCGTTTTCGGAAAAGACGACGTTTAAGCGATTTTTTAAGGGGGCGGGGAAGGTCTTAAAAGTATTTTCTCCCATCATTATTACGCCGTGTGTTTTTGATATTGCGACGAATAATTTTTTGTCTTCCAGACTAGTCCAATCCGCAAACTGAGTTTTATCTTTGGCGATTTTTCCGTCGACGGTGATCGCCATCATCATGGTTACGGGGATCATGAGCGTATGATTAAATAATTAAATAATTTATAATTTAAATTGCAATCGGCGCTTTAATGCCCGGCGCCGGGTCATAGCCTTCAAGAGTAAAATCTTCATATTGAAAGCAGAAAATATCTTTAACTTGAGGGTTGATTAACATTTTCGGCAGAGATTTCGGCGGGCGCGCTAGTTGTAATTTTACTTGGTCTAAATGATTATTGTAAATATGGAGATCGCCGAAAGTATGAATAAATTCTCCGAGTTTGAGATCACAGACAGACGCTATCATCATTGTTAGTAGGGCGTAAGAAGCGATATTAAAGGGGACGCCTAAGAATAAATCGGCGCTGCGTTGGTATAGTTGGCAGGATAGTTTATTATCATGAGAAACATAAAATTGAAAAATAGTATGGCAGGGAGGCGGCGCTGTTTTTCGGCCGCCGATAAGTTGGCGCAAATCGCCAACGTTCCAGCCGCTAACGATTATCCGCCGAGAAGTCGGATTATTTTTTAATTGGTTCACGACTTCGGCAATTTGGTTTATTTTAGTGCCATCTTGAGCCTCCCAGGCCGTCCATTGTTTGCCGTAAATTGGGCCAAGTTCGCCGTTTTCATCCGCCCATTCGTCCCAAATACTGACGCCGTTTTCGTTGAGATATTTAATGTTAGTATCACCTTTTAAAAACCAGAGTAGTTCGTAAATAATAGATTTTAAATGAACTTTTTTAGTCGTCAGGAGGGGGAACCCTTGGTTAAGGTCATAACGGGCTTGACGGCCAAAGACGCTAATCGTACCAGTACCGGTTCGATCATCTTTGCCTTGGCCGTTTTCTAAAACATCTTGTAAGAGGTGGAGATATTGTTTCATATATTTAGTTACTTCATATCAGCGTATTCGGTCATCTTACCATCTAATAAAATATATTCAAGGCCGGTTTCCTGAAAAATTTCTTTAGTCCTCTTTCCAGCGTGATAATCTTGAGCACAGACTATTCGTTTTAAACCAGCGTTAATAATCATCTTCGCGCAGGTGTAGCAAGGGGTCATTTTACAGTAGAGAGTTCCTCCTTCAAGGACTGTCCCCATCCGAGCGGCTTCGCAAATAGCATTTTGTTCGGCGTGAGTCGTTCGAATACAATGGCGACTGGTTGTTCCGTCTTCGTTAGTGACAGTATGCATCTCGTGCCCAGCATCATCACAATGGACTGAGCCGACGGGTGACCCGGCGTAACCGGTAGCAATAATTCGTTTGTTTCTAGTAATGACACACCCGCCCCGAAAACGATCACAGGTACCACGCGTTCCAACTATCTCTACGATTTTCATAAAATATTCATCCCAAGACGGACGTTCATATTTTTGAGGAGTTGGTTCGTTTGTTTCAGTCATAAAATTAAATCAGCCTTAATTTAGTTAGCTGATTTTTATTAGTTTTAAGTAGCTAGATTTCGTCTCTAGTTTAGAGCTCAATTCTACCTTTATTCTAGTATATTATTTAAATAAAATAAATCTTGACAGATGATATTTTATGTTCTCTACGACCTTTTAAAAAACTGAAAAAGGAGTTAGACTGTATTTATAATTTAGTTAACTAAACTGGCCGGTAATAATGATAGTATGTTGTTAGAATATATTAATAATTTAGCTAATAATAAAGAGATTTATTTAAGGGTTAAGGTTTCTCCCGGTTCGGGTAAGACGGAATTTTTGAAAGTTATGGCGGACGGTACCCTTAAAATAGCCGTTGCGGCCGCTCCCGAGAAAGGTAAGGCCAATCAGGCGCTCATTGCGTTCATAGCAACGGAAATGGGTTTACGTAAATATCAGGTTAAGATTATTAGCGGCGTAGCGGAAAGATTAAAATTAATTAAGGTTAGTCGTTAGTCCGTTCTATGGATTTATCAATTATTATTGTCTCTTGGAAAGTCAAAGAGAAGTTGAGATACAATTTAAGCGCCCTGTTTCAATCAAGGGGCGATTTTAATTTTGAAGTTTATGTGGTTGATAATAATTCTAACGATGGTAGTGTAGAAATGCTTGAATCAGAATTCCCGGCAGTGCGTTTAATTGTTAACTCGGAAAATTTAGGTTTTGCTCAAGCCAATAATCAGGCGATTAAACGAGCGACCGGGGAATTTATTTTACTGCTTAATCCGGATATGCAAGTGCGGCCCGATACTTTAGTCAGTATCTTAACTTGGGCTAAGAATAATCCTCAGGCGACGGTGAGCGGTTGTCGGTTATTAAATGAACAGGGGGAGACAATTAAACAAGTGCGACGCTTCCCAAAGTTTTTTGATCAATTAATGGTTACTTTAAAAATCCCACATTTTTTTCCAGCGGTGATTAATAAATATTTATATATTGATTTTGATTATGAAGCGGCCGCCAAAGTCGATTCAATTAGAGGATCATTTTTTTTAATTAATTGTCGCCGTTACCAGGCTTTAAGCGGTTTGAGTCGGCCGTTTTTAGACGAGCGTTATTTTATCTGGTTCGAAGAGGTTGATTTTTGTCGTCAGGTTTATTCTTTCGGCGGTGAAGTCTGGTATACGCCGGGTGTTCAGTGTTTAGATTATGTAGGCCAAAGCTTCAAACAGATTAAGCGCGGCCAAGGACAAGAGTATTTTAGTGATTCAATGTTAAAATATTTTCAGAAATGGGGAAAAAAGTGGGAGTATCTGATTTTAAAAATAACCTGGGGATTAGTAAAATTTTTTGTTTAATTAATAAATTGTTAGAGATTTTTTAAGGTTTTTATTATTTTTATGTCAACCAAAGTCGGAATTGTCTTAGTTAATTATAAAGATTACGCCGTTAAATTTTTAAGCGCTTGTCGCGATTCTTTACGGGCGCAGGATTATCCGGCGACGCTAACTAAGATTTATATCGTTGATAACGCGTCGAGCGCCAGCTCCCTTAATTATTTACGGGAAAATTATCCCGAAGCGATACTTTTACCGCGTTTTGATGGAAATTATACGGCGGCTAATAATTTAGGGTTTAAGGAGGCGGCCAGCGACTCTTGCGACTATATTGTGACTGTTAATATGGATACGGAGATGACGCCGCAGTGGTTGTCCGAACTCGTTAAGGCTTTAGACCTTAATCCCTCAGCGGGCATTGCTCAATCTAAAATTTTACTTTATCCGAAAACGGAAATTGCTAAGAGTCAGCCGCGTCTTAATAGTTTGGGCAATATTATTCATTTTTTAGGTTTCGGTTTTACTTCACATTACGGCGAAGCGGATCGAGAGATAAGCGGCTACCCAGAAATTAAAGGTTATGCGAGCGGTTGTTCTTTTATTATTCGGCGAGAACTTTTTGAAAAAGTCGGCGGTTATAACGAGGAATTTTACATGTATCACGATGATATCGAGCTAAGCCTTAAAGTTCGTCTCGCCGGTTACCAGATAATTTTAGCGCCCCAGTCCGTCATTTATCATAAATATGAATTCTCGCGGAGTATTGGCATGCTTTATTATATGGAGCGTAATCGCTATCTTTTACTTCTCTGTTTTTATCCGCCTTATTTATTATTTTTGCTCGCCCTGCCGCTTTTTATCATGGATTGTGGGCTAATTTTTTATGCGCTCATATCCGGTTGGGCAAAAACGGAAATTAAAGTCTATCTTTATTTTTTTCAACCCTCGACCTATACTTTAATCAGCGTAGCGCGTCAGCGTATAAAACAGTTGAGGGTTATTAAATTTAGGAACTTAGCCCAGGATTTCGCCGGCCGATTAGAATTTTTAGAAATCGACAATCCGCTTTTACGTTATGGCGTTAATCCCAGCTTAGATTTATACTGGAAAATTATTAAACGTTTTATTTGAATTAAATCAAAATTTTTAATATGGACTTATCGATTATTATTTTAAATTATCAATCTAAACTCAAGCTGTTTAATTGTTTAAAATCTATTAGTTCCGATTATTTGTCGACGCGGAGTTATGAAATCATTGTCGTTGATAATAATTCGGGCGATGATTTAGGCGATTTAACTCTTAATTACCCGGCAGTTAAATTGATAATGAGTCCTAAAAATCTAGGCATGGGCGGCGGCAATAATCTCGGTATCGCCGTGGCGCGCGGCGAATTTATTCTAGTTCTTAATCCCGATACGGTTGTTAAGGAGCGGGCGATTCTTACCCTGTTAGAGTACTTGCGGGGACACTCAGACGTCGGCCTCGTTGGTCCGAAGACTTTGTCGGCCGACGGCTCTCTGCAACAAACTTGTTTGCGCTGGCCGCAGTTTTTTTTACCTTTTTGGCGTCGAACTTTTCTTGGTAGTTTTTTCCAGGCGGCGCAAGATAATTTTACCATGCAAAGTTTTGATCATCAGTCGATTGCGGCTGTCGATTGGCTCATGGGGTCTTGTTTACTGTTTAAACGGGAAATTACTCTTTCGGCCGGTCAGATTTTTCGGCCACTTTTTGATGAACGTTATTTCATGTATTTCGAAGATACTGATTTAGCGCGACAGTTTCGAGCGAAAAATTTAGCCGTGGTTTATAATCCGAACGCTTTAATTATTCATGATCACGCCCGGGAAAGCGCTAAATATCCTTGGTATTTAGCGATCTTTTTAAGCTCCTTAGCGCGACATCATATTAGTTCTTGGTTAAAATATTTTTGGAAATGGGGGTTTAAGAATCCCTCGTCATATAGTAAAATATAAATATTATGAAAAAAATAAAAAAAGCTATTTTTCCGGTCGCCGGTTTTGGCACGCGGTTCTTGCCCGCTACGAAAGCTCAGCCGAAAGAGATGCTCATGGTTATTGATAAACCGGTTATTCAATATTTAGTCGAAGAGGTTGTGAAGGCCGGTATTGAAGAAGTAATTTTTGTTACCGGTCGCGGTAAGCGGGCGATTGAGGATCACTTTGATTATTCTTTCGAATTAGAAAAAACTTTAGTGGAGAAGAATAAGCTTGATCAACTCAAAAAAGTTAAAGAGATTGAAAATTTAGCGCGCTTTTCTTATGTGCGTCAGCCGATTCCGCTTGGCGACGGTCACGCGATCAATTGTGCCGCCCATTTAGTCGGCGAGGACGAGCCGGTTTTAGTCATGTTCGGAGATACTTTATACGATGCGACCGTGCCGCCGGTTAATCAAGTAATTCAAACTTATGAACAATACGGTCAATCAGTCGTTGGTTTGTCGGAAGTAGCTCATTCCGAAGTTAATAAATTCGGAGTGATTGACGGCCTGGATTTAGGCGGCGGTAATTATCGAATTAAGAGATTTGTGGAAAAGCCTAGCCTGAAAGACGCCCCTTCTAATTTAGCGGCGGTGGGTATTTATGTGATTACACCTGAAGTCTTTAAAGTCCTCAAACGGATGAAGAGCGGTAAATCCGGTGAAATCCGTTTAGCCGACGCTTTTGATGAGATGTTAAGTAAAGGGCGCCCGGTTTATGGGAAGAAAATTACCGGTGAGTGGCTCGATACCGGCAATAAATTTAATTTTTTAAAAGCGAGTTTGAAATTCGGCCTGAAAGATCAAGAAATCGGCCGGGATTTACAGGATTTAATCAATCAGTTAGCTAGTCGCTAGTAATTTATTGCAGCCGTAACTTATATACCCCAGCTTGTTGGTCGATTTTGGCCCAAAAATATAAAGTATTATTTTTTTGATCGATGACGGGAGAAACCACTGTTTCGTTGGAGAAAATTTTAGTACTTATTCCGACTTGCAAATCGTAAGCATGTAAGCCGCTCCGGCTAGTGTAGATTAAATAATTATTATTTTTATTGTAAATAATAGTCTGAATTTCTTCGCCCAAGCGGGTGAGTAAGGATTCATTATTATTTTCTAAATCGACTAAATAAATTTCCCAGTTATTATTATAGAACAGATGACTTTTATCTATCCACTGCCAGCTAATAGCCTGGTTCAAGGTTTTAGTAATATAATTTATATTATCGGGATTGATTAGATAAAGGGTCTGATTTTTTTCATCATAGAGACTTAAGTATTGGCCGCTATCGTCTTTAAATAAATAGCGTCCATCGGCGGGCAAAGATATTTCTTGTTCTATTTTTTGGTTTACTAGAGAATATTTTTGGAGTTTAGTTTTACCCAGTTTATTTTCAATTAAAAACATTATCTGTCCATGGGGACGATAAACAGAATAATCGTGGCCGCTGATGATTAGAGAATTGCGCTGGCTGGATATATCGAAACAGCTTATTAAATCGTTATTTTGATAGTAGAGGCGTTTTTCTTCGGACGCGTAGTACCAATTCTTGGCATCTAAGCCGATAACCTGTTCATAGTTAAGGCTACGCGACGAGTCGGGTGTAAAGATTTGTCCGCCACTAACTAGTTTATCTTCGTTTTCGAGCCAGTAACTAGCGGCGGCCGCACCGCTTAAGTTTTGAGTTTCATTATTTTTTAAATTTATTATTTTTGACGGAGCGGCGACAAAGAGATAACGGCCGCTTGAGCTTAATTGTAATTGGCTAATTGGCGAATTGCTAATTAGGAGGGGCAGATTCGATCGAAAAAGATTAATGTTTTCGGCAAAAGTAGTTTGTCCGGAGTAAACACTAATTCTTTTATTAAGCGGCCAGTAGCCGTCTAACTCTAGCCGTAAATCATATTCTCCGGGACTAACATTTTTAACTTTAGCCGGCGTAGTGAGATATTCTTTATTGAGAGGATTTAAAGAAAAATTTTTTTGGAGGGCGCCATTTAGGAAAATAGTTACGCCGCGTGGCTCCGTCTCAATACTAATCATGCCGGTTTTAAGTAAGAGACGATTGAAGGTGAGGGGCCAGCTTAAATTCAATTTATAACCGGAAGCATAAAGAGAGACAAAAATTGTGCCGAGCAGAAAAATAACCGAAAATATCCAAAAGATATAATCGCGGGTTTTTTTAGACATAAATTAACGATCAAGAGTAATTATTTCCGCTCCGACATTATTAAGGCGTTCGTATAAATTTTCGTAGCCGCGATCAATAGAATAAGAATTTCTTAAAATCGATTGTCCTTTAGCGGCTAGCATAGCGATTAAAATATTAATTGACGGTCGAAGCGCGGGCGGACAGACGATTTCATTCGGTTTTAATTCGGTTGGGCCGGTGACGGTTACGCGATGAGGATCGTGAAGCATAATATCGGCGCCTAAACGGTTAAGTTCGATATAATAAATTGCCCGATTTTCATAAATCCAGTCATGAACTAGAGTTGAGCCTTCGGCCTGGGTTAGGATTGGTATAAATAGAGGCAAGTTATCGATATTTAATCCGGGGTAGGGTTGCGGATGAAGTTTATCGGCTAAGGCTTTAAGGCGGCTAGGGATAATTTCTATATCGACTAGATCGAATTGGTTATTTTTAGATTTATAGATTTTGCTGATTTTAAATTTTTGGCCCATCACTTTCAATTTTTCTATTTCTAAGCGTAAAAAATCTATTGGGCAGTCGGTAATTTTTAAATTTGATTTAGTCGTTATCGCTAAGGAAATAAACGCCATTGATTCAATGGGATCAGGCATAATTGAGTAATCTTTAACAGGATGGAGTTCTTTAACGCCGATAATTTTTAAATTCGTTCCCGACCATTCAATTTTCGCCCCGGCTTTTTTTAAGAAAAAAACCAAATCCTGAACCATGTAGTTAGAGGAGGCAAAATTTATAATACTTTCGCCCGGGGCTACAATAGCCGCCATAATGGTATTTTCCGTACCAGTGTCGCTAGCTTCATACATCGTGAATTTAGCCGCTTTTTTATGGTTATAACTAATATTATAGGTCGTGGCCGTTTCTTTGACTTTAATGCCGAGGTAGCGGAGGGCGAGGATATAGGGATTAACTGTCCGTTTACCGAGTTTGCAGCCGCCAGATTTTGGGAGAGAGAAATTTTTTAAATTAGCACTCAAAGCGCTCATCAAAAGAAGGGCGGAGCGGGTTTTTAAGAAAGCTTCCCGATCAATTTGTTCCGGATAAAAATGGCCATCATTAATAATTTCGAGTCCATGTTCGCCGCGCCAGCTTATTTTTAGTCCGAGCGAACTTAAAATTTCAATAATACGTTTGACTTCTTCAATTCGAGGGACGTCAATAAGCGTGGTCTTTCCTTTAATCATAACCGTCGCGCATAAAATTGCGACCGCGGAATTTTTAGCGGCATTGGTTTTTAAGGCGCCATGAAGTTTTTTCCCGCCTTTTATTAATAAATTAGCCATAGAGTAGATAAAATTTAGATAAATTGAGCTTACCTCTCCCTATCTTAGCTCATTTATTGACATTTTTCAAATATTTGTTATTATTGAGTAATGTTAAGAAAGAATTGTTAATTTTTCAAATTTTATGGCAAAAATCGCAGTAATCAAGACCGGCGGGAAACAATACAAAGTTCAGGAAGGAGAAACTATTAAAGTAGAAAAATTAGACGCTGAATCGGGCAGTAAGCTTAAATTCGATACTTTACTAATCGCCGATGGCGCTAAATTAGAATTGGGCCGCCCTTCTTTAGGCGAAAAGGTTGAAGGGGAGCTTCTCAAGACAGCTAAGGATCCTAAAGTAACGGTTGTTAAATATAAGAATAAGACTCGTTACAAGAAGACGGTTGGTCATCGCCAACTCAAGAGCGCTATTAAAATATTAAAAATTGCTTAATTTTGTTTTATTAGAGAAATATAAAATCCGCCTTGATGAGGCGGATTTTTTTAAACAGCCGTTAGTTTAATTTATTACGATACTTTAAGGCGCTCCCTAAAGTTAACTCATCGGCATACTCTAAGTTAGATCCCGCGGGTAGCCCCTTAGCTAGACGACTAATTTTTATTTTTTCTCCTAAAATCTTAGTCAGATAGAGAGCCGTTGTTTCGCCTTCCAGAGTAAAATTAAGGGCGATAATTAATTCTTTAATATTTTCATTTTTTATTTTTCTAACTAGCTTATCAATATTTAAATCGGCCGGTCCGACGCCATTAATAGTATCAATTAAACCGCCGAGCACAAAGTAGCGGCCGTTATATTGTTTAGTCGCTTCTAAGGACAAAATATTTTGAGTATTCTCTACGATACAGAGGGAGTCGGGCTGGCGAGCATTATCAGCGCAGATAGAACAAGGAATAGCAGCGCTAATCATTAGACAGCTCGGGCATATTTTTATTTTATCAAGAAGTTCGCTAATAGCGAGCGCTAAATTTTTTAATTTTTCGGGATTTTGTTTGAGTAAATAAAAAACATAACGTTCGGCGGTCTTAGGGCCGACGCTCGGCAGATCAGATAATTTTTCGATTAAACTTTGGATTGCTTCCGGGTAACGCATTTTAAAAAAGAAAAATATTTTAAAGCCTAACTACTTAGTCCGGGAATACCGCCCATGTCTTGTAATTTTTTAGCCATTAATCTCTGCGTGCGCTTTAAGGCTTCATTGAAACAGCTTTTTAAGGCTTCTTCTTGGGCGGTTTTGCCTAAGCTGTCGCTAAGATGTAATTCGACTATTTCCATATTGCCGTTTAGAACTAACTTCACGCCGTTTTTTTCTTCCGTCACGCTCTCTTGGGCGAGAGCGCTCTGCATGACTTTAGCCTGACTGCGTAAATCTTTGAATTGTTTTAACTTATTAAACATATTATTTAGGGGATTAGATCATTAAGCGGTTGTTAGTTGATTATTTTTATAAATATTTAGATTTTCAAATACTTGTTTGGTGATTTTTATTTTAGAATTCGGTGGCCATTGTCTCCGGTGCATTTTTAGAGAAGCTTTTGAAACTAACGGTATTTTCGTCGAAAAATAGGTCGACTTTACCAGTCGGACCATTGCGATGTTTAGCGATATGAATTTCCGCTTTATGGCGTTCATCAAGAGGGAGATCATTAACATTATAACCGCGGTCGGCCGCTTTGCGGTAAATAAACATAACAATATCGGCGTCTTGCTCGATAGAGCCAGAGTCACGTAAATGAGAAAGTTTCGGAATTGCGGGATGAGTTAACTCTACGGCGCGCGATAATTGGGCGAGAGCTAGAATCGGAATATTAAGTTCGCGAGCAATAGATTTTAGACCACGACTAATTTCGGCAATTTCTTGAACGCGGTTATCGCCATATTTTCCCCGGCCTTCCATTAATTGTAAATAATCAATCACGATTAGTCCTAGACCTTTTTCCATTTGTAGGCGGCGAGCTTTGGCTCTTATTTCCATAATTGATAAGGTCCCCGAATCATCAATATAAATTGGCGCTTCTGCTAATTTACCCATAGCTTCGCCGATACGCGCGAAATCATTATCTTCCTCTTTATCCGATAAATTTCCCGTGCGCATTTTCCATAAACTGACATTAGCCTGAGAACAGAGAAGGCGATCGACTAGCTGTTCCTTACTCATCTCTAACGAAAAAATTCCGACCCCCTCCTTACTTTTAATAGCGGCTTGGCGAGCGATGTCGAGAGCTAAAGAAGTTTTGCCGACGCTCGGACGGGCAGCCAGAATTATTAAATCGGATTTTTGTAACCCGGCTAATAAATTATCTAGATCAGGAAAACCGGTCGAGAGGCCGCGTAATTTTCCGCTATAACGATGGAGTTCATCAATCCGTTCAAAAGCGGCGGTCAGTAAGTTATCAATTGGCAAGAAAGCATTTTTTAAATATTTTCGGGAAACACCAAAAACTTTTTTTTCAGTTTCATCTAAAATTTCATCAATTTCTCTTTCCTCATCAAAACTGATCGTCGATATTTCGGCGGCGGCTTGTTGCAGACGTCTTAAAGTCGCTTTGCGCTGGATAATATTCGCGTAGTTAGCGACGTTTCCGGAAGTGGCGACCGTATTAGTTAGTTGCGCTAAATAGGCGCGACCACCAACTGTCGTTATTTGTTTTTTATCTTCTAAGCGATTAGCGAGAGTTATAATATCAATCGGCTCTTGATTGCCATATAACTCTTTAATCGCGTCGTAAATTATTTTATGGCTGTCTTTATAAAAATCTTGCGGCATGATTATATCCGCGACTTTAATAATAGCGTCTTTATCAATTAGAAGAGAGCCGAGCAATGATTCTTCGGCCTCTAAACTATGCGGCGGGACTTTAGCGATGAGGCCCTGGTCTTGATTAGCCATATGTTATAATTGTTTTATTCAGTCTTTATTGTTTTATTATTTTAACTTAAGGACGCTTATTTTTCAAGCGCTGTTTACACGCAGTTTTTACTCAGTTTGTTAACTTATTGACATAAAAATAATTATGTGGTGTAATATTTGGATACTCATTAATGAGTATAACCCAAATCCGCCGGGAAGCGCGGAATGTATTATTAACATCTGTAAAAAATGGAGGCCAAAATGGCTACAGAACAACAGATTCCGGTGATAGCGGCGAGGTTGGTCGAATATCAAAAGGAATTTTCTAAGCTGCCGTCGGAAGACGCGCAGTGGCTTATGAACCACACAAAAGAGGCAATTAGCATTTTCGTTAATGCCGTCATAAATCGCGCTGAACCCGTAGTTCAGATAATTACAAATTTGCTCAGCTGTTTCTTTTCTACTTTTACTGTCCCGGCAACGACCGAAAAATTTGTCGCCAAAGATAAATTTAAGGTAGATGTCGGAGAGAAAGCCAAGGTTAAAATTGCGTACCTTGGCGACAACTTTAAGGATTGGTTCCTCGGCAAGATCGAGGACCCATTTATTGGCAGCATTATCTACGGACGCAGGCTTGGTAAAGATTCGGTTGATGGTCCAATTTTAGAAAAACTGGGCGGCAATGAAGCAGCCGAAATAACATTAACGGAGATTTACGCTGCGATGGAAGCTCGGCCTAATGACGAAAGTGGTAGTCTGCGCAATGACAGGGCTAATATTTTTATGTAAAGGATATTATTGGTACGCTTCGCGTTGTGCGCGTGCACTGGAGCGGCGTTGGTTGGGATGTGAGTGCGTTTTCTGTCGGCCGTCCGAACGTCTGGCACGTTGGCATCTGGTTTTTTGCCCGCAGCCTTGTAGTGCTTCAGGTTTCCTAATCTTGTCCTTATTCCCCTCGGATCCTTAGAACTTAGTTTAAAACTAAGCTCTTGGATTCCGGGGGATTTTTTTATAACAAAAACCACCTTTCGGTGGTTTCTGTAATCAATGTTTATGAGCCGACTGTCGGGTTCGGACCGACGACCTGCTGTTTACAAGACAGCTGCTCTACCAGCTGAGCTAAGTCGGCCAATCACCGTTCAGCGTTTTTTTAGATTTTGGTGCGCCCAGCTGGATTCGAACCAGCGACCATCAGCTTAAAAGGCTGTTGCTCTACCAACTGAGCTATAGGCGCGATTATAAATAAACTGGCTTATTTATTAGCCAATTTTATTACAGATTTGATAATATCAAAAGATTTTATTTTTGACAAGAGTCGGGGAGATTATGATTCAGATAATAATGGTAGGCCACTGTTAAACTATGAGAATTAATTTGATTATAGCCTGATTTTATGATACTTTTAAATTACGATATGTTTCATTCCGCCCAATCTTATTTATTTTTATTGTTTGTCAGCATTGTTGGCATTTTTTTGATTTTAGATTTAGGCTATTTTAATCGTAAAAGCCATCGCATCGAATATAAGGAAGCTCTTTATCAATCATTATTTTGGGTCGGTATTTCTTTAGTTTTCGCTGGTTTAATTTTTTGGTTTATTGGGCGCGATCCCGCTGCGGAATTTCTTAGCGCCTATGTTACTGAAAAAATGCTCTCGGTCGACAATTTATTCGTGATGATGTTAATTTTTAATTATTTTAAATTAGAGGAGAAATATTATCATCGGACTTTATTTTGGGGTATCCTGGGAGCGATGATATTTCGAGGGGTTTTTATTAGCGCCGGCGCTTATATCATTTATCAATTTCATTGGGTTCTTTATGTTTTTGGTTTAGTGTTACTTTATACGGGGATAAGTCTTTTCGCGAGTCGGGAGAATAAACATCTTAATCTCGAGAACAATCGAATCATGAAGGCGGCGCGGCGTTACTTACCGTTTAGTACGGCTCATCATGACGGTCATTTTTTTGTGAAAGAGAAGGGACATTTAGTTTTTACTTCTTTATTTCTAATTCTTCTTTTAGTGGAGACCACCGATATAGTTTTCGCAGTTGACTCTATTCCGGCGGTTTTCGCTATTTCCCAAAGTTTTTTTATTGTTTTCACTTCCAACATTTTCGCGGTTTTAGGTTTGCGAGCCTTATTTTTTCTGATTGATCATGTTTTACAACGTTTTCGCCACCTGCAGAAGGGTCTGGCTTTAATTCTTTTGTTTATTGGTTTTAAAATGTTATCTAGTCTAGTTAATATTCATATTTCTTCGGTCGCTTCATTTTTTGTCATAATTTTAATTTTAGTTTCTTCGATTATTTTATCTTTATTAACATCTAAACAACATAATTTACAAGCCGTTTATGATTCTAAAAAAACTTTATAATTTTGGTGATCGTTTAGAAGATAAGGTGAGAGCCTATTTAAGCCATTACCCTTTAGTTTATGCTTTTATCGGCGGGGCTGGGATTATTATTTTTTGGCGGGGCATTTGGAACACGGTTGATTTCTTAATGAATGCGTTAGCTAAAGACCAGGCGACTGCCGTTTCTTTAATTTCGGCGAGTGTTCTACCTTGGTGGGACGGGCCGCTGTCTATTCTATTTGGCATGATTTTACTGCTCCTGGTCGGTTTATTTGTTTCTAGTTTCATCGGTAATGAAATTATTATTTCCGGGCTTAAGGGCGAGAAAAAATTAGCGGAAAAGACCGAACAGGAAATTAAAGCGGATATTTCTACTATTAGTCGACTAATGGTAGAGGTACGAAGTATTAATGATCAGCTTGATCGTTTAGAGAAGAAATTAGATAAATCAAATTAGTTTGATTTTTATTATTTTTATTTATTTATGTTTGATTTAGTAGCCCTAATAAAAACAGCGGGATATTTTGGTCTCTTTGGGATTATTTTTGCCGAGTCGGGGCTACTTATTGGTTTTTTCTTTCCGGGCGATAGCTTACTGTTTACCGCCGGTTTTTTAGCTTCGCAAGGTTTTTTAGATATTTGGCTCTTAATGGGTTTAACTTTTATAGCCGCCGTTTTAGGCGATAGTGCCGGCTATATGTTTGGAGAAAAAATCGGTCCGGCGATTTTTAGTAAAGAGGACTCCTGGTTTTTCAATAAGAATAATGTTTATAAGGCAGAAAAATTTTTTAAGAAACATGGCTCTAAGACTATTGTCTTAGCGCGTTTCTTGCCGGTCGTTCGCACCTTCGTGCCGATTTTAGCCGGAGTTGGTACTATGCCTTATCGAACTTTTATTGTTTATAATTTAATCGGCGGCGCCTTATGGTCTCTCGGCTTATCTCTATTAGGTTATTTTCTTGGTAGTCTTATTCCAGGCGTCGATCGATATCTTTTGCCGATAATTATTTTAATTATTGTACTTTCTATTTTACCTAGTGCTTGGCATGTCTGGAGAGAGAGGAGCAAAAAAATTAATTAAGCCGGATGGCATGACTTTCGAAATTCGGACACGATATTCTATATAAAGCGGTTAGGGATTAATATATGACTGACTCAAAAAACATTTATGAAAAACTAATAAATCTCCTTAATAATAGTCGTGTCGATTATAAACTCTTTTCTCATAGGGAGGCTTTAACTTATGAGGAGTTAGCCAAGGTGCAGAAAGAAACGGGTTTCATCGGGACAGAAATGAAGTGTTTAGTTTTAAAAGCCGATGACAGTATGATTGTTTATATTACCTTGCATGGACAGAAGATTAATTTTGAAGTTATTAAAGAAAAATTAGGCGTTAAAAAACTTAAGCTTTGTTCTCCCGAAGAGTTGAATAAACATTTTGGAGCACAGCCTGGCTGTGCTTACCCGTTCGGTTTCGACTCTCAATATAATATTTATGTCGACCCCAAAATTTATGAGCAGGATTGGTTATTGTTCAGTCCAGTTATTCCGACCAAGACTGTGCAGGTCAAGGGATCGCATCTAAAAAATGTTTTTAATAAATTAGAAAATAAAGTGCAGGAAGTATTAGATTTTAATTTAAAAAATTAGTTGTCAATAAAATTAACAAAAAAAGGCGTCAAAAAATGGAGCTTTTTTTGATTTATAGTCTTAAAGTCTGAAATTTCTCAAAATTTTAATGAGATTGTTGGGGAAATCGAGAAATGGATGGAAATTTGTAAATAGTACTTTTTAAATTATGGTTCGTATTAAAGGTTTGGTTTAGCACAAATTAAATAAAGGTCAGCTGCATCGTGAATTAAGCCGTTTTTCAGCATTGTTCTAAAGTGACTTTTGAACAATTTTATAATTTGTTTGCGTTTTGAGACTGGGACTTCATTCCAAATACTATAAGATTGCAACAGTTTAAGAAATTGTCCTAAGGTATATTTATTAATAGTTTTATAGATTTTGTTTTCAATGATTTCGAAATTATTTTGTGCCAGAACATCTTCAAATTTTCTTTTGCTATATTTTGTTTTTATAGTGGCTCCTAACACTTTACTGATTATTTCTTTATGGTCATGACTGAAAGGTGATGTATGTTTTTGTTGTACTATATATATAGCTCCTTTTGGTTTTAAAACTCTACGCATCTCATTTATTGCTTTTTTGTTCGAAAACCAGTGGAAAGCGGCAAACATAGTTATAAGGTCGAAGGTTTTGTCCGGAAAGGGGAGTTTCTCCGCGCTACCTTTAATATATGTAATATTTTTATCCTTGGAAGCGTTAGCAAACATCTTTTCATCAATATCGCAGCCAAATATTCTTGAGTTCTTTTTTGCCATTTGTCGAGTAGAAATTCCAGTGCCGCATCCCAAATCCAAAATAATTGGATGCGGAGTTTTGATGAGATAATAAATATCTCTAATTACCCTGGTCGGATAACTAGGTCTAATAAATTTATAATTTTTTTCTAGTTTGCTAAAGTTTCCAAAATTATTCATATTGAAAGTATATCAAAAAACTCGCCTTCAGACGAGTTGTTTGATTTCGTAGTCTTAAGATCTAACATTTGCCAAAATTTTGACGGGATTATTGGGGAGATTGAGAAATGGGCGGAAGTTTTAAAGAATTGACTTATCAACTATTTAATACTAATGTTAATAATAAATAAAATATTGCACATTAAAAAGGAAAAATCATGATACTAGATTTAATACTCAAGGAAAATACTTATTTTTTAAAAATTCATAAGAATTTTTTTCAAAATAAGTCGGCGCCAGTTGCGCTATTTAAGATCGACAGCCCCTTGATGGAGAAGTATTCTTATCTAGGGGAATTTCATATCGGCGGGGCAATGTTCGGTTTTGGCGGTTGTTTTAAAATACAAGGAGAGGAAAACGATTATATAATATATAAGTTTAACTTTCCAGAAAAAGATAATGATATAGCCATGCGGAAAATGTTGCTAACAGTTTATTTAGCCACCTATTACGTGGTTGAACAAATGTTCTATGAAAAAGAATTCTTTTCTGAAGCAGTTTGGGATGACCAGGCACTCTCTTTCGTTATTTTTGATGGGGGCTATCAAATGGGTGGTTATTCTATTGGTGGGCAATTATACCCTTGGTTTAAAAAAAGACTTTATTCTCTAAGCGATGAAGATTTGGTAACATTAAATAGTTATGTAATCTCTGAATTAAAGAGGGTATATAATTATTTTTTCAAAGAAGAATTGTCTTACGACCAAATTACTATTAGCAGAGAATCATTCTTTATCCAAGTGAACATGAGCGGACGTTGGCTATCATGGACTAAAAATCGTGATGCGGATAAATCAGAACGATTTGATTTACATAACATCGATTTTCATTCTGACCAAGAGTTATGTTTTGCCGCGATTATAGGCATAAACACTTGGTTGAGGGAAAATTAACACAAAAAGCGGAGTAAAATTACTGCCGCTTTTTTATTGGTAGTCTTAAAGTCTGAAATTTCTCAAAATTTTGAGGGGATGGTTAAGGAGATTGGGAGATGGGCGGAAATTATTAAGACTTATTGAATTATGTAAAAAATCAAAAATATTGCAAAAAAGGTCAATTTTTGCTATTATAAATGTAAAATAAGGGATAAATAATGTAAATAAATGTATGATGAATCCTGATAAAATGGGGAATCAAAATTACCGTTTCGGCATTATTTCTGATACCCAAGGAAGAAAAGGGCAACAACTCGATGAAGCCCTAGAGCCTTTAAAAAATCACGGAGAGAATTTAGACTTTATAGTTCATATTGGGGATTTAGCGGGTAGCGGAATACTTTCTGAGTATGTTAAAGAAGCAAAGGGCCTGGCTTTACGTTATGACAAAGAAAAAAAGACGGATAAACTATCATTGGAGGTTGAGGAATATATTAAAATTATAGAATCTCCAGAATATCATATTTTTAAGGAGCAACAAAAAAATATAGGAATGGAACAAGATATTGCCGTTTATGCTTTATGGATGGCAAAAAGTAGAGGCGAATTAGATCAAGCAATGGCAGACATGAGACAATCTATTAAAGATGTAACCAGCCGACTTTCAGAATTGAAAAGTGATGTTCGCCATATTATGGGAAATGCTGATAGACCCTTCCCTCAGAAACTAGAAGCGACACAAGAATTGTTAAAAGAAGCCGGAGTGGATTCTTATGATAAGCCTTTGAATTTGCCTTTAGATGATAAGACCTCCGTTATTTTTTGGCCTTCATTTAAAGTTGACGAAAAGAATGCCGAACAAACTAATAGTTTAGAAAAAACCATTGATGATTTTGCTCAATTGAATAAAGATAAAAAGAGTATATTGATTTTTGCTCACGAGACTCCGTTTAAAGGCCCAAAAAAACCTGGAGTTTATGAAAAACAAGTTAAACAAGCTAATTTGCCAGATTCAGAAAGAGTCCCCTACAAACAGTTTTTGCCTGTAAGTAAATATCTTATGGAGCTATGTCGCCGGCTACCAGCAAAGGCAGATATTTACGTTGCTTGTGGGCACATGCATGTTTCGCGTGAAACTTTGGCGGCGGGAATAAACTTTTTAGATTTCGATGAATCGGGAAAAGCTAAGTTGCGTCTGTTCGGAGGACAAACAATTGATCATGACAAATATGAAACCATCCCGGGCGAAAAAAGAACAATTAATTTATATTACCTACCGGAGGGAGAGGTGGGAATTTTTGAAATTAAGGATGACGGTGAAATAATTTATAAGAATTTGAGTAAATAATTTATTCGATATGAAAATTACATCATTGCCAGCCGCTAGATTATTTATAATTGAAGGAATCGCCGGTGCAGGAAAAAATACTCTCCAAAAGCAAATTGAAGGAATGCTGTCCGGTAAGACAATATATGATTATTATGAAGAAGAACTTTTGTTTACCTGGAAACACGCTTGGATCGAAGATATCGATGCGATCAGGCTTAATTTTTATGAGCACTTTTTAAATTATTGTGAAAAAATTCTTCGCGATGACAGCAACGCGGTTTTTATACTTAATCGATTCCATATCTCCTACGCCATTTTTACTGTCTCATCCAGTCCTGACATGATAGCTCAGTACGAGAAAATCATTAATAAATTAAAAAATCTGCCGACTTTCGTCTTTGTCCCGATCGTTACTGAAGAGGCGATAGAAGAGCGCTCGACCCACAAGGAGCGAGTGCACCCGGTTTGGGCCCTTCATCGCAACAAAAGATTGGTGCAAGGAGGTTTTGCCACTTTCCAAGAAATGTATAGCCAGGAACAAAAGAAAATTAAGTCTTTAGTTAAAGAACAGGGGATTCCGTATAGCTTGGTAGATGTTGAAATTAATAATTAAATATCAATTTTACCAATAGATACAGGAGCTTTATTTTTCTCGAAAAACCTTTTTTTGATTTTACAGGAAATCGAACACCTAAAATTTCCCTAATTCTACAAACGAAAAGAGAACTGGCACACGCTAGTTCCCCAATAGTAGTCCCTAGGGGAATCGAACCCCTGTTACCAGGATGAGAACCTGGCGTCCTAACCGTTAGACGAAGGGACCATATTTAATTAAGGGTTTGTCCAATTAAGCTACTATAGCCTCTGATAAATTCTTCGGCTGATAAAGCCTTTTTCCCTTCAATTTGTAAGTTTAATATAACTAAAGAATCTTGTCCACATTGGATCATTAATTTATTATTTTCCTTAAATATCTCGCCAATTTTGTATTTATTTATGGCTAATGGTTGATGTTCTGTTTTTAATATTTTAATAATTTTATGATGAGATTCTTGGTCGTCGCCCGTTATCATTAAAGTATAAGTCCCCGGCCAAGGATTATAAGCGCGAACACTCCGTTCTATTTCCAGCGCGGTTTTTTTCCAGTTTATGCGGCCGTCCTCCTTTTTTAAGGTTTTAACATAGCTCGCCTGGGATTCATCTTGTTCTTTTGGTTTTATTTTTTTTGCTAGAAAATCGCGCAAGGTCGGGATTAATAAGTCAGCGCTCAAAGCCGCTAGTTTATCATGAACGGTTTCTAAGGTTTCTTGGCCGTTCAATTTTATTTTTATCTGTTTTAATATTGGCCCGGTGTCTAAACCAGCCTCCATTTTCATGATTGTTATTCCCGTTTCCTCATCACCGTTTAAGATCGGAACGTTGAGGCAAGCGGCTCCTCGATATTTCGGCAGGAGGGAAGCATGGACATTAAGACAGCCATAAGTCGGGATAGCTAAAATATCGGGCGGGATTATTTGGCCATAAGCGATGACCACAATTAAGTCTGGTTTTAGTGAGCGGATAATCTCCGTGGTGGTTTTTATTTTTACTGGCTGGAAAATTTTTAAATTATTTTGGAGAGCCGTCGTTTTTATTGCCGTTGGAGTTAATAATTGTTTTCGTCCGATCGGTTTATCGCTTTGCGTAAAGACGCCGATTATGGCAAAATCCGGTGTCGCTATTAAACTCATTAAACCAGGGACAGCGAAATCTGGCGTGCCCATAAAAATTAAGCGGGTTTTATTTTTAGCATCCTGAGTCAGCATATATTATTTTTTACGGTATATATTATTTTTTGTTTTTAGGTTTATTTTTTTTGGTTTTCGCTATCTTGTCGATAAAAAGTATGCCGTCTAAGTGGTCCGTTTCGTGTTGTAAAACGCGCGCTAACATTTTTTCGGCCATTAACTTTTTTTTCTCCCCATTCTTATCTAAATAAATACAGTTAATTTTTTTATGGCGCTCGACGGGGGCATAAATAATTTCTCCCTTTTCGTCGAGGACGGAGAGACAGCCCTCTTCTTCGATTTCTCTCGCCCAAGACTTTTTAGTAATCTGGGGGTTGATTAAGAAGATGGTTTTATTTTCATGGCGAACTAGTATTAAGCGAATATTTTGACCGATTTGAGGAGCGGCTAGTCCGGCGCCGTCTTTATGGATTACGGTTTCCTCCATATCCGCTAAAAGATTGCGGAACTCTGGGCTTTTGATTATCTCTAAAGATAGGGGAGCCGATATTTTCCTTAAGATGGGGTGAGGATTAGTAATTATATTTAATTGTTTAGGCATATAGTTAAATAATTATTTTTTTTGATCGATGATTTTAAAGAAATATTGCCATTTACTGCCGCTCAAACATAATTCTTTAGTATCAGTTAGAGCAATTTCGATTTGTTGACTAGTTTTTTCTTTGCAAACTTTAAAAATCGCGCTACGTTTGAAGCCAGGAATAGATAATTCTTTAATGACTCGGAGCGCGAGATCTTGCCAGGGATAGGCCGGCGCGGGGCAATTTTTTTTATTTTTTATGATGTCTGAAAAAGACTGGAAAGTATCCGACATGAATTTATTTTAATTGAGTTTAAAGTTGAAGCTTAAATAACCGATACCAAAATCAGTTTGATAGGCTAGGAGCTGAGATTGTCGAGTTCGGCTTGTGATAGCGCCTAGTAAAATTAATAGAGGATGTAAACCGCATTCGCCCGCGTCTTTTATTAGTTTAGTGTCCATTGTTAGGATATTTTCGGCCGCCGTTTCAGCGACGCTGAGAAATTCAATTAATTTATTATCGAATTTAGCGCCTTTGGGCGAGTAGCCGCCCGGTGATTTTTTTTTCAGACGATGTGACAGGTCGCCCGAAGCAATCAGGGCGATTTTTTTATCGCTGTTTTCTAAAACTATTTTTAGGGCTTGGCCGAATTTAAACTGTGTTTCGTCGTTAAGATCGCTGGCCGGATAAATAGTAATTATTTTTATTTTATTTAGTAAGCTTTTAAATAGATATAAGGGAATGGCGCTGCCGTAGTCTAAGATTTCTTCGGAAATTAGTTGGAGGCTGAAATCTGGTCTTAGGGTTTTTTGAATTTGATCGGCTAAGAGGGCATCGCCGTTAAAAATAGTTTTAGGCGGGATGAAGCCAAAGTCCTGGAGATTAATAGACATTTCGGGAGCGACATTTAAAGTAAAAGCCGTTTCTTGTTTAAGGCCATGCGGGCTGATAATAATCAGAGTATTTATTTCCTGAGTTTTTAGTTCAGTTTCTATTTCTTGATAGGCCGCTACGGTTTTAGCGAGAAAATCATAATTAGCCCGGCCGATTTCCGGGATTAAAAGAGGCGAATGGGGTAATAAGGCGCTAATGAGCAGTGGCATAAATTCTGTATTTTAGGTATTTTTAGTATAGTCTTTTTTGTTTTTTTGGGGAAGTTGACACACAATATGTTTTATGACGTGTAAACAGGAGTAATAAAATAGACACTTTTTAGGTGTCTATTTTCCAGTTTTTAGTTCTTTAATTAGAGCCTCTAGTCTATTATTAGAGCCCGTTTTTCTTAATGACTCAATTTATTTAATCGTTTCCCCCATATCATAGTTATAAAGAAATTGCGATGAAGCCGTAATAACATTTTTTGGATTATAACCTAATCTATTAAAAGTCTGGTCATCAGCGAAAGGTCTTTTTCTGCCACCCGAAATTAAATAAATAGTCGGAAAGTTATCAGTTTTAGCAAGTTGGCCCTCATCGAGGAGAACCGGCGCTATCGTCTTGTAAGTCTCTAATTCTTTAGTGGTTTTTTTAAGGATCTTTTTCCCTACATATTTAGTGGTTAGGAGAATTTTATCAACCGCGGCTTTAGTTTTATCTTCGACATAATAAATAGAACCGTTTTTACTATCTTGAAGTAAGACGCCGGTCACATAGGTCGAAGTAGCGGTAATAGTTTTGCCGATTTTGTAATCAACTAGATCTTCCGGAGCGGCATTTTCAATTTCAACGGGGTTAAAACCAAATTTTTTAAAGACCGTTTGGTCCGCGAAAAGCCTTTTTTCTTTGTCGACTAAGAGATAGATTTTTTTGTCCGGGGTCTGAACTAGAGAATAGTTAGCGAATCGGATCGGTTCGCCAGTAGCATAATAATCTAAGTCATTTACTTCTACTTTAACAATTTGACTTGGTTTAAAGCGGGAAACAAAGGCCGAGTAATTAGTGAAGCCTCTTTTTTTACCGTTTTCAATTAACCAGACTCCCGGGTTTCCTCTAGCTTGTAACAGAGAACCGTCGGGATAGATTTGAGAGGATTTAGGAAAATAGCGGTTCCACAGCTTATAAAAATTATAGTTGCCATTAAAGACGTGAGGAGTGTAATTATATAAAGCGGCCGTGGCTTGGTTTTGGGGAGTAACGAGCATTGTCTGGTTAGCCGTTGTTAAGTAGGGCTGGACTGTACTACTTATAGAGTAAGTTTGGCCGGCGCGGTAATTATAGCGAGTAGGCTGTTGCATGTAAGCGAGAAACTGGAGAGCGGCGCTGTTAACTTGTTTACCAAAACCTTTATATCTCCAACACCGGTCATAAGGCGTGCAAGTTAGCATGCCATCGTAAATAAAATAACCAGTAGCCCAATCGAGATGACTTTGGGGCGGATTACTGTCTTCAATTAAACTTTCTTCTTTTTGCAGGAGGACTAATAGCGCCTTGGGATTAATCGTTGTTATTTTTTGACATTTAAGTTTTTTTTCGTTTTCCGTCGGGCTATCGCTTAAAATAGCGTCATCGCAATCATAATTATTATGAGTCGCGTCATAAATTATTTCGGCGGCCGTTTTTTGATCGCCGTGTGTGTTGAGAGTCGAATAATTAGCCAAGTAACTACCTTTATTTTCAAGAAATCTCTGAATATCGCCAAGACTCATCGCATCATAACTAAGCATCTCTCGGTCCGTAATTATATTATCGGGATTAAAATTAGGATCAATTTCTAATTGAGCGCGCCCGGCCTCTGGCACCCCTAAAAAAAATAAGGCCAGGAGAACGAAGCTGAAATAATAATATCTTTTTAGATTTAACATCCCTCTATTATAATATAATTTTCTGTTTCGGACAAATCTAGGAAATTTTGACTAAAAAAACATCATTGTTAGTGATGCTTTTTAGGCCAAACATGATAGCTAGAGATATTTAGCCATTCACTCTTAAGACTACTTTTTCTTTTTCTTCTAAATCAATTTTTACTTTATCGCCTTCCTTTATTTTTCCGGCAATTATTTCTAAAGCTAATTCGTCGAGAATCATTGTTTGAATTATTCGTTTTAAGGGGCGGGCGCCGTAACTTATATCATAACCCTTTTCGGCTAAGAGTTTTTTGATTTTCGGGCTGACTTTAACTAGAATATTTTTATTACCTAATCTTTTTTCCACTTTTAGTAATTCGAGATCAACAATCCGCTCGAGCGCTTCGGGCGTGAGACTGCGGAAGAGGACGATTTCGTCGATGCGATTTAAAAATTCGAGTTTAAAATGATTCTTCAAAATTTTATCGATTTTTTCTTTCATCTCTTCGGTTCGGAATTTAGTGGCTTGGTCTTTATCGCTCGCGTCATTAAAGCCGATGGAATATTGTTTGATAATTTCGTTTCCCAGATTTGAAGTCATGATAATTATGGTATTTTTGAAATTGATTGTTCGTCCTTTAGAATCGGTTAGGCGTCCATCATCCAAAATTTGCAGAAGCATATTAAACATATCCGGATGAGCTTTTTCAATTTCGTCGAACAAAACGACGCTATAAGGATGGCGGCGGACGCGATCGGTTAATTGTCCGCCTTCGTCATAACCAACGTAGCCGGGAGGCGAGCCGATTAGTTTCGCGACGCTATGTTTTTCCATAAACTCGCTCATGTCTAAACGGATTAGGGCTTTTTCGTCGTCGAAAATAAAATTAGCTAGCGCTTTAGCTAATTCGGTTTTTCCGACACCGGTCGGTCCGACAAATAAGAAAGAACCGATTGGTTTTTTTTCTTCGTTAATGCCGGCGCGGCTGCGGCGGAGGGCGTTAGCTACTGCTTTAATCGCTTCGTCTTGGCCCACGACTTCTTTATTCAAAGCGGTTTCCGCGGCGCTTAATTTATAAATTTCGTCTTGCAACATGCGATTGACCGGAATACCGGTCCAGCGGGCGACGACTTTAGCGATATCTTCTTCATCAACTTCTTCTTTTAAAATTCTTTGTCCTTTTTTTTGAATCTTTAATAATTCTTCTTGAGAGTTTTTAATTTTATTTTCCAGTTCCGGGATTAGACCGTATTTTATTTTAGCGACCTCGGTTAAATCAGCGCCTTGTCGTTGAGCGATTTCCGCTTTTATTTTTAGATCCTCCATGGCTTTTTTTGATTCCCGAATTTGAGAGATAATCATTTTTTCGTTGTTCCAGTGGAGTTCTAATTGGTCGGCTTTTTCTTTTAGTTTAGCTAATTCGATATTTAAGGTCCGTAGTTTCGAAGATTTTTTGTCGGTAGTCATTAGCCCCGCTTTATTTAATTCTAATTGATTTATTTTTCTTTTTAATTGATCGAGTTCATCGGGCATGGAATCGATTTCCATCCGGAGCGAAGAAGTCGCTTCGTCGATTAAGTCTACGGCTTTGTCGGGCAAAAAACGATCGCTAATATAACGATTAGAGAGTTTGGCTGCCGCAATTAGGGCGTTATCGGTAATCCGAACGCCGTGATGGACTTCATATTTTTCTTTAAGTCCGCGGAGCATACTAATAGTATCGTCCACGCTAGGTTCGCTGACATAAATTGGTTGGAATCTTCTTTCTAGCGCGGCGTCTTTTTCGATATATTTTTGGTATTCTTTAGTCGTCGTCGCGCCAATAGTCCGGAGTTCGCCCCGGGCGAGAGCGGGCTTTAACATATTAGAAGCGTCCATCGATCCTTCCGAGGCGCCGGCGCCGATTAAAGTATGGAGTTCATCAATAAATAAGATGATGCGGCCATTTTGGGATTTTACTTCTTTTAGAACGGCTTTTAGGCGATCTTCAAATTCGCCGCGGAACTTGGCGCCGGCGACTAAAGCGCCGAGGTCAAGCGTAACTATTTCTTTATTTTTAAGATTTTCTGGAACATCGCCGGTAATTATTCTTTGCGCTAAGCCTTCGACAATCGCGGTTTTACCGGTACCGGCTTCGCCGATAAGAACCGGATTATTTTTAGTGCGGCGCAGAAGTACCTGCATAATGCGGCGAATTTCCTGATCGCGACCAACGACGGGGTCAAGTTTTTCCTGGCGGGCCAGTTCGGTTAGATTAGTTGTATATTTTTCTAGCACTTTATATTTATTTTCCGGAAAGGGATCGGTAATCGTTTGCGAGCCGCGGAGTTCTTTTAGGATATTTTTAACGCTTTGGTAGTCGACTTTAAAATTAAGTAAAATAGTTTGGGCCGGCGAGGGAACGCCGATCAAGGCGAGAAGAATATGTTCAGTAGAAATAAAATCATCGCTCATCCCGTCAGCTTCTTTTTGCGCTCGTTCTAAAATCACCGCTGTTTCCGCTGTACCCGAGACGGCCTGTACCGGGCCGCCGCTCGGGTTTATTTTAAAGCGAGGTAGTTTTTGGATAGCAATAATTGTATATTCTTCGATTATTTCCGGATCGATTTTCATTTTTTCTAAAATCGGCTTGATTAAACTTTCATTCTGTTGCAGAAGGGAAAGCAGGATATGAACCGCCTCAATATTCGCTTGGCCGTAGCTGGTCGCGATTATTTGAGCGTTAATGATAGCTTCTTGGGATTTATCCGTGAATTTATTGAACATATTATTAAGCATATAATTGTGGTAAGAGTTATTAGCACTCTTATTAAGAGACTGCTAATTTATATCATAATATAAGGCCGATTAGTTGTCAATCGGAAAATAATCATGCTATTATAATGATATGCTTGAAAACAATTTTTTAACTTATAGCGGCAAGATTATTTTTCAGATTTTAGGAGAAATTTTGTATTTTCCAATTTGGTGGTACAGCGTCGGTTTAATGCTCTTACTTAAGAATTTAGTGAAATTTTGGCGCGGTCAAGAAAAAGCTCTCGGTTTTAGTATTTGGCTCAAGAATATTTTTGTGCCGATGTATGGCCAGCGCGATATGGCTAGTCGAATTATCAGTTTTATTATGCGCCTCATTCAAATTATTTTTCGGGGGGCGGTTTTATTAGTTTGGTTTTTAGTGGTTTTATTTATTTTAGTTGCCTGGCTTTTGTCTTTTCCTCTTCTTTTGCTAATTTCCGTTTTTCAATTTTTACATTAAATTTTTTTGATTGTGCTAGGCAATCTAGTCAGCCTCTTATATGTCGATGGAGAAATTAAATTTTACTGCCGAACAAAACAGTGGTCGTCCCGGCGCCTGGTTTTTGGGTCGTTTTATTTTTTGGGGTAGCGATTTACGTGGTTCAATAATACGTTTAGGTCGCGTTAAAGAAAAAATTACTTATTTTTTGAGATTTTTGAATTGGCTCGTTGTTTTAGTGGGTTGGTTAGCGGGTGGCGTCTGGTTATTTCAGCATCGGGTCGGCTTTATTGCTCAACCCCTTAAGGCGCTTTTAGCTCATGATTTCGATCCTTTGATTTTTATTTTTGTTTTATCTTTATGGTTTGATTTATTTTTAATCTATTCAGTCAGCCGGGCTAAAATTTCTGACCAAAAAATCAATTATCGACTTTTTTCGGCAAATTCTAAAAAACCAACTCAGGCGAGTCGTAAATCTAGTCGGAAATATAATGTAGCGGGCGCTTATTCGGCTAGTAGTTTTAAAATAATTGAGGAGGCTTATCTTTTAGCGAATTCATTACGTCAATCAGAAGTGGGAGTTATTCATCTTTTTCGAGTACTTTTAAAAAATAAAGAAATTCAGAATCTTTTTATTCGTTTAAATGTTGACGCTAAAAGATTAGTAAGCTTAGTCGACCGACATTTAGCTGAACCGTTCGACAAAAAAAGACTTGGTCATATTGAATTAGCCGCGAATTTACAGGAAATTTTAGTGTCGGCTTTTGCTGACGCCTGTCGTCTTCAGCAAAACAGTGTCGACGTCTTAAATATTATTTTATTTTGTTATGATAAGAACGATTCTTTAAGGGAAATTTTAGATGAATTAGAAATTGATCTCGCGAAGATTTATAATACCGTCGCTTGGTTTCGAGTCAACCGGCGTCTTTTAGAGAGTTATCATAATTATCGGCGTTTAGCGCTTTTAAAACCAGGTAGTAATATGAATCGCGCTTATACCGCCATCGCGACCCCAACGCTCGACCATTTTGGTCACGATTTAACAATTGAGGCGAAGATGGGAAATTTAGAAATTTGTGTTGGTCGGCAGAAAGAGATCAATTCTATTTTTGAATCTTTTAGCGGCGGACATAACGGGGTCCTTTTAGTCGGACCATCGGGGGTCGGCAAGAAGGCGATTGTCAGTGGCCTAGCGCAGTTAATGGTCGAAGAAAATGTTCCGGCGTTTTTAAAGGATAAGCGTTTAGTAGAGCTTGATGTCTCACGTTTACTGGCGGGGGCCGATCCGAGCCAAGCCCAAGAACGCCTTCTCACTAGTTTAAACGAACTAGCTCGTTCCGGCAACATTATACTATACATTAATAATATAGAAAATTTAATTGGTATTAGCGCCGGTAATCAGGAGAGTCTGGATGTGTCTGAGGTTCTAGCGGAATCTCTCGGGCGTCGTCAGATTTATTGTCTAGCGACAGCGACGTCGGAAAACTATACTCGCTATATCGAAAATAAAGCCTTAGGTAACGGACTAACGACTATTGGAGTTAAAGAGCCGGAGTTCGATGAAGCTATTCAAATTTTAGAGAGTAAGGTCGGCGTTTTAGAATCAAAATATGATATTTATATCGTTTATAGCGCTTTAGAGCAGGCGGTCGCCATGTCGAGTCGTTACTTGCATGATCAATTTTTACCGCTTAAGGCCATTAATTTATTAGAAAAAGCCGCTATTATTACGGCGCAAGAATTGAAAGACGATCCGACTAAATGTTTTTGTGGCCGAGAGCAGGTCGCGGCGGCGATTAGCGAATTAACCGGTATCCCTGCTAGTAAAGTAACCATTTCCGAGAGTCAGAAATTACTTAACTTAGAAAGTGAGATTCATCGTCGTTTAGTCGGACAGTCAGAGGCGGTCGGGGCCGTCGCGGCGAGTTTACGACGCGCGCGGGCGGAAATGAAAGATAGTAAACGGCCGATTGCCAGTTTTTTATTTCTTGGTCCGACCGGTGTCGGTAAAACGGAGTTGGCCAAATCAGTTAGTGAGATTTATTTCGGCGATGAAGATTATTTAGTGCGTTTAGACATGAGCGAATATCAATCTTCCGATAGTATTAAGAAGATGATCGGCGATGTCGACGGGACGCTAGGATATTTAACGGAAGCGGTTCGGAAAAAACCTTTTTCGTTAGTTCTTTTAGACGAAATCGAGAAAGCTAATCCCGATATTTTAAATTTATTTTTACAAATGCTCGATGACGGCCGACTGACGGACGGGCAGGGGCGGACGATTAGTTTCGCCGAGTCTATTATTATCGCGACTTCTAATATTGGCGCTTTATATATTCAAGAACAGATTAAAGCTAAAACCGCTCTTAATTTAATTAAACAAGAATTAATTGATAATCAGCTTAATCAGTACATGCGGCCGGAATTAATTAATCGTTTCGACGGCATTATTGTTTTTAAACCGTTAAGTGAGGAAGACGTCTTTACGGTAGCGACTTTAATGCTTAAAAAGATTAAGAAAAGTTTAGCGGATAAGGGGATCGGGCTAAAAGCCGATAAGGCCGGGGTAGAGATACTAGCTAAAGAAGGATATGATCCTAAATTTGGCGCTCGTCCTTTACGCCGGCTGCTTCAAGATAAAGTTGAAGATATTATTGCGACTAAAATTCTGAGTGGCGAACTAAAGCGCCGCGATAATGTTATTATTGATAAGCAAGCTAATATTAAAATCGAAAAGGCGTTGGCTTTATAATTATTTGGTTATTTTTATTTTTTTCCGGGCATGTTTTATTTTTTAATTTTTTTAGCCGCTTTAGTTTTAACGGCGCTCCTCAGTGCTGGCGTCCGCCAGCTCGCTTTTTATTGGCAAGTTTTAGATCGGCCAGATTCTAATCCTTCGCAAGGAAGAAAAATCCATACTCAAGCGACGCCGCTTTTAGGCGGCCTGGCTATTTTTAGCGCCTATTTTATTTTATTGTTTTTATTTAGTCGGCATTTTTTGGCGGGAAATTTGGAGTGGTCTCACTTACTAGGTTTTTTTGGTGGCGCTTTAATTATTAGTATTGGCGGCATTTTAGACGACCGTTATAACTTAGCGCCGCAGCGTCAGATTATTTTTCCCCTACTAGCGATTATCGCTGTTATTGGCGGGGGAGTAGAAATTGTTCGGCTCAGTAATCCGTTAGGCGGGCTACTTGATCTTCGTTCTTTATTCTTTATCTCGCCTATTATCATTAGTCTTTGGCTGTTAGGAATGATGTATACGACTAAGCTTTTAGACGGTGTTGATGGTTTAGTTTCGGGGATAGTCGCCATTGGCGGTTTTATTATTTTTTTGTTTACTCTAACTACTCGTTATTATCAGCCGGATATTGCTTTCGCCGCGATTCTTCTATCGGGAGCGTCTTTAGGATTTTTAATTTGGAATTGGCATCCGGCTAAGATTTTTTTAGGCGAAGGAGGATCGCTTCTTTTAGGTTATATCTTAGGCGTTTTGGCGATTATTTCGGGAGCCAAGATCGCGATCGCTCTTCTGATTATGGGTATTCCTATTTTAGATGTTGTTTGGACTATTATGCGCCGTTTAAGCTTAGGAAAAAATCCTTTCCGTTTCGCGGATCGTGAACATTTGCATCACCGGTTACTTAATTTGGGCTTAAGCCAACGTCAGACCGTTTCAATTTTTTATATTTTGTCTTTAGTGTTCGGTTTGAGCGGACTCTTTTTACAAAGTCGGGGAAAATTTTTAGCGCTTTTAGTTCTCGTCGTGATTATGCTTTTACTAGTTATTGGTTTTTGGGCTTTCGATCGTCAGCGCCAGGCGAGGAAAAATCTGGTCAGAACTCGTAGTGATAACGACGGGGCGCCTAATTTGAAAAAAACTTTACTTCTACATATTTGTTGTGCCCCTTGTGGTACTTATATTAGTCAGTATCGTTTAGCGTCTCGTTTTTCTATAACCTGGTATTTTTATAATCCTAATTTAGCTTCTTTAGAAGAATACGAAAAACGTTTAGCAGCGGTTAAGGCGATGGCGGCGAAATTTAATTTTAGTTTATTAATTGAGCCTTATGAACATAGCGCTTGGCAGACTAAAACGAGTGGTCGGGCGGCTGACGCCGAGCGAGGAGAGCGCTGCCGCATTTGTTATCGCGACCGGTTAGAGGCAACGGGACGTCTCGCGAGCCAGGAGAAATTTGATTATTTTAGCACTACTTTATTAGTTAGTCCTTATAAGGACGCCGCCGCGATTAAAGCGATTAGCCGCGAAATTGCTGGTCTTCACGCGGTAACTTTTTTAGACGAAGATTTTCAAGCTGACAACGCTTACCGCCTTAGCCAGGACTTAGCCAAAGAGCTTGGTCTTTATCGTCAAAAGTTTTGCGGTTGTGAATATTATTGTTCTCTTAAACTATGAGTAGGTCGATAAATTCAAAATTAGGTTATTTAAAATTAGATTATGCAAAATTTATAATAATGTTGTTATTTTTTGTTTTTTCGGCCCAGCCTCTTTTAGCGAGTGACTCAGATAATATTGATACGGACGGTGACGGTTATTCTGATCAGTTAGAACTTAAAAATAATTATTCACCTTTTAATTCGCGACCGCTTAAATTAGAAAAAAGTGATGCCGATAGCGATGGCTTAAGCGATTATTGGGAGCTAAAATTTAAAACTAATCCTTTAGATCCGGATTCCGACGGGGATGGCTTTAAAGATAAAGAAGAGCTTGATTCTCTTTATAATCCCCTATCTTCTTCAACTAAAAAATTAGTCCCCCGGATTGAAATCGATACCAAGAAACAACAATTAACTTATTTTATTGCTGGCCAAGCCTGGAAGAAGATGGTAGTTTCAACCGGTAAACCGAGTATGCCGACGCCGCGCGGTAATTTTACGGTAATTAATAAATCGTCGAAGGCTTGGTCGAAAACTTATAAATTATGGATGCCTTATTGGCTCGGTCTTAATCGCGGGGAATTTGGTATTCATGAATTACCGATTTGGCCGGGTGGTTATCGCGAAGGGGCGAATCATTTAGGCCAAGCCGTTTCTCATGGTTGTATTCGCTTAGGAGTCGGTGACGCTAAATATCTTTTTGACCGAGTAGCGACTGGTACGACTGTCATTATCAAATAGGCTGATTTGTGATATAATTTATGTTATAATATAAAGGTAATTCTAAAATTTTTAGTGTTAATTTTTTAGTTTATGTCTACTAAATTTATCAAACTATCTTTTCTGTTGGTCGGGATTATTTTTTTGACTAGCGCTTGTTCGTGGTCTTGGCCTTGGGCTAAAAAAGATTCCCCGGCGCCCGCCAGCCAAACGGTCAGTCCAGAAATAAGTCCGGCCGCCCCAGTAGTCTATACTAATGGTTTAAAAAAATTTAATGGTTTAGAAGAATTGGCTAGTTTTTTGGCCGATAATAATAATTCCGAAGGAGAACTCAGCTCAGAAATAAAAATTCAGAAAGCGGCCTTAAGCGGATCTCTGACGCCTCTATTAGCGTCAACAGAACTGAGCACTCAAGAAAACTATTTAGACTATACTACTAATTTACCGTCGGGTGCTCAGCGGGCCGATTTAATTAAGACTAATGGCAATTACACTTATGCTTTAGCTAAAGACGAGCTGATTATTACTAAGACTGCGCCGGCCGCCAGCGCTAGTATTATTAGCCGGATAGTTTTTAAATCGCGACCGACCGGCTTATTTTTAGCGGGTAATGTGATAGCTATTTTTGGTAACGATAATCAGATCGCCGATCAGAATTTTTATCAAAGTTTTCGACGTCAGAATCCTTATACTTTTTTTAAAGTTTTTGATGTCACGGATCCGGCTAATCCGCAGTTGCTACGAGATTTAAGCTTTGAGGGTATTTATCAGGAGGCGCGCTTAGTCGGTGATTATGTTTATTTTTTAACTAGCACCCAGAGTAATTATATCGCCGGTGAAACTTTGACGCCGCGTCTAGTTGAAAGCGGCCAAGTTTTACCCGAGAAATGCTCCGGTGTAGCGAAATGTTTCGTCCCCGAAGTTTATTATTTTGATATCGCTTATACGGCCTATCGTTTCGCTAATATCGCGATGATAAACATTACTAATAATTCTGAACCTTTGAGCGGCCAAGCTTTTCTTTTAGACCGTGGTCAAGATATTTATATTGCTTCGGATAATATTTATATTAGTTATACTCCTAATATTGAAGAATATGATTTAGAGAGGCAAGCAGCGCGCGCCGTCGTATATTCTAAACTAAGCGCTAGTGATCAGGAAAAAATTACTAAAATAGAGGCGACCCCCGGTTTTGTTTTAAATAATCGGGAGAAGAAAATAAAAGTTGCTCTAATTATTAATGGTTATTTAGAATCGCTAACGGCGGACGATCGTGCGCCGCTGGATTTAGCGGTCGAGGCGGATTTCGGCGACCGGCTTAGCGAACAGCTGAAGTCAGTCGATAAACTAAGTCTTTATAAGTTTGCCTTGAACAATAATAAATTAGAATATCGGGCTAAGGGCGAGATTAATGGTCATTTATTAAATCAATTTTCTCTCGACGAGAACGGAGAATATTTAAGTGTCGCGACTTTAAATTCTAGTTATCCCGCGGCGCTGGCCGGCGCTACTGATTTTTATAGCAGTATTTATATTTTGGATAAAAATTTAAAAACTATTGGTAGCTTAGAAAATTTAGCGACGACAGAAAAAATTGTTAATGTTCGTTTTATCGGTAACCGAGCTTATTTAGTGGCGGCGAAAACTACTAGCCCGTTATTTGTTATTAATATGGCTGATCCGACTAAGCCGGCCGTCTTAGGGGCTTTAAAAATTAATGGCTTAGCTAATTATCTCTATCCGGCTGATGCTAGCGGTAATAAATTAATTAGTCTCGGTTATGAGCTAGAGGGTCAAGCGAGCAGTAGTCAGAAGATAAAAGGTTTAAAATTAACTTTATTTGATTTTAGTGATTTAGCTAAGCCGAAAGAACTGGACAGTTTTTTAATCGGCGATGCCGCTAGTGGTTCTTTAACTTTCGGCGACCATCAAGCCTTTGCCTACTCGTTGGATAAAAATTTATTATCTTTCCCGACTACTTTACACGACTCTAAAGGACGTTTAAGCTTTGCCGGTTCGTTAGTATTTTCTTCAGAGGCTGATCATTTACAGTTAAAAGGCCGAGTCGATCATTCCGCCGGCGGACATTTTGGTCAATTTGATTCTTGGGCCGGGCTTGATTATTATGATAATGCCGTTAAACGTGTTTTATATTTTAATGATAATTTTATTAGTTTTTCTAATAAATTTTTGAAGATTAGTTCTTTGGCTCAATTAGACGAAACTAAAAGTCTCGAGTTGACGACGCGCGGTAATGATTATTTAATCGAGACACCGGCCGCTCCTACTAGTACTCCGACTATACCCGAGGATATGGCCGGGGCTACTGCGCCCCCGCCTCCCGGCGATGATCCGGCTTTACTCGCTACTTCTAGCCAACCATAATTTATGAAATATCAACGTTTAATTCCTATCATTGTCCCCGTACTAGTTTTATTACTTTGTGAACTTTTTTTAAGAGTGCCGGCCTTTTTTTATTCCGCCTTAGCTTTAGGCGCCTTGTTAATTGTTTTAGCTCTTAAATATATTGGTCCGCCGAATAAGATTAACTGGCTGTTATTTATGATTTTGCCGCTTTTATTTTTTATTAGTTTTGCTGCTTATACTTCAGTGATTATTGGTTATTTTTGGATTCAGTTAGGGTTTCTTTTGATTTTTAGTTTTTTGTTTATTTATTTGCGGGCGGTCTATTACTATGCTAATTACCAGGAAGAAGCCCAGTGGTCCAACAAATTAGATAATTTAGGTATTGCCGGCAGCTTTTTAGTGGTTTTTGCGACGGCGGCCGTTTTATTTATCTTACCGACTTTTTTTAATTTATCTTTATGGCTGATGCTGTTAAGCGTGGCGTTAGTGATTGCCCTTTTATTGTTTCATTTTAAATCTTTCAAACCGGGAAGCGCTTGGCCGAGTCAGAGCGTAATCGGTATTAATGTTTTAATTCTCACTGAACTCGCCTGGGCTTTTTCCTTATTACCGCTTAATTTTAATATTCTCGCCTTATTTTTAGCTCTCGCCTATTATTTAGATTTAACCATCATCCGCTTGGAGCGCCGGGGCCAACTAAATAGGCAGTCGCTTAAATTACCTCTAATAGCTAGTTTACTTTTATTTATCGGTTTACTACTCACTGCGCGCTGGTTATAATTAATTCTTTAAATATTTTATGACTAATAAATTTTCTATTGATACCCGTTTTTGGATCGTAGTTTTATTGGCGCTCGCTTGCGGCCTGACGGCGGGCTCTTTAAGCGGAGTTTGGATTAGCGCTTATTTATCGACTAATTCGTCCAGTTATTCCGGCGAGCTGAACTTAAATGATTTAAAAGCCCGAGGCTCAGATTTTATCATTCGTGATCCTAAAAACGTGATCGTGAGTCAAGATTTAAAAATTACCGAAACTTTAGCCGGCTTAAAACCGATCTTTGTTCGAATTTTTAAAGAATTAGCGCCGAGCGCGAATAAAGATTCTCAAAAAGCCGATTACTATCGTTTAAGCGAGCCACTGTTTGTGGGTTTTATTATGACGACCGACGGTTGGGCCATTGCTTTAGCGCCGCAAGAATTAAAAGTTGATTTTAAGCTTAAAAATTATGTCGCGATTAGCGGTGATCGACAGATTTATAAAATTGATAAAATTCTCCCGGCGCAAAATTTTCCGGGGAATCCTCTGATTTTCCATTTAGCCGGTGCGGCTAATTTACCGATTAAAAAAATTGTGCCTCGTTCGGAATTAAGTTTGGGGCAAACTTTGTTGGCAATTGATAATTTTAATAATATTTGGCCGACGGCTATTTCTTCCTTGAGTAAGAGCCCGGATGTTTTAAGCAGTGATTACCCGGCGGCGCGTTTGGGTTTAGCGGGGGCGGGGGATAATAATTTTAAGAATTCTTTTGTTTTTGATTTGGCCGGTAATTTGGCTGCGGTGATTAGCGATCAGCGGGAACTTATCCCGGCTTTCTCTTATAATTATTTGGCGAATTTCTTGCCGACTAATAACTCGGTCCAGCGGCCTTCTTTAGGCGTTCATTATTTAGACTTAAGTCAGATTAAGACCGCCGCGGTTAATTTAGATAAAGGGGCCTGGCTTTATTCGACGGCTAGTGAAGCGGCGGTTGTTAAGGGGGGCGCGGCGAGTGCAGCCGGCCTTAAAGCCGGTGATGTAATTACCTGGATTAATAATCAAAAAATTGATGATGTTAATGATTTAGCAGATTTATTATCAGCTTATCGAGCCGGTGATAAAATTACTATAACTTACGAACGCGGCGGCTTAGAACAAGCAGTCGAAGTAACTCTCAAGGCGCTTCAATAAAATATTAATCGAGGTATTTCCATAGAGTATCAACTATGAAGATTAGGTCTATTCGACAATTGAAAAATTTAACCGGGAAAACCGTATTTTTACGAGTTGATTTTAACGTGCCAATTATTCGAGGGAAGATTAAAGAGGACTATAAGATTAAGGTTGGTTTAGCTAGTTTGAATTTTTTAGTGGCTCAGGGGGCGCGAGTTATTATTGCCACTCATTTAGGTGAACCCACTAAGCCTAGCGTGGCTTACTCAGTCCGGCCGATTGCGGTTCGATTACGTCAGCTTTTAAAGCATCCCGTGAAGTTTATTCCCGCTGTCAGCGGTTCGCTAGTCGAATCGGCAACACGAAAAATGAAACCAGGCGAGGTTATTATGTTGGAAAATTTGCGCTTTGCGGCGGGCGAATATACTAATGATTTAAAATTGGCCGCCGCGTTCGCGGCGAGCGCGGATATTTATGTTAACGACGCTTTTGCGGTCTGTCATCGCAACCAAGCCTCTCTTTCCGCTATTAAAAAATATCTCCCGGCTTATGCCGGCCTCCTCTTAGAACAAGAGCTCAGCGCCCTGGAGCGAGTTTTAAAACCGAAGAAGCCCCTAGTGGTTATTATCGGGGGCGCCAAAATACAAACTAAGGTTTCTTTAATTGCCCGGCTTTATCCGGCTGCTAGCCAAATTCTTTTAGGCGGCGCTTTAGTTAATAATTTTTTTAAGTTTAAAAAATTAGAAATCGGCCGATCTTTGAGCGACCTTGACAGTTTAGGGGAGGTTAAAAAATTTTTTAAACGGGGGCGTTTAGATTCTAAAATAATCCTGCCGCTTGACGTTGTTATTAAAAATAAACAAGGACAGGCTAAAGTAGTCCGTCCGGACGGGGTTAAAAAGACTGATGCCATTTTAGATATTGGTCCGGCGACTATTGCCGCTTATGCCGTTTATATTAAAAAAGCGCAGACGCTTATTTGGAACGGTCCCTTAGGGAAATTTGAAGAAGCGAGTTTTAAAAATGGCACTTTAATGATTGCCCGTTTACTAGCCGCCCGTTCTTCGGGGCGCGCCTATGGAGTCGTTGGAGGCGGCGAAACGGTCGAAGCTTTAAAACTTACTAAGATGACCGAATATGTCGACTGGGTTTCGACGGCGGGTGGTGCGATGCTCGCTTATTTAGGGGGCGCGCCGCTGCCGGGCTTATCACAGATAATAAAGTAGTTAACAAAATATATTCTTATGGCTAAAATAAAAAAATTATTGGCTCAAGAAATTTTAGATTCGCGAGGTTTTCCAACGATCGCTGTGACCGTCGTTCTCGATAACGGAATTAGTGCGATTGCCAGTTCGCCCAGCAGCGTTTTCGTTGCGCCTTATGCCGCTCGAGAATTACGGGACGGCGATAAGAAGCGTTATGGCGGGCAAGGGATGCGGCTTGCTAGCCAAAAAGTTGAAGATTTAATCACGACGGCTTTAGTAGGGAAAAAAATTGATGATCAAGCGGCGCTTGATCAAATTCTACTGGATTTAGACGGGACGCCTGATAAACATAATTTAGGAGCGAATACTATTTTAGCGGTTTCCGTAGCTTGTGCGCGGGCGGGCGCTCAAAACGCCAAACAAGAATTGTTTGTTTATTTGAATAAGATCTTTGCTTTGTCGTCGCCTCGAATTCCGATTCCGATTTTTTGTCTTTTTAACGGCGGCCGTTACGGCGACACTAATTTAGATTTTCAGGAATTTTTAATTATTCCTAAAAAATCGGATTTTTCAGAAATGTTACGACTTGGTTCCGAAATTTTTCAAGAATTAGGCGATGTTTTAGACGAGTCGGGTTACGACACGGACACTGGTTCGGAGGGTGGTTACGCACCTGATCTCGATTCGAGTATTGAAGCTCTAGAATTTATTTTAGCCGCCGGAACGAGAGTAGGGCGTCAGCCGGGAGTCGACTTTAGCTTAGGCCTTAATATTGGTTCTTCTATATTATATGAAGAAAGTAGCCATAAATATCTTTTTGCTCTCGATAACGCTTATTTTAGCGCCGCTAATTTAGTCGGTCTTTATGAGGAGTGGCTTAAAAAATATCCCCTTAGTTATTTAGAAGATGCTTTAGCGGATGAGGACTGGAGCGCTTGGCGGGAATTAACCGCCGAATTTAATCAGAAAATGATTATTGCCGCCGGCGATGTCTTTGCTTCTAATATTCACCGTCTGCGGGAGGGCTTAAAAGAGAAAGCCGCCAATAGTATTGTTATCAAACCTTTGCAAATCGGGACTTTAACGGAAATTATTAGCTGTTGTCAATTAGCGCAAAAGCATAATTATAAAGTTATTTTATCGCACAGTAGCGGAGAAACTAACGATGACTTTTTAGCGGATTTAGCAGTGGCGCTTAACGCCGATTATATTAAAGCCGGCGCGCCAAGCCGCGGCGAACGAATTGTTAAATATAATCGTCTCTTGACGATAGCGAGCTTGCTTAAAAATTATGAGGATCATAAATAATTTTAATTCGTCAGATACTTCAGCCCGGCGTCAGCCGGTGCTTTTGCTTTTAATTGACGGTTGGGCCGTAGCGCCGGCCGGGGAAGCGAATGGGTTCTCCGCAGCGAAAACTCCGACTATTTTAAATTTAATTAAAGAATATCCGGTCGCGGTTTTAGCTGCTGGCGCTAAGTCTTGGAATGCTCGTTATCTGAGTCTTGGCACTGGGCGTGATCTTGAAGATGAAGCGGTCGCGACTGATTCTAGTTTATCATCAGCCCTGTCACAAGCGGGCTGGAAACAAGTGAAAATTTCTGAGACGGAAAGATTCGCTGCTCTCACTCATTTTTTTAACGGTGGTGGGCACGATAAATTAAGCGGTGAAGATTGGGTAATAATTTCTTCCCAAGCGAGCCCTCAGACCACGTCGCCTCTTTTAGCTTTTAAGCGGGCCGTTAGGGAAATAATTAAAAGTTTGGAAGCTGATAGTGCTAGTTTTATTGTTGCTTCTTTGCCTTATTTAGATTTAGTGGCTAAAACCGGCGATTTTTCCGAAGTTAAGACGGCGATTGAAATTCTAGATAAAAATTTGAAAAAAATTGTCGCGACTGTTCTAGCTCAGGGAGGAATAATGTTTATGGCCGCCGCTGGCGGTAACGTCGAGCATATGTATCACCCGGGTACTGGTTTAGGAGATTATGATTTGACGAATAATCCCGTGCCGTTTTTTATTATTGGCCAAAACTTTAAGGGCCAGACCATTGGTTTGGCTGACCCTTTGAATAATGATTTAAGTTTACTTACTCCCGCGGGAACCTTGGCGGATTTAACGCCAACAATTTTACAGATCTTGAATTTACCAAAACCGGCGGGAATGACGGGGAAAAGTTTATTAGAATAATAAGTAACCGATGACGCTGGTCGAAAGACCGATAATTGTTCCAATAACGACTTGCAGAGGAGTGTGCCCGATGTGTTCTAATAATTTAGGATAGCTATTATCTAAAAATTCGTCTTCTTTTAAATCTTTAACTAGGATATTAAGAGTTTTTCCGTGTTGGCCTAAATAATTACGGAGCCCAATAGCGTCGGTAATGACTATTGAAGCGAAAACAAAAGCGACCGCGAAGACCGGCGACTCTAGCCCTAGTTTAAGTCCGAGAATGGCGACTAAAGAGGTAACGACAGCGGTATGACCAGAGGGCATATCCGAATAAGCGACGACATCGCGCCAGGTAATTTTATGATGCCAGGATTTTAATAATATTTTTAAGCCTTGAGCGAAAGTGAAGGCGATTATCGGTGCGAGAAGATAAATATACATATTTTGTTGGGCTGGTAGACTTAGCGCTTAGTAATTAAGATTGGTTATTTTTAAATATCCAGGTTTTCTACTTTTTGGGCATGAGTCTGGATAAAGTTTTTACGCGGGGCGACATTATCGCCCATGAGCATATCAAAAATCTGGTCGGCTTTAGCCACGTCTTCAACCGTCACTTGTTTAACTATTCGGCGTTCGGGATCCATAGTCGTTTCCCATAATTGTCCGGGATTCATTTCCCCTAAACCTTTATAACGCTGGATAGATATTTTAGTCGATTTTTTAGTCGCTTCTTCGGCGCCTTTTTTATTTTTTCCTTTAGCGCTGGTCGCTTCTTCTAATTCATTAGTCGTTATAATTTCCTCTTTTTCTCCTTCATCATTTTCTTCGCCGACTTCAATTGTTTCTTCTAAACTGCCGCCGAGCTCAATAATAAGTTTATCTTTTTCTTCATCATTATAAGCATAACGAACGGTCGCTCCTTTTTTAAGCTGGTATAAAGGTGGTTGCGCAATATACATATGGCCGCCGGTTACTAGCGGGGTAAAATGGCGGAAGAATAAAGTTAATAATAAAGTTCGAATATGAGCACCGTCGACATCGGCATCGGTCATGATAATGATGCGGTGATAACGCAGTTTTTCTAAGTCAAATTGATCGTCAATATTAGTGCCCAAGGCGATAACAAGATTTTTAATTTCATTATTAGCGAGCATTTTATCGAGCCGCGCTCTTTCGACATTTAAAATTTTTCCGCGTAAGGGGAGAATCGCTTGGAAGCGGCGGTTTCGTCCTTGTTTAGCACTGCCGCCGGCCGAGTCTCCTTCGACAATATATAATTCACATTCTTCGGGATGGCGGCTTGAGCAGTCGGCTAATTTTCCGGGTAGGGTCATTCCTTCCAGCGCTCCTTTACGTAGAATTGTCGCACGAGCCGTTCGCGCCGCGAGGCGAGCCTGAGCCGATAAAAGGCATTTACCAATTATCGCCTCGGCTTCTTTAGGATGTTCTTCTAAAAAAGTATTAAAACTTTCTCCGAAAATACTTTCGACATAACCCTTCATTTCCGCGTTACCGAGCTTGCCTTTAGTTTGGCCTTCGAATTGTGGTTCCGGCAGTTTAACGCTAATAATCGCGGTTAGACCTTCGCGAACGTCATCGCCGGTTAAGTTTTCCTGCTTGTCTTTAAGGATATTTTTATTGCGGGCATAATTATTTAGGACACGAGTTAGCGCCGTTCTAAAACCGACTAGATGTGTTCCGCCCTCAGGGTTATGAATATTATTAGCGAAAGTTAAAACGGTTTCGTTATATTCATCATTATATTGTAGGGCAACCTCGACTTTACAGTTATTAGTATCTTTATCCACATAAAAAACCGTTTCGTTCTTAACGGTTTTATTGCGGTGTAAGGACTTAACGTAGGATTTTATTCCGCCCTCGAAATGGAATTTATATTTTTTGGCACGGTGGCCGACACGCTGATCAAAGATTTTAATAGTAATGCCTTTAGTTAAATAGGCCTGTTGTCTTAAACGGTCTAGAACTTTGCCCCAACTATATTCTAGTTCGGTAAATATCGTTTTATCGGCTTTAAAAGTTATTGTTGTACCGGTTCCTTTGGCCGGTCCAATCGGTTTAGCGGGTTTGAGTGGTTTACCGATTTTATATTCTTGCATCCAGGTCTTTCCATCGCGTTTTACTTCGGCCTTAAGGTATTCGCTTAGAGCATTAACGACGGAAACGCCGACGCCGTGCAAACCGCCAGAAACTTTATAGCCTTCGCCACCGAATTTACCGCCGGCATGAAGTTTCGTTAAAACCGTCTCTAGAGCCGAGACGCCGGTAACTTTATGTTTATCGACGGGGATACCGCGGCCGTTATCGATTACTTCGACTAATCCGTCCGGCAGCAGGGCAACCGAAATTTCGGTCGCATAACCGGCCATCGCTTCGTCAATGCAATTATCAACTACTTCCCAGATCAAATGATGTAAACCAGCGGCCGAGGTCGAGCCGATATACATGCCGGGACGTTTTCTGACCGGATCTAAACCTTCGAGAACGGTAATTTGATCGGCGCCGTAGTTACTTTTTTTATTTTCATCTTTACTCATATTTATTCAACATTAAAACAAAAAATTCCTCCGTTTTCCGCCGCGTCGGCGGGTTGTGGATTTAGGGCCTTTTTGCTTGATTTTTTAACTTATTATCTACTACTATATTAGCAAAAAAAATAGGGCTTGGCAACCCCTATTTTTAATAATATTTTATTTAATATTAGCTATAATTACTAATTAATATCTTTGTTTATCATTGCTTCCTTTATTTTATACTTTTTTCGTCTAGAAATGAGTCTAATTATAGCGTCAGCTGAGTAGCCGGCAAAGATTAAGATTAGGAAGTAAAACAAGCCACTCGTCGTAAATTTGGGTAGGTCGCCGCTGAATAATTTTAGGAAAGTGGCCGCGACGCCGGTAACAGTAATGATCGTTAAATTTTTTATGGAAGCCTCGGTACTTTTAGCCTGAATGGCCGCAAAAAGATTGAGTGAGCTATCAACATAATTTTTAGTCATGACCCAGATTTCTTTGACGTAAGCCAGGGTATCATTAAGAGTTTCATATTTAAATTCTAAGACAGAAATAATTTTTTTTAGGGTCGGGTCATTTTTTATGACTTTTTCGCGCGTCCCTAAATAGACGTTCATCTGGTTGATACGGCTACCGATTAAGCTCACGGTTTTGCTATAACTCTCTAATTGAGTCTTGAGCGGTCCGGCTTCCTGACCGGTGATTTCGCCGCGCTCTTTGACGGCGGCGATTTTTTCCCAGATGATGCGATGCAGATTCAGGTAACGATGTAATTGGATCTTAAATTCTCGAACGAAAATCTGCTCGTTGATTAGGCGAGTGATAATTTCCGGTGTCGATTTAAGATTATTAATAAGATATATCTTATCGCCGCGATAAATTTCAAATTCCGGTTTCTTGATTTCAAAATATTTTTTTTGTCCCAACTCTTTTAAGAGACGGTTAATTTCCGGCAAGCTAGCCTTTTGTAATAAGATAAAATAGGGATAGACGGTCGCAATTTTTGCTAGTTCTTTAGGGACGGGGGCGCCCAAACTAAATAGGTAATTAAGAGCAGCGGACAATTCTTTTTCGTGAAAAGCGGCAATCGTCTGCAAATCGTCTTTTATTTTTTTAACGGGTTTGTTTAAGACGATGAGCCCATCTTCAAAAATTCTAGTTTCAATGCCATTTTCAGTCAGCAGATAGATATACTCAAATTCCCGGATACGCATCTCTACCTTCTTCGGTCTTAGCCGGTCGCGCAGATCCTTTAATTTTTTATGGTCCAGGGCTAAGGGGGATTGAGCGCTCTCTAGGAAATCGTAAATCTCCGACAGATGTAGCGTCGTCCTTTGATACCAGCCGCCGATAAATACGGTTTTGATTTTCATGTTAGTCGAATTCATAATATAATTGTATAATATCAGCGGACTAAAGTAAATCTAAAGAGCGTTATGTTTGATAGGCATTTGACAGATATTTATTTTTGTGATTAAATTAAATATTAACCATTTTTTTAATATCCCGGAGCAAGAAATGAAAAATTTATTCGTTCTTTTTATCATCAGTCTCTCGGCCGCTTTATCGATAGTAATGGTCGTGCTGCGTAACGCTTTGGCTAAGACCTATCCTTTGCACGCGGCGGAAAGGTTCTTGTTTAATTGGGGAATCGCATTCGTTGCACTAATTTTTATATTTGCGGTAGTAGCCATCGCTATACCCTAGTTATCACTATTGTTGAGGACTTCTTAGACGGATGATTGTCAAAATTATCCGTTTTTTATTTTTCCCTCCGGCGCTTTGTGCTATAATATCTGTATATGTCTAAAATCCTAGTTACCGGCGGCGCCGGTTTTATCGGTTCGACTTTAGTCGATCAATTAATTATTGAAGGGAATGAAGTTATTATAATTGATGACCTGTCTTCAGGTCGGAAAGATTATTTAAATCCGGCGGCCAAATTTTATCAGGTTGATATTGGCTCTTTAGAAGTAGCTAAAATTTTTCAAAGCGAAAAACCGGAATATGTTTATCATTTAGCCGCTCAAATCGAAGTCGCGCGATCAATGGTTAATCCGACTTACGATAATCAGGTTAATCTTTTAGGCGGATTAAATATTTTAGAAAATTGTCGTTTAGCTCACGTTAAAAAAATAATTTTTGCTTCCACGGGCGGAGCGATTTATGGCGACGCCGCGGAAATCCCGACGCCGGAGTCAGCGCCGACTTACCCCGTTTCTTTTTATGGTATTCATAAACTAGCCTTTGAAAAATATTTACATTGTTATTATAAAGTTTATGGTTTAGATTATACGGTTTTACGTTTCGCTAATGTCTTCGGCCCGCGCCAGTTTAAGGGCGGCGAGGCGGGCGTCATCGCGATTTTTATTGATCAGGCCGTGCAAGGATTAGCTAGTCAGCAGTATGGCGACGGACGACAGACGCGTGACTTCGTTTATGTCAGCGACGTAGTTCGCGCTTTTTGTTTGGCTAAAGATATTAACTTTCCGGGAGAAATAAATATTGGTTCCGGTTTTGAGACTAATCTCCTCGCCGTGCGGCAAGCGATAGAAAAAACTTTAGGCCAAGAAATGATGGTTATCAGCGCGCCGGCGAAATCGGGCGAACAGCGAAGAAGTTGTTTAAGCTACGAGCGGGCGAAAGATATTTTAGGCTGGGAGCCAGAAGTTAGCCTGGCGGCAGGAATTGAGAAAACAGTGGCCTGGGCCAAATCATTAAAAGTCAATATCATATAAAACGCCGGAAAGATTTTTCTGAGTTTTATAATCGAACTATGAAAAAATTAATTGTCGCTAATTGGAAAATGCAGCTTAGTTATAATGGTAGTTTGGTTTTAGCTAAAAAAATAAAGCAGAAAATTAAGAGTCGAAGAAACGAAGTAGTTATTTGTCCCGACTATTTGTCTTTAGCCGCGGTCGCCGGGGTTTTAAAAAATAGTCAATTACAATTAGGCGCTCAGGATAGCGCTATTAATAATTTCGGCGCTTATACCGGCGAAGTTTCGCCGCTTAATTTAAAAGCGCAGGGCGTAAAATATGTTATTTTGGGCCATAGCGAACGGCGCGAGCAGTTACACGAAAGTAGTCAGATAGTTAATAATAAAATTAAAGCTGCGCTCAAAAATAAATTAGTGCCAATTTTATGTGTCGGTGAAAAATTAGCGGAGAAAGAACAAGGCGGCGCTAAGAGTTATATCAGTGAACAGTTGCGCCATAGCTTAAAAGGAGTCAATATCAGTAAGCCTTCTGATTTAGTCGTGGCTTATGAACCGCTTTGGGCGATTGGCACCGGTCAGGCGATTATTCCTTTAGAGGCTCAGATTATTATTTTTTTTATTAAGCAGCAAGCCGCTAAAATTTTGAAAAAAAATATTCGGGTTTTGTATGGCGGCAGCGTTAACTTCGAAAACTCTCAGCAGTTTTTAAAAGAAAAAGACGTTGATGGACTGCTCGTGGGCGGCGCGGCGCTTAAAGAAGAATTTATTAAAATATGTTTGTAATTATTTCTATCATTTTATTTAGCGCCGCGTTACTTGTTATTCTTTTTATTGTAATTAGAAAATTTCCGGCGCTAGCGATTCTCGACGTTGTTAATATACCCGGGGAAAAAGAAGCAAAATTTAAAGAAGAAATAATGAAAGCGCGAGTCGAACGGGATTTGGCCCGTTGGACCGGTTCTTTCAGCCGAGTTTGGTTATATTTAATAAAACGTTTTAGTGCTTTTTTGAGATTACGCCAGGGGCAGCTCAAAAAGCTTAAAAATAGTTATCAAGTCAATCTCAAATTACCTTGGCTCGAGAAACAGAAAAAAATAAAGAGTTTATTATTAGCCGCTCAGGAAGCTCTTAAAAAAGAAGACGAAGTTGGCGCGGAAGAAAAACTAGTTGAGGTAATTAGCCTCGATCAAAAGAATTTGGCCGCCTTTTTTGCCCTCGGAAATTTATATTATAAACAGAAAAAACTAGCCGAAGCCCGCCAAACTTTCGATTATACCCTAAAGTTAGCTCGTCAAAATAAATCAGATTTAGGCGATTCTAGCGATGTTAAAGTATCGGAACTGCATTTTTGTTTAGCTAGTGTCGAAAAAGAAAGCGACAACCTCGAAGAGGCTTTAGAAAATATGCACGAAGCGCTCGAGCGAGAACCAAACAGTCCCCGTTATCTTGATTTAATTTTAGATTTAAGTATAATGAAAAAAGATAAAGAATTAGCGCAGGCTTTTCTAACTAGACTAGCGGCGGTTAATCCGGAAAATCAGAAATTAGAAGAATGGAAAGGGAAGATAGATAAAATCGAAATAGTGTAGATTGAAAACATTATTTTGGAACGCATATGATTTCGTAGAGCAAAATGAGCGTTAGCGAAGTTTGCCACAGAAATCATTTAAGTGAAAAAATAATGTTTGAAATACGCCGTTGTAGCTCAGCTGGTAGAGCATCTCCATGGTAAGGAGAAGGTCACCGGTTCAATCCCGGTCAACGGCTCAGTTTTGAAAAATCGTCTATTAGGCGATTTTTTGTTTATTATTAGGTTAATTTTATTTGATTTATATTAGTAGTTTTGTCAATATATTGACATAATTATAAAAAAGTGATATAATACTTTTAACAATGAGTAGTAGGTGTGTCTAGCAAAAGTTGTTATTTAACAAGTAAATAAAAAATAAAAAAATAAAAAAAGGAATAGAAATGAGACAAATTATTGGTGCTATTTTTTTAGTCATTTGTTTGCTAGTAGTAATATTAGCAATTTTCGGAATTCAAAGAGCTTGGATAAGCTCAGAGACTTTCAGATCAGTAGACACGGGGTTGTCTACGCAAGAGGAGTTCTATAATAGACTAGCTGAACATGTTGATTCAACCTACGCGATTGCGCCGGTTGAGCAGAAATCTAGTCTTTTGTGGGTGTTCTGGTTCTTAGTTTTTGTAGCGCTAGTTGAAGCGCTATTAGTCTGGATCGATCTCGGATGTGAAATCCGCAAGAGGATTGATGCCGAAGAGGGGTTCAAAAAGATCTTTAAATGGATCATCCTGGAGATACTCCAGATGGTTCGAGAACTATTTGGCAGGTAGTCTCTCTCATAGTTAGTATTCAGGTGTTCAAGGCTCAGTTTGATGTAATAAAAAAAATGTTAAAAAAATTAAGGAGTTTAAAATGGATAAGAAAATTAGCCCTATTATTAAGTATGCTATCGGCGGCGCTATCGCCGGTGCTATAATCGGATGGTTATTTAGAGAGGCTACTGGCAACCCAGTATCACTGGTAATTACATTTGCAGCCTTTTTCGGAAGTCTGGCGGGCTTGAATGTTATCACTGATAACAGGACAAAATGGGTGGGAAGAATTGCTACCCTGTTTTTTCTGTTCTTGATAATCTTTCAGTTTCTAGATGCTCGCAGCCCTTTATCAAAGCGTGCTGATCAGGTAGCTGACAGTCGCGCTGATTTTCAAGCGGCACAAGCTACTGACAGTATGGGTCTTCAAATGGACATGCTTTGGAGTCTCTACAAAAAAAGGGATTTCGGAACTGTTGATGAGAACAGTCCGAAGTGGGTCGCGATAAAACGGTATGATCATTTGATCGCCGTTGATTCTCTCGAAGCCGCGGAACGTTTCCGCCATGACTTCGAGTATAAATGGAATCAATCGATTCAGCGTCAAAGGGCGCTCGATCAGATGAGAAAAGAATACGCCCCTACCGACCGACAAGTAGCGGAACGGGATGAGCAACTAGGCTTTGAAGCCTATAAGTTCATTCTTTTACCCGGCCAAAAAACTGGCTGGAAAAAAGTTCCGGAAGGACATTTGTCGGTTTTCTGTGAAAATTATAACGGGACTAACCAAACCAGTAATTTCCGCTACAGAGTATCAAATGGGCAGTATGCCGATTTCAGTGATGGGCAATCGAAGAGAGTGCCGAAACTCGATTTCTCTTCTTCTGTAAGAATTGAAAATTTAGGCCAAGATACGATCCTAGCGAGGATCGAACTTGCGCCATTCAAAGAGGACTAGTCTCTCCTACCGAGACAACATCCTTAAACCGCCATAATTCAAAAAGGCGGTTTTTTTTATTGCCTTTATCTAAATAAAAAGTTATAATTAATATATAATTAAATAAATAATCAATATGAGCAAAGTTAAAAATATTGTTCTCATAGCTATTTTTAGTTTATTTTTATTAGCGCCATCTTTAGTTTTAGCTCAGGTAAATACTAATATTGGTGATCCGGCTACGACTAAATGCGGGGTGAATCAACTTTGTAATCCTTTGGCTGGGGTAGCGAGTACGCCGCAACAGCTGATTGGTAAAATTATTGATTCGGTTATGGGTGTGGTCGGTTCTATCGCCCTGCTTATGTTCGTTTATGGCGGTTTAGTTTGGATGACTTCTTCTGGTAACGCTGAGAAAATAAAACAAGGAGAGGGGATACTGATGTGGTCGGCGATTGGGTTAGCCGTTGTCTTTTCGTCCTATGCATTAGTCAGAGTAGTCTTAAGCGCTTTAACTAAGGCTAATTAGCCGGCTATTTAGAAATATTAGTTGAGCCTAGTTTTTCTTATCGGTATTTTTTTGACTTTTATTGAGCCGTGATGCACAGAGCTTAAAAAAGTTTGACAAGTACTGGTATTTTTTTTATCATAAATAAGCTTAGATAAGTCAGCGAACGTTTTTTCTTTAAATTTTCTTTGCGGGTCGATACCAAAGCGGTCAACTGGGGCAGACTGTAAATCTGCTGGCCTTGTGCCTTCGAAGGTTCGAATCCTTCTCGGCCCACCTTAAGTCAAGACTCCCATTTTGGGGTCTTTTTATTTTTCCCTGTTTAATAGATAAGTTAGAGAAAAGAAAGGAATCTTTATGATATCAGTATACGAAAACGATGTTGCACCATCTTGCATGCAAGGCTAAGTTCCGTATTTTGTGATTTTTGTTGGTGTTTTTAGGTAATTTTGTACTAAACCTGTTAAACTATTGACATTTTAATATAAATATGATATTATATAAACATTAAAATAGAACATTCACAAATAAGGTTAAATTTGGTTAATTACCAAGTTCGTGTAAATTTATGCGGATTTAGTAATTAATCAAATAATTATTTATTAACCATAAAGGACAAATGTCATGAAAAAATTAGTTTTATTAGCAATTATCATCGTTTTGGGCGCAATTGTCACGGCCCTTGTTGATGACACGGTTGGAATTAAATTTGCAGTTGCGCCACTTTGGGCAAGCGTAGCCCATAAAATTACATATATGTTATGGGGGGCTATAATTTTGTTAGTTCTTGGAACTAAAAAAGTCTAAATCTTCGCTCAGGTTTAAAGGAAGTCAGAACATCAGACTTCCTTTTTTATTTGTCTAAAGCTATAATATCAACGTATCTATTATTAACGAGCCAGGTTCCCAAATCATACCAGGCTCTCCACTTGATAAATTATATGCCTTTAATTAATCCGGACAAACCGGGTATCGGATTAGCCAAAATTTTTGCGGTTGAACTGATAGTTATTATTATCATTCTCATTCTTTTATTTTCTCTTTAGGCTATGCCAGAACTACCTGAAGTTGAAACTATTCGTCGCGATTTAGCGGCCGCCTTAACTGGCCGCCGTTTTTTGTCGGTCGATATTTTATCTCCTAAAATGGTTTGGCCACGGACGACTTTTTTTAAGCGCGAGCTCGCCGCTCGCCGTATTCTCGGAGTCGATAGGCGCGGCAAACTTTTAATTTTTCGTCTGAGCCCCCTTAAAAAATCGACCCGAGTAAATAAGAAAAATAAGGCGGTCGCCTTTGATTATCTTTTAATTCATCTTAAGATGACCGGCCAGCTTATTTATCAGAGTAAGAAATTAGTCGTGGCGGGCGGCCATAGTTTAGCTAAGAGTAGTAATATCAGCCGTGATTTACCTAATAAGTATACCCGAGCGATTTTTTATTTTAAGGCCGGTGGGCGTTTATTTTTTAATGATTTACGAAAATTTGGTTATTTGAAATTAAGCTCTAAATTAGAATTAGATAATCTTATCGCCCGTAACTACGGGCCGGAACCGTTAACTCCCGCCTTTACCGTTTCGGCCTTGCAACGTATTTTTAAAAATAAAAAAATAAAAATTAAGGCGGCTTTATTAGATCAAAAACTAATTGCCGGACTCGGCAATATTTATGTCGATGAATCACTTTTCGCCGCTCGGATTTTACCAACCCGTTTAGCTTCTTCTCTCACGGCGTCGGAAATTAAAAAGCTTTGGCAGTCTATTCAAAGGATCATTAGGCTCGCGATCATAAATCGCGGCACGACTTTTAGCGATTATCGCGATTCCGCCGGTCGGTCAGGAAATTTCTCTCGCTATTTAAAGGTTTATGGCCGGACGAAAGAGAAATGTAGCCATTGCGGCCACGCTATTTTAAAAGTTAAGCTCGCCGGGCGGGGAACTCACTACTGCGCACATTGCCAGAAATAAGTTAAATAAGCCAAGAAATTTGACTTTTATTTGTTTTTTTTATATTGTTTAAGCGTAAGAATACGATTAAATTAATTAATAAAATTATGTCGCAAGATAACATGATTAAAATGGAGTGTACGGTTTGTAAAACAGTCACCCACCATTCTCACAAGAACAAAAAGATTATTAAAGAGCGTTTAGAGCTATCTAAATATTGTAAGCTTTGTAAAAAGAATACGCCGCATAAAGAAACTAAATAACAACTAATTATAAGCCGAGTAGTCGGCTTTAATTATATGCCTAAAAATTTAGCTAAACCCTTTATTCTCATTTTGGTAGTTTTAGTGATTATTGCCTGTTACTGGATTTTTAAACCATTTTTGACGGAAATCTTTGTCGCCGCTATTTTGGCTTCGGTTTTCTACGGTCTTTTCGTTCGTTTTACTAAATTATTAAAAGGCCGTCGGAAAATAGCGGCTGGCCTTATGTGTTTATTGTTACTAGTTATCGTCATTATCCCCGCCATTAATATCGTCGCCTACGCCGCTAGTCAATCAGTCATCGCCTATAACGAGGCCGTAGAATTTTTTAGTACTAATGATCTTAATGGTTGGTTGCGATCCGGAGTAGTCCCGACTAAATTACTGCGTTATTTCGAGGGTTACGATTTACGGAGCGGCGCTTTGCAGAACGCCCTGTTAGACGCTTTTAAAAATTTAAGTGATTGGCTAATCGCTTTAGCGACGGTGGCTATAAAAGAAACGACTAATTTTATTTTTTCTTTAATTTTGATAATCGCGACGATGTTTTTCTTTTTTATTAACGGGAAAGAAATGTTAGAGCGCTTGAAGCATCTTCTGCCTTTACCGGAAAGATATAACCACGAATTGTTTGAAAAATTTCAAACCGTCAGTCGGACGACTTTTATTTCGACTTTTGTGGCCGCTATTTCTCAGGGTTTGATCGGCGCCCTGGGTTTCGCAATCATTGGTTTTCCGGCTTTTTTGGCCGGAGTAATTATCGGCGTTCTATCATTTTTGCCTTATATCGGTTCGGCGTTATTTTATGTTCCTCTAGGTATTTATTATATTCTAAGTGGCGCTATTTGGCAGGGGGTTTTTATTCTAATTTGGGGCTTCTTACTAATTGGCACGGTTGATAATATTATTATTGCTTACATGATTAAGGATAAGGCCGAGATTAATCCAATTTTTGTGTTATTTGCTATTTTAGGCGGCATTGCTATCTTCGGTTTTTGGGGCGTTATCATTGGCCCGCTCGTAGTCGCCTTGGCGGTCACCGTGTTTCATATTTATGAGATGGAGTTTTGTGATTTATTAGAGAATGAGACACCGCGGCCAGAAAAATAAACATGGGTCATAGAGCCGGGAATTAGGCTAGGAATTAGAAGATCAGTTTAGAAGGTAAGTATTTAAACTAGTTAAATAAATTTAAGGCTTGTCTAAAAATTAGAGTACAGATTTTTAGGGAAGTAATAAAATTATGTTAGGCGTAAAAACTAAAAAAAATTTAGAAGACGCTTTTGCCGGCGAATCAATGGCTCGTAATAAATATGATTATTTTGCTTCGGTTTTCCGTAAAGCCGGTTACGAGCAGATCGCTAATTTTTTTACGGAGACCGCTTTAAACGAAAAGGAACACGCGAAGATTTGGGCTAAACAGTTGGGAATTATTAGCCCGGATTTGGCCGAAAATTTAAAAGCGGCAGTGGCCGGCGAGAATTACGAAAATACGACTATGTATCCAATGATGGAAAAAGATGCGCTTGAAGAGGGGCATCCGGATATTGCTAAATTATTTAAGGAAATCGGCGAAGTTGAAAAAGCGCATGAGGCCCGTTATCGTAAATTATTAGCTAATTTAGAAAAGGGTGAAGTTTTTAAAAAACCGGAAGTGAAAAAATGGAAATGTTTGAATTGTGGCGCGATTTATGAGGGGACGGAGCCGCCGAAAGTTTGTCCGGCTTGTCTACACGTTCAAGGTTATTTCGAAGTTTGGGTAGAGACTTATTAATAGGGCGCGGTTTAAAGCATTGTTAAGTATTGCTAAAAATATTATTCGTCTTTATAATAAAGTTTTAGTAAGCGGGATTCGTATAGTGGTAGTACAGGAGTCTCCAAAACTTCTAGCGGGGGTTCGATTCCCTCATCCCGTGCCAACATAAAAATACAGAAGCCGTTCTGTATTTTTAATTACATGATTTAATTATGAAATACGATTTAGCGATAATCGGTGGCGGTCCGGCCGGATTAATGGCCGCGCTACGCGCCGGCGAGTCTGGCCAGAAGGTTATTCTTATTGAAAAGAATGAACGTTTAGGGCTTAAATTACTGATGACCGGCGGGGGGCGTTGCAATATTACTAATAATATTCCGGATTATCATAAACTCGCGGCCAGTTTTGGCTCGGCTGGTCGTTTTTTACTCTCGGCTTTTAGTCGTTTCGGCGTCTCAGAAACGATTGATTTTTTTACTAGTCGCGGTTTAAAAATTAAAATTGAAAAAGATAACCAGGTTTTTCCGCAGAGTGATCGAGCGGTCGACGTTTTAAATATTTTAGTAGACGGAGTTAAACGCTCCGGCGGCCTGATTCTGACCGGCGACCCCGTTCAGAAATTTATTTTCGCTAAGAAAAAAATAACGGGTCTTATCTTGTCCAGTGGTCAAAAAATAGCGGCGGTTAATTATTTGCTCGCGACCGGCGGCTTATCTTATCCAGCGACCGGTTCTAGCGGCGACGGCTATCAGTGGTTGCAAGAATTCGGCCACACGATTATACCGCTGCGGCCGGCGCTCGGGTCTATTTTAGTTAAAGAAAAGTTTGTTAAAGATTTAGAGGGGTTAAGTTTAGAAACGGTCGCTTTACGTTTATTTTGTCGAGGGAAAAAAATAGCGCAAGAAAGCGGACCGATAATTTTTACGGCCGTTGGTTTGAGTGGACCGGCGGTTTTAAATCTTAGTCGTTATATTGATTTTAACCGGACGGCTGATTGGCAAATAGCGCTAGATTTACAACCCCAGTATTTGTCAGATGACTTAGCGCGGCGTTTGCAAGCGGATCTAATGGGTAATAATAAATTTTTGAAGAATAGTCTAGAAGGCCTTGTGCCGCTACGTTTAGCGGAGACCCTTTTAAATTTAGCGGGGTTTAGTAGTAATAAATTAGCTAATTCGCTTAATCGAGTAGAGCGAGAACGTTTGGTTGGTTTAATGAAAAAGCTTAATTTAACAGTTCAAGCTATCGCCGGCTATGAGCGGGCGATGGCGACGGGCGGCGGCGTCGATTTAAAAGAAGTCGACTCGCGTACGTTGCGTTCTAAAATAATTTCTAATTTATTTATCGCGGGGGAAATCTTGGATTTAGTGGGGCCAACCGGCGGTTATAATTTACAGTTGGCCTGGAGTACCGGCCAGGCGGTCGGCGCCGCGGTTGGGGCGGAGTAACTTTTTGACACTTTTTTTAATTAGGGATATAATACTAGCATCCTCCCCCTAGGGGTGTGGATATTTAATAGAGACCGAAATATTTAATTAATTATGACTAGGAAGCCAGCTAAGCTTAATTCTAAACAGGACGTCGCGCGTCGCCTGAAAATCGTGGATGGTCATTTGCGGAAGGTTATTGATATGGTCGAAAGCGATGTTTACTGTATTGATATTCTTCAACAAACCGCTGCGGTTAAAAGCGCTATTAAGAAAGCGGAAGAAGTCCTGCTTAAGAATCATATTAGTCATTGTGTGGTCCGGGCGATTAAGACTAATGGGAAAGACAAGGCGCTCGCGGAGTTAATGGAAGTTTTTCGTAAAACTAATTAATTTTTTAATTACGACCAACCAGTGTCAAAATATTTTATTAAAATTATTGCCCTCGTCTTATTAGTTACGGCTTTTCATTTAAGCAGCGGTTTTTGTTTTGAAGCTTTATTTAATGTTTGGAAAATAGAGGCGGCGTCAGCGGCCATTGACGAGTCTAATGATAACAAATCAGGGGATAATATGGCGGTTTGTGGCAAAGATCAAAAAACTTACCCGCCGAAAGAAATTTCCAGCGTCGAGTCGGCTCCCCAGCGGAATAATAGGCCGGTTTCTCATTCCTCTAAAAATATTTTGCCCTGTTGTTTAGACGGCGCTCATAGTAGTTTAGCGACGTTTTCCCAGTCTGGAGGAAACGAAAAGCTCGCCGCGGTTATTATATTTATTCCCGCTCAAATTCCGTCTACTATTTTTAAAACTTTTGTTTATCAACCTATTTTAATTCCGCCCCCGGAATTATTAGCGCTCAATTCGACTGTTCTTCGCTTGTAGACTGATTATTATTAAGTGGCCTGACTCGCTTTTAAACTAAGCGAGTGAGGTTTTTTATCTAATTAATAGTAATCAATTTTTATGTCTCATAATAAATATTTAAAAGTACCCATTCGGGGTATGCACTGCCGCTCTTGTGAAATTTTGATCGAAGAAAAACTTCAAGCGCTCGCGTCGGTTCAGTCAGCAGCTTTAAACTATAAAACGGGCGAGGCGACTATTCATTATAAGAATAGTGCGCCAGATATGAATCTCATTAAGCAAGCGATTGCTGAAGCCGGCTACGAAGTCGGCACCACGGACGAGCTTCCTTTTCTTACTCGTGATAAGCGCGAATACGCTAGTCTCGGAGTAGCTTTTTTAATGCTCATGGCCCTGTACCTTGTTCTTAGAGGTCTAGGTCTGACTAATATTAATCTCACGCCTAATATTAGTAATCCGAGTTTTGGTTTGATTATTGTTATCGGACTCGTGGCTGGTTTTTCAACTTGTATGGCTTTAGTCGGCGGGTTAGTTCTAGGCTTATCAACTAAGTTCGTAGAACATCATCCGACGGCGACGCCAGCGGAAAAATTTCGGCCGCATATTTTTTTCACTATCGGCCGCATTTTATCTTATGCTTTTCTAGGCGGTTTACTCGGCGTTCTCGGCACGGTTTTTCAGCTGTCGCCTTTGGCTAATGGTTTGCTGACCCTGCTAGTCGGGGTAGTAATGCTCGTTATGGGTTTACAGCTCATTAATATTTTTCCGCGTTTGAATAAGTTTAAATTATCTTTGCCAAAAGGGATTAGTAGAGCCTTAGGAGCTAGTCGCAAGCATGAGGTTTATAGTCATGAGAAGGCGATGTTAATGGGGGCGCTAACATTTTTCTTGCCCTGCGGCTTTACTCAAGCGATGCAGCTTTACGCAATTAGTACCGGTAATTTTGGATCTGGTGCTTTAGTTATGGGTCTCTTTGCTCTTGGTACGGCGCCAGGACTTTTAAGTATCGGCGGTCTGACTTCTTTAATTAAAGGTTCTTTTAAAGAACGGTTTTTTAAAGTTGCTGGTTTAGCGGTAATATTTTTTGCTTTATTTAACCTTAATAATGGTTATACTTTAGCGAGTTTAAGCGCCGGTTTTTTAGGTAGTGCCGGAGTTAAACAGTCCTCAGGAATTAATAAGGATCCTAATGTGACTCTAGAGAACGGCGTCCAGGTTGTCCGCATGACGGAAACTAATAGCGGTTATTCGCCTAATCAGTTTTCTATTAAGCAGGGCGTGCCAGTTAAATGGATTATTGAAGCGAAAGCGCCTTATTCTTGTGCTAGTGTTCTCCTTATTCCTAAATTAAAGATTCAGAAGTTTTTAAAGGCCGGGGAAAATATTATTGAATTTACGCCAACGGAATCTGGTCAATTACCTTTCTCTTGTTCTATGGGAATGTATACCGGGGTATTTGATGTTTTTAGTGGTGATATTCCCGCTAGTGTTAATAATAGTAATGCTGATATTACGGCTATTCCGGCGGCCATAGCTAGTGGTAATAGCGGCGGAACTTGTGGCACGGGCGGCGGCGGCTGTGGTTGTGGCGGCGGCGGTAAAAGGCCAACTAATATAGATTCTAGTCCAGTGGCCGTAGCAACGACTCAAGCTGTTTCTGGCCAAGAGGCGGTTCAGATTATCAAGACAACTTATACGGATGCTAAATATCTTGATCCAGCCATTTTTAAAGTTAAGGCGGGGACGAAAGTTAGACTCGAAATTGATGTGCGCGATAGCGGTAGCGGTTGCGGCTACGCGATTACCATTCCTCAACTGTATGATGAAGTTGTGCCATTACGAGCGGGAACGCCGATTACGATGGAATTTACCCCGACTACGCCCGGTTCTTACGACATTACTTGTAGTATGGGGATGATTAATTACGGTTCGGTTATCGTCGAATAATTAATTATTTATTAAAATTATGAAGATAATAACTTTTCAATTAGCAGGTTTAACTTGTTCGGCTTGTGTTAAACTAGCTAGTAATTATTTAAAAAAAGTGCCGGAGGTAGCTGAAGTCAATATTGATTTAGCTAGCGGTGAAACTAGGATTTCTGGCGCGGATAATCTCGACTTAGATGTTTTAGCTAAAAGTTTGGTGGGCACCCCTTATTCAATTATTAAATAACTATATGATTAAGAAAATACTATTGAAGATAGAAGGAATGCATTGTTCTTCTTGTGAGACTTTAATTAAAGCGGAACTGGCGGATTTACCGGGATTAAGCGATATTACGGTTAGTTCGTCAAAAGCGGCGGCCGAATTAATTCTTGATGAAGAGAAAAATAATTTAGCGGCGGTCGTAAGGGCTATTAATAAGGCCGGTTATCAGGCTAAGGTCCAGTCGGAGATGGCAGTAGATATGAAGACGAATTCTCTTGATGAAGAAAATAAAGATAGACAGGCCGAGGAAACAGCGCCAGAAAAAAAAGAGGTTAATATTTCTAGCCGTTATTCCAAGAATACGGAACCGCTGCGTGTAAAATTAGAAACTAAAACGGCGGCGGAAGGACGAGTTATGGAAAATGATCAGGGAAAAACTTATTTTGAAGGGGTGATTAATAATAATCATTCAGCGGAGTTTGTCATTCCTGAAAATCGTCCCGAGATTGAGCGTTTAGTTGGACAGCTCGGTAAGACGGTCAGTATCGCTCGTCTATTTGAATTATTGTCTGGTGGTAGTATTAATGATAAATCGAATAAATCAGTGGCACCTTCTTTGGTCGTTAGCGGTGTTAAGGAAAAGGAATCGCTAACTGGACAAAACACTAACCAGAGAATTAGTTTGTCGCTTTTCGGGATGCATTGTTCATCTTGCGCTAATATTATTGAACGATCTTTAAAGAAAGTGCCGGGGGTATCTCAGGCGAATGTTAATTTTGCGGCGGAAAAAGCGAATATTGTCTACGACGAAACGCAAGTGAAATTACCAGCTTTTTTAGAAGCTATTGCAAAAGCTGGTTATAAAGCCGAGCTCGTCGATACTAAAGATAATGATTATGACCGCCGGAAGAGAGAGCAGGAGATTAAATTTTATTTTAAGAAATTTTGGTTTAGTTTTACTCTTAGTTTACCGATGCTTTACTTTATGTTGCTGGATTTTTTCGCTATTCCCGGCCAAGCCGCGGTTTTACCTTGGGTCGGAATAGTTTCGCTGATTTTAACAACGCCTGTTCAGTTTATTATTGGGGCGGGATTTTATAAGGGGATGTGGTCAGCCTTGAAGATGAAGACTTTTAACATGGATAGCCTGATTGCCATCGGTACTTCGACGGCTTATCTTTATAGCTTAATTAATTTTATTAACTATTTTATTAAGACTCAGTCGGTTCTTGGTTTAAATGGTAAGATCCCGGAATTATATTTTGAAACAGCGGCCTTTTTAATCACCTTTGTTATTCTAGGCAAATGGTTAGAAATTCGTACTAAAGGAAAGACGGGCGACGCGATTAAAAAATTAATGGGGCTGCAAGCTAAGACGGCCCGGGTAATTCGTAATGGCTCGACTCTAGATATTGCGATTGATGAAGTCATTCATGGCGATATTGTTTTAGTCCGTCCTGGTGAAAAAATTCCTGTCGATGGTCAAATAGTTAAAGGTTCCTCGGCCGTAGACGAATCGATGATTAGCGGGGAAAGTCTGCCGGTCGAGAAAAAAGTAGGCGATAAAGTAGTCGGAGCCACAATTAATAAAACGGGTAGCTTTGAATTTAAAGTAACTAGCGTGGGCAGTGAAACCGTGCTCGCCCAGATTATTCGTTTAGTGGAAGAAGCCCAGGGTTCTAAAGCGCCGATTCAAGGTTTCGCTGATCGAATTTCGGCCGTTTTTGTGCCGACGGTTATTGGTCTGGCGATTATTACTTTTCTAGTTTGGTATTTTTTCTTAGGAGCTTCATTGTCTTTCGCTCTCATGGCTTTTACCTCAGTTATCGTTATTGCTTGTCCTTGCGCACTCGGCTTAGCCACGCCGACTTCGCTAATGGTCGGAACAGGCAAGGGCGCGGAATACGGAATACTTATTAAAGGCGGGGAACCGTTAGAAGCGGCTTGTCATATTAAGACTATTGTTTTTGATAAGACGGGTACTTTAACTTACGGCCGGCCGGAAGTAACTGATATCATAGCTTTCGAAAATCTAGAGGAGGAGGAAATTTTAGCCATCGCTGCTAGTCTTGAAAAACTCTCTGAACATCCTCTGGCGGAAGCGATTTATACTCACGCCAATCAGGAGTCGATTAGTCTGGATGAAGTTACCGATTTTTCAGCCATCGCGGGCCACGGGGTTAAGGGTCTAATTGATAAGGTCGAATATTATTTTGGTAATCGTCGTTTGGTCACCGATATCCTCGGTCACTCAATTGATAAGCTAAATCGTAAATTGATTAAGCTAGAAGAGGCGGGTAAAACGGCGATGATTTTAGCTACTAAAGAAAAAATCTTAGGCGTGATCGCGGTCGCTGATACCGTTAAAGCGAGTTCGTCGGAAGCGATCACTCGCTTAAAAAAACTAGGTCTTACGGTTTATATGATTACCGGCGATAACGAGCGTACGGCGAAAGCCATCGCTAGCCAAGTCGGAATTACCAATGTTTTAGCGGAAGTTTTGCCAGAAGATAAAGCCAGTGAGGTCAGAAAATTACAGGCGGGAGGTAATAAGGTCGCGATGGTTGGCGACGGGATTAACGATGCGCCCGCTTTAGCACAGGCCGACCTCGGTATCGCGATGGGTTCGGGCACGGATGTGGCGATGGAAACGGGGGGGATTGTAATTATGAAGAATGATTTAAATGATGTTGTGAGCGCTTTTCAGCTTTCCCGCGAGACTATGAGTAAGATCAAGCAGAATATGTTTTTTGCTTTATTTTATAATGTGATTGGCATTCCGATTGCCGCTCGTCTTTTCATTAAATTTGGTTTGGTTTTAAAACCAGAGTTAGCCGGTTTAGCGATGGCGATGAGCTCTATCTCAGTAGTCGGCAATTCGCTTTTACTTCGTTATTTCAAACCTAATAAGCGGAATTATTTATCATTAATTGCTCCCGTTGTTATGGTGATAGTTTTTACTCTAGCTTTCTTAGAATTTGCGCGGCTGAGTTCGGGCATGGAGACTGGCGGCTCGACCGCTATCGTTTCGGTCAAAACCGCTTCAGCTCTTAATACTTTTGTGGCTGGGAATGAAACCAAAATTAACTTTGGTGACGATAATCCTAAATTATTTTTAGGTGTCGACAGTTTACCCGATTTGGTTAAAATTCAAGAGGGAGTTTCAGTCCTAGGCGATAATGAAATGATTATTGGTTATGACGAGGCGATGATGATGAAAAAAGAGAATTTAATTAAGGGTCCGGGTGATAGTTTAACGGATTTTTTTGGGCTAGCTACTGTTAAAATTGTCGGGATATTGGAGCCGACCGGAACTTTAGTTGATAATTATCACCTGGTTAATAAGGCTACGCTGGCTAAAATGACGAGGGTTGCTAATTTAAAAGTAATCGTCGAAGAGGCAGGGGTCGACATTTTTTATCAAGGTGATAAAAATAGTTTACCAGAAAAATTAAAAAATAATATTTCTAATTTTGATATAATAGTGCTTAGTAATCGGCAATATTTTCCCGTTTATATTGGTTTTAGCGATGCTCAGATGATGATTAAAGAAAAAGAATTTAGTAAAGTGGGCGATATTGTTGAAGATTTTTCTGGTCAGAGCGCGATAATTGCTGGCATCATGCCGAAAACTGACACGGTTTTAGATCAAATGCATTTTGTCGGGCCGACTTTTGAGTTCCAACCGTAATCATGATAATTAGAATTTTTAGTCGAGATAAACCAGGCAATATGCTATAATAGTTATCTAATATAAATAATTTTAATAATATGATGAATTTTGGTTATTATCCTTATGGGTTTGGTTTTTTTGGGCCAATTCTCATGATCATTTGGTGGGCTCTCCTAATTTACGCTCTTATAGTTTTCATTCGTTGGTTAGCCGATTCTGGTAGAGGCCACCATAAACATCGAAGCAATAATGCTCTCAGTCTTTTGAAAGAACGTTACGCTAAGGGCGAAATTGAGAAAAAGGAATTTGAAGAAAAAAAAGCCGATCTAGCTAAGGATTAAATGAAGATACCTTGGTGATATGAAAAGAATTCTTAAGAATATTTTAATTGATCGGCGGACTCTCGTTGGCTCGCTAGCGATAATGCTGGCGGCCTTACTTTGGAGTATTGATGGTCTTTTTATTCGTCCGAAATTTTATCAGTCGCCGGTGGAATTGATAGTTTTTTTAGAGCATATTTTAGGTTTTCTGATTCTTTGTCCGTTTGTGTATATTTATCGCGGTCAGATTAAATTCTTGAGCTGGTCGAGCTGGTTGGCGATAGTCTGGATTAGTATTTTTGGCGGCGTTATTGGGACGATTATGATCACCAAGGCTTTTTTTATCGCTGCCGCCGGCGGCATAAGTTTTGCCCTAATCGTTATCTTACAAAAGCTTCAGCCGATTTTTGCTATTTTATTGTCGCGACTCATTTTAGGAGAAAAATTAACTAAGAAATTTTATCTTTGGGCGGGTTTAGCTATTTTAGCGGCCTACTTTTTAGCGTTTGGTAAAACGGGTTTAAATTTAGCGGCGCTAGACTGGCGGCATAGTGCCGCTCTATTCGCTTTTATTGCGGCTTTTTCCTTTGGTTCTTCGACTGTTTTTGGAAAACGAATCGCTAATCATTTAGATTATAAGGCGGTTGCCGCTTTACGTTTCGGCGTTACTTCACTTTTAATGTCGGCCATTTTATTGTTCAGCGGTCGAGTCGGAGCGATTAGCGGGTTATCGACTAGCCAATGGGAACTACTAATCTTAATTGTTTTAACTAGCGGCGCGGGCGCGATGTTTATTTATTATTTTGGTTTACAGAAAGTCCCCGCTTCTCTAGCGACAGTTTTAGAACTATTTTGGCCGCTTTCCTCGTTGGTTTTAGACTATGTGTTTAATAAGAATTATCTTACTTGGCCCCAAGCTTTCGCCGCCTTCGTTTTATTATTAGCTTTTTACCAATCTTCGCTGGCGAGTAAAGCTTGGCAGATTGTTTTTAAGGCTCGAGTTATTCGCGGCGTTGGTCGGGGGAAAAAGTTAGGTTTTCCCACGGCTAACCTCGATAAGACGGATTTAGATATCCCGCACGGTGTTTATGCCGTTAATATCATTATTAAAGATAAGAGTTATGCGGGAGTTATGCATTTCGGTTTTAGAGAAGTTTTTGATAAGCCGGTTTCGCTCGAGGTCTTGATTAAAGATTTTTCGGGCGATATTTATGGCGAAACGGTGATAGTTAAAATTTCTCATAAAATTAGGGAAGTGAAGAAATTTGCTGATTCGCAGGCACTAATTGAAGCAATTAAACATGATTCTCAAGTCGTTTAGATTTTTTAGAGAAGAAAAGAGGGAATAATAACGTAATATAATCAGCACCCGCCTATGATTCAAGGGTGGCCATTCTAAGCGCATGTTGGAAATAAACCAGGGACAGAATATGAGCGACGAAGAATTAGTTAAGTTAACCCTGGAAAACCAGGATAATTTTTTGTATTTAGTTGATCGTTATAAAGGGCGATTGTTGAGTTATATTTGGCGCTTGACTAATATCGATCCGGAAGAGGCGGAAGATATTCTTCAGGAGGTATTTATTAAAGTTTATTTGAACTTGAATGATTTTAATGAAGATCTAAAATTTTCTTCCTGGATCTATCGGATTACCCATAATCAAGTTATTAGTCACCACCGTCGACTTAAAGCGCGTCCGGAAGGTTATTCGATTAATATTGAGGACGCCGCCGCCCGTAATTTAGCGGCCGACATCGATATTATGGCGGGTGTCGACACCCATATTTTACAGGCGAAGGTTAATCAGGTACTTAGTCAGCTGGACGATAAATATCGCGAGATCTTAGTTTTGAAATTTTTGGAGGAAAAAAATTATCAAGAAATTTCTGATATTATCAAAAAACCTTTAGGCACCGTCGCCTCGATGATGAACAAAGCTAAACAGAAATTTAAACAGGAGTCAGAGAAACAAGATTGGAAATTATAATTTTATCTATATGGATTTAGATCACCAAGCAGAACTTAACTTTGATCAGAAGCTAGTAGCGAAGATTAAAGAAGAGAAAATCGCGCCGCGACCGCGCTGGCATTTTTTATTAAAAAATTATGTTATTTGGGCCGCCGGAATTCTAGCGCTTCTTATCGGCGCGGCCGCTGTTTCAGTCCTACTCTACTTATTAAAATATAATGACTGGGAAATATATGATCAGGCGCAGAAGAGTTTCGGGGAATTTTTTCTTCTGACTTTGCCTTATTTTTGGTTGATTTTTTTAGGCATTTTCGTTTATATTCTTTATTATAATTTTAAACATACTAAGCGGGGTTATAAGTATCCAGTTTGGTTTATTGCTTTATTTTCTATATTAGTAAGTGTTATTCTAGGCGCTGTATTTTTTCTCTCCGGCTTAGGCGAAGAAATCGATGATGTTTTAGGGGCTCAGGTTCCTTGGTATGATACCGTCATAAATCAACAGGTGCCTTTTTGGTCCAGCCCTTTAGAAGGTCGTTTGGCCGGAATAGTCGTCGAACAAGGTAAGCAAAATAGTTTTACGATTATCGATCCCGCCGGTGAACTTTGGCAAGTTAGTTACGCTGCCGATGATGATGATTATTCGGAGATAGTTGTTGGTTCGCCTGTTCGCATGGTCGGTCAGGCTTCCGCCGAGAAGAAATTTTCTTCTACTTTAGTGAAGACGATCCATTCGGGCCGGGGATTTTTTAAGCGGCCGAGTATGCGCCGTATAATTCACGAACGTTGTCCGGATGACGACTGTTCACCCCCGTCTGATTTTAAGCGGCCGCCGGGTCGTCCGTCTGCAGATTAATTTTAGAGGCGAAGAAGTTTTTTGTTAGGGGCGTATTAGTTAGCAGATGACGTCATAAATCTTGGCCAGAGTAAAATAACTAACTTAATAAATTAACAATTAAATTTATCTCTTAGGAAGGCTTTTCTTAAGAGACAAAATACTCATATGATTAAAAATAATTTAGCGAAAAGTTTAGTCGCTTTCTCCGTTTTAGCTCTAGTATCCGGAACCGCTTTATCGGCTTTAGCGGCGACCGATACCAGTTTTAGTAATTTAACGGCTAAGTCGGAACTGTCCAAAAATCAGGATTCTAAAAATATAAAAAATACGCGGTTCAAAATGGGACAGAATAAACTGAAAGGACAAAAGCTAACGGAGAGCGAAAAGACTTCTTTAAAAGCGGAGGCCGCTCTTAGACAGCAGAATCAGTCGGTTAAACGAGTGGCGATTGATGCCGCTCTAAAAAATTCCGACTATCAAGCTTGGCTTAAGGCCGTTGGCTCAAACAGCGCTCTAACTACAAAAATCACGGCTGATAATTTTTCTAAATTAGTCGAGGCTTATAAATTAAGACAGCAAGCCGCTGTAATTATGAAGGATTTAGGCATTGAGAGAATGGGTTTTGAAGGAATGGGATTAGGAAGAATGGAACTAAGAGATTCTGGTATTAATAACAAATAAATTTACGCATTGATAACCAATAAATTTACGGCTTAAGGAGCGTTTTCCCGGCGTTTATTAGCCCGAAAGAATAAATACAGCCTACCGGCCTTGATATCTCGGCTAGTAGGCTGTTTTAGCATTAATTTCTTTAGCTAATTTATGAAGAAAATTATTGATGTTAGCGTATTAATATAAGACTTTCAGCGTATTTTTACTAGAATTTTTACTAAAGGATGTTGTTAAATAATTTTTTAAACTCAAAAATTATGAGGAAAGCGCTATTTTTTACGACTGTTTTTTCTCTTTTATTATTTTTAACGGCTTGTGGCCAAGTCCCTGGCCAGATTTCTTCTAATTCTAGTCAGGAGAGTCCTAGCCAGGCGGGAGCGGGGACTCGTCGTCCTGATTTTGGTCAGCCGCAAAGGTCGGCCGATATTAGAGGTATAGTAAAATCGATAATTGGTAATGAAGTTACAATTTTAAAGATTGATAATATTAACCGACGAGCTAGCTCGACGGTCGAAAATAGATCCGGTGAATCAAATTCTTCTTCGGCTCGTTTTTCTTTAAGTCCTGGTAACTCTCGTATGGCTGGCGGCGCTCGTGGCGGCCAAGGCGGTTTTGGCGGTCCGGGAAGTCCCGGTGTTAACGACCAAGACGTTGATCGAACTAAAATGTTAGAAGAGTTAAAGAAACTCAGTACTGGCGAAGAGAAGGTGATTATCCCGGTTGGTATTAAAATGTTGAAGCCGTCGGTTGATACTAAACAAAATAGAGAAATGTTGGAAGCGACCTTAAATGATATCACAGCGGATAAGAGTATAACTATTTGGCTGAGTAGTAGTGTTTCTGATAAGAAAGTGGCGGAATTCGTCTTGATTAACTAATTATTATATATGGCTCAATCAATTCTAGAAGAAAGTCGGAAAAAGCGCAGCGCCATTAGACAATTTATTTTTAGTAAAAAAGCCGCTTTAGTTTTTATTATTATACTCCTCTTGGCCGGCGCTTATTACTATTATAATAGTTCTAAAACTAGTCAAGCCGCGGTGGTCCAAGTAAAAAAATGGACGGTTAAAAAAGAAGACATAAAAATTGCTGTTCAGTCCGACGGAAAAGTAACGGCTAAAGACGGAGTCGAGCTTTCTTTCCCCGTGAGCGGGAATTTAGAAGTAAAAGATGTTTACGTTAAAGAAGGGGATAAAGTTAAAAAGGGTGATAAAATCGCCGCTGTCAAAACCGAGAGTCTAGAATTTGAATTGCGTAATGCCTATGCTAGTTATCAATCAGCTCTGGCTAGCCTAAGCTCTAAACAGGCGGGACCGACGGATAGCGAGTTAAGTAAAGCGCAAACCACTATTGATCAGGCGCAAGTTTCTCTAAGTCAAGCAACGATTAGTTTAGAACAAGTTAAATCAAGCGCCAGTCAGCAAATAACTAACGCGGCCAGCGCTCTCTTAGCAGCGGAAAATAGTTTGAAGTTAAATAGTAATGCTCGCGACAGCGCGATTGTAAAGGATGCTTACTCTAGTTTGTTAGATTCTATCAAATCAGTGAGTGTACTTTTTCAGCGGGCTTTACATGACGCCGATAATATTTTAGGGATTGATGATTTAGCCGTTAATGATGAGTTCGAATCGGTTTTAGGAGTTAAAAATTCTGCTACTTTAGCGACGGCTAAATTTAGTTATTTGCAAGCCAAGGCTTTAAAATTAGATTTAGATTCTAGTCTTTTAAGTTTAAATAGTAGCGATAATGGGGCGCTTGATTCTTTAGCCCTTAAAACTAAACAAGCCTTAAGTCTCCTACAGTCTCAAATGTATGATATGCAGAATTTATTAGACGCGACAATTGTTTCAGCCAATCTTTCTCAAACTAAATTAGATAGTTTTAAGTCAACTATTAATAGTGATCGCTCTAGCGTTAACTCTAGTTTATCTAGTTTGAATAATGCTACTCAGGCGGTTAATAACGCGGAGACCAGTTTAAATGGCTTACAAATTTCTTATAATAAAGCGCTTAATGACTTAGCGGCGACTAAGAAACAAAGCGAGCGGGATATAAATAATGCGACTATCACTCTTAAGTCGCGGGAGATTTCTTTAAGCCAGGCGGAGAATGACTATAAGGCGCTGGTGGCGCCGGTCAGAGCGGTCGATTTAGCTTCGGCGCGCGCCCAGCTAACTTCAGCGGCGATTTCCGTTGATCGCGCTAAATATAATGTCGCCCAAGCGACTTTAATTTCGCCAATTGATGGAGTTATTGCTCAGTTAAATTATAAGAAAGGTGACATAATTTTAGATAGTAGTACGAGTAAAACCGTGGTTAGTATTATTAATAATGATACGCTATTTATTGAAGCGAATATCGAGGAAGCAGATGTTAGTAAGCTTAAGGTCGGCGATAAAGCCGATGTTACTTTTGACGCTGTTGACGGCGTGAAATTAAATGGAGAAGTTAGTTTTATTTCTTTAACTTCGGAGACTAGTGCTAATGGTATTGTTACTTATTTGGTTAGAGTGCTGTTAACTAATACCGGCGGTTCGCAAATTAGAGAAGGCATGACTGCTTCAATTAATTTTATTACCGCGCAGGCTCTAGATGTTTTATCAGTACCAGTGGAGGCGGTTCGTAACGTGGGCGGTAATCCGGCGGTGGAAATGGTTGACCACCAATTTACGACAGTGATTAGTGGTTTCACAGACGGTAAAAAAGTGGAGATTATTAGCGGTCTTAAAGAAGGCGATGTAATTTTGTATTAAGACTAGTGTTTTAAATTTATACATTATGAGTGATCCTAGTCTAGCGATAAAATTAGTCGAGGCCTATAAATCTTATTATTTAGCTAATGGTGAGGAGATACCCGTTTTAAATGGTATTGATTTAGAGATTAAAAAAGGGGAGTTCGTTGCGATTATGGGCGAATCCGGTGGCGGCAAAACAACCCTGCTTAATATAATTGGTTGTTTGCACCCTTTAACTAAAGGTCAGTATTTTTTAGATAATGAAGATATTGGTCACGTTAAGGATGACTATACTTTAGCTTTTATTAGGAATAAGAAGATGGGTTTTATTTTTCAGCAGTTTAATCTTTTCTCCCGGTTATCGGCTTTAGATAACGTTATTTTACCGGCTATTTACGCGGGCACTAATCCGGAGAGACGTAATAATAAAGCTCGAGAACTTTTACAAGCGGTAGGCATGTCTGACCGGTTGCACCATAAACCAAATGAACTATCCGGTGGGCAGCAACAACGAGTGGCGATTTGCCGTTCTCTAGTTAATGATCCGGAAATAATTTTAGCTGATGAACCAACCGGGGCCTTAGATTCGCGGTCTGGTTTGGAGGTTATGGATATTTTTACTAATTTTAAGAATCAGGGGCGAACGGTTGTTATGGTTACTCATACTGCTGAAGTAGCTAAATATGCCGATCGGATAATTTATTTACGCGATGGTCAGGTTGTTGATAATAATTATCAGTTAAAAGGCAAATACTAATATGACTTGGGAAATTATTAAAATGGCTTTCGCTTCGTTACTAGCTAAGAAGACTCGTAGTCTTTTATCGATGTTGGGTATTATTATCGGCGTCTCTACTGTGATTGCCGTTTTTGCGATTGGTAAAGGGGCTCAAGATTCTGTTAATGCTCAGTTCCATAATCTTAGTGCTAATTCAATTTTGATAATGGCTAATCGCGGTCGAGGATTTACTAGCAGTTCAAAATTAAAAACCACTGACGCCGAAATTATTTTAAGCCAAGCTCAACATATTACCGCCGCGACAGGAGCCATTGAAGGTAACGCCAGTGTTTCTTACGGCTCGGCGGAAAAGAGCTATGGCGTGGTCGGGGTTGATCAAAATTATTTATTAATTTCGAATTTACCGGTCGAAACAGGCAGAACTATTGTAGCCAGCGATGTTAATGATAAGGCGATGGTCGCCGTAATTGGCAGTACAGCAGCCGCTGATTTATTCGCCGCTGGCGAAGTTCCCTTAGGGAGCATGATTAGTGTTAATGGTAAAAAAGTTGAAGTCATCGGTGTCCTTAAAAAATTAGGTTCGCGCTTAGGGATGATTTCCGTCGATGAAGCCGTATTTGTCCCCAGTAAAACGGCCGAGAAAAGTCTCTTAGGCGGTCGTGGACAAATTATGCTTATTGCTCAAGTTGATAATGTTGAGAATACGGGAGCTGCGACTAGTAGTATAGAAATTGCTTTAAGAGCTGAGCATAAACTCAAAGCTAGCCAAGAAAATGATTTTAGAATAATGGATGCTGGCAGTATGGTCGCAGCGGCGCAGGAGTCGGCTAAAACCATGACCGCTCTTTTAACGGCCATTGCCGCCATCACTTTATTAGTTTCTGGTATTGGCATTATGAATGTTATGTTCGTGACCGTCGCTGAGCGGACTAAAGAAATAGGTATTGCTAAGGCGATTGGCGGGAAGCAATTAGATATTTTAATTCAGTTTTTATTAGAATCGATAATTCTTTCAATGATTGGTGGTCTGATTGGGATGATGATCGGGCAATTAGCTATTCCCATTATTTCTTATTTTAATTTAATGACTGTTGCCTCTTCCTCGACCGGCCCTTTAATTGGTTTTTCTTTTTCTGTTTTAGTCGGCATATTTTTTGGTTTTTATCCGGCTTTAAAAGCGAGTCGTTTAGACCCGGTCGATGCCTTGCGGAGCGAATAGGCGTAACCGGCGGAGCAAATAGGGGGAGGTCTTTACGCCGAATCTTTACGCTAGTCATTATTGTTGATATGATTAAATTATATTTAATATATCAATATGTCTAATCCTCTAAAAATTAATTGGCGGACAGAATGGTTTTCCGCCGGACTGCTCATTTTAAGTATATTTTTAGGAGTATATTTTTATCAACATTTTCCGGCCGCTGTACCAATTCACTGGAACTGGCAAGGAGAAGTTGATTCTTACGGCTCGGCGGCTTTTGGCGCTTTTTTATTGCCAAGCGTTATGCTGGTTATGTATTTGCTTTTTTTGGTTTTACCTTATTTTGATCCTAAAAAAGAGCGTTACGCCGATTTTGCCGAGGCTTATCATAATTTTAAGGATCTTTTAATTATATTTTTCTTTTCGATATTTTGGTTAACCGGTTTAGCGGGTTTAGGCTATGATATTAATATTAATTTAGCTTTGCCGATTATTCTTGGTTTAATGTTTGTGGGTCTCGGTAGCTTACTGCGGAAAATAAAAATGAATTGGTTTTTGGGTATTCGAACGCCTTGGACACTGTCCTCTGAAGAAGTCTGGAATAAGACTCATCAGGTGGCTGGCCCGGTTTTTATGGGTATGGGTTTGCTTATGATTCTTGCTTCTTTTATTGAACCCCGTCTGAGAATCATTTTGTTTATCTTAGCGATTGGCGCTCCCGTTATCGGGCTCCCGTTTTATTCCTATATTTTATTCCGTCAGGAGAAAAATAAAAAATAATTGCCGTTCAAAATTGCTTAATAGTAAAAAATTAGGAAAAAAAGAAAGCGGCTGTAAAAGTCGTTTTTTTGAATTAGTAGTAGTGGTTGATAATTAAAGATTTATCACCTAAAGATTTATCACCACGTTACTGGCGTGTAGAATCGCGCCTAAGATCATTCCCCCTAGTAAAAGAGAGAGAACAAAAATTAGGGCTTTTTTGGTAACAAATTTTTCCGGGATCATGGTAGCCATAGCGTTTCCTCTGTTTGTTTTTGTTGGCTATACTTTATAATTTATGTTCTAATTTGTCAATATGTTCTTAGCGGGGGAAAGGAGCTAAAATAATAATTAGGATTATCTATTAAATTAAATTTGGTTGATTATTAGAACTTAGTTATGTTAAAAGATTTACCGTTAGCGACCTACTTTCGTCCTAAGAACTTAGGCGAATTTGTCGGACAAGATAAAATAGTTAGTACTAGTAGCTGGTTATATCAGGCGATTAAAAATGATCGGGTGCCGTCTTTAATATTTTGGGGGCCGCCGGGGAGTGGTAAAACTACCCTCGCTTTTATTATTGCGAAAGAGACAAAGGCGGAGTTTAAGGAGCTGAGCGCCACGGCGAGCGGCGTCAAGGATTTAAAATTAATTATTGAAGGGGCGCAAGCGGTTAGACGTTTAGGGACTAAGACCATTCTTTTTATCGACGAGATTCATCGTTGGAATAAAGCACAACAAGACGCCCTCTTACCCCAGGTCGAAAACGGGACGCTAATCCTTATCGGAGCGACTACGGAAAACCCTAGTTTTGCGGTTAATGGCGCCTTATTATCGCGAACTAAAGTCGTCGTTTTAGAAGCGCTCGCAGCTAGTGATTTACAGACTATTATTACGCGTGCTGCGAAGAATTTAAAGATAAAACTTAGTCGCTCGGTTTTGGACTTAATCGGAAAATTCGCTAATGGTGATGCGCGTAAAGCGTTGAATATTCTAGAAAGCGCGGTCGAAGCGGTCGAATTTAATTCGGTCGGGGAGCCGGCGAAAAAAATTACGGATCAGTTGATTAAAGATATTATTAATAAGCCGAATTTACTTTATGATAAGAGTGGCGAAGAACATTATAATTTAATTTCCGCTCTTCATAAATCGCTGCGGGGTGGTAGCGCCGACGCGGCCGTTTATTATTTAGTGCGGATGGTTGAAGCCGGAGAAGACCCGCTGTATATCGCTCGTCGTTTAATCCGTTTTGCTTCTGAAGACGTTGGGCTAGCTAATAATAGCGCTCTGATGTTAGCCACGGCTACTTACGAAGCTTGTCAAAAAATTGGTTTACCAGAATGTGGCGTCAATTTAGCGCATTGCGTTATTTATTTAGCTAAATCGCCTAAAAATGTTAGCGCCTATTTTGCTTATGAAAAAGCTAAGGCCGAAGTTCAGTCGTCCGGCAATTTACCGGTTCCTTTACATCTGCGTAATGCCCCGACGAAACTCATGAAAGACTTAGGCTACGCTAAGAATTATAAATATACGCCGCTGGAGGATGATTCTAGCCAAGAGTATTTGCCGCAAGCGCTGAAAGGAAAAAAATTTTTGTAACAAAAATTACTATAATAAAAACGACGGCGGGGCCGTCGTTTTATTTTTTGAATTCGGGTTTGAATTGTAAGACGTTGTCTTTATTTAGGAAACTGAAGCCCTGATAGCGGGAGTCGCGGTAGAGGAAAGAAAAGTATTCGTCGAGGGCTCTATTTAGCGGATCGGCTAGCCATTTATTCGGAATTGGTATTCCGTATAATTTAACGGCGGAAAGAGCTAAGTGCGCTTTTTTGTCGACGGAAATGACTCGCGCGATGAAAGAAAAACGACCGCTGACAATTTTATGAAAATCGCCGGCGATATTTAGATTTTCTTGGCTGCTAGTAAGGCGAAAATTAGTAAGGATGGGATTTTTGGCTTTTTTTGTTTCGCTAGCAAAGATGTAATTTATTTCCGCGGTAGTAAACGAAAATTTTTCTTGGTTAGCTATAACTAGGTTTAAATTAGCTTTTTCAAAACTGTCTGCCCAGATTTTATATTTCGCCGTGGCTCGGTCTTTCGCGAAGTCATTAAGTTCATCAGTAGGGCGGTTTATTGGTTTTTGTTCAGTTACTGTTTCGGTTTTTGTTCGGCTAAACGGCCAAAAAGCCGTGGCCGGCGGCGCCTGGAACCAAAGGATACTGGTAATTATTATGAGAGCGAGAGTAATTTTATAGCGCATATTTATTATATTCCTATATTTATAGCGATATTATATATAGTTACATTGTATTCCTTATCTTACTCTAGAGCAAATATTTTAAAAATATAAAAAATCTTGGGTGGCTGGTTTTAATTTTGAGGGGGGCTTTATTTTATGATGAGCTTTAATTTTAGTCTTTAGAATCATTTCCGCCTAGTTTATTTAAAGCGAACTTATAGCCTCGTCCGGTGAAGGTATGAATTAGGTTTCGATTATGAGATGAGTTAAGTTTACGGCGTAAGCTTGCTAGATGTGTTTCAATGGAGTTAGAGAAGGGGTCGGCGTTATAGTCCCAGACATGTTCCATAATTTGGTTGCGGGAAACAATTTTACCGCGATTAAGAATTAGGTACTCTAGTAAGGTAAATTCTCGTCTCGTTAGATAAAGCTCCCGCCCGGCTCGTCGGACGATTTTACTGTGGGTGTTAAGAGTTAGATTGTCTATTTTAAATAGTTCGCCTTCAGTTTTCGCTGGTCGTTTTAAAAGAGCGCGGACGTGCAGTAAAAGTTCGTCGAAGAGAAAGGGTTTAGTTAAATAATCATCAGCTCCGCGCGAAAAAAGATCTTCTTTATTAGTCAACTCTGATTTTACGGTTAACAAGAGAATAGGGACGTGTTTATTCTCTTCTCGAATTTCGCTTAGCACTTCTGCGCCATTCATTTTTGGCAGCAAATAATCTAAAATAATTAGGTCATAGTTACCGGTCCGCCCCAGAAAGGCGCCACGTTCGCCGTCCGCCGCCGTTTCGACTAGATATAAATTAGCCTCCAGCCCGTCTTTAAGAAATTGTCTAATGTCTTTTTCATCATCAATAATTAAAATTTTCATAGCTCGGTCTCCTCGTTAAAATATAAAATATGAGATATTTTAGTATTTTTAATTAGGATATTTTTATTTTATTAGTATTCAAATCATAGCGAGGAGTAGCTTAAGATTCGCTTAATTTTTTTTAAAGATAAAATAATATATTCTTAATTTGCTAAAAATGGGCAGAGATAGTAAAATATAAACAAAGAGTAGAGATTTAGAAAAATTATGGTTAAAGCATTATCGAACCAGGAACTGAAGGGAACCAAAGATTGGTTGCCGGAGGAATTTTTAATTCGTAAGTATATTTTTGATACTTGGCGTTTGGTTTGTTTACGTTACGGTTTTGAGGAATATTTAACGCCCTTAATTGAGTCGGCCGAAATTTATCGGGCGAAATCGGGCGAAGATCTGGGCGGCAAAGAACTCGTTACTTTTACTGACTTAGGCGGTCGGGAATTATCGATTCGTCCGGAGATGACTCCGTCGGTGACGAGAATGGTCACTAAAATTTATGCCGCTAGCCCGAAACCATTAAAGTATTTTTCCATTGCTAATTTTGTGCGCAATGAAAAGCCCCAGCGGGGTCGTAACCGGGAATTTTGGCAATTAAATTGTGATATTTTTGGTAGCGACTCTTTAAACGCTGATTTAGAAATTCTACAACTAGCTTTAGATCTAATGTTAGAGTTTGATCCGCCGCAAGATTCTTTTGTTTTATTTTTGAGTAATCGAAGCCTGATTGAGGGGGTCTTAAGCTTAAGCGGCGCGGACAGACTAGCGTCGGATAAACGTCTCTTTGTAGTTCGAACTCTTGATAAATGGTCAAAATTAAGTCCAGCGGATATTGATATTCGTTTAAAGGAGGCCGGGCTTAATTCGGAGGGAATCGCTACTATTAATAAGTTTATGGCTAGTCGGCGAGTCGAAGATCTTTTAAATTATTTGCCGCGCTTAGCCGATAATCCTGGTTATCAAAAAATAAAAGATACTCTCGCTAAGCTGAGTGAACTCGGTTATGGCGATTGGATTGAGTTTAATCCGGCCGTTATTCGCGGTTTTGATTATTATGATGGTTTAGTTTTTGAAGTTTTTGATAAGAATTCTGAAAACAATCGGGCGATGTTCGGCGGCGGCCGCTATAACGGTTTAGCGGAAATTTTCGGCGAGAATAATTTCCCGGCGGTTGGCTTCGCACCTGGTGATGAAACGATCAGGTTATTTTTAGAGAGTTGGGACTTACTAGGAAAAATTAAAGATGCGGCCGACGAGAAATATTTTTTGCCTCTCTTAAGTCTTTCTCTAGCGCCGGCGCTTAATCGTCTCGCTAAAGAACTGCGCGGTCAAGGCAAGAATGTTCTAGTCGGTTTAGAGGAACAAAAAATTGGTAAAGCTCTAGAGTTTGCTAATAAGAAGGGAATAAATAAATTTATTATTTTAGGAGAAGATGAGGCTAAGAAAGGGATTTATAAGATTAAGGATATGACTAGCGGCGAAGAATTAATTGCTAAATTTTAATTTTAATAAACTAAAAATAAAAATTTATGGAAGAGATAAAAGACGATTTTATTTCTCACGAAAAGAGAAAATTTAAGTTTAGCTTAGGGCGAATACTAGCCTCCTCTTTATCGGGATTTTTGGCCGGTATTATTGTAACCACTATTTTCTTCTTTACGCTATTTGATTTAGCTTTAAAGTATTAATTTGGTTTTTAGTCTTAATCTAACTTTAGGAGTATTGATTTGGTCTTGAGTATTGGCTCGTGTTTTTAAGTATTAGCCCATATTAAGGCGGCGGGGGATTATCAGAAAATCGCTATTTTCGGGATACTTGAAAAACACTTGCGTCTACACTTGCGTCGATTTTTAGAAAGTTGTATAATTTAAATAAATTAAGAATAAAGAAAAAATTAAATTTTAATAAGTAAAATTTAAATAATAAATAAATTATATTATTATATTGTCCCGGCCAAATTTATAATCAAAAATTTTTATTTGTGATTATAAACATTCGTCAGGCCATGATATTGAATTTTAAGATCAGACTTAAAATTAAAAAAAGCATCATAAAGAGTGGTTGAAGCCGTCTTTTGCGATGCTTTTTTTGTTGAGTTTAATATTTTGGTTAGTTTTAGGATTAATACGAAAATAGTTAGTAGAAAGTGAAACACGAAGGAAACATGGTGATGCGTTTCAACCACTCGCTATGCCCTCCGTCTCGTGTTCCACTTCTTGCTAATTATTTTACTAGTAATACGTCTCTCAGCCAATTTTTATTCAACTTTCTAGTATAGCTAATAATTTAAATAATATCAAGGGGGTTAAGTAATAAGGGTTAAGCAATAATTAATTTATATATATAATTTTAAAAACTAAAAAATAAAAATTAGAAAAGAGAAGATGATTACCTGGAACGCTGGTCGAGCAACTGGTAGTCAAAAAATCTTCGCTTCAGACGATGACTAATATTCTCTCCTCTAATTTAAAACTATGAAAAACTTTTTAAAAAGAAAATTAATCAAGCGAGCCCTACTGGGCGGCCTCTTGGCTGTCGTAGCGATCAGTGGGGTTTTTGTTTATTCAGTTTCGAGAACTGACGCTGCTTTAGCTGACGGTATTTGTAATGCGCTAGATGCAACCATTAGTAACCCAGCGACTGCCACTTATAAAAGAGGCACAGTGACGGTGGACTGGGTATTTAATGGAACTGATTGTACGGTTGCCGATCCAGCAGTGTTCGATGTTCAAACTAGCCATAATGGCGGTTCATCATGGACAACGGTTGCGACAATAGCTAATCCTGGCGACACTTCTGTCACTTTTAATTCCGCCGGTGGATCTACGCCGGACGATACTGACTATCAATTTAGATTAAACAAGGCCGGCAGTATCATCAATACTACTGCTTATAGCGATGTTACTATCGATAATACTGCTCCGACCGTTTCCTCGGCCACTATTACGACAGCCGATGGCTCTTATAAGGCGGCGCAAAATATTGATATTACGGTTACTTATTTGGAGGCTGTTAATATTACCAATACGCCGCGTTTAGTTTTAAATGTTGTTGGCGGAGCGACTAGATATGCCGATTATAATAGCGGATCTGGTACAGCTAATATCGTTTTTCGATATGCCGTCCAAGCCGGTGATAATATTGCTGATTTAGGCGTATCGTCAACGACAGTTGATCTAAATACTACGGGTACCATTAAAGATTTGGCCGGCAATGATGCGACGAGCGTTTTACCTAATGATCTGACAGCCGATAACGCGGTAGTGATTGATACTGCGGCTCCAACTTTTGCCGCCTCTACTATCGTTGTTAATAGTAGCGTTCAACCGAATACAGTCGCTGTAACTTTTAATGAACCGCTAGAACCGGTTCAAGCAGCTATAAATACGAATTGGACGGTTACTAATAATGGAATAACTATTACTTACGGTATTGCTAGCGCCGCTCTTTCTAATGGTAATCAAACTGTTACCTTGACCCTTAACACTGTTGCTCCGGAAACTAATACGACTTTTATTACCAATGCTGATAATAGCGGTCACGTCATAGTGACTCCGAGCGCCGTTAATATTAAAGACGTCGCTTTAAATACCTATGCCGCTGGAGCAATCACGGAAGCAGGCGGAACTAATACTTTAGACGTTACGGCCGCTACGGTTAATGCCACTCTCGCTCGAACTAATGACACCACTTACACCGTCACCTTCAGCGAAAAAGTTGATAAGACAACTGCCGAGACAGCCACTAATTACCCCGTTACCGGTACTTGTCTTGCTCCTGAAAATCCTTCGGCCGCAGTACTTCAAGCTAATGGTGTCGATGTTGTATTGACGATATCTACTACGGTTGGCTGTCATGTAACCGGTGCTTCTACCGTTATCGTTACTCCCGCCGCTACCATTACTGACGTGGCTGGTGTCGCGATTACTTCTAGTGCCGCTACTGCTACTTTAGCTGATACGACTGCGCCGACGATTGCGGCTGCTTTCGTAGTTAATAACCAAGTTCAGCCAAACACCGTTGCTGTTACTGCCTCAGAAGCAATTAACGAAGCTGAAGCCGAAACAGCCACTAATTGGACGGTGACTAACAATGCGGGAACTATTACTTATAATGTTGCCTCTGTTGTTTTGACTGGTGGCACTCTTGCCACTTTAACCTTAGCACCAGTTGATCCGGCTGATACTACTACTTTTATTACTAATGCCGCTGGCACCGCTCATATTAAAGTTCAGATGGAAGCGGGAATCCATGATATGGCTACTGTTCCAGTCGCTAGTGCCGCCGCCATCGTTACTGGCGCTGGTGAAACGCTGACGCAGGACGCCACTGCTGCTACGGTTAATGCCACTCTCGCTCGAACTAATGACACCACTTACACCGTCACCTTCAGCGAAAAAGTTGATAAGACAACTGCCGAGACAGCCACTAATTACCCCGTTACCGGTACTTGTCTTGCTC